>Ga0111538_10002674_pt1 | contig 24989 bp, 17 predicted proteins | sample SoiMethybrSBSTD1_FD_79669 | JGI IMG/M metagenome (GOLD analysis project Ga0111538, IMG submission 79669) | Bulk soil microbial communities from a Populus tree surrounding site in Tennessee, USA - Soil MetaG P. TD hybrid SBSTD1 (version 2)... | ecosystem: Environmental > Terrestrial > Soil >...
ATACGACCTCGGAATCGCCGGCGGCATCGAAATACTGGCGCGCGGGGGCTGGGGCGGATGCTTCGAGATCGCCTTCGTCCGCCATGCCTTCACCAATCACTATACCTACGATATCGAAAGCGACGGTTCCCGTCTGGAGGAGGATCGCCGTTACGCACTCTACGAGCTGATCGGGACGGTTGGAGTACTGCGCGGCTTCTAGCAGGCGTGAGCGTGCAAGAGATCGGGCGCGACTGAAAGCGTCGCGGTCAAGTGCGCGACTCGCCGCCGCGACGGATTTCGTAACCTAGCGCAAGCCGCTTGACGGGCTGCGGCAGTGCACCCGTTCGAGCGAGCTTGGCGCGCAGATTCGCAATGTGTTTGTGTACGAGGTTTTCGACACCGGAATCCGTCCGCTCGAAGAGCTCGCTTCCGATTCGCCTCGCTGCTCGGGGACCGCCGGCTCGATCCAGATACTGCGCGAGCCGAAGCTCCGTCCGCGTCAGCTGCTCGATCCCACGCGGGCCATGCAGCAGGCCCCTCGTCAGATCGATCGTGGCCGTCCCCAAAGTCACGACGCGCGGGGTGCAGCCCGCTGCCGCCAGCGCGGAGCGCATTTCCTCGCGAGATTCACAGCGCATGACGCGGAACCTCGATGGTGGCTCGAGCTCGGCCAGAACCGCGAGGCTGTCCTGCGTTCCGATGATGACGACCACCGGCGCCGCGTCGGTCGCGGACCGGATCAGATGGAGATTGAGTGGTGATGCGGACACGCTTTGCTCCCCCCCGCGACATCAGCACGCCGTGTGCCAACCGTTGCGTCCGCGTTTCAGACGTCTTGCTCAACCTCGCCGTCGCTGGCCAACACGCGGAAAGCACTTCCGCTGTGACTTCAATGCGCGCTCATGCGCGCTCATGCGCGCGCGTGGCACGAGCCGCGATACTCGAGCCTGTCAAGGCCCGATGGCATGGAGCCGATCCGCATCCGAACCGACGTAGACGCGCCCATTGCCGCCGATCGCCGGCGAGGATCGAGCAAAACCGAAACCGAGCGAGGTTTTGAAGAGCAGCCTTTGCGACTGCGAGAGTCCCGCATCGGGTCGAAGCGCGTAGAGCGAACCGTCGTCGGCCGCGACGTAAACGACTCCATCTGCGCCGATCGCGGGAGATGAGTTCACTTGCCCGAACGTCGAGTAAGTCCACTTTACCGAGCCGTTGGGCAAGAGCGCGGTCACCTTGTTCAGATCGGAGCCGAAGACGATCGAGCCGTCGGGCGCGACAGCGGGCGAGGATTCGGTGGCGATCAGGAGCGCGCTCTTGAAGCTCCAGAGGATGGCTCCGGTGCTGGCCTCGAGCTTGTAGAGCCGCGTGTCCTCGGCGTTGACGTAAACCGGATAGTCCGGTCCCGGACCCACCGCCGGCGCGGTCTCCACGTCGCCGCCGAGCAGTTTTTTCCAGAGCAGCCGCGAGCTCGCAGGTAGCGCGGGATCGGTGCGGAGTGCGTAGACTTGGTGGTCGGTGGAGCCGACGTACAAGACGCGGTTCGGGCCGAGGGCCGGCGACGATCGCACGAGGCCGAGGGTCTGAAAGCTCCAGCGCGACGCTCCGGTCGCCGCGTCGAGCGCGTAGACGCGACCGTCCTCCGAGCCGAAGTAGACCAACCCGAACGCATCCACGACCGGAGAGGAAAGGATTCGACCGATGCTGGTGAACTTCCAGAGCAAGGACCCCGTTTTCGCATCGAGCGCGTACAGGTTCCGGTCGTCGCATCCTACGAACAGCCGACCGTGACTGTCGAGAGCGGGGCTCGACTGGACACTGCCGAGCGTCGAAAAGGTCCACTTCACGCTGCCGTCCGGCTTCACGGCGGTGACGCGACGGTTCATCGTGCCGACGTACAGCGTTCCATCGTTGCCGACCGCGGGTGACGATCGAACGTCCGACCCGAGCCCGGCGCTCCACGCGATGGTTCCAAGCTGCGGTCCGTTGGTTTGCGCGACGCCGCGCCGCGACGCGGCGGCGTGGAAGTTCGACCAGAAACTGCGTTGCTCGCTCCGGCCGAGCATTTTCATGTTGTCGAGGAAGACCGACGCGCCCGGCGGAACAATCACGGCAAACTCGAAGAACGCATGCTCATACTGCCCGAGCAGCGCCGCGCGCACGTTGTCCGCGAGCGCAAACTTCAGGCCTACCCATTCGCCCTGGGGTACGTCATCCATGTCGAACTCGCCGAGGATTGCGCCCTGCAAGCCCGCTTCCGGCACCGACAGTGTCAGGCGCAAGTGGCTGACGAACGGAACCGAGGAGCTCTCCGGAATCAACACGTCGAAGCCGATCGCGTCGCCCACCGGATCCCAGTCGGTCGTGCGGAAATCCGGGCTGCGCACCGTGCCGCTCGAGCGAGTCTCGAGCGACCCAGAACCCTCGGAAAGCTGCTCGAAGTTGATTCCGACGTCGGCGTCGGCGCTGGTCCAAGCAGCACCGGCGCGATCGAACGACGCCAAAGCGGGCGCCCGCTTCGAGGTCGCCGTAGCGGAGGACGAGAAGAACTCCGAAGCTTCGTAGCGGTCTCCACGCGGGATGAAGTCGGTAAACGGACGCGGACGGGTGATGGCGCTGCCGAACTGGAATTGCTCGCCAGGGTCGATCGAGAAGTTCTCGGCAGTGCGCGCCACCGCCTTGGTCAGAATCACCTCGCGGCTGCTGGTGTTTTGGGTGGTAAACAATCCGACCCAGCCGTTGCGCTCGCTCCAGTCGTTGGTGTTCGCTTCGGGATTGGTCACGTCGTTCAGTTTCGGTCCTTCCCGACGGGCTGCGATCACGGTCAGACCGTTCGAGGTCCCGCCGACGGCGGAGCCGAAGTAGTCGCCTAGACCGACGCCGAGGTAGGGATGCGGCGGATCCCCGAACAGGATCGCCTCGGGAGTTTCGGGAATCGTCACGCCGTTGAAAGTCGCGCCCTGCTCCCACTTCTGTGGTGAAGGGATGGGCCCCTCGCCACCGCCGAGGAAAATCAACGCCGAGCCGGAACCGAGCCCGTCGCCCTGGGCACCGACGACCAGGTCGTCGAAACCGTCGTTATTGACGTGGCCCGGGGACAAGGAGATGCCGAAACGTCCGACATTGCCCGAAGCTGCCGGAACGTCGTCGCTTCCTTGCTGGAAAACGTCTGTGTCGACCGTGTTCAGTCCCCCCGCCCCGCCGTACAGGATCGTCACTTTTCCGCGGGCAGCCGAGTAACCCGGGTGCCCCACGGCCAAATCGAGACAGGGACGTCCGGAGTGATAGTCACCGTTGAAGTTGCCGACCGCGAGCACGCTCCCGAAGTCGTCATACAAGCCGGCCCCCGGCACGCCCTGCGCGCTCTTGTCGATGAGCTGGTAGCGCTGTGCGCTGAGCGGCTGACCCTGTGCGCCGTAAAGGACCACAACCGCGCCGGCGCCGTTGTTCGCATCGGGAAGACCCGGCATGCCGATCGCAAGATCGTCGACCCCGTCACAATTGAAGTCGCCCGCATCGAGGGCCCATCCGAAGTTTCGTTGCCGGCGCCCGGGGACGCCGGGGGCGAAGCCGAAATCCTCCGGAAAGAAGCAAGTCTGGTTCAGAAACGCCGTGTTCGAGTCGTCGGTACCGTCGCGCACACAGACGGCTTCATCCACGTAAGGCGGTTGAGTGTTCGCGACCACATTCCGGCCCGGAGCGCCGATGACGAGGTCATCGAAGAAGTCGTTGTTGAAATCGCCGGCGGCTAGCGCGGTTCCAAGGGCCTGGTCCTTGGTGCCACTCGTGAACGTGAACTCGAGGACGGGTGCACCATCCGGGCCGCCGGCCACCACGTACGCCGCGCCAGTATTGCGTAGCGGCGCGCCGGCAGTGTCCTGCGCATCGGTTCCGGGAGCACCGACGGCGAGATGTTGGCTGCCGGGAAAAAAGTTGCCCCACGCCAGCGCGGCGCCAAAAGAGTCACCCTCGTTCGGAGTGACGCCCACCGCGGTTTCGTCGAACGAGATCCCGCGCTGCGTGGGGTCCGAGTTCTTGGCCGGATCGCCTTGCAGGATGTGGACGGCGCCCGCAGAGCTTTGAATCACGGGCTGGCTGTCGAGGCACGCGTGCGTCGCGGGGTCGAACTTGGTGCAGAATCCGCGAAAGTCCGCGCCCGGCGCGCCGATCGCGACGTCCTCGAAGCCATCACCGTCATAGTTGAAACCCCGGAGCGAGGCCAGCGAGTTGCTGTTGACCCCGGTGGAGAGACCGGAGGTGTCGTTTCCGAAGAAGACCTCTCGCGTGCCGTCTTCCCGCGTGAAGGCCACGTCTTCGATGTTGTCCTGATTGAAATCACCGACTTCGGCGAGCCCGAACGGATTGGCGAGCAAGTCCGTTACGTCCGGCGGAAACCAGGAAGTGATCGGGTCGCGAAACATGTTGAACGGATTGAAGCTCGCGCCGCCGTCGAAGTAGAACGGCTGCCCGGCAACGAGGGCCATGAGATCGCTCACGCCGTCATGGTTGAAGTCGCCGGTCACGAGGCTCGCGGCGGCCGCTACGGGAACGCCGAATATCGTTTGGTTCGAGGGAATCCCCGTGTCGTAAGTCGTCGTCGAATTGCCTGTCAGGTCGAAATTGACGGCTAAGCTCCCCCCGCTGTCGACGAAGGAGATGTGGTCGATGTCCCGATCGCCGTCGATGTCGAAGGAAAGCGGGGGGATGCTCGTCGGAACGAAACTACGCACCCAGGTGCCGAAACTCTGCGTGCGTGCGACGGAGGTATACCAAACCTCGTTTGCCTCATCGCATTTGCCGTTGCCGGCCGAAAGAATGCCCCACAGCTCACCCGTGGTGTGATCGATGCACGGGCCACCCGAATCGCCTTGGGTTGGCAGAAGATCCTCGCCCGGCGTTCCGTTCGGAATGCTCCCGCCTCCGATTCCCACCGAGAACAGCGCTGGATTGCAGCGAGTATCGGCAGCACGGGCTGCATCTGCTCGGTCGCAATTGCACCTCAGTCCGTCGCAGCCGCTGAAAGCCGGATACGGCAAGATTGTGAAGTCTTCGACCCGGCCGACGCCTGCCGATTCCTGGGCGCAACCGGTCCAACGACCGTATCCGAAGCACTCCGCACTCAAGTTCCACATTTGCTCGGTCGAGCGGTCCGCAAGCGCGCGCCGGAAGTTTTGAAGCGACCCGGAAACTCGGAAGGGTCCGCTTTGGCCGCCACCGGACACGAAGGGCCAATCCGCGAGAATCATGGCACCATCGTTTCCGGCCTGTTGCGATGCCCTGACATCGCGATTGTGCTTTCTCTGCCAACCCGGGTGGAAGAACATCGGCGGAAAGTTCAGCGAGTTCGTCGGCGATCCCGATGGATTCTTGAAAATCCGAACCTGATCTTCCGAGTGATCCTCCGCGGCGCCGGCCAGTGTGATTCTGATTTCGTCCGCTGGCAGCCAGACTTCTTCGTTGGTGAGGGGATTCTTTGGAGCCTCAACCAGGCGATCCCGCCTTTCGGCAACGTGTGCTGCAGTGAGCACGAGGCCGTTCGTGAGCAGTACGCCACTTCCTCCCGTAATTTTCGTGCTGTTCCTGAAGAACTCCAGGTACACGACACCGACGTCGGACGCGTCCGTAATGCGCACCCCCGCGACGATCGGCGCTTTGGCCGACGCGATCGTCGAATCGTCCTTCGCGTCGGACGCCTTACATGCGCTCACCGCGAGAAGAACGCACGCAACACAGAAACCACCCCGAGCGTCCAGATTTCCCATTCAAAGCCGTCTATCACCTCTCTTCCACTCCTCGTCCTGAATAAACCCTGAATTCGAACTCTACACGCTTCGCTCGCGACGGTTCACAGTCATCCCTCCTTGTCTTCGAGTTCCTTCTCGATTTGCTCGATACTCGGCAAGCTGCTCCAAAACTCCTTCGGCAACGATTCGACCAGCTGCTACTCAGCGACCTGGAGTTGTCCCCGGGGTCGCAGTCAGCGGCTCCGCGGCAGGAGGTGGGGCACGCCAGTTTGTCAGCAACTACGGTGCGACGTCGTAACCGATGTCCGACAGAAACGCGAAGTCGAGCGCCGTCGGGCCGAGCCGAGTTCCGACCGTCATGGTCGGGTCCATGAGGACCGGGCCGCCGGCGAACATCAGGTCGGAAAGCATGTGGCCGCTGCCGGCTTCCAGAGGAACCGGCCCACCGTAAAGGGCAGTTGCCTTCGGGCCGAGGAACTCTGTGCCCGCCGTGCTGACGAGCGCCAGGTACGTTTGCGATGCGCCGATTCCGAGGGCGTGACCCACTTCGTGCGCGACGAGCGTGATGAAATCGGACTGGTTCCGGGGAATGTCGTCTGCCGTGTCCGGGGTGGTGTCGAAAAAGAAGTTGGACTGGCATCCAAACGCGATGCCGACGACCCATGGTTGTTGGTCCGCGCCGGTCCAGCGCGCGCGCAATCGCTCTTGGAATTGCGCTCCGTGGGTGGGTGGAAACACAGCGACGCGCCGCGTGCGAGCCAGCACACCGAGTGAATCCAGGACGCTCGAACAAGCGACGTAGATGCGCAGGTCGTCGATGGGAGTGGTCGTCACCATCTCGATGTACGTGTCGTCGACGTTTGCGAGATTGCGCACCTGAATCGGCGTCCCGATCGGGATTTCCTCGAAATCGTCCCTGATGCGGCGAGCCCAGTACGCGGCGCCAGCGGCGAGCCCGGTTTGCACCGCCGGCGTATTGAACCAGCCCGACGTGTCGAGGCTGGCGTCGAACACGATGCTGAACTGGTGACCGGATGCGCCGCCGCTCCCGGCAGTTCCTCCGCTTCCTCCAGTGCCTGCAGTGCCGGACGATCCACCGGTCCCGGTGCCGCCCGTGCCGGTTCCGCCGGATCCCCCGCTGCCGCCTCCCGCAGTGCCCGCTGTGCCGCCCGTCGCGCCACCCCCCGTCGCGCCGGATCCGCTCACGCCTCCTTGCCCGCCGGTTGCTGCCGCGGCTCCCTGACCTCCCACCGCGCTCGCAGGTGGGCCCGGTGACGCATCGTCATCGGACCCGCAGCCCAAGAGTCCAAGGCTGCCCGATAGAGACACCACCGCCGCCACCCGCCAATCGTTTCGAAAGAAAGCCACTTCAGCTTCTCCCTCCGTCCGTCGCCCCGGCGCAAAGCACGCGCGGGGATACTACCGGCACTTGCAGCCGTCCGCCACCGTCACGCTCAGTGACGAGCGCGGCTGACGACGGTCGAGTGCTGTTCGCGCTCGCCGGCGCAGAGCAGGAGCGTGAGGCTTCCCGCGAGGCGCGCTCGGCGCGCGCCGCCGAAGCGGATGCCGGTTTGCTCGAGCTGATCGAGCGCTTCTTTCACCATGCCGACCGCGCCCTCGACCAGCGTGCGCCGTGAATCGACCAGCGCCTGCGCCTGCTGGCGAAGCAGCATCGATTGCGCGATTTCCGGTGCGTACGACAGGTCGTTCAGGCGCACGAGCAGCACTTGAATTCCGGCGTTGTTCACCTGGGCCTGCAGCTGTCCGGTCAGCGCGTGGAGGATTTCGCGGCTCTCCTTCTTGAGACAGGGACGCCCGGGGTCTCCACTTTCGTACGGAAAGTGCGAGGAGACCGCCTTCAGCACCGTCGACAGCTGCGACAGCACGAAATGCTGATAGCCGTCGACGTCGATCAGAGCGCGAGCCGCGTCCACGACGCGGTAGATGCAGACCGCGGAAACCTGAATCGGATTGCCGTGCACGTCGACGACCGTGGTGACGGGCGTGGAGAACGTCAGGTCCTTGGTGGACACGACGTGCCGGGTCAAGCCGATCGGGAACGCGAAGTGAAGCCCCGGCGTCGTCACCGTGCGGCTGATCTTGCCGTAATAGAGAAGAACGTGTGCCTCGCGCGGGTAGACCACGAAGCTCCACATGCCCCACAGAATCAACGTCACGACGACGAACGCGATCGGTCCGCCGATGGCGAGCCCGAGCAGACTCTCGGTGTCCACGTCAGCCCTCGCTCCGTTCGGTGCTGGCGATCTCGACCGGCAGGACGGTTTGCACCCGCTCTCCGCTCGCGAGCACCATCAGCAGATTCTCGGCGAAGCTTTCGATGGCGGCGCGATCGTTGGCCAGCCCGCTCGCGACCATGCGCTGAACCGCTTCCGAGACGGTGCCGAGCGCGCCCTGCACGATCGTGCGGCGCGCGTCGACCAACGCGACGGCCTGTTGCCGCAGCAGCATCGATTGGGCGATTTCAGGGGCGTACGCAAGGTCGTTGGTCCGCAGCTGAAATACTTCGACGCCGGCCGCGTGGACCAACGTCTGAAGCTCGTGGATCAGCTGTCGCGCGATGACGTCGTTCTCCTTGCGCAGGCAGGGCACGCGCGGATCCGGACTGTCGTACGGATAGTGCGAGCACACGTTCTTCAGCACTGCGGTCGCGAGCAGGCTCACGTGGTTGTTGATGTTCTCGAACTCGAGCAGCGCTTTTTCTGCATTGACGATCCGGTACGAGCAGACACCCGATACTTCGATCGGGCTCCCGCTCGCTTCCACCACCATCATCTTCGGCAGATCCGCCGAGATCACCGAGCTCGTCACGCGCATCAGCCGGCGGCCGATCGGGAACGAGTAGTGAATCCCCTCGTCGGTGTACGTGACCTTGGGTTTGCCCCAGCGCAACACCAGCACCTGCGTGCGTGGCTGAACCACGAAGAACCCGAACAGCGCTATCAGCAGGAGAATCCCGAACAGCACCGGTAGCGGGACGAGCAGCACCAGCAAATTCGGATCGAAATCGAGGTTTTCCACTCTCGCAGGGTATCAGAACCCAACGTCTAGCGGCTCGGCGCCCGTGCGGCTAAGATCCTCCTCCAGGTCGGGGTCGGGAATTCGTGGATTGGAGGCTAACGGGAATGAGGGGCACGAGGTGGGTCGTCGTGTTGGGCTTCGGCTGGTGTGCTTGCACCGCGTCTGAAGATAGCCATCGGATCGGTGATCCGACCGGAATCGATGCGACCGGCGGCGCTCAAGGATCGAGCGGGAGTGATGCCGGAGGAGCGAGCGGGACCACCGGCGGCGGAACGAGCGGGAGCGGCGCCGTAGGCGGAAGCGCGGATGCTTCGCTCGGAGCTGGTGGAACGAGTGCGGGCGGTGCTGCGCCCGCCGATGGAAGCGGTGGCGTTGCGGGCGGTGCAGGCGGCGTCGGCGATGGGTCGAACTGCGGTGGCGATCGCCACGAGGCCGAACGGAGCCAGCTCGACATTTACGTGATGTTCGACGACTCGGGTTCGATGGTTCCCTGGTGGGTCCCGATGACGCAAGCCTTCACGGACTTCTTGAACGATCCGGGCTCCCGGGGAATCGGCGTCGGCATCCAGTACTTCGGCACCAACTGTGATCCCGCTTTCTACGCTACCCCGCGTGTGCCGATCGCTCTTCTGCCGGGCAACGCGACAGCGATCCAGAACTCGTACCCTGACATTCCCATCGAATCGACCTCGACACACCCGGCGCTGGTCGGCGCGATCCGGTACGCTCGCGACTGGCAAAATGGGCATCCCGAACACAAGGTCGTGGTGCTGCTCGCGACCGACGGTGAACCGACGGAGTGCTCTTCGACGCTGCAGAACGTGTCACAAGCCGCGGCCGACGGCCTGTCGGGAGCGCCTTCGATCCCGACCTATGTGTTCGGCATGGGGCTCTCCCTGGCGAATCTGGACGAGATCGCACGAGCCGGCGGTACGGGCAAAGCGTTGCTCGTCGACCCGAACTCGACGCCAGCGTCCGCGGAGGCGCTGAAAGCGATCCGCGGCGCGGCGTCGCTCTGCGACTACGTATTGCCCAACGGAGGCAACGTCGACACCAAGCAGGTCAACATCGACTTCACGCCACCGGGCGGCAGGTCGACGCGGCTGCCGAACGTCCGCGACGCTTCGCGCTGTTCGGCTTCGGGCGGCTGGTACTACGACAAGCCCCAGGCGCCGAGGCGCGCGATCTTGTGTCCGGCCAGCTGCTCGAGCTTGAACGTCCCGTCCGGTGGACAGGTCGACGTCATCCTCGGCTGCGACACGATCGTTTTCTAGCTGCTTGTCTCAAGACGGGACCACGAGTGATCGCTGGCGTGAGCCTGAGTAGGGCGTTGTCCCCGAACCGACCACACTTCGCGACGTCAGCGGCCGCGTAGGGTTTCGCTCGCGTTCATAGGGCGACTTAAGCAAGCGCCACTTACTTCCGTATTGTCAGGCGGCGTGTCGGGTCATTGCGGTCCGAGCGGCCGTCGACGTTCATAGATGGATTACAGGAGGCGTCTCGAAATGACGGGGCTTAGAGCGGTGGGCGTGCGCTTGGGTTCGACTGGTTTGAGCTGTGCCGGCCTGGTGCTGCTCGCGGGAACGGTGGCGTGCGGATCGAGCCCCGATGAAACGGAGAGTACGGCGTTCGTCGTTCAAGAACTCGCGCCGACCAGCGCTCCCACGCAGCTCGCGCCGAGCGGCACCGGCGCCAGCCGTACGCCGACCTTCAGCTGGACGTCGGTCGCGACCGCAACCGGGTACGACGTGGAGATCGAAGACGGCTCCGTCTCAGGAGGCGTCATTCAGCGCACCTACACCGCTACTCAGGCCGGCTGTGCGGGAGGCGGCAACTGCAGCGCGCAACTGACGACTGCGCTCGCGGCCGGGCTCGCCAAGTGGCGGATCAGGGGGAGCAACACGGACGGGCCCGGGCCGTGGAGCGGCTGGGTCTCGTTCGCGGTCTGCGTGGGCACGCTGCCGCCGACGGGCCGGCCGACCTTGATCAGTCCCACCGGCCGGATCGAGACCAACTTGCCCACCTATAACTTCACGTCGGTCGCCGACGCGACCAAGTACTTCCTCTGGGTCGACGGTCCGTTGTCGGCCGACATACTCCAGGTGTTCACGGCGGCGGAAGCGGGTTGCGTCGGGGCTGCGAACGACTGCGCTGTGACTCCGACGACAGCGGTGGCAGTCGGCACCAGCAAATGGTGGGTCCAGGCGCAGAATGCCGCGGGCTCAGGCCCCTGGTCGACCAATCTTTCGTTCATCTATGGCGGCGTTGCGCCGCCGGATGATCAACCCGTCACGATTTCGCCCACCGGCACCATCTCGACGACCACGCCCACGTACAAGTGGAACGCGCTGCCCACCGCGAACCGGTACACGCTCTGGGTCAACGACGCCTCGGGTCCCAAGCGCGTCAAGCGCACGTACAACTCGGGCCAAGCTGGATGCTCCTCTGGAGGAGTTTGTTCAGTCACTCCGCCCGAGACGCTTGCGCGCGGCATCGGTCAATGGTGGGTTCGCGGCGAGAACTCCGCGGGCAACGGACCGTGGAGCAACGCGGTGAACTTCACCGTCAGCGGCGGGCCGCCGGCGCCGACCACGCCGCCCACCCTGATCGCACCGTCGGGTACGATCTCCACCACGACGCCGACCTACTCCTGGAACTCCGTGACGAACGCGACGGAGTACTACCTGTGGGTCAACGATCACGACGGGATCAGCATCCAGCAGTCCGTCACTGCGACGGCTGCGGGCTGCGCGAGCGGCGGAGTTTGTGCGTTCACTCCGTCGACGGCCGTCGCGAGCGGGACCAGCACCTGGTGGGTGCGGGCGCAGAACGCCGGCGGGACCACGGGCTGGAGCGTGGGGTTGACGTTCAACGCCGGCGGCGGCTCGCCGCCCACCGGCATGGCGACGTTGGTCGCGCCAGTCGGCAGCGCGGACAGCGCGACGCCCGCCTACGAGTGGACGGCGGTGACCAACGCCACCGAGTATCTGCTCTGGGTCAATGACGTCGGCGGCACGCGCGTGCAGCGGGTCTACACCGCCACCGAGGCGGGCTGCGGCGACGGAACCTGCTCCGTAACGCCCAGCACGGAGCTCTTCGCGGGCATCGTCACCTGGTGGATTCGCGCCGACAACTCCGCGGGGCCCGGTCCGTGGAGCGAGGGCGCTTCGTTCGCGTTCTGCAGCACTTCGGCGCTGACGGCCGCGCCGGTCCTGATCGCGCCGACCGGCACGGTTTCGAACAACCCGACCTACCAGTGGTCGAGCGTCGCCGGGGCGACGGACTACACGCTCTGGGTCGACGATTCGTCGCGCAAGGGCGTGGTCAATAGCCTGCTCAGCGCGGCAGCTTCGGGTTGCCCCGACGGCGGCAATTGCGCGGTCACTCCCGGCACCACCCTCGCCGCGGGCGCGTGCAAATTCTGGGTGAAGGCGCAAAACTCGATGGGTCCCGGTCCGTGGAGCACGCAGGGCGCGTTCACCGTGCCGTGAGAGGGCCTTAAACGCTGTCTCAAGGCTGGCGAGTCACACGCCACGGACCGGTACAAGATGGCGGGACGAAGCCCGCTGGCGCCTGGCCCATTAGATTCCATTGGCCGGTCATCGTGCTCGTCAACCGATCGAGCTTGCCCGAGAGGTCGCCGAGGTACGGATTCGGGAGCGGAAACAGGTCGAACGTGTAAATCCCGTTCTGGATCGTGGCCGCAAACTGGTTCGTCAAGCACTCCAGTTTGCCGGCCAAGTCCCCGGTCATCGTGACTCCAAACTCCACTACGCTGGCGTTCAGCTTGCCGTCTTTGATCTCGAGAAACTCGCCGCTCGCCGAAGGCTCCAGCTTGAACGACACCTGCCCGGTGATCGGAAACATGAAGCCGGCGCTGGTGACCATGCATTCGTAAGTGCCGCTATAGGTCCCGGCCTGACACTTGCCCGCGTCGACCGCCTCCGGCCAGTCGAACCCCGCGTCCGGATCGTACGGCCGCCCTGCGTCGGGAGTGCTGGTGCCTCCGCTCGCGCCCGCGCCGGCGCTTCCACCCGCGCCCGGGGCGCCACCGGCTCCGCCCGACCCGCTGCCGCCGGTTCCGGAAACCCCGGTGTCCGGTGGGCCCGAGGTCGCACCGCCAGCCCCTCCATAGCTCGACGCGGACGTTGCTCCCCCGGCGGAACATCCCGCAGTGAGAGTGAGGCACGACAAGAATAGGAAAACGCGAGTGAACACGTGAGCGTCAGTTTCTGGCCGCGCAATGGCCGGCCTCGGTCAGTACGATCACGGGTCGGGCAGTCAGCTCCGCAGCGCAAGTGGATGAGGATGTCTCTATCGGATTGATCGAAGCTGTCGCCCCCGCTGGGCTTCACATACCGCGACGGAAGGCATCTTCAACTTCATGTCAACGATACCCTCCCCGATTCTAGCCGCTCTGGTCTCGAGCGGCCTGTGCGCGCTCGCGACGCTGGTGCCCTCCAGCGCTTCCGCACAGGTGTCTCACGCGCCATGTCCAGCCGGTCGCGAGAGCTTGATCACGATCACCGGTTACACCGCGCAGCCGTACACGGCGAGGTTGTGCTCGGGCGTTCCGTATGGCACTCAGAACGCCAACGCCGTCGGCAGCACACAGCGGCTGGACATCTACCGTCCGCTGAACGATCCACCGAACGGGGGCAAGTTTCCGGTGTACGTCTGGATTCACGGCGGCGCGTGGGTGGGTTTCGATCGCATTTTGGACCGGAACAACGACCGAAACATCTCGCTCGCCGAGGATTACCAGGGCGTCTTGCGTCAGATCACGCGAGGCTTCACGGTCGTTTCCGTCGACTACCGACTTGCGCCCGCCGTCCACTTTCCGCAGCCGCTGCTCGACGTGAAGCAAGCCGTTCGCTGGGTGAAATCGCAAGCCACGGCCTGGAAGTTGAATCCCGAAAAGATCGCCGCAGGAGGCCACTCCGCGGGCGCTCATCTCGCAGCACTGACGGGTGGCACGGCCGAGGCCGGCTACTTCGAACCTGATCCGGCGACGTTGACTGGTCAGTTCGAACCGCTGCGAAGCCAAAACTCGAAGACGGCGCTCACGATCGGATTTTCCGGCCCGTACAACTTCCTCAACGACCTCAGCAACTCCTTGGTCAGGGTCGCCCAATCTCACTTTCTGGGTTGCGACATGCCGGGCACCGACGTGCCCGAATATCCAACCCAGTGCCCCGCGCTACTTCTCGCCGCGGCGTCTCCGGCAGCGTTCCCCGTTGGCCCACCCGTTTATCTCTTGCACAGCCCGGGCGACCGGGTCGTCGATTATGACCAGGCTCTCGACTACAAGGCCGCCCTCGACAATGCGTCTCGTCCCGTCGCATTGAAGACACTCGCCATCGAAGCGGACCACGGCGGCGAGACCGGGAATCCCGCGCACTGGAACTATTGCCGCGCCGGCGACTGCCTGCAGCAGGAGGTCGACTTCCTCTTGTACGCCTTCGCAAACGGACCCGCGCCTGGAACGCCGTATCCCTACACGATCCCTTTTCCGTGAATCGAAGGGCGTGTGAGAGAATAGACCCGATGGCGAACGCACTGATCTCCGTCGGGAATGTCGCGGACCCTGCGTTGGCCGATGCGGTCGAACGCGGCTTGACCGAGCACGCTGTCGAGTCTGGATTCGCTGGACCGGAACGACACCCGCTCAGCGTCGCCTTGCGCGATGCCGACGGCAGCTTGATCGGCGGGCTGATTGGCGAAACGTTCTGGGGGTGGCTGGCCGTGAAGATGCTATGGGTGGCCAAGCATCGGCGCGGGACAGGCCACGGAGCCGCGTTGATGGCTCGAGCCGAAGAGGAAGCGCTGAAGCGCGGCTGTCACGGAGTCCATCTCACCACGCTGGGTTTCCAGGCCAAGCATTTCTACGAGAAGCTCGGGTACTCGTTGTTCGGCAGCCTGCCCGACTTTCCGCCTGGCCACACGCGCTACTATCTCGCAAAAACGCTTCCGAAACTCTGACCGTCATTGCCGGGTCCGTGAGCATCACCGATTGCACCGACGGCGGCGGAAGTTGCCTGCCGTTCTGAGGTCAGCGCTCTTACAATCGCGCGCGCGTCAAGCTCGGCCAAGGGCCGAGGACGTCGAAATGTGCGACTGATAATCGGGTGTGACGCTCGCCACGTACTGCGCGCTGACCCGTACTCGCGCAGGATCGATGGTGTGTGCAGGAGTAGCAGTCACTCCGCGGAGCGGCTTGAAGGTCGGAGATCCGCGTACAAGAACGCGGGTTAACCAACCGCGGAAACCGACCGTTGTCGAAACTGGATATCCAGGAGAGGCCTTCCCGAATGAAGAAAGTGCTCATCGTCGACGACTCGGAGACGATTCGTCAGCAGGTCGCCGGCCCGCTGGAAAGCGCTGGCTTCACCGTGCTCATGGCGGCCGACGGGATGGCCGGCCTCGAGTGCATGGAACAGAACGATCTTGCGATGGCCATTCTCGACGTGAACATGCCTCGGCTCAACGGGCTCGAGCTGCTCGAGAAGTTGCGGGCCAATCCGAGGCTCGCAGGCTTGCCGGTGCTGATCCTGACGACCGAAGTCCAGCGCTCGATGATTGACCGCGCCAAGAGCGCCGGAGCCAAAGGCTGGCTGGTCAAACCCGTCAAATCGGAGCATCTAGTTGGTACGGTGAAGCGCTTGCTCCAATGACTCGGGACGCAACGCCCCGCATGCGACCCACCAAGAGCCTCCGCAACAAGTTCTTCCGCTCCCTGCTGCTCGTGACGGCGCTCGGCGGCCTCGCGACGCTCGCAATCGTCGTGGTGCAGAGCATCCAGGCCTCCGCCCGACAGCTTGCCGCCGTCCAGCACTACATCGAGGAAGGAATTTCGAGCAAGGGCCGAGTACTCACCGAACACCAGGCGCTCGCCCTGCGCGGTCTGACCGTCGACAACGCCTTTCTCGACATCCGGCGCCTGGTCGACCGCGCGGTGCAGGAAGACCAGGACGTCCTTTACGGTGTTTACGTGGCTTCGGAGCGGGAGACGCTGGCGTTGAGCCGGCACGGGAGCCCGTTCTCCGAGGATCAGTCTCCGGCCGCGGACGCCTGGCGCACGCTGGGGCTCGCGGAGCCCGAGCTCCAGGTCGCACGCACGACCCTCTCACATCCGACCCGACTCGGCGAGACGGTGCTCGAGGTGGCGGCGCCGGTGCGCGATGAAGACGGCGAGTTGCTCGGCACCGTCCGTTATGGCCTCTCCACCCGCCGCATGGAGCAGGCCCTGAGCCAGGCACGGGCGGATTCGGACCAGCGCCTGCGCCGGTCGGTGTTGGTCGTCGGCGGGCTGATCGCGCTCACGAGCATGCTCGGGCTCCTGCTGAGTCGCGTTCAAGCCCACCGCATCACCAAACCCGTCGCCGATTTGACCCACGCGGCCGAAAATCTGGCGAAGGGGGACCGCTCGGTGCAGGTCGCCATCGATTCCGGTGACGAGCTCGAGCTCCTCGGTGCGTCGTTCAACCACATGGTGCGCGATCTGGACGCTTCCTATCGGCGTCTCGAAGAGATGAATCGCACGCTGGAGCGCAAGGTCGAAGAGCGCACCACGGAGGTCGTGCAGAAGAATCGCGACATGCGCCTGGTTCTCGACAACGTCGACCAGGGCTTCGTCACGCTCGGCATGGACGGCAAGCTCGCCCTGGAGCGCTCGCGCGTGGTCGACGAGTGGTTCGGCGCCTATGCCGAACCGGTCCAGATCTGGGACTACTTCGGAAAGGACTCGGAGCAGTTCGCGCTCGCGTTTCAGCTCGGCTGGGAGCAGGTGGTCGAAGACATCCTGCCCCTCGAGGTGGCGCTGGCGCAGCTCCCCGACAGGCTCACCCACGAGCTCCGCGCGTTCAGCCTGCGCTACCTGCCGTTCTACAAGCAGGACAAGCTCGATGGCATTCTGGTCGTGATTGCCGACATCACGGAGCGCCTGGCTCGCGAGCGCGAGGAAGCCGAGCAGAAAGACTTGATGCAGGCATTCAAGAGGCTGATGCTCGATCGGAGCGGGTTCGCTTTGTTCCTGCGCGACGGTACCGAGATGGTCGAACCCATCTGCTCGCGCCGCATGGACGGCGATCTCGTCGGGCTCAAGCGTGCGATCCACACCTTGAAGGGCAATTCCGCGTCGATGGGCCTCGCCGTCGTGGCGCGCCTGTGCCACGAATTCGAGGAGGAGCTCGCCGAGCACGCCCGCCTGACCGACGAGAGATTGGCCGAGCTCCGCAAGCACTGGCGGGCTCTCTGCGAGCACGTCGCGAACTTCGGCGCCCTCGGCAATCAGCGAGTGATCGAGGTGCCGGAAGCGGAGTACTCCTCCCTGCTCGCGCGACTCTCGACCGAGTTTTCCGAGCACACCGAGCTCCTCGAGCAGGTCGAGGCGTGGCGGCTCGAGCCGGTCGCGCGGCCGCTCCACCGTCTGGCCGAACAGGCCAAGGGTCTGGCCAGGAGGCTAGGCAAGGGCGAGGTCACGACCGTCGTCGAGAGCGGCGACGTTCGGCTGGATCCCGATGGCTGGAGTCCTTTCTTCGCCGAGCTCGTTCACGTGGTCAGAAACGCCGTCGATCACGGGCTCGAGCCGCCGGACGAGCGAGAGCGGCTCGGCAAGCGGCGAGCGGGCAGCCTGAGCTTGCGGGTGGAGTGCCGTCTGAACACCCTGACCTTCGAGATCGGCGACGACGGCCGCGGCATCGACTGGGAAGGCATTGCGGTGCGGGCCAAAGAACGCGGCTTGCCGCATCGAAGCCGGGAAGAGCTCGTCCTGGCGCTCTGCGCGGACGGCGTCACGACGCGCGCACACGCGACGGCCGCTTCCGGGCGCGGCGTCGGAATGGCCGCCTTTCGCCAGCGCGTCGAAAGCATGAACGGGCGCATCGAGCTCCGTTCCGTCCGCGGCGCCGGTACCACGATCATCGTACGTTTCCCGTTGCCCGCGAAGGACGCTGCGAGCGGCACGGTGCGCCGCGCAGGCTCCGCCCCGCGCGCCGCGGCGGGTTGAGCTAACACATGCCCCAAGTAAGCCTCGACGTCATCGTGCAGAGCTCGGCGGTGGGCCTCTTCCATTCGTGCGGCCTCGCTGTGGCGCCCCTGCCTTGCAACAAGCCGGCACTGGGCCCGATCCCCCATCCGGAGCTCGCGGCCATGATCGGGTTCCGCGGCAAGGGCTTCACGGGCATGCTCACGGTCGGCGTCCCCGAGTCGGTGTTCGTCATGGTCCCACAGAATCCCGAGCATCGCTTCACCGGCAAGGACTGGGTTCGGGAGGTCGCCAATCAGCTGCTCGGTCGCGTGAAAGCTCGGCTGCTCCAGCTCGGAACCACGCTGGTCGTCGATCTGCCGAGCCTTCTGACCCTCGAGCGCTTGGAGCGACTGCGCGCGCGGAGCCCGTTTTTCGCCGTTTATCGCTTTCGCACGCTGCGCAGCGAGATCGTGGTCACGCTGACGGGCGATATCGATGCGAGCATCTTCGTTTACACGGGCGCCGTTCCCTCCGCGGTCGAAGGCGACATCATCCTTTTCTAAAGCGTGTTGGCACGCTGTCAGCGACGACCTCGAGCTGTCCCGAAGGTTGTTGCCCGGCCCTGCGCCACACCGCGGCACCGACGATGGTCACCTGGCACGTGGCTTCGCACCCGAGCCAGACGGCGTCGAGGATTCGACCCTGGCCCGCGCCGCGGCCTTCACGGTCGGGAGCAGGGTGGTCCGGATGTGGCCCTTGCTCACGACCGCGTCCGCGCCCACCGCGGAGGCTAGCTCCTCGAGCGCGACCCCCGTTTCGCCGGAGACGAGCACCACCGTGAGCTTCGCGAATCGAGGGTTGCCCCGAAGGAGCTTCGCCAGCCGATCTCCCCTCATGCGCGGCATGACGACGTCGAGGACGATGACGTCCACCTTCTCGTCGTGAATGACCCGAGTTGCACCGATCGGGGACGGTAGGGACAAGACTTCGCACCCCCCCTGCTCGAGCTCGCTGCACAGCGCCTCTCTCGCGATCACATCGTCGTCGACCACGAGTACCTTCATCCTCGTCAGGCTCCGCGCGAGGGTGGGGGTGCAGAGTCACCGAGCCGAGCTGGTCGCGCCGCAGCTGCGCTACCGAGCTCTTGCTCGAGCAGCGTGACGACGCGGGAGAGCCGGGCGTGAAGCGACGTTGCGAGCTCCCGCGCGTCCGCCAACGATCCGGAGTCCGCCGCGCGCTGCACCGATTGAGCGGCCTCGGCGGCCAGGCTCGCGCCAATGGCGAGGCAGCTTCCCTTCAGCTTGTGCGCCTTCGCGCGGGCTGTCTCGAGCTCCCCGGCCATGAGCGCGGCGTCGACCTCCGCCAGCGTCTTTGGTGCATGGGTGACGAACAGCGTCGAAAGTTTTTGGGAACGGTGAATGCCGGTGTCGAGATCGACGGCTTCTGCCTCGACCGGCGGCGGCGCGGGGAGCTCGTTCGCCTTGGCGCTCAAGTATCTGTCGAGCATGCGCTCCAGGGATTGCGGCTTCAGCGGCTTGGAAAGGTAGTCATCCATACCGGCCGCGAGCACCTTGTCCCTTTCGCCAACCATGGCATGCGCGGTGAGCGCGATGATCGGCGTGTGCCGCCGGTCGCCCTCCCATTCGCGGATGAGGCGCGCCGCCGTGTATCCGTCCATGACGGGCATCTGGCAGTCCATCAGCACCGCCGCGTACGCCGTCGCCTTGACCTTCTCGACCGCCTCTTGGCCGTCGGAGGCGATGTCCGCCTCGAAACCCGCCTGCTCGACCTGTTCCGTGGCGACGAACTGGTTCACTTCGTTGTCGTCGACGATCAGCAGGCGCCCTCGCCCCTTGGGCGATCGCTCCGCTGCCGGCGCCCGCCGGACGCCGTTCCGCGTGCCGGCCAGGGTCCCCACGATGCAGTTGTAGAGCTCCGAAAGCCGGAGCGGCTTCGTGATCTGGGCCGTCACTTCCGCTTCGACCTCTGTGAGCGTCGCGTTCGCGCCGAGCTGCGTGAGGACGATGAGAGGGAGCTTTGCGGCTCCTGGGATGGCGCGAAGCTCCCGTACGAACGCCTCGATGTTGACGTCTCGCAGCTGAGCTCCGACGACGGCAACTTCGTAAGACGCCTCGGCGGTCATGTTCCGGAGCCGCTCCAGCGCGGGCTGTCCGTCCTGAAGGCAGTCGCAGCTCATCCCCCAGATCTCCATGTGCTCCTGAATGATGCGCGCCCAGCGGCGGTTCGCTTCCACTACCAGGGCGCGCCGGCCCTCGAGAACCTTCTCGTGCAGCGAGGGTTTCCGCTCCTTCGAGCGCTCCACCTGGACGGTGAACCAGAACGTGCTGCCGACGCCAGGCTCGCTCTTGACACCGATCTTGCCCCCCATGAGCTCGATGAGGCGTTTCGAGATTGCAAGCCCGAGCCCCGTCCCGCCGTGCCGGCGGACCATGGACCCATCGACCTGCGAGAATGCATCGAACAGCCGCGCGATCTCGCCTTCCTTGATCCCGATGCCGGTGTCCTGGACCACGGTGCGCAGGGTAAGCATCTCCGAGGTTTTCTCGTCGATCGAGAGGTCGATGTAGACCTCGCCGTGATCCGTGAACTTCACCGCGTTGCCGACCAGGTTGTTCAGGATCTGGCGGTAGCGATCGGGGTCTCCCGTCACCGTCTGCGGAACGCCTGGCGCGCGCCGGCAGACGAGCTCCACGCCCTTCTCCCAGGCGCGGCTGGACTGCAACTCGGCCACCTCCTGCAATAGGACGCTGGGGTCGAAAGGTGCGGATTGGAGCGTGTATTTTCCGGCTTCCATCTTCGAGAAGTCGAGGATGTCGTTGATGATGGTCATCAGCGAATTCGCCGAGACTTCCACGGTTTCGGCGTAGCGCCGTAGCTTGCCTTCGAGCGGCATCCGAAGGATGAGCCGCGAGACTCCGATGATGCCGTTCATCGGCGTCCGGATCTCGTGGCTCATGTTGGCCAAGAATTCGCCCTTGAGGCGCGAGGCCTCGAGCGCCGCCTCCACGGCGCGGCTGAGCTCAGCCATCGCGCCTTCGTTCGCCTCCTGCATGTGGTTGAAGGCGCCCGCGAGTATCTCGAGCTCGTCGTTGGTCTTCACGTCGACGCGAACGCCGCTCTTGCCGGAGGCGATTGAGTGGGCCGCTTGCGTCAGCGTGGCGAGGGGGCTCGCGATGCGCGCGGAAGCCCGCCGCACCAGGAGGAATCCGAGGACCGTGCTCAGGAGCACCGAGGCCGTGATCCACGCGAGGGTGGTCTCGAGGGAGCTCCGGGACTCCGCCCTCACCTGCTCGAGAGCCGTTCGAAGCGGCTCCGTGCTGAACCCGTAGGTGATCATGCCCAGGACCTCGCTGTCGTTCAGCACCGGCCGTGATACTTCGATCACCTTCTGCCCGAAGAGCGTCACCTCGCGGCGACCCCGCTCGTTCTTCTGCCAGCTGCCCTCCGGGAGCGAGAGCTCCTTCCAATGTTCGACGAAGTCCCGCGGTTCGCCGTTCGGGAGCGTAGGCGAGACGTAGGCCCACGGAGTTCCGTCCGCGGAGACGAACGCGCCGTAGACGATCTGCCGATCCGCGTGCACCGCATGGTGGACGAGCTTCTGCGCGTCCGTGAACGCATTGTCGAGGACCAGGCCGCGCATCGCCAGAGCGTGATTGTCGACCATCACGTTGGCCTTGCTCGCAGTGGCCTCCTGAACCTGACCCTCGATCTCCTTCAGCCGTCGTCGTTCCTGACGAAGGTTGACGTTCGCAGCCGAGCCGAGTGTCGAGATGGCGACGAGCAGTTGAACGCCCAAGACCAGCCTGAGGAGCTTACGGTTCAGTGAGGTCGCGGACGTGCGAGTCATTTGGTTCTTCTCGGCTGACACGGCGCGAGCGCTCGCCCCGCTCCGACTCGTTGCTGCGAGAGTACGACCGGTGCTCCGTCCTTTTAAGCCGCGCACGTCGAATCTCGTGCGACACGCTTAAGGAATTACGTCGGGCGGTCGTTCTCATGACGGTCCGGTCTCGCTGGCGAAGATGATGAGAGTCCTGGTCGTCGACGACGATGAGGTAGCCCGAGAGCTCCTGTCCCGTGAGCTCACGCAGGCAGGGTACGAAGTCCTCTCGGTGCCCTCTCCGATCGGAGTCACGCGCGTCATTCAGGAACAGACCATCGACGTCGTCGTCATCGACGTCGTCATGCCCTCGCTCCGGGGGGATAGCTTGGCCAAGTTGCTCCGCAAGAATCCTAGGTTCGCCAAGCTGGTCGTTATCCTCGTCTCGGGCGAGAGCGAGGGGGAGCTCGAACGGCTCGCTTCCGCCGCCGGAGCAGATGCCGTCGTGAGCAAGCGATGGGTTCCGGGAACGCTGGCCGGAACGGTGGCCGCCGCCGTCCGCGCGCGCACGAAGGTCGCCGAGGCGCCGCGTTCCGCAGCGAGCCCGAACTCACGGAAGTCGTGAGCCAGCTCGCACCGTCCTCTGGCGCAGGTTCCATCGCACCGCCAGGGACCTCGAGCTCAATACGTATGCCGTAGCTCAAGCATCACCTCGCGCGGCGCGAGCGGATACTCGAAACCGGAGAAACCCGGATCGGGGCCCAGCTCGCCGGTGACGTTGTACACGCGAAGGGCGGCCACCGTTTCGTGGCCCGGAAATAGGTACAAGCTGCGCGTGGTCAGAAAGACGTTCGCCGTGAGATACGGATCGAGATCGAACGGCGCACCGTAGGCGAGCACGCTCGCGTCCGCCGCATGGCGAGGACCGACGAGCATGCCCTCGGCACCGAGGGAGAGCGGCAATGACGCCGGACTCGGAAGCCCGACGGTCGCGCCCAACCTTCCGATGTAGGACGGATAGACGACGTTCTCGTCGCCGACCGTCTCCGCGACGTAACCGACCTCGCCGAGGTCACGTCGCGAGCGAATCCACTCGAAGGACGCATAAGTCGAGTAGTCGTCGTAGTGACGAAAGTCCGCCCGGGTTTCCCAGGTGAAGGTGGTCTGGTTCGCGGCGTTGCGCGCAACCTGGTTGATGCCGCGGGGGCTGAACTCGGCCTTGTCGCGGAGCCAGCTGTAGGAGACGCCCGAGCTGATCCCGAAGAACGCGCTCGGCTTGAAGGAAAGCTGATACTCGAGCGTGTGGATCTTCTGCGGTTTCAGCTCGGCGTTGCCGACCACGTCGCCCGGGCCGAGCGGCAGCGCGTACAGGAGGTAGGGCGAAGGTGCCTTGAACGCGCTTCCATAGAGGATTTTCATCACGAGCGGCGGCGCCAAACGCGAGGTAATGCCGGCGCGTCCGGTGAGCTGGCCCCCGTAGATGCTGTGATTGTCGTAGCGGACGCCCCCCGTGAGCTTCATGTAGCGTTCGATCAGCCACAGGTTCGAGCTGGCGTAGGCGCCGAGGTTCGCGAAGTCGAAGCGCCTCGACCTGGTCTCCGCGGTGGGCACGATCTGTTCCGTCTGGCGGATGATCCGCTCGGGCGCCGGGAGTGACTCGTCGTCGTACAGCGCCTCGACGCCGGCGACGAGGTTGAAGCGGGGAGAGGGGATGAAGCGCGTTTCGAACGTCGAATCGACGCCGCGGTACGAGGTACGGCGATGCACGTAATAGAGCTCGCTGCCCGTCTCCACGCGATCGCCGGGCAGCGTTCCACCCAAGAAGTAGGTAGCGTTGGCGGCGAGATCCAGCTCCTTCGAGGCGTGGAGGAGACCGTCCAGGTTGAAAAGCGCTTTTCCTAGCTCGATGCGCGTGCCGGTGACGAAGGGGTCGCCCTCGGCGCTGTTCGTGAGCTGGGCCCAGCTCGCGAAATCACCGCCGCGGCTGAACTCGGAGAGGTACGCGCTCGCGACGAGATGACCTGCGTCCGGGACCCGATAGCCGACGCGGGCCAGGAGCCCGAGCGATCGGCGATCCAGATTGTTCGAGACGGTGCGGCCGTCCGCGTAGGCCGGAATGTTGGGGCTCGGCGAAATCGCGGGCATTTCGAGCCCGGTGCGGCTGCCGTATTCGACGGAGGAACCCACGAGGATATCCCAGCGCCCCATGCGGCCGGAGCCGACGACCTCGAGCTGCCCGGCAGGGTTATGGCCCGTCGCGCCCATGAACACGCGCGTCTCGAGCGGCCGCGCTTCGTCGGGTCCCACGGTGATTATGTTGACGACCCCGAGAAAAGCGTCCGCGCCGTAGAGCGCCGACGCGGGACCGCGAATGATTTCGATCTGCTTGATCGACTCGAGGGGAATCAGCTCGGCGCCCAACCAATTGCCGGAGGTCGTGCGGTAGGCCACCGAGCGGCCGTCGATCATGACCTTGATACCACCGCTCTCGGCGCCGAGGCCGCCCATGACGCCACGAACTCCCACGTTGGGCTGAATGTGGTCGTCCACGGCGAAGAATCCGAGGCAATGGCTCAGCACCTCTCCGACGTTGCGATAGCCGAAGCGGTGAATGTCTTCGCGAGTGACCACGGTGATCACGGCGGGCGCCTCGTCGAGGTTCTCGGCGGTCTTGGTCGCCGTCGAGACCTGCAGGTTGAGCAGCTTCACCAGATCGAGATCGTCGGACGACTGGTCGGGCTCTTCGGCGTGCGCGCCGCTTGCGATGCACAAGATGAGCACGAAGGATGCGCAAGTCGCGCACGTCGTTCTAATCCGAGCTGACACTCCGGTCGTCACCAACGTTCAGGGCTCGGAGCAGAGAAACGCGCAGCGCGCATGCTCGCCGCTACGGTTGCTTCACGGTTGCATTAAGTCTTCGCACAATCGCGCTTAAGGGTTTCGGGTTCCGACCGTCGACTGAAGAGAACTGCCTCGCCAGGACCAATTCTTGTGTCCGGCGCGCGACGTCCTACTCCGAACCCCCGAACAAAGAGAGGGTCCCCAATATGCCGAATCGTCTCACCGCACTCGTAAGTTCTTGTGCCCTCGCACTCGCTGCGACGGGCTGTGGCAGCGACGACGCCGCCCCCGGAGGTTCGAGCGCCGTCGAAATCAGCTACATGGCCTGGTACAACGTCCCGAGCGAAATCAACACCACGCAGGGGACGCTCGACGCGTTCAACGGGTCCCAGGGCAACGTTCGCGCGAGCCTCATCTCCGCTGACCGCAAGGTCTACGAAGCAACGCTCGACGCGCGGTCGGATTCCAACACGCTGCCCGACACGGCGATGATGGTCGAGAGCCAGGTCGTCAGCTGGGCGCTCGCCGGCAAGCTGGCCGACGTAGCCGACCTCTACCAAACGGAAAAGCCGCTGCCGCA
>Ga0111538_10002676_pt1 | contig 24978 bp, 32 predicted proteins | sample SoiMethybrSBSTD1_FD_79669 | JGI IMG/M metagenome (GOLD analysis project Ga0111538, IMG submission 79669) | Bulk soil microbial communities from a Populus tree surrounding site in Tennessee, USA - Soil MetaG P. TD hybrid SBSTD1 (version 2)... | ecosystem: Environmental > Terrestrial > Soil >...
CAGCCTGATGGCCATCGATCGGGTCGTGCGCATCGACTACGTCACGCAGGCGGCGTCGATTGCCAGGGCGGGACTCTATGTGTGGATGATGGTCCTGATGCTCGGTGAACCCGATCGGAAGGAGGACGGACGGTCGGTTTACGCAGCCGATAGAGGTTGATTAGCCAGGAGCCATCCGGGCGTGGTAAGGAAGAAACGTGGAGTTTCGCTTCGATGAGGCCGTGCCGGTGCTTCGACGTACGCCAGGAGTGCTGCGAGCGCTGCTCCTCCAGCTGCCTGCGGCCTGGATCGACGCGACTGAAGGCCCGGGCACCTGGAGTCCGTTCGATGTCGTCGGCCACCTGATCCACGGTGAGCGGACCGACTGGGTGCCCCGCATCGAGCACATGCTCGAGCACGGCGACAGCGTGCCGTTTCCACCGTTCGATCGCGAAGCGATGTTCGACGCCTCCAAGGGACGATCGCTTGTCGAGCTGCTCGAGACCTTCGGCGAGCTGCGGGCGCAGAGCCTTGCGCGGCTGGACGTGCTAGGGCTGACCGACGCCGACCTGTCGAGGCGCGGCCAGCATCCTGAATTTGGCGTCGTAACCATGGGGCAGCATCTGGCCACCTGGGTGGCACACGATCTGGGACACGTCAGTCAGGTCGTCCGCGTCATGGCCCGCCAATATTCAGAGTCGGTCGGTCCCTGGCGTGCGTACCTGTCGATTCTCAGACGCGAAAAAGGCTCGTGAAAACTCCGACAAAAGAGCACTTCTCGGGCCTGATGTGGCCGTTCGTCGAAGGATCGCTGCCAGACTTCGGACCCATCTTCGAGCAATACGCCAGCGACCTGAAACGTGAAGCCAAACGCCCCGCGGCCTGAGATTCCCATTCCCCGGCGACTCGTGTAGCCTTCAGCGCAGGGCTGTCGCTTCAGCCCTGGAGGACACTTCGATGCCTGCTCGACACCTTCTCGGGGTCGTTGTCGCCGTAACCCTGAGTGCCACCGGTGTGCGCGGATCGTTCGAGCGTTCTGCCGACGCGAGTCAGGTACAGGGCGCGACGCCAGCGGCTCAATCCCCGCAGCCTCAGCCCGCGCAGCCGCCGGCGCCACCTGCCGAACCGCTTTTGGGCCCGGGGCCGTCTGCCGCCCGGTATCCCAAGAACGCCGAGGAGTTCGACGAGTACTTCAAGAAAGTCTCGAACTGGGGACGATGGGGCAAAGACGACGAGCGCGGGGCGCTGAATCTCATCACCGAAGCAAAGCGGAAGCAGGCGGCGTCCCTCGTGAAGGTCGGCCTGGCCGTCGGCCTGGCGCATCCTCCGATTACCGAGCGAACGCCCGACAACACGAATCCGTTCGAGCACACGATGAACCGCGGATTCTCGACCGACACGTATCGAGTGTCGTATCACGGCTACGCACATAGCCACATGGACGCGCTCTGCCACATCCTCTACAAGGGCCAGACCTACAACGGCTATTCGCAGGCCGAGGTCAACACCGAGAAGGGCTGCACGAAGCTCGGCATTCAGAACATGCGCAACGGCTACGTCACGCGCGGAATTCTCCTCGACATCCCGCGCCTGAAGGGCGTGCAGTACCTCGAGCCCGGGACGCCGGTGTTCGTCGAAGACATCGAAGCGTGGGAGAAGAAAGCTGGCATCAAGGTCTCGTCGGGTGACGCGCTGCTCCTGCGCACCGGACGCTGGGCCCGCCGTGCCGCGCTCGGACCGTGGGTCGTCTCGCGGAACGAGGCCGGCTTCCATGCCTCTGTGGCGCAGTGGCTCAAAGACCGCGGGGTGGCGCTCATCGGCAGCGACTCGGCGCTCGACGTGACGCCGTCACTCGTCGAATCGTTGAACCTGCCGGTGCATACGCTCGCGATCACCGCTCTTGGACTGAACATTCTCGACAACCAGGACCTCGAGGCATTGGGCGAGCAGGCCGCGAAGCAGAATCGCTGGGAGTTCATGCTGACCGTCGCTCCCGTTCCGGTGACGGGCGGCACCGGGTTCCCGGTGAACGCGATCGCCACGTTCTGACTTTGGGGACAACGCGCGAAGGAGACACGACATGGTAGGGGACAAAGTCGGCGAGGAATCGGGACAGGTCGTCTCGCAGCGCGTGCTGCCGAACGAAGGCGGCGGGCCCAAGATGGAGACCTCGTTTCGCGCCACAGGCTCGGTATTGGGAGTGCCAGCGACCGACACCGGCACCTACTGGTCGGTGCTGCGGCCGGACGGCACGCTATACGGCGAAGGCCAGGGCATCGTCATGGGCAAGAACGGCGAAGCGGCCACCTGGATCGGCCAGGGCGTCGGCACGATCAAGAAAGACGGTGCGGTCAGCTATCGAGGGGCGATCTATTACCAGACCACTGTGGCGGCGTGGCAGCGTCTGAACAGCGTCGCCTGCGTATTCGAGTATGAAGTGGACGGCCAGGGAAAAACGCACTCCAACGCCTGGGAGTGGAAGTAGTCCGTCCCATGACCGAGCGCGTCGATCTCTTCGACAGCACATACAGCCACTTCACCGATCGTGTGCTCGACGCGATCCGCAAGGAAACGTTCGGCAGCGACATCGGGCAGAACAGCTGGCTCACGGTCGATGAGTACGAGCGCTGGCTTCCGTGGCTCGGGTTGACCGCCGGGCAACAGATCATCGAGGTCGCAAGCGGCTCGGGCGGTCCGGCGCGGTACGCCGCCCGGGCAACGGGCTGCCGCGTGATTGGCGTCGATGCCAATCCCAGCGGCGTCGCGACGGCGACGTCGATGGCGGCGGCGGCTGGTGAATCGGCGAGCGTGCAATTCCGGGTGGCTGACGCCAATGCGCGCCTGCCGTTCGACGAGAACTCGTTCGACGGCCTGCTCTGCGTCGATTCAATGAACCATTTCCCCGACCGGCCGGCCGTCCTGCGCGAATGGTGTCGCATTCTGCGGCCGGGCCGCCGCGCGCTCTTCACCGATCCGGTGGTGATTTCCGGACCCGTCACGAACGACGAGCTCGCGCTGCGAAGCTCCATCGGCCTCTTTCTGTTCGTGCCGCCGGGGGTGAATGAGCGGATCATTGACGACGCTGGCTTTCGGCTCGTGCGGCAGGAAGACGTGACGGCCAACGCCGCCCTGGTCGCCGGCCGATGGCACGCCGCGAGGCAAGCCCGCCAGGCGGACCTGGTGCTCATCGAAGGGGAGGATCGCTTCGCCGGTCTCCAGAAGTTCTTCAAGGCGGTGCACGACCTGACGCGCCAGCGGCGGCTGTCCAGAATCGCGTATCTTGTCGAGAAACATAACGGTTGAGTAAGGCTCTTGACTTCGCCTGAACCGCGAGTACCTTCAACTGGACACGCCGGTCGGGGACAGCGTGCTGGCAAATGGAGAAGACGACAGGAGGCCCGATGATGACGCGAGTGCCACGTTTCACCATGTGCGCCCTGCTTGTGGCCGTCGCGGGCGCCACGATTGTTGCCCAGGTCGCGGAACGCACCAGCGCGCCTCGTGCCGCGCCGCATGCGGCCTATGTTCCGACGAAAGACACCTGGGAAACACGGCGCCCTGCCGACGTCGGCATGGATGAGGCGCTGCTCAATCAAGCCATCGAGTACGCGAAGACGCGGGATACGAGCTGGGGCCGGGACGACTACATGGCCGATCAGGTGCGGACCTTCGGCCGGCCGCTGGGTCCCGTGCCGCAGTCGCACGGCCGCACCAACGGGATCATCCTTCGCCACGGCTACATCGTCGCCGAGTTCGGCGACACGAACGTCGTTGAGCCGACCTACAGCGTGGCCAAGAGCTACCTGTCGACGGTCCTCGGCCTGACGATCGATCGCGGGATGATCAAGAGCATCGTGGATCCGGTCGGCAAGTACGTGAAGGACGGCGGCTACGACTCACCGCACAACGCGCTGATCACGTGGCAGGATCACGCGCGGCAGGCCAGCGAGTGGGAAGGCACGATGTTCAGCAAGCCGTCGACGTTCATCGGCCATGAAGAGTTTGGCGCCGGCGAGATGAAGCCGCGCGAAATCCGCGAGCCCGGCAGTTTCTACGAATACAACGATGTGCGCATCAATCGCATGTCGCTGTCGCTTCTTCGCCTCTGGAAGCGGCCGCTTCCCGACGTGTTGAAGACGGAGATCATGGATCCGATCGGCGCGACCAACACCTGGAAGTGGATCGGCTACGACAACGCCGACGTCCAGGTCGACGGCAAGACCATGAAGTCCGTGCCCGGCGGCACGCGATGGGGCGGCGGACTCTGGATGAGCACACGCGATCACGCGCGGTTCGGCCTGCTCATCTCCCGCATGGGCAACTGGAACGGTAAGCAGATCGTTTCGTCGAAGTGGGTCAAAGAGGCGACGACGCGGGGCGGGCCGGCCGCGGACTACGGCTATCTCTGGTGGCTCAACACCAAGGGCGGGACGAAGGGCGTGCCGACCACCGCATTCGAGGCGCGAGGAAACGGCTCGAACACGATCTTCATCGATCCGGATGACGACCTCGTGATCGTTTGGCGCTGGCACGGCAACGGCGACTTTTTCGCCCGCGTCGTGTCCTCGATCAAGCAGTCCTAAGGATCACTCGCCAGCAACGCGAGCGGGCTCGGCCCAGGCCGAGCCCGGCTCGCCGGTGGCTGTGTGCGCGTCGCCGGGCTCTTCGACATCCACGGCAATCTTCCGGCCCTCGAGGCGGTGCTGGCTGACGTGCGGGCCGCCGGGGTCGACCAGATCCTCGTCGGAGGCGACGTGCTCCCGGGACCGATGCCGCGCGAGGCGCTCGCGCGACTGCTGGCTCTCGACGTCCCGGTCCAGTTCATTCACGGAAACGGCGAGCTGGCGGTGCTGGCGCAGATCGGCGTGTCCGATCCGGCAACCGTGCGGTACTGGGGCACGACGAACGGCGAGCCGCTTCCAGAGCTGCTTCGGCCGATTCTGCGGTGGACGGCTGCCGAGATCCATCCCGAGTACGACGCCATCCTGAAAGGCTGGCCGAAAACGTGGCGGATCGAGGTGCCCGGTCTCGGGCCCGTTCTCTTCTGTCACGCCACGCCACGCAGCGAGACGGAGTGCTTCACGCGGATGACCCCGCACGACTTGCTGGCGCCGGTGTTCGACGGAGTAGACGCGGCGGTTGTGGTGTGTGGCCACACGCACATGCCCTTCGATCGGATCATCGCTGGCGTGCGCGTGGTCAACGCCGGCAGCGTGGGTATGCCGTTCGGCGCCCCGGGCGCTGACTGGGTCCTTCTGGGACCGGCCGTGGAGCCTCGACATACGACCTACGATCTGAACGACGCGGCGGCGCGAATCCGTGCCACGGGCTATCCACAGGCGGACGAATTCGCCGCACGATACGTGCTGGATCCTCCCGCCGAGGCCGACACGATCGAGGCGTTGACCAGCGTGTCGTTTCGCTGATCCCGGAGAGATAGATGATCTTGACCGGAATCGATCGCTCGGCTCCCACCGCGACCGTCGCGCCGAATCGTCGATCCGCCGGCTACTGGTGGACGTTCTCGCAGCAGTGGCGGATCTCGCGCCGGAAGACGGGGTGCCGTGTCAGCGCCGATGCTGAAGCCCGAAGCCTGAAGTCCACGAACCCCGAAGCCCAGAGCCTGAAACCCAAAGCCTGAAGTACTTCGAACGGTCCAAGCCTTGTTCCAGCTTGGAGTGTCACGAGGGTTGGCAGATCATACGATGTGGCCACGATCGCAATCGGGGACATCCACGGCAACCTCGCGGCTCTGACCGATCTCCTCGACAAGATCCGGGGCGCCTGCGGCCCTGGCGACACGTGCGTGTTCCTGGGCGACTACATCGACCGCGGTCCCGATACGCGCGGCTGCATCGATGCGCTTCTCAAGTTCACCAGCCAGGTCGACGCCGACGTCGTCGGTCTGATCGGCAACCACGAGGACTGGTTCCTGCGCACGCTGCGCGACTACAGCCGTCACACCTGGCTCCTGGGCATGGATCCGTTTCCGACGATCCGGAGCTACTCCGATGAGGCGGCGGTCGCGCTGCGCGAAGCCAAGCGAGCCGGAGGCGCGGCGGTATACGACGAGGGCTACGCCCTGCCGTACGAGCTCTTTCTCGACCACGTGCCGGCAGACCACATCCAATTTTTTGAGAGCCTACGCCAGTACCATCGGACAGATGACTGTCTCTGCGTGCACGGCGGTGTGGATGTCCACGTTCCGGATGTGAACAACCAGACCCGCGACGCGCTCATCTGGGGACGGGGAGACTTCCCGGACGGCTACACCGGCGTTGACATCGTGGTGTACGGCCACCGCAACAATGCTGTGCTCGACGCGGACGGCTGGCCAATGCCCAGGGTTGTCGGCCGGACGATCGGCCTCGACACGATATCGCATGGCGTCCTGACGGCGATGCGGCTGCCCGACCAGCGGATTTACCAGAGCGCACGCTACAGATTCGCTGAATCATGAGCCGCGTTGCTGAAGCGAACGGTTCGCCCGTTGCTGCGGGTCCGCGGCGAATCGCGATCTACGGCGCGGGTGCCGACTCGCAGCTGCTGGCCAACCAGCGGACGGCCATCCGCCAGTACGCCGACGCCATGGGGTGGATCACGGTGACAGCCATCGAGAACGATCCGGATCAGCTGATGACGGCCGTCCGCACAGGCACGATTGATATCGTCGTGTGCTGGCGCAACAGCGAAGTCGAGACGGCAGAGGGTTTGTCAGAAATCCTGCAGGCGCGCGGCATCGAGCTCCTGGCCCTCGCTCAGAGCTGCTCCGCGTTGCTCGAGTGACGGAGGCCGCCGACGCCCAGGGCCTGAGAGCCCCTGAAGCCCGGAGCCTGTAAGACGAATTTCAGATTCGTAACCGGTCGCCGCCGGACCAGGCGTTTCGATTCCTGATCCGCGCTCGACTCGCAAAGCCCCCAGAGCATGCCGCTTGCACTGCTCGCTCGCCATGCGTGTGAGCCGAGGCGCTGCCCTTGTCGTTGCGCTCGTTTTTTCCGCATCCTGCACCGGCTCGAAGGCGCCCACCGAGCCTTCGGCGATTGCGCTGGATCGGCTCGTCGAGGGGACGGCGGTGTCGGCAATCGATGGATCGGGAACGGCCGGCGTCAGCGTGCAGGTCGAATCAGCGCACAGCGTGACCACCGACGGCACCGGTTACTTTCAGACCGAGATCGACCGGACGGGCAATCTCGGCGTCGTCTTCACCGGCGGCAGCATCGTCGAGCGTCGCACGATGGTGAACGGCCCGACCTTGGGCCGTCCACGCCTGTCGCTCATCCCCAGCACGTTCGACCTCAGGGCTTTCGACGAGATGTTCCGCACGGCGAACGGCCGGCTGCAACGATGGACGTCGCGTCCAGCGCTGGTCGTGGTTGCCACCGTCATGTCGTACCGGAATCCAGACGACCAGTACATGACGACCGGCGAGCAGATGAGCGACGAGGAAGTCACCGCGCTCATCCAGCATCTCACCGAGGGGCTGACTCTTCTCACCGGCGGCACCTTTACGTCGTTCGCGGACGTCTCGGTCGAGCGGCCGGCATCGGGGGTACGTGTGCTGGTCGTCCGGCCAGGAACGATCGTTGTCGGCCGCTACAACGGCATCCAGACCTTCGCCTCGACGATCGGCTACGGCCGATGGGCCGAGGACCCGAGTGGATCCGTCACCGGCGGGTCGATGTTTCTCGATAGCGGATTCGATCGCCTCGACAACCGCCGCCGCCTGCTGCGGATTCACGAGCTGGGACACGCGCTCGGCTACCTGCACGTGGAGACGCGCGTTTCGATCATGAATCCGTCGATTGGTCCCGAACCCACTGAGTTCGATCGGACCGCTGCGATCATCGCGTTTCAGCGGCAACCGGGCAACGTTTCGCCGGACACCGATCCACAGAGCATTGCTGCTGGCAATCCATTCGGACCCCGTGAGACGATGTGGGTGGCCCCGGTGGCCTGCCTGGATGCCCGCACCACGCCTCGCTTCTGATTACGACGCGCCTGCCCTCGTTCGTGTCATCAACCTCGCGTATCGCGTCGAGGACTTCTTCGTCGACGGCGACCGCACGAACGAGGGCGACGTCCGTTGCCGCATGGCGAAGCCGAACGCGGCGTTCCTCGTGATCGACGGCGCCGGAACCGGCGAGCTGGCCGCGGCCGTGTACGTCGAAATCCGCGATGGGCGAGGCTATTTCGGGATGCTCTCGGTCGATCCCTCGCACCAGCAGCGCGGCCTCGGCCGCACGCTGATCACCGCGGTCGAAGATCGTTGCCGTGATGCGGGATGCAAATTTCTCGACATCGACGTCGTGAACCTGCGCGAGGAGTTACCCGCGTTCTACCGGCGCCTCGGTTTCACGCCCGTTGGTGAGGCGGCATTTACCGATCCGGCCAAGTTACGCCGGCCGGCGCACCTGGTCGTCATGACGAAGCCGCTCTGAGGGCGGTGCTGTTTATGATCAAGGGCGCGACGTACGTCCACACGAACCTCATCGCTCGTGACTGGCGGGCATTGGCGCGCTTCTACGAGTGTGTCTTCGGGTGCGTGGTGCTGGCGCCCGAACGGGATTTCGCAGGGCCACCGCTCGAAGCCGGCACAGGAGTTCCCGGCGCGGCGCTTCGAGGCGTCCACCTCCGGATGCCTGGTTTCGGTGAAGGGGGCCCGACGCTCGAGATCTTCACCTATTCGCCGTCGGCCGAAGCCGTACCGCCGGCGGTCAATCGCCCCGGATACGGGCACATCGCATTTGCTGTCGCGTCGGTTCCCGACGCCCGCGCCGAGGTCCTCGCCGCCGGCGGCCGTCCGGTCGGCGAAATCGTGACCATGACGGCGAAGACTGGCGGAGTGGTGACGTGGTGCTACGTGAACGATCCCGAAGGCAACGTGATCGAACTGCAGGCGTGGGCGTGAGCCCGCGGCGGAGATCGGGATGACAGAGGCTGGCTACCATCTCGCTCAAGTCAACATCGGCCGGGCCCGCGCCGAGATCACCGATCCGATCATGGCGGAGTTCGTTGCCCGGCTGCCCGAGATCAACGCGCTTGCCGACGCCAGCCCCGGATTCCTGTGGCGACTCGAAACCGAGGATGGCGACGCCACTGCCGTGCGCCCGTACGAAGACAACCGGATCATGATCAACCTGTCGGTGTGGACTGACCTCAGATCGTTGCGGGCCTTCGTGCACCACAGTGCGCACGCGCCGGTCATGCGGCGCCGGCGCGAGTGGTTCGAACGGTTCGACGGCGTCTACGTCGCGCTGTGGTGGGTACCGGCGGGTCATCGTCCGCCGGTCGCCGAGGCCGTCGCCCGTCTGGCGCATCTGGAGCGGCACGGTGCGACCGCGTTTGCGTTCAGCTTCGCCGAACCTTTTGGCCCTGACGGCGTGGCGGCGCCGCGTGACCACGTCGAAGACGAACCGGAGTGGATCAGGTGAGTTTGGAATGAGGGAATGAGGGAATGGAGGAATGAGGGGTTGAAGGATTGAGCGATTGAGAATTCCGAGCTTTCATTCCCTCATTCCCTCATTTCCTCAATTCAAGCCCCTGAAGGCGTACCTGTAATAGCGCTGGCCGTTGTTCACCTCGCCGATGAAAAGATTGCCCTTCGAATCGCCGGCCAGGCTGTGCGCGTGAAAGAACTCGCGCGCATTGTGCCCGGCGTGCCCGCCAACGGTCGCCACCATCTCCATTGATTGACGGTCGTAGACCCGCACCACCTTGTTCGAGCCATCCACGAGGTAGAACCACCGCTGCGCCGGGTCGGGCGAGGCGACAAAGCTGTGCACCGTGCCTTCGGCCTGGAGCGTGCTCCTGGCAACGAAGACTTCCTTGACGAACGTGCCGTCCAGCCGGAAGATCTGCAGGCGATTGTTGGAGCGATCAGCGACATAGACGAGGTCGTCGTTAGTGACCAGCACAGCGTGGACGGGCGTGTTGAAGCTTTGCGGCGGTGGCCCCTGGAGGAGCTGTGCTCGCGGTGGAAAAACGATGGCATCGTCCGGCCGCCTGCCGTATGCACCCCAATGCCGCTTGTAAGAGCCGGTTGCGGCATCGAAGACGATGATGCGGCGGTTGAAGTAGCCGTCAGCGACGAAGAGTTCGTTCGTCTTCGCGTGGATGAAAAGTCCGGCCGGACCGCCGACGTTCTCAGTGTCGTTGCTCCCGGCGTTCCTGCCCTTGTGGCCGATCTGCGTCAGGAATCGGCCGCGGCTGGTGAATTTGAGAATCTGGTTGTCTTCCTTGGCGCTGCCGCTCAACCAGACGTTGTCGTCTTTGTCCACGAAGATGCCGTGCTGATTGGTGAACCACTCATAGCCGGCACCGGGTGCTCCCCAGGCTTGGATGAACTTGCCGCTGGTGTCGAACTGGAGCACCGCCGGCGCGGGAATGCAGCACTCCGCCTGGGGCGGATTGAGCGAGGCGGCCTTCTCACCATCGGGAATCGTGTCCGGGCGGTGGAAGACCCAGAGGTTGTCGTGCGAGTCGACGGCGAGACCGCCGACCTGACCGGTGACCCACTTGTTCGGCAGGGCCTCGGACCAGAGCGGGTCCGGCTCGAAGCGGGGGACTGGCTGCTTCGCCGTTGTGCCGCCAGCCTGGGCGAGCAGGCCCACCGCGAGCAGCGTGAGGATCAAGGCGATCGAACAAAGTCTGCAGATCATGCGCGTGGGCCCTCGACCGACGATTCTACGGGCGTGTGCTCACGATTGAACGAAGATTCCCAGGTGTTGCGATAGGCGGAGGTCCTATGACTGCCGTGTCCAGACGTTGCCTGATTCCGTTTCTCGGCGTGCTGATCGTAGCCGGCGCGAGTGCGGCCATCGCGCTCGCGCAGGGACAGCCACCTGATCTGCCATCCGTCACCGTCCGCGGCCAGACGTACACGCCGCGGTCCATTCTGGCGCGGAACATGGGGACCGAGGCCGATCAGACCACGGCGTTCCCGCCTCATCGCGTCATCGGCAACATCTACTACGTGGGGACCAGGACGCTCAGCTCGTTCCTGATCACGTCGCCCGAGGGGCACATTCTCATCAACAGCACGTACGAGCGGAACGTGCGAACCATCGAGCGATCGGTCACGCAGCTCGGCTTCAAGTTTTCAGACGTCAAGATTCTGCTCGGCACGCACGCGCACGGCGATCATCAGGAGGGCGACGCGCTGGTGAAAGAGTTGACCAGCGCGCAGGTCGTCGTCATGCGGGAAGACGTCGAAGCACTGGCAGCGATCAAGCCCGGCGGCAAAGCGCATCCGATCGACCGCACGATCGCCGACGGCGACCAGGTGGTCCTGGGCGGAAACACGCTCGTCGCCCACCTGACACCAGGCCACACGCCGGGTTGTACGACGTGGACGATGCAGGCGCAGGCGAACGGCAAACCGTTGAACGTCGTGTTCGCCTGCAGCTATCGCGCGCCGGGACGCGTGACGCCGGAGGTGGAGAGTCAGTTCAATCGCACGTTCAAGAGCGTGCGATCGTTGCCGTGCGACGTGCCGCTCGGTGACCATCCGGCGCAGTACAACCTGGCGGCCAAGTACGAGCGGCTGACCGCGGGGACGTCAACGGCATTCGTCGATCCGGCGAACTGCTGGGTAGAAGCCGACATCCAGGAAGCAATGTTCCGCGCGCAACTCCAGCTGCAGCAGAAGGAAGGTCGGCCTTAGCTGCGTGCTTCTGGCCCCGGTTCTGAGGGCGTGATGCGGCCTGAACTCGAGGCGATCGTCGCGGACTTCAATCTCGCGACCGATCGCCGGCGGGTGCTCGCTCACCAGGTGCCCGAACGCCGGCGGTCCGAACGCGTCGATCCGTCTCGCTGGTCGATCGCGGAGTGCATCGGCCACTTGAATCTGACATCCGACGCTTACCTGCCGCTGCTGCGAACGGGCCTGGCGCAGGCCCGGCAACAGCGGATCGGTTCGGCTGGTCACCGGTATCGCCGCGACTTCGTCGGGTGGGTGCTGTGGAGGAGCGCGGGCCCTCCCGTCCGCCTGCGGGTCAAGACGACCGCGCCGTTCGTTCCGACGCCGGCCGGCCTTCCGGACCCGATGGCTGCATTCGAACGCCTGCAGCAGGCGCAGATCTCCTGCGTGCGAGAGGCCGACGGTTTGCCCATCGACCGTGTCACGATCACGTCGCCTTTCAATGCCCGGCTGAAGTACAACCTGTATGCTGCGATGACCATCCTGCCGCGCCACCAGCATCGGCATCTCTGGCAGGCCGAGCAGGTGTGGGATGCGCTGAACGCCGGGAGCAAGTCGTGACGGATCCCTCAGACGGCGACATCCGCAGAATTCACCGCACGACGGCCGCTCTGCTCAGCGCGGTCAATTCGTCGGATCGTGACGCCGTGCTCGCGGTGTGGTGCGACGACGGTCTGCTGATGCCGCCGCATCGTCCGTCCGTGCGCGGCCGGTCGGCACTCGCAGCGTACTTCGGGCATCTGTTCGAGCAGCGCCGGTTCAAGTTCCAGTTCACGGCGTCGCAAATCGAGATCGAGCACGACGTGGCGATCGAGCATGTCGAATACACGGCGTCTGCCTGGCCGGCTGAAGGTGGCACCGAGGTTCGGGATTCCGGCAAAGGTGTTCACGTGTATCGTCGGCAGGCAGACGGTTCCTGGAAGCTGGCGGTGGACATCTGGAACAGCGATCGGCCAGCTTGACTCGAGTACGGTCGGTCGCAATTGGCGTGGAGGACCTATGTTGACGCGCACCGTCCTCGTGTTGCTGGCGTCCGTCTTGACCCTATCTGGGTCATCCGCGCAAGCCCAGGTGGTCACCAGCAGCCAGCGCCCGAACGTGGTCCTGATCATCACCGACGACGTCGGATACGGTGATATCGGCAGCTATGGAGCGCCCGATATCAGGACGCCGAACATCGACAGTCTGGCTCGCGACGGCATCCGACTGACGGACTTCTACGCGAACGGGGCGAATTGCTCGCCGACCAGGACTGGCTTGATTTCGGGCCGCTATCAACAACGCTTCGGCATCGAGCGTCCGCTCGGCGCAGGTGGCAAAACGGACTGGGAACGCGGCTTGACGCCGACCGGCACGTCTCTGCCGAGGCTGCTGAAAAATAACGGTTACGCGACGGCGCTTGTCGGCAAGTGGCATCTCGGTTGGAAGAGCGAATTCAGTCCGCTCGCACACGGCTTCGACTACTTCTTCGGATTCAAGAGCGGCTTCGTCGACTATTACCAGCACACCGCCGGGGGCGACAGCCCGTTGAAGGCCGACCTGTTTGAAAACGACACACTGGTGACCGTCGAGGGGTACATGACCGACCTCATCACCGAGCGCTCGATCCGGTTCATCCAGGAGCATGCCAGCCAGCCGTTCTTCATCGACGTCGCCTACAACGCTGGGCACTGGCCCTATCAGCCGCCCGACGCGCCGTCGGTCGCGCGCGATGGTGGCCGGCACCTGAGTCCCTTCGACGATGCGACGAGCACTCGGGCCGACTACGTCGCGATGCTCGAGCGCGCGGACCAGGGGATTGGCAAGATTCTCGACGCTCTGGACCGAGCCGGCGCTCGGCAGAACACAATAGTGATCTTCACGAATGACAATGGCGGCGAGTGGTTGTCGCGCAACGCGCCGCTGTTTCACTTCAAGAACAGCCTCTGGGAGGGTGGCATTCGCGTGCCGGCGATCGTGCGCTGGCCGGCCACATTCCGGCCGGCAAGGTTTCAGGACAGGTCGGCATGACCATGGACCTGACTGCCTCGATCCTCGCCGCCACCGGAACGCGCGAGCCAGCCGAGGCACGGCCCGACGGCGTGAACCTGCTGCCGGTTCTTGAAGGCCGCACCCCAGAAATCGACCGAACATTGTTCTGGCGCATCAACGCAGCGGCAGGGCAGTGGGCCGTCCGTTCCGGTGACTGGAAGCTCCTCGTCGACATCGCGCGGCCGCTGCTCTTCAACTTGCGCGCTGACATCGGCGAGCGGCAAGACCTGAGCGGCCAGCATCCGGATATTGCGAAACGGCTTCGGTCGCTGCTGGTCGCGTGGGAGCAGGATGTCGACGCCGAGGCCAAACGCACGGCGACGGGCGGCCATGACTGACGCTGCCGCGCAGATCGAGCTCGTGCCCTACGACGACGGCTGGCCCGCCGCCTTCGTAGCCGAGGCCGCACGCATTCGGGCGGTGCTCGGAGCGCTCGCGCTCCGCATCGACCACAACGGGTCGACGTCGATTCCGGGCCTCCGGGCGAAGCCCATCATCGACATCCAGGTGTCGGTCGCCGCGCTGCAACCGCTCGTCGCCTACGCCACGCCGCTCGAAGACATCGGCTACACGCACGTCCCTCACGCCGACGATGCCTTTGCGCCATTCTTTCACCGCCCGGAGCGCTGGCCGCACAGTCATCACGTGCACGTCGTGGAGCATGGCGGGCGCGAAGAGCGGCGAACGCTCGCCTTCCGCGACTATCTTCGCGATCACCCACAATCGGCGGGCGAGTACGATCGCCTGAAAGAGCAGTTGGCGCTGAAATGGGTCGGCGCGACGCGCGAGCAGCGCGAGGCCTATTCTCTGGGGAAATCCGATTTCATCGGCCGCGTCGTAGAGTTGGCACTCGGCAGCGGCTATCCGCGTTTAGACTGATGGGCGGTCGAATGTCCCGGAAAAGCGAGCTCGTGATGCGACTTCACCATGCGCTGTGCTGCATTTTTGTCGTTGCCGGTGCGATGTCGGTGACGGCCGTTCAACAGCAGGAGGTGCTGTCGGATCAGCAGACGATCGTCTCGCTCGAGCGACAGTGGAACGAAGCGTTCTACAACAAAGATCTCGCCTTCATCGAAACGCTGCTCGCTGACGAGTTCATCGCCACCTACGAAGACGGCACTCGCGGCGACCGGGCGAAAGAGCTGGAGCTGACGCGAGAGTTCAATCAGCGCGTCGAATCGGCGGTGCAGGACGAGTTCACGGTCAAGGTCTACGGCGATACGGCGGTCGCCTGGTTCACACTGCATCTGGTCGGCATCAAGCAGGGAGATCGGGTCGAGCTGACGCTTCGCTATACTGACATCTGGGTGCTGCGGAACGGGCGCTGGCAGTGCGTGTCGGTGCAGAGCACTCGCGTCAATCCTCGCTGATCGCCGCCGCGGGCCGATGGGAGGCTGAGGGCATGCCGGCCAAGACATCACGACGCATATTCGTCAGGACAATCGCGGCTGCGGGTGCAGCCGTTGGCGGCATGAGCGTCGCCGCACAGGAGGCCGGCCGAGTCGCCGGCTTCGATCACGTCGCGCTGCCGATGCAGAACGTCGAGGCGATGCTCGCCTTCTATCGCGGCCTCGGGTTCGCGATGAACGAAACGCCGAATGTCGTGTCGGTCTACGTCGGCAGCCAGATGATCAACTTCCATCGGCCGACGCTCTGGCAAAACGCCACGTTCACGCTGCGCGCGCCGGCGGCAAAACCGCCGTGCGGCGACTTGTGCTTCGTCTGGGAGGGCAGCGCCGCCGCGCTCGGCGCCCTGCTGGCGCGGGCCGCCGCGAAAATCGAAGTCGGCCCGGTGGAGCGCCAGGGTGGACGGCGAAAGAGCGGCTCCAGCGTGTACGTTCGCGATCCGGACAACAACCTTCTCGAGTTCATCATCTACGCCTGATCGCGCGGAGATGCCCATGACGACAGCGCGACCGTCGATCGCGTCAGCCGGCCTGAGCCTGCTGCTGGTGCTCGCCTTGGCGTCCAGCGCCTGCGATTCAGTCGTGTTGATCGTCAACCCCACGTCCGGCGGCGCGGCCCTTCGCGTCGTCAACGTTGGCGCCGCCAGCGTGGCAGGCCTCGTCGTGCTGTTTCCCGGCGAGCGCATCGCGTTCGGGGATCTGCCAGGCCGTGGATCGACGTCGTATCGGTCGGCCGGCAAGGGGGTCTTCCGCTATGCGGCCTACGAGTTCCAGGCGGCCGGCCGCGTTCAGAATCAGCCGGTGACCGATTGGGTCGGCGAGCAGCCGATGGAAGGCAAGTCCTTCACCTATTCGGTCGAGTTGGTCCAGGGCGATCAGCCTTCGACTCCGATGCTGCGGCTGGTTGACGTTCGCCGTGACGAATAGACCGCCGACCGCAACCAGTGCCTGACGAGTCCCTGAACGAGATAATCGCGTTCTACACGCAGACAGACGAGGCGTCTCGACCCGAGACCGGATCGTCGCAACTGGAGTTCGAACGCACCAAGGAGCTGGTGCGTCGCTTCTTGCCGCGCGCGCCGGCGCGCGTCCTCGACATGGGCGGCGGCTCGGGTCCCTACGCGTTCTGGATGGCCGGGCTCGGCTACGAAGTGCATCTGGCCGATCGCACGCCGCGCCTCGTCGATCTGGCTCGCCGACACCACTATTCCTCGCCTCGTCTGGCATCGATGACCGTCGGCGATGCTCGGCGCCTGGCCTTTGCCGAGGCGAGCGTGGATGCGGTGAGGCTGGACGAACACATCGTCGACCTTCGCCATCGGGTCGTCGCGGACGGGCAGTATCGCAACGACACGGGCGATCCTCGCTACTTTGTGACCGCGTACTTCCATCGTCCGTCCGACTTTCAGCAGGAGCTCGCAGAGAGCCGATTTGATGCGGTTGAGGTGTTCGGGATCGAAGGCCCCGGCTGGCTGCTGCCCGGCGTGAGCGCGCATCTGCTCGGCGTGGGACGCCGGCCGTGACCGGTCGCCGCCACATCGACACCAGCACGCTGGCGCTCACGATGCTGACGTTGATTTCGTTCGCATCGAACTCGCTGCTGACGCGTCTGGCACTTGGCGCCGGCGAGATTGACGCAGCGACGTTCACGTCGCTGCGCCTGGCAGCGGGCGCGGTCGCGCTGACGCTCATCGTCTGGCGGCGCCCTGGCGCCAGGCTGCGGCTGCTGCCGACGGAAATCGGCGGACCTCTTGTGCTGTTCGCGTACGCGGTACCGTTCTCGTTTGCGTATCTCCGCATTGGCGCCGCCACGGGTGCGCTGGTCCTGTTCGGCGTCGTCCAGTTGACGATGATTGGCTGGGGAATCGTGCGAGGACAACGACCGGCGCCAGGGGAGTGGGTGGGTCTCGCGCTGGCGAGCGCCGGACTCGTCGCGCTGACCCTGCCTTCCGCCGCTCGTCCGGATGCGCTCGGCCTGTCGCTGATGGCCGCCGCCGGCGTCGCGTGGGGCGCCTACTCGCTCGCCGGCAGGACCAGCCGGGACCCGGTCACCGTCAACGCGCGCAGCTTCGTGTGGAGCTGTCCACCGGCGATTCTCGTCAACGTGCTGATGCGCGGGTCGCTCGTCGCGACGTCGCGCGGCGTCGCGCTGGCGATCGCCTGCGGCGCGGTGACGTCCGCGTTGGGTTACGTGGTCTGGTATCGCGCGCTGAGGGGACTTTCGGTCACACAGGCCGCCGCCGCGCAGCTGAGCGTGCCGGTCATCGCCGCCGCCGGTGCCGTCGTCCTTCTCGGCGAGCGTCTCAATCCCCGCCTGGTCATCGCCGGACTCGCGGTGCTGAGCGGCGTCGCTCTAGTTCTTGCCGCGCGTGCCGAGCAGGCCAGGCCTTAGAATCGGTAGAGCCGGGGCCCCCTCGACGCGTTTCAGAGCCGCCACCTGAAGAGCCGGTCGAAGAACTTATGAAGCGAATCGTCGCCGCCGCGTGCTGCCTTCTCGCTCTCGCCGTCAACCTGCCGCCGGCACGAGCGCAGGCGGGTCCGGATATCCGCCTCGTGCTCCTGATCGCGATCGATCAGTTCCGCTACGACTACCTCACACGATTCCTGGGCGACTACAGCGACGGACTGAAGAAGCTTCTGACTCACGGCGCGGTCTTCACCAACGCCAACCTCGAGCACTATCCCACGGTCACCGCCGTCGGTCATGCGACGATGCTCAGCGGCGCGACGCCGTCGGTGAGCGGCATCATCGGCAACGACTGGTTCGATCGTGCAACCGCGTCGACCGTCCAGAGCATCACCGACACGACGGTCCAGACCGTCGAGTCTGAGACTGGGGGAGCGGCGTCGCCACGACGCCTGCTGGTCACCACGCTCGGCGATCAAATGAAGCTGGCGTCACGGTTCGGCAAGGGCTCGCCTGACGCTCCACGCGTCTACGGCCTCTCGTTGAAGGACCGGGGTGCCATTCTGCCCGTTGGTCATACCGCTGACGGCGCCTATTGGTACGACACGACTACCGGGCGGTTCATCACGAGTACGTACTACATGTCCACGGCGCCGGAATGGGTGCACAAGTTCAACGAGCGAAAGCCGTCCGATGCCAGCGCTGGCGCCCAGTGGACGATGTTCGACGCGCCGCACAAGCTCCTGCACCGATTGCCGCCGCTCGGCAAAGACTTGTACCTCGATCTCTTCGGCAGTCCATTCGGCACTGATCTGCTGCTCCAGTTCACCGACGAGCTCCTGACGCGCGAGCTACTCGGTCAGCGGAACGTCACCGACCTGCTGTCTGTGAGCTTTTCTTCGAACGACCCAATCGGCCACACATACGGGCCCGATTCGCCGGAGGTCCGTGACATCTCCATCCGTACGGATCGTGCGATTGGACGGCTGCTCGATCGCGTGGACAAGCTGGTCGGCCTCGACCACACCGTGGTCGCGTTCACCTCGGACCACGGCGTTGCCCCGCTGCCGGAATTCCTCAAGGAGCGGGGCGCGCCCGGTGGCCGCATGACGAGCGCCGATCTCTTCGATCCCATCCAGAACGCGCTGTCGAAGAAATTTGGTGACGGCAAGTGGATTTTGTCGACGGCTGGCACATCTCCCTACCTGAATTACGAGCTGGCCACGGGTCGAGGTCTCGATCTGCAGGACGTCAGGCGGGTCGCAGCCGAGGCCGCCATGACCGCACCGCACGTCACGCGGGTGTACACGCGGGATCAGTTGCTGCGCGGTGAGATTGCGCAGGACCGAGTCGGGCAGCGCGTGCTCCGCGGCTTCAACGCGCAGCGCTCGGGAGACCTCGAGATCATTCTGGCGCCGTTCTGGATTCGGCAGGCCAACGGGACGACCCACGGGACCGCGTACAACTACGACGCGCACATTCCCCTAATTCTGATGGGCAGCCGGATCAAAGCCGGCGAGTATGCCAACGACGTCGCGCTCAACGATCTGGCGCCGACGCTGGCGACGCTGCTGAAGGTCGAGATTCCATCAGGTTCGGCGGGGCGGGTGCTGACCGAAGCTTTGGATGGACCAACGACTTTTCATGCCCCGATTGTGAGACGATGACGTCCCGGACTTATTCGAGAAGGAGAGACCCGTGAAGCCACTGTGGATCGTCGCGCTCATCCAGGTCGCGTCGGGGGTCCTGAGCGGACCCGACCCCGCCCAGATGGAGAAGGCACCGGATCTCGGCTACCGGGCCGTTGAGTCCGGCGTCGTGCTCCCGCAAGGCCTGGAGCTCGGGGCGCCGTCCAGCGTCACGGTCGATTCGCACGGGCACCTACTCGTGTTCACGCGCGCGCCGCGCCCGCTCCTCGAATTCGACCTGAAGACCGGTGCGCTGATCAAATCGTTCGGCGAGGGCGCGTACGTCCGATCGCATGGCATGCGCGTGGATCCGGCCGGCAACATCTGGACCACAGACGTGAACGGCCACACGGTCACGAAGATGAGTCCCGACGGCAACGTGCTGCTGACGCTCGGCACCAAGGGACAGGCCGGAACATGGGACGAGGCCGCGGGCACACGACTCTTCACCGAACCCAACGACGTCGGGTTCGCGCCAAACGGCGATGTCCTCGTCGTGCAGGGACACGGCCGCGGCGACCCGCGGGTGCTGCGCTTCGATAAGACCGGCAAGTTCATCAAGTCGTGGGGCGGTCTCGGGAAAGAGCCCGGTCAATTCGATCTCGCGCACTCGGTCGTCATCGACGCGAAGAACCTGGTCTACGTCGCCGATCGCCAGAACCGCCGCGTGCAGATCTTCGACATGGATGGCAAGTTCATCAAGGCCTGGGCCTTCGCCGGCCTGCCGTGCGGTCTCTACATCGGCAAAGATCAGCAGATGTACCTGGCGACCGGATTCGCCGGCCAGATCCTGAAGCTGGACGCCAACGGCAAAGCGACTGCGGCGATGGGACAGCCCGGCAAGGCGCTGGGTGAGTTTGGCGAGGCGCACTACATGACCATCGTTCCGAACGGCGATATCTATGTCGCCGACACGGTCAAGCCAGCGCTTCACCGGTACGTGAAGCGTTGATCGGACGCGACAGTCGCACTTGAGCCGGGCCGCTCGATGACGGCCATCGTCGAAGCCGTGTTGGCGGGAATGCTCGTCCTCGTCGCCGGCACGATTCCCCGCAACATCGTCTATCTGGCGAACATGCGGTACTTCCGCGCCGTGCCGTGGGCGGCATTCGTCACGCTGGTGTACCTCTGGTGCTTCTGGCGCTTTCTACGGGGATGGGGAAGCAGCGACGCGGACGCTACACGGCGGCGCGAACGCCTTCGCGCGTTGCCCCTTGCGTGGTCCGTGTGGTGGCACGCACTCATTGCCGGGTTCCTGGGAATCGCCGCGCTCGTGGTCGCGCTGCGATTGCTGAACCAGTTCGTCACGCTGCCCGAACAGCAGGTGCCGGATTTCTCCCAGGTGCCGATGGTGACGGTGGGCGCGCTCCTTCTCGTCAGCTCGCTGAACGCCGGGTTCGTCGAGGAAGCGGCGTTCCGCGGCTACATGCAGGGACCAATCGAGCGGCAAGCCGGCCCGGTCGTGGCGATCGTCGTGACTGGCGTCATGTTCGCCGTCGCTCATCTGGACTTCACCCCGGTCTTGTTGCCGTACTACGTAGCCGTCGCCGCGATCTACGGTCTGGTGACGTACCTGACCGGTTCGATTCTGCCGGCCATCGTGCTGCATACGGTGGGGAACATCTACAGCAATACCGACCTGTGGTTGCGAGGACGTGCCGAGTGGCAGTCTCCATCGGCGGCAGAGCGTCAATGGGCAGCCGGCGGTTCGGTCTGGCCCGCCGTGGTCGCGGAGCTCGTCCTGGTCATCGCCACGGTGCTCGCATATCGCAGGCTGGCCACGCTGACTCTCAAAAAGCACCAAGCACCAGCACGAAGCACCTAGCACCAGCACGAAGAACCAAGCACCAAGCACGAAGCACCAAGAGTGAGATACGGCTGCGAAACTGCAGCCGAATTGGGTGACGTTGACATGAGCGTCCCGAAGATGTACTCGGACCTGGCGACGTGGTGGCCGTTGTTGTCTCCGGCGTCCGAATACGCCGAAGAGGCGGCAGCCTACGAGCGCGCGCTGACCGCGGTCTGCCCGGCATCAGCCCGAACGATGCTCGAGTTGGGCAGCGGCGGCGGCAGTAACGCCTCGTATCTCAAGCACCGATTCGAGATGGTGCTGGTCGACCTGTCGGCGGGCATGCTCGACGTCAGCCGGGCGCTCAACCCAGAGTGCGAGCACATCCAGGGCGACATGCGAACCGTGCGGCTCGGTCGGCAGTTCGACTGCGTCTTCGTCCATGACGCGATTGTCTACATGACCACCGTCGCCGATTGCGGCAGGCGATCGAGACCGCCTATGTGCACTGCCCGCCGGGAGGCGCGGCACTCTTCGCGCCAGATCACGTCCGCGAGACCTTTCAGCCGGCCACGGATCACGGCGGCACGGACGATGGCGTGCGAGGTCTACGCTATCTCGAGTGGATGTGGGATCCGGATCCTCATGACACGACGTACCTCGTCGACTACGCTTTCATGCTCCGCGAAGCGGACGGCACGGTTCGCGTCGAGTCGGATCGCCACGTCGAGGGTCTTTTTTCGCGCCGCGAGTGGATTCAGCTTCTGACCGAGGCTGGCTTCGACGCGCGTGTCGTGCCGATCGAGCACTCGGAGCTCGATCGGCCGTACGAATTGTTCGTGTGCACAAGGCCTCCGTCATGAGCGATCCGGCCCATCACTTCTTGTCGACGCAGATCGAATAGACATGCTGATGCACCGACGTCAGCCCTTCGTGCCGGGTGGCCTCTCCCACGGCGCGGTTTTGGAGCGTGCTGTACGTGCTCACGCGGTCCAAGTACCACTGTCCCATCTCAGAGTCGTCCACTGTTGAGCCCGTGGCGACGATCTGCTTGCCGGGTGTGCAGCCCACCGACACGACGCTGTCGCTGGCGTTGAGGCTGCTGTGGCCGTACTCGTTTCGCTCCAATCCGTTGTAATACGCGGGCTGGATACAGTACGCGACTGCGGCCACCTGCCACTGGCCGCCGTACGGATCGGCACCGATCGCGGCGCCGACCTCTGTTGCCCACGCGGTCACCTCCGTTCTATCCGCGTTCACCTCGAAGCCCTGGAAGATCACGGACGCTGGTGGCATTGAGCTCGTGAGGCGCCGAGGTTCGTCGGGCAGTCTCGACACCTCGCCGCCCATACCGGCCACCTCGGTCCATCGTGGACACTTCACGGTGACCGACTTGATCGGGCTGTAGTCGTAGGCGCTGAGCGCGACAATGCGATCGCCAAAGTCCGATACCGTACAGTACGCGTGCGCCGTGAGGCTCCACGGAGCCGCCGTCCCCGTTTCGCTCTCGGTCGCTTTCACCACGAATATGTTCCGGTTCAGCCCGAAGTCAAACATCGGGAATGCCGCCTGGATGACAACCTCCCCGGCGGCGCCCGTGGTGAAGCCCCCGCCCCCAAGCACCGTGGTGCCGATCGGGCATTCGGCGAATGCGATTTTGACTCCGTCAGAATTGCTGGGCGTCGTCTGCGCGGAGAACTGGATGGGGGGAACCAGCGCGTGTGCGGTGCCGATCGGCGTAGCCCAGGCGAGTAACGTCACAATGGCTGCCCTAAGGGTGAGGTCGCTCACTATCGGTTCGCGCGGCATGGGCATGTCTCCTGATCAGTCGCCCGGCGGTCCGCCACCCCGGCCATCGGCGTAGCTCGCCGCCAGGACCCGTCATGTATGAGTGGAAATCAGCCCGCTCGCGTTGCAACGCCCGAGCGGCGAGGTTTCTGTGCCCGGATGCCGCGACGCGGGTATGATTCGGCGAGTTCACAACCTGAGGAGACCTGCCAGTTCCGGAGGATACGTATGTCCAAGGCTGTGTTCGCCTTCCTGCTTTCGTTGATTGTGCTCGTCTGGGTCGTGCCGGCTGAAACCCAGCGCGGCGGGCGCGGCGCCGCCGTCTCGCTGCCCGACGGCCCGGGAAAAGAGGAAACGCAGACCACCTGCACGAAGTGCCACGGCTTGCAGCAGATTACCGGCTCGTGGGGGCACACGCGTGACGGGTGGCAGGAACTCATCGGCTCGATGGTCGCGATGCCGCCGGAGCAGAGTCGCGTCATCGCGGAGTATTTGGGAAAGAACTTCCCTGAGAAAGATCAACCGAAGGCCGTCGTCGTCCCCGGCCAGGCGAATGTCTCAATCAAGGAATGGGTGGTGCCGTCGCTCGGCTCGCGCCCGCACGATCCGTTGGCCGCCCATGACGGTTCGCTTTGGTGGACCGGCCAGTGGGCCAACGTCCTTGGCCGGCTGGACGTCAAGACCGGCACGATGAAAGAGTTCCCGCTCAAAACGCCACAGTCCGGACCACACGGCCTGACCGAAGACGCCAACGGCGCCATCTGGTATACCGGCAATTCGGCAGCGCTCGTCGGCAAGCTCGATCCGAAAACCGGCGTCGTGACCGAATATCCGATGCCGGACAAGTCGGCGCGCGATCCGCACACGCCGATTTTCGACAAAAAGGGCCGGCTCTGGTTCACGCTTCAGGGCGCAAACATGGTCGGCCGGCTCGATCCTCAGACCGGCACCATCAAGCTGGTCACGATGCCGACGGAGCGTTCGCTACCGTACGGGATGGTGCTCAGCTCCACTGGCGTGCCGTTCCTGGTCGAGTTCGGCACCAACAAGGTCGCCAGCCTCGATCCCGAGAGCATGGCCATCAAGGAATATCCGCTGCCCAACGCCGAGACGCGGCCGCGGCGCATCGCCATCACGAGCGACGATGTGATCTGGTATTCGGATTACTCGCGCGGCTATCTCGGTCGGCTCGACCCGAAGACCGGGGCGGTCAAGGAGTATCCGTCGCCGAGCGGTCGGCAGTCGCAGCCCTACGGCATCACGACATCGAAGGACATCGTCTGGTATAGCGAGTCCGCGGTTCGCCCGAATACGCTCGTCCGCTTCGATCCGAAGACGGAGAAGTTCCAGACGTGGACCATTCCATCTGGCGGCGGCGTCGTCCGCAACATGATGGCGACGGCCCAGGGCGATCTCGTGATGGCGTGCAGCGGCGTCAACCGTGTGGCGCTGGTCAGCGTGAATTGAGCGTCAATCTCGTCAAGAGGAGCCCGACGTGCTCAGATCGGCCGCTGCGACTCTTGTGATCGCGCTATTCCCCCTGGCGTCGGCGGCGCAATCGCCGCCGCCGGCGCTGAGCGTTCCAGCGACTGAGATCAACGAGTTCATCGACAAGCTGCCGAAGGATCGCGTGAGCGATCTGCCCATACACGTGACGGACGTCGGGGGATACAAGGTCGGGGTATACGGGGTGTTCCGGCCGAAAGCCGTGCCGGGGGATGCCAATCTTCATCAGACGAGCGTGACGGAGATCTACTACATGCTGTCGGGCTCCGGCACGCTGGTGACCGGCGGAACGCTCATCGACGAGAAAAGCGCGGGCGTCAGTCCCAACACGGGACGCCCGAACCTGCGGGGCAGCGGCATCAAAGGTGGGGTGTCGCAGCACGTCGTCCCCGGGGATGTGATCGTGATCCCAGGCCGGCTGCCCCATTGGTGGAGCAGCCTCGACAGCGACATCAGATACTTGATCTACCGGCCCGATCCGGAAGGACTTCAGAAGGCGAAGTAAGCGGCGCGTGGCGTCGCCGGGCCGCGAGGGCGGCCACGGCGACGAGGCCGCTGGCCGCAGCGAACGCGACGATGCTCAGGAGCTGCAGCCAGTCGCCGATCGATGCCGGGTGCCACAGCGAGGACCACGCGGCGCTGAAGTCGAAAGCCGAGCCGCGTTTCTGGCGGATCGCGTCGAGCGC
>Ga0111538_10002679_pt1 | contig 24970 bp, 19 predicted proteins | sample SoiMethybrSBSTD1_FD_79669 | JGI IMG/M metagenome (GOLD analysis project Ga0111538, IMG submission 79669) | Bulk soil microbial communities from a Populus tree surrounding site in Tennessee, USA - Soil MetaG P. TD hybrid SBSTD1 (version 2)... | ecosystem: Environmental > Terrestrial > Soil >...
CTTGCGCTCGTTCAAGCCATCAGTGAGGGGGTCGCAGCTCTCTTAGATCTTCGACTGTCGCTCTTTCAGCAGTTGGATGGTGCGTTCGAGGCACGACTCAGTCTCTGCATCCATGTTGACGAATCGGACGGCAAAGCCGAACCCCGGTCGCCGATAGAGAGTCTCGGCGTTCACCGTGATCCAGCCTTCCTGCGGCAGATCAATCTTCAGGGTGATGGGGGTCCCTTCTTGCTGCTCGTGAAGGGAATTGACGAAACAGCCGCCAAGACTCAAGTCATACAGTCGAACTGGAGTCTCGAGGAGTCCAATCCGGTATCCGTCGAAGGGCCCGGCAACGCGATCGTGCAGGCGGCGGCAGCGATCATCGTTCTCAGCGGCGGTGGCTTGCAGGCCGGCAGGCTGTTCGATGGTCGTCGCTACCGAACGAGTTGTTTCGCGCGGCACGTTGTTAATGCGTTCACCAGGAAAGGGTTTCGAGCGATCGCCAATTGAGTTCGCCATGCTTTCCTCTATCTGTCTTCTAATGTCCTATAAAATACTACTATGTCTCCTTACGTAAGGGCAAGAATAATTGTTCAGGCGCCTGATGGGCCCTTCTCCTAACGGGTGGGTGGTGATCATGTTCCGGCACCGTTTCGGCAAGCATGAAACCCCTAAGGTACCGGCCTGGCCGCGCCTTTCAATTCCACGCGCTCATTGATTCGGAGATCACCCAGTGGCAAGGTCATACAGAGCGCTTCAGCCGGGCTGGAGCGCCACGGAAGCGCGCCTCGGCGTATACTGTCAAACACGTAGAGTTCCGCTGCACCGTTGATGCGAGTTGACGCGAGCTGACCCAAGGCCCGCTACATCCCTCTTCGACCCTGCCAGCGTGGTGGTGTGCTGTTGAGCCCCGTGCGGGCGCAGGAGTGGGATATGGGCCGCAAGCTGTTCGTAGGGAATCTGTCGTTTAGTACGGATGAGACTCGCCTGCAGGATGTGTTTCAGGCGATCGGCCCGGTAGACTCAGTCAATATCGTCCGCGATCAGATGACGGGCCGGCCTCGCGGGTTTGCGTTTGTCGAGATGCAGACTGACGAAGGTGCGCAAGCGGCCATTCAGCAGTTGAACGAAACCGAGCTCGATGGCCGAAAACTGGCCGTTAACGAAGCTCGACCGAAACCGACCGGCGGCGGCGGCGATCGGGGCGGCAGGCCTGGGGGCCAGCGCCGACGCGAACCGCGCTGGTAGTAACCCAGATCGCCACAGCGTCGCACGCCCATTTGCGGCCGTCCGATGCCGGGAGGCCCCTGGAGGTACCCGTGCAGAAATCCAGACCCACACAGCACAAGCGGGCGCGTGAGCGCGCCCGACAAGAAAAGCAAAAAGAGAAAACGGCTCGGCGGCTGGAGGCCAAGAGCCGTCCGAAAACCAGCACGAGCGGGGGGGAAGACCCCGACATCGCCGGCATCGTCCCTGGACCCCAGCCCTCGCCTTGGGGTGATGAGGAACTGTTGGAGGACGAGCCGCGAGAGGGGTAAGGACTAGCGTGTGGCCCGGCGGATCGCCTTGATCTTCTGCGCCCGGGCGCCGCTGATCGCATCGTCGATTACATCAAAGCTGACCTCGGTCCCGACTTCCAGGTCGTTATAACCCTTGTCGACGACGTCGCCTTTGTGGAAGAAGACATCGCGGCCCGCCTGGTCGCGTATGTATCCGGTCCCCTGACCACGTACAAAGCTCTTTATCCGTCCGCGCATGGCCGATTGTCCCATGAGTTGGCGTGCGCGCGTCAGGGTCCCATCCAGAATTGCTTCTTCTGAGCCGGGTCCGCCCGCAGCCAACCTCACTCCTTGATGTACTGGGAAGGGTTCCGGTCGAACTTGGACTTACAAGCCGTCGCGCAGAAGTAGTAGGTTTTACCCTTGTACTCGCTCGTGCCGGCGGCTTTGGATTCATCGACGGTCATCTTGCACACCGGGTCGGTCGCCATGGCCGTTTCCTCCAGCTGGGATGATAATGGGTTGATGATAGCCTGTTCACTTTGAGAGGAGTCTCATGAAACCTTCAGTGCTTGCATTGCCTGTGGTCCTCGCTCTCGCGATTGCGGGTGTCGAGCGGGCGGGCGGGGTGGCGGCGCTGCCAGCGTGCGATCCTGACAACGGTGGGATCACCCTCCCGCAGGGACTGTGTGCTGCCGTCGTAGCCGAGGGCATCGGGTACGCGCGCCACATCGCGGTGGCCGCCAATGGCGATTTATACGTCGGTGTTCGAGGGGGCGGCGGCGCTCGCGGGGGACCGCCCGCGCCTGGGCCCGGTGTCGCCGCGCTGCGCGACACGAATGGCGACGGGAAGATGGACGTCACCGAGCGGTTCGGCACCAAGAGCACGACGGGCGTGGTCATCCGCAATGGCTCTCTCTATGTCGGGCACACGACGGGCATCGACCGGTACAAGCTCACCGCGGGTGAATTGAAGCCGGCCGGGGAGCCGGAAGTGATCGTCGAGGGCTTGCTGCCGGGAAACCCGCACCAGGATAAGGGCCTCGCATTCGACGGCCGTGGCGGCGTTTACATCAATCTCGGCGCCCCGTCGAACACGTGTCAGGGCGTGATGAACACCGATCCCGCCACGGGCCGCGCGACCTTTCAGGCGCAGGATCGGCGTCCCGGCGTGAAGGGGGTTGAACCCTGTCCAATCCTCGAACTCCAGGGCGGCATCTGGAAGTTCGACGAGAACAAGCTCAATCAAAAGCAAGCCGATGGCACCCGCTACGCGACCGGCCTCCGACAGATGCCCGGCATCGCGTGGCATGACGGCGCCCTCTACGTGACAATGAACGGCCGCGATCAGCTCGACAACAACTGGCCCGACAAGTTCACGGCGCAGGACAACGACACGCGTCCATCCGAAGTGCTGTACAAGGTGGACGCGCCGAACATGAACTTCGGCTGGCCGTACTGCTTCCACGACTTCGTTCAGAACAAGCTGTTGCTCAACCCCGAATACGGTGGCGACGGAAAGACGGTGGGGCGTTGCGCGGAGTTCAAGGAGCCGGTGGCCAGCTACCCGCCCCACTGGGCGCCGGTCGATCTGATGTTCTACACCGGCACGATGCTGCCGGCGAAGTACCGCGGCGGCGCGTTCATCGCGTTTCACGGGTCGTGGAACCGCACGGCAGGTCCGCAGAACGGATATAACGTCGTGTTCCAGCCGTTCGCGGCCGGCAAGCCGTCCGGCAAGTACGAGATCTTTGCCGATGGCTTCGAAGGACCCACGCCTCCGGCGCAGCAGAACAATGCGGTCTACCGACCTGACGGCGTCGCCCAGGGGCCCGACGGCTCGCTCTACATTACCGACAGCGCCAAGGGCCGCGTCTGGCGTGTCATCGTCAAGTAAGAATTGGTATTCGTCCCATCAAAAACTAAAGAACAGCAAGAGATCAACACCCGTTCGCTCGATGCGCCGGAAGGGAGAGCGGGTGATGAGCGAGCCAGCGTCTGAAAACGTCGCCCGCAGCTGAAGAATCCGCGAGATGTAGTACTCAATGGTGGCTTCGTCGTACTCGTCTGCGCCGAACTGCCGACTGAATCGCGCGACGAGCCCGGGGGCGATCTCCTGGCCGATCGTGACCTTCGCCCCGCCGCTCGGGCCTGTTCCAGGCTCAATTTCCAGGAGATCGAGGCCGATCGAACGCTCGAGCGCCGACGTCAGCGAGCTCGTGAGAAACCCGACGGCCAGCGTGCCGGCGCGGACCGCGAGCTCGCGCTGCTGCTCAGCCGACAGGTCGTTTGTCGACGTATTGAAGACGATGAGCGACAGGATGTCCGATGGATCGAGCGGCGGCATGCTGGACAGTCGCAATTCGGGGTCTCGCAGTGTCCCGCTGATGGTGACCCGCGTCTCCACGCCGGAGATGATTCGGTTCACGCTGATAAAGAGGCCCGGATTCAGGTCCCCTCTGAAGTCCACCGCGCTCGAAGGATAGAGCTCGAAACGGCGCCCCTGAAATGAGTACGACCCGGAGATGGAGTCCAACGACCCGACGACGGAGAGTGGCTCCGCTGGTGTCTTGTAGAGGAAGATGTCGCCACTGGCGCGCAGGTTGAAGCTGCCGAGCCCGAGCGGGGCATTCTCAGACACGGTGAGGTTTTCCCCGATGAGGCGCAGAGCATTCTGGGAGTGGACGGCGATGTCGAGCGACAACCGGCTCCAGGGATTGAGCGCCGTGATCACATCTGAGACGTTGGCCTGGATCGCCTCGGTCGCGTAGGGCTGAAACAACGCCCGCGAAAGCACTTCATCAACCTGAATCTGGCCGCCGACGATGGCAATGTCTCCGAAGAGTCTGGGCGCGTCGAACTGGCCGCGGAGCGTGAGGTTGGCGTCCACGAGAACATTGCCCAGCTCGTTCTGAAGAACCTCGAAGCCCTTCGTCGTGATGTCGACTTCGAGGTCGCCGACGCGCAGCTCGCGCGTGCCGAGGCTCCCTCGAACCTCGAGCGGTTTGCCGTTCCAGTCTTCCAGATGGAAGGCCGAGACAGTGAGGCGATCGTCGCCGAGTTCGAACGCGACGTTGCCATTCTTGTAGCGGGCGCCGGTCGAAACGATCTGAAAGCCGGCCCCGGTGAGCTGGACCGATCCGGCGAAGACCGGCGCAGCGTTGGTTCCCGTCACGTGCACGTTCGCCTTCAGCTGCCCGGTCACATCACGGAGGAAAGCCGTCACACCTTCGACGAGACCGAGGCTCACGTCACTCGATACGAGAACCACGTCGACCGGTCTCTCCGGAGCCTTGGCGTCTAGCAGGGTCGCTGGGACCGTTCCGGCGGCCGTGAGCCAGACCCCGGGAGCCTGGTCCAGTCGTAGGTCGATCCGCAACGATCCGTCGGCGTAATCCACCCGTCCCGCCAGTTTTTCGTAGGCAAGCCTTCGCACCCGCCCCTCGGTGACGGAAATGACCCCGGTCACAAGCGGTCTGTCGCGGGTACCGCTCAGCGTCGCGTCGAGATCGATGAGCCCTCCGTAGGTCGACGGGCGCTCAGGTGTGCCGGTCAGCGTGTCGAGAAAGACGTGCGTGGCCTTGACCACGAGCGCACCGTCGCCAGCCATACGCCAGCTGCCCGACACGTCGATGCGCTGGTCGCCGTTCTTGTTGTCCACCAACGTCAGCGGTGTCACGGTCGTGCCGCGATCGTCCCAGCGCACGACTGGTGAGGGACTGGAAGGCAGCATCCGCCAGCCGATGCTGCCGAGCGAGAGGTTGAGGGCGGCGACGTCGACGGCTCGCCCTTCGGAGCGGAGCGCAACCGTACCAGCGACCGTGCCGGTCAATCCGTCCTCTCGTGTCAGCGTCAGATCGGCGGTGATCCGATTCTTGTCGGAGGCAACGGTGCCCGTGACTTCCGTGAGCGCCTGACCGAAGGCCTCGAGAAACGTGGCATGTCCATCAACCGTCGCAACCGCATCTGCTGGGGAGTCCCAAGGAAAGGTGACGGCGTATTTGCCAGTGGTCGTGAGCGCTGTGACGCCAAATGCATTGAGGCGAGTCACGGTGGCGTCGCCGGTTGCGTGAATGGCAGTCGACGGGCCCACGAGTTCGCCCTTCGTCGTGATCTCACCGGTTACGTCACCCAGATAGTCTTTGAAGAGGGTGAGATCGGCGCGCGTCACGTCGTACCCGAACTGATTGAATCGATCGACTGAGTTGCCCAGCGCGAAACTTCCCTCGCCTGAAAATTCGAACAGCGGTCCCCTGGCGCTCATCCGAGGGAAGGACAGCGTTCGATCGCCATCGAGCATGACCTCGAATGCCGCACTGTCGAGCTGCACGCCTCGCGCCTCGGATCGCTCGAGGGACATCGTCTTCCCGACGACGTGGTAGTCGCTGATCGACGTGGTCCGCAGCATCATCTCTTTGACGTCGATCGTCAACTCTCCCGCGCCGCTTAGCGACGCGGCGTACTGTTCGTCGCCCAGCGCCAGGGCCGGATTGATACCCGCAAAGCGGCCGTTGTAGGTGCCCGAAAGATTGCCACTGTTGATCGTCATCTCCACTTCGGCATCGGTCAGCGTCCCGCCAAAGAGGTTCGCGCGCACCAGGTGGCCGCCGCCCGTCAGGTCCATCTCGGCGCCGACGAAGCGGTGGCCGTCGACGCGGAAACGGCCGTCGATGGTTCCCGAGTAGCGAGGTTCCTGCATCCACGCGACGTTCATCTCGCGACCCCAGCGCCGGAGATCAATCCCGGTCAGATCCCCCTCGCCCGTGTAGTGCTCCAGGAACGTGTCGATCATGCCGATGGTCCCCGGGCCAATTTCTGCGCCGATGAATTCCGACCTGTCGAAGGTGGCGTTGCCGGCGATGCCTGGCTGTGCGAACCGGCCTTCGACGTCGTAGTTGAATGCCAACAGGCTCTCCACGTGTGGCACCGGAATGGTCTGAGGCACCGCCCGCAGATCCACGCCGCTTGCAGCCCCACGGAAGTGAAAGGAGTACGGCGTTCGGAGCGCGATCGTCCCGGACGACAGGCTGACGCGTGCCCCGTAGGCGGCGGCGGTGCCTTGGGCAATCCGCCAGTCGCGCTCCGTGATATCCCCGCGCAGCTGGATCCGGTCGGCTTCGTACCCCGCGTAGGCCGCGTGAGGGCCGGCGAACGTGTAGGTTCCAAGCGGCACGCCGCGGCCAAGCCGCAGATCGACGTCGAACTTCGCCAGACCTGAAATGTCGGATCGACGCGTCGGGTTGTTGAACCATGGGGCCAGATCCAGTTTCTGGACGTCAAGCGATCCGACGCCGTGCCAGCCTGGAATGGTGGTGTTCAGCAGGACCGATCCGCGAGCTGCTCCTCCGTTCGAGTGGAGATCGATGTCGGTGACGAGTTTGGCGAGTGGGCCGGTGAGCTGCACGTCGAACTTCGAATCGATCGGCATCTTCGCCAGCGCCGGGAGCACGCTCGCCCATTCCTGAAAGACAAAACGCTCGGCGGTGACGTGGAGGTCGAGCCTCGCCGGTTGATCGCTGCGGACCACGCGGCCGTGGAGCGTGAATGCGCTTTGCGCCGTCCGGACGCGCAGATCGTCAAACGACCATCCATCGTGTCCGTTCGCGAGTTTTCCGGAGAGCCGATCCATCGTGAGATCCGACGCGCCGCCGAGCCAGGAGGCGCTCTCGAAGTCGAGCGCCCACGCCACCGGCTCGTACTTGAACCCGAGCTTGAGGTTCAATCGTTCGTATCGGCCCGGCACGTGCGCGACGCCGAACGTCATCGGGTCCTTCAACGTGACGAGTCCATTGACGACCTCGATGGACTGGATCTCGATCGGACGCCGCGGACCGGTGCGCTCGTTTTCTCGGACCTCACGCTTCACGAGAGCGGTGAGGTTCCAGCGGCCGTCGGCCTGTTTCTGGGCCACCACCTGCGGATGGACCAGTCGAATGCGACGGATCACCGTGCCGGCCTGCGTCAGCTCGCGGATGCTGTAACTCAGCGAGACTTCATCGATGTTGATGATCGTCTGGCCATCGCGAGAAAGACGGATCCCGTACAGCTCGAGACCACGCAGGATCGACCCCTGCAGGTCGTCGATCTCGAGCGTTGCGGTCAGGTATTGATTGGCCTGGGTGACAATGAGCCGGCGCAGCTGATTCTTCCCCCATCGCGTTTCGAGCGCGCCGAGGCCCAGTCCAAACACCACAAGAATGAAAACGACGATGTAGACGGTGCCGCGCGCCAGCTTCCGAATCACTCGTCGCATCGTCTCTCGAAATGGTATCAGTGTTCTTGACCCCTAATCAGGACGCTGTATAAGCTCAACACCCTGATGACGACCGAGTCCCCGCGCGGGGCGCGCCACGCGACGCTTGTCGCAGGGGGTGCCTGGCTCGGAGGCCTGACAATCGCGGCGATCCTTCTCGCCATCACCGGCTACACCAGCCGCGATCCCGACTCAACCGTGTATGCCGAGATCAGCGCCCGACTGTCTCTGCTGCCATTCCGTGCATGGATCGCGCCCGATTGGGGCGGATCGTGGGGGTTCTCCGGCCCCTTTCGCGAGCATCCGATCGGGATTCTCGTGCTTCCGGCGCTTCTCGCGCGCGCTGGCTATCCGGCGGGGCAGGCCGCGTTTGTCGTCGGCGCCGCGAGCTCGGTCGCCTCGCTGTGGCTGCTCCGGCGCGTCGCCGCGCCGCTCCTGAGGTCACACGAAGCGCAGGCGCTCCAATGGGTGGCCATGATCCTGCCGATCGCGTTCGTCTATCGCGTGCGCGCCAATCAAGAGTACCCGGTTCTCGCACTGACGCTGCTCGGGCTCTACGCGACCGAGCGCTCGCGCCGGTCCGTCATCTGGATTGGCGGAGTGATCGGCGCCGCGTGTGGTTTGGCGCTGGTCAAAGGCATCTTTGTCGTCTTTCTCCCGGTTGTCTGCGCGCTGTGGCTGCTACTGGTTCGGCACGATGAGCGCGTCGCTGATCGTCACGAGTCACGATCGAGTGATTCGACCGCGTGGTGGGGTCTGCTGTGCGCGTCCGCTGCGGTCGCCGCGTTGGCCTGGGCGTACGAGAGGGCGTACTCCCAGGTGGCCGGCGATTCGTTCATGTCGTTCTATCTGCACAGCCGCATCGCCGACAACGCGGGGTTCGCGAAGGCGTTCAGTATCCCGACAAAGGCGTCCAACGTCGTGTGGTATCTGGCGCGGGTTGCGTGGTTCGCCCTGCCTGGCAGCCTCGCTCTGCTTGTCTCCGCAGGTCATGCGCGGCAGACGTCCGCTGAGGATCGGCGAGCGATCCTCTTCGCGCTTCTGGCAGCCGCGGCCTACGTCGCCGCGATGAGTCTGGGATCCAACAGGGCCGACCGGTTCATTTTTCCAGCATACTTTCTCGTGGGTTCAGCAGGCGCGGTCGTGGCGATGCGGCGATGGCCGGGCGTTGATGGCGTTGCGCGGCGTCTGGCTGCACTTCCGCCATATAGTCTTCCCCTGGCCTGGCTGCTCCTGTTCATGCTGACGCTGGCGACGGAACGCCGTCTTCCATCTATAAAGCTCTGGTCGTCGTGATCGCTGACCCATCCCAACCCCTAACCCCTAACCTCTGATCCCTGTTCTATAATGCCCACCGCGCGGCGCTATCTCATCACCGGTCGAGTGCAGGGCGTAGGCTTCCGGTTTTTCGTGCACGACGCAGCCGTTCGCGAAGGCATCAACGGCTGGGTGCGCAATCTTCCGACGGGCCACGTCGAGGTCTCGGCTGAAGGCGAACCCGAAGCGGTCGCACGCTTCGAACGGCAACTTCGGCAGGGGCCGCCAGCCGCGCGCGTCGATCGTGTGGACACGGTCGAGGAATCGCACCCCCTGCATCATTCAGGATTCAGCATCCGGTAGCTCCTCATGAACATGGACCATCTCAAGGAGAAAATCCGCAACGTTCCGGATTTTCCCAAGCCCGGTATTCTCTTTTACGACATCACGACGCTGCTTCAGGACGCGACAGGCTTCAAGGCCGCAATCGACAGCATGGCGCTTCCGTTCACCGGTCAGGGCATCGACCTGGTCGTGGGCATCGAGAGCCGCGGCTTCATCTTCGGCGCCGCGGTCGCCGATCGCATCGGTGCCGGGTTCGCCCCCGTCCGCAAACCAGGCAAGCTGCCGTCGAAGACGACGTCCATCAGCTATGCGCTCGAGTACGGCACCGACTCACTGGAAGCGCACGCCGATGCCGTGAGCCACGGGCAGCGCGTGCTCATCGTGGACGACTTGTTGGCAACCGGCGGGACAGCGCGCGCGACCACGGATCTGGTTAAGCGCCTGGGTGGGGAAGTCTTCGGGCTCGCGTTCCTGATCGAGCTGACGTTTCTGCCGGGACGACAGAAGCTCGAAGGCGAGCGGGTGCACGTGGTCCTCAAGTACTAAGTTGCTGCTGATCATTTCGGCTCTGATCATTGCCGCGGCCATCGCATGGGCCGGTGTCCAAATCTCGGCGGAGATCAAGGCCGCGCGGGGCGACGCCGCGCGATCGCGATTGCTGCAGCTGATGACATCGTTCGCGCCCGCACTTGCCGCCGTCGCCGCCGATCCGCGGGCGCTGCTCGTCTGGCAACCGCTCGCCGCGTCGGCACGGAAGCTGTTTCCTGCTGACTTTGCCGCCATCGACGCCGTCGCCGGCGCAACCTTTCCGTTCAGCAACGAGCAGCTGCAGGCGGCCCACGATCGCTGGACTGCCGAATGGCTGGCGTGGGAGCGGACACACGACGCCGAGTTCAAGCTGAAGGCGTCGGCCGCGGAAGTCGAGCTGTCGATCTCTGGCGGCGCACCGCTGATGCGCGCGCGCCTGGAGGCGGTTGAACGGGAAAAGCTGGAGCTCTATCAGCGACGGTATGAAGAATATGTCCGGACTGCCAAGGCGCTGCAGACGCTGATTCAACGTATAAACTAGGCACTTCGCCACAGACGCGCGCCCGTAGCTCAGCGGATAGAGCACCCGCCTCCTAAGCGGGGGGCCGCCAGTTCAATTCTGGCCGGGCGCACCATCCTGCGATTCGACGCAGGGACGGGAGCGCGATGTCACTCCATCTGGTGAGCACGGCCGCGGACCGGACGTTCGTCAACACCGAGATTCAGCGCTTCCTGAAGTAGCCAGCCCGCTGTCAGATCGACACGGTTAGAGAGGTGTCGGGGTCTTCCCGACGAACCACCCGAAGCCCTCACGAATGAGTGCGGCGGGGGCGCCGTGGCCGCCGTCATATTCGCGGTAGGTCACGTCATAGCCGTCGGCTTTGAACTGCGGGACGAACCGTCGGCTCGTTCGATCAATCGGCATCTGGCCGTCGTTGATCCCGTGCGCAATGAAAATCTTCGGCTTTCCCTGTCTCCTGTACGGAATCGGGATGCCCTCCGAAAAGATCATCAGGTGATTGAAGGTGTCACCGTAGGCGAGACCCATCGACAGGGCATAGGTTGCGCCGTCGGAGATGCCGCCAAGCCCTACGTGCGTGCGATCGATATCCAGGAAGCCGGAGACGGCGCGCAAGGTCGAGCTGATGTAACGGGAGTCGAGATCGAAGCCGGGTTGAGATTGGCCCCAGGTCTGATCACGAGAGTCCGGGGCGACAAGGACAATGCCGAATTCCTCGGCGAGCGCTCCGTACCGACCGCTGCCACCCGATCCACCAAAGCCGTGCAGCATCATGAGAAGCGGCAACGAAGTACCGTGCTTGTATGCCTTCGGCACGTACACCGTGCCTTGGCGCTCCTCGTTCGAGATGGCCAGACGCGTTTCTCCGTAGGGAATCTCGTCCTGTCCGTCGCGTTGCGGACGCGGCGCAGCCTGCGCGTTCCACGTTCCGTGGAGCACACCGGCGAGGCCACCGGCGCCTAGCGTGAGAAATCCTCGTCGATTCATGGCGAAGACCTTACTACGCCCGCTGCCGGACGGCAATGAGCAACCTTGCCAGGGCGGTGTGCCGGTGGCCTGTTTTCCAGAGCGGATGGCACCCCTATCCTGGAGTGAGTTACACTTGCATGTTCTGACCCATGAAAAGAGCTGAACGACATCATCTCAAGGGCAACGAGCTTGCGAACCTGGCCATCGGGGCACGCCAGGTCGTCGAAGAAAAGCGCAGCCAGGTCCTCGCGATCACGGCTGCCGTTGTCATCCTTGTCGCGGGGGCGATTGGATACTACGCGTGGCGCGGGCGAGTGGAAGCGCGCGCCGGGGCGCTGCTGGCCGAAGCCGCCGCGCTGGACGAAGCGCGAGTCGGGCCGCCCGCAGCGGACGGCACTCCGAGCACAGGAGTCAGCTTCGCCACGCCGCGGGAGAAGTTCCAGGCGCAGTTGACCAAGTTCAAGGTCGTGGCGGATGAGTACCCGTCAACCGACGCTGGCATCTTCGCAAGATACCGCGAAGCGGCGACGCGGATGGCACTTGGCACCCCTCAGGAAGCGGTCTCCGCTTTTCAACAGGTGATCGATCGCGCCGGCAACCATCTGTACGGGCAAATGGCACGCCTTGGCCTCGCCGAAGCACAGGCTCGTTCCGGCCAATTCGATCAGGCGATCAGCATCTACAACGAGCTGGCCCAGCGAAAGGACGACCAGCTGCCGATCGACGGCGTGCTGATGCAGCTGGGACGGACGTATCGCGATGCCGGCAAGCGCACTGAAGCGGAGCAGACCTTCAACCGGATTATCTCGGAGTTTCCGGGATCGCCGTTCAGCGATGAGGCCAGGCGCGAGGTGGAAAGCCTCAAGCAGGCTTAGGCGCTACGAGTACGATTCTTGGCCACCTCGTTCGCAAACCGGTACGACAGAATCTTGTAAATCAGCTTGGCGCACAGGAAGTTGGGCGCCACATTCCCAGGTATCGGGCAGAGCTCCACGAGATCACACCCGACGACCCGTCGGGATTCCATCACCCGACGAAGCAGCGCCAGCGTCTCATACCAGGAGAGGCCTCCAGGCTCTGGGGTCCCCACCGCAGGCATGATCGCGGGATCGAGCCCATCACAGTCGATCGTGATGTACACCGTCTCGCTTAGCGACTCGACCACGCGATCGATCCAGTGCGGATCCCGTCGCATGCTGAAGTCGTAGAAAATCTCCGTCGGCAGCGAAGGCGCGGCGTCAGCCTCCTCCGTCGAGAGGCTCCGGATCCCGACCTGCGTCGTCCGCGCATGGTCGAGCACCCGGCGCATCGCGCAGGCGTGATTGTGCCGCGTTCCCATGAAGGAATCGCGGAGGTCGGCGTGGGCGTCGATCTGAAGCACCGATAGTCCCGGGTGCTTTGCCGCCAGCGCCGCCACAATCGGCGCCGTGATCGAGTGCTCGCCCCCCAGTACGAACGGAAATTTTCCAAGCCCGACCAGTTCCGACGCGACCCGTCTGATTTCCTGGGTCACCTCGTCCATCGACGCAAATGGAAACTCCATTTCCGGCAGCGTGAAAATGCCGATGCTGTGGACATCGGTTCCCATTTCCTCATCCCAGAGCTCCATGTGCGACGAAGCCACGAGAATCTCATGCGGCCCGTTCCGGGTGCCCGCGACATAGGACGTCGTGCGATCCAGCGGTATCGGTAGGATCACGACGCGGGAATTCTCGAAGTCGGTGGTGGTCGGTGTGGTGCCGAGGAATTCGCCGACGGCAAGCCGATCGTAATCAAACGGCAGATTCATTCACTTCCTCGAAGCGATCGGAAGAAACAGTCTGGCCGTCGATGGTCATGGTACGGGACGCCAGGGTGAAGATCGGAACCTTGCGACGCGCGAGGACAGGCGGCGCGGTCGCCGCCAGCGCGCTGACCAGAATCGGCAGCGCAATGGTGGCGTCGGCCTGAACCGTGACGCGGGCGGCATCAGTCGCCAGCTTGCCCCAGCTCTGCGCTTCCTCCAGGCTCGACCCCGACGCCCCGCCGAAATGCGGCACGTCGGTCACGATCTGGAGGGCATAGCGATGACCGCCGACCTGCGGGCTGTAGAACTCCGCCTGCACGGACGCCTGATTGATGAAGTTCTTGGGTGTTCCGCCGCCGAGCACCACCGACGCAGTACGCGGCCGCTGGATCACCATGTTGGCCGACTCGACGATGTCGCCAATGATGTCGATGTGCCCGGCATTGGCGCTCTTCTGACGCGCTTGTGAGAGGCCCATGCCGATGGAGGAGTCGGCAATCGCCGGGCAGAAAATGGGCACGTTGGCTCGATAGGCTGCGGTGAGGATGCCGTCGTGCTTGGTGGTCTTCCACAGGTGCCCACCGAGCTGGTAGAGAAATTCGCGCGTCGTATAGGGTCGTCGCTCGAGCGTGGCGGCGAAGTCCGCGATCCAGATGTCGTTGGCGACGAATTCGTCCTCGCTGGCATAGGTATCGTAGACACGGTCGATGTGCTCTTCAGCGAGCGCCGCATCGTCTGCGTGAGGTGAGCCGACGTAGTGGTGCTGTCCGCGGGTCTCGTGAAGATCGTGGTAGAGATTGGCGCCAGTCGAGACGAGGCAATCCACGTATCGGTTCGCAATGAGGTGAGCGACGATCAGCCTCAGTCCGCCGGCGCTGAGTGCGCCAGCCATACCGAGAAAGATGGTCACGTCGTCCTCGAGCATCTTGTGCCAGATGCGGTGAGCGGTCGCCAGGTTCCGCCCCTGAAACGAGATCCGTTCCATACGCGCAAGCAGTTCGTGCGAGGTGAGACCGCTCTCCACCACGAAGGGCTCGATCGGCGTCTGCAGGAACCGGGACTTCTTTTTCATTCCGCAACAATTAGAACACAAAAAAAGCTTCACCACGGACGGGACGGAGATCGATCGGCACGACGCGCATATAATCGGTGGGTTTGCGAAAGGAGTGGAGTGATGGCAACACCGTCGTGGCAGGTCAGCGGGCAATACTACGAAACGTGCAGCTGCGACTTCGTTTGTCCCTGCGTCCCGGCACAGATGACGGTCCGGCCGACCAAGGGCTCCTGCACATTCGCCATGGCCTTCCAGATTGATCGGGGGACCTACGGCTCGGTCTCGCTCGACGGCCTGGGGTTCATCGTCCTCGGGCTGACGCCGGAGGCGATGGGGAAGGGGAACTGGTCGGTGGGGATCATCGCCGACGAACGAGCCAGTGCCGAACAGCGCGATGCGATCACCGCAATTGCCAGCGGCGGCGCCGGTGGGCCGATGTCCGCGCTATCGGGTCTCGTCGGAACGTTTCTCGGCGTCGAATCCGCACCGATCCAGTTCGATCGGAACGGCGTCAAGTGGTCGGTGAAGGCGTCGAATCTGGTCGACATTGCGGCGGAGGGTGCCAAGGGGATCAATCCCAACGCCACCGAGCCGCTCCATCTCGACAACACCGGCCATCCGGCCGCCGATCGGTTGGCATTGGCCCACGCGTCGAAGAGCCACGTCCACGCGCTCGGCCTCTCGTGGGACGACGTGAGTGGACTGAACAACGGACAGTACGCGCCGTTTTCTTGGCGGAGTGCGTAGCGGTCGGACCTACGATCCCGGCGTCGCCGTTAGGACCTTCCCGGAACGCTCCCCGACGTCGAAGAGGACCCATCTCGGGCTGACCACAAGAGCCTTCACCCCGGGATCCGTGCGGAGTCGATCCAGCAAGCTCGCGTAGAGCCGCACGTTCCTGCAGATGACAAACCGGCTTTTGAACTGCTCACGGATCGACTGTAGCGCGTCGATCGGCGGCGCCATGGGCATTCGACTCCATAGCGCAAACAGCTCCGGGTTCTTCTTGTAGAGGAGCGCCGGCTCACCCACGACCACGAACCGCCGTTCAGGAAGCGCCACCATCAGGCTTCCGGTGTCTTCCCATTCGCAGGTGAACACCTGCGCATCGACAGGAATGTGCTCCGAGAACTGACGTGCGGTGTCGGGTTCGATGTACCCCTGCTTGGTTTCGAGCAACGCCAGGTGTCGGTAGGGCGCAGTTCCGACCAGCAAACAGTACGCCGATGAAACTCCCAGCAACGACCACACGATGACTGGTCTATTCACCGTACGGGTTGAGATCGCCAGCGCAAGAACCGAAAGCGGAACGAAGTACTCCACGAAACGCGCGGTCTGCACTGTCAGCAACCCGAATATCACCGCGGCAAGAACGAACGCCATCGCGAGCGAAGAGGATCGGCGCTCCTTCCACGCCAGCACGGCAGCCGCCGTCGTCATCGACACCGCGATGATCAGGAATCTCACCCAGGCCGCCAGCGGGAACGGTAAGTACTCGTTGCCGAGGTTGGCGCCAGCCGTCTGCCCCTCCCACGCATTGCGGTAGAGAACGTCCGCCATGTGAATCCAGTTCATGCCGAGGAGATTGACGGCGTTGGGGTGGATGCTCAGTCCGCCGGCCACGCCGGCTGCTGCGACAACCGCCGGCCTCCAATCGATCCGCTGCCCCGCGAGCACGCGCGCGGATTCGACCGCCACGATGATCGCAAGCGGTATCTGCCAGAAGGCGACGTACGCAAAGGGATAGATCAGGGCAACGATCGCCACGATCAGCAGTCTCCCGCGAGCGACCGCCCACAGCAGCGCGATGGCCAGCGCCATCGAGAGCAAGTGCGGCCGGACCTGGGCGAAACGAAACACAAACGCGCCGCAGGTAAGCGGCAGCAGCACCCACAGGCCCGCGAGTCTGACGCGTTCCGCGCGCAGCACGAGGTACATCACGCAGAGGATGGCGGCTCCGGCGATGGCGCCGACCACGCGCTGGGCCGTAACGAATCCCAGCCCGCCGAGCGGCGCGAACAGCAGATGAAACAGGAGCTCCTTGTCCGCGTAGTGATCGAACTGCCAGGTGAGTGGCGTCCAGGGAAAGCTACGAAGGATGCCGTGCCTGCTGATTAGCTGGCCGACCGTGAAGTGGTAGGCCGTATCGTCGTCAACGGGATAGGGAATGGTCCAGTGAAGGAGGCTCGTGAGACCAAGGAACAGTGCGACCCAGGCCACTGGCGTCCACCACGGCCCGCGACGAGGGACGTCGGCCGACGACGCAGACGAGAGCTTTCCGCCTACGCTCGCCCGATTCCGGTTGGGCCTAGGGGCTTTCATTCACGAGTGACGCAACGAGTTCCCCGGGCTCGAGAGAGCCCGGGGAGTCAGACTACCACTTGAGGTTGGCGCCGAAGCCGATGATGCGCCCCTGCAGCATGGTACTTGGCTGCATGTAGGTACCGGCGGCGGCGGCAACCTCGCTTGATTGCCGTCCGCGCACCTGGTCGATGTTGAGGAGGTTGAACGATTCAACAACCGGCTGAATGCTGACCCGGCCCACCCGGAAGTTCTTCGATGCCTTCAGGTCGAGCTGCACGATTCGTTCGTCGGCAATGTAGCCGGTCGGGAATTGGGAACCGATGGAGGTTCCTCCCGCCCCGCCGCTCAGGTTTGCCGATGTCACCCCGCCCGGCACGCAGCCAAACGTCGTCGGGCACGCGGGCACGGCCGTCGACTTGCCCAGCATGTTGTAGGTCATCGTGCCATCCGGGTACTTGAAGTTCGCGCCGTAGCGGAAGGTCGGGGAAAGGCCCCCCGAATCGATGTTCTGGTACGACACGCCCAGATTGATGCCGTAAACGGTGGGAAACACGCCGGACAACTTGAAGTTCTTGTTGAACGGCTTCTCGAGCACCGGTCCGCCTGGGTACGCCACCAGGTTCCACTCGTCGCAGAAGCGCGCCTCGTTCGGGTCGACGATTGCCTGCGTGACCCCATCGGCCATGAAGGCCGACGTCCCGCAATTCTTGCTCAGGTTGCGGGCGAGCTCGATGCCGCCAGACAGCTGCGCACCGGCGTACGGCCGCAGCTGTAGTTCGGCCGTGTAGTTGTCGTAAATGGATTTTCTGAGCGGTTCGAGGTAGGTCACGTTGTCGGTTGGAATCGTGACGATGGTGGTGTAGTAGAGATACGGTGTCCCATCGATCGGGTTGAAGAGGTTGACCGGCTGATACTGGGTGCCTTTTGTGCCGTCGTCGGACCGTCCGCGGTTCACCGTCTTCGTGAGGTTCTTGTTGTTGCCGTGGTAGTAGGTGCCTGTCGCGGACACGCGCGGCAACAGCGCGTGCTGGATTTCGATACCCTGCTCGAGCCGATAGCGGCGGGGGAATGGGATGTACGCCCCCGGATCGCCGACCAGGCCGAACGTCGGGGACAACGCGGTCTGGGTGACGCCGGTTGCGCCACTGAGGTTGATCTCGCATCCCGGTGTCAGGTACTGGCAGTCAGTGAAGGCGGTACCGTCGGCATTCCACGTCCGGGCGCCCTGGGCGATATCGTCGCCGTTCAGATCGGTCCAGTTGCGGGAAGACGTCACACCGCCCAGCCCATTGAGAGCCGACGCGACGCTGACCGTTTGCGCCTCGTTGTACCGATTGAAGGAGTACTTGATGGCCGTCTTGGAGTTGCCGAACAGGTCGTACACGACCTGGAGGCGCGGCGCCCAGTCCTTCCAGTCCGGAAGGTCTTTCCGGTCGTCCAGGTGCCGCTCCGGCACGAACCGGCCGGCGAGCGCCGTCATGGCGTCAATCTGCGAGTTGAGCGACTCCCAGCGGACGCCCGCGTTCACCGTCAGCCGCTTGAGCGTGAACGAGTCCTGGATGAACGCGCCGAAATCGTGGTTCATGCTTTCCTGCTTGATGCGCGGCGTGTTGTAGATGGTGACCGAGCAGGTCGAAGCCTGGGCGGCGCCCGTTGCCGGGTTGATCCCCGAACACGGCGAGGCAGCGCCGAGGAGAGGCACGCTTGGGAAAATGAGGTTCCGGTTCAGCTCGGCGCGGGTCGCATTGGGATAGACCTGCGTGAGATCGGCGTTGCCGTCGCCAGCCCCCAGGAACTTCCCACGCTTCCACTGCACGCCGCCCTTCGCATGGTGCGTGCCCGTCACGTACGATACGGACCCCTGCAGCACCCGAACACTGGTATGTGACCTGCCGGCCCCTCCGATTAGAAGAATGGGGTTCAGCGGCGGCGCGGCATCCTGCGTCCCCAGGCCGGTGGCAGACCGGGCGGGGCTGGCGAACCATTCCGCGGTGCCACGTTCCTTCTGGATCCCTGGCTGCATGAGGAGGTTGTAGGAGTTGTTGTTCTGCGAGTATCCGCCCTCGATGAGAAACCGTGCGCTCATCGTGCCGGTGTATTTGACCGCCCCGCTCGAATAGTTCGGCGAGTTCCAGACCAGCGCCGACGTTTCCGGATCTGAATTACCGGTCGACGTCATGTCGTGGCCGCGCCATTTGAAGACGCGCTCGTAATAGCTCGAGAGCTTGTGGCGCGGGCTCACCTGGTAGGTCAAGCGGACCTGCGCGTTGCGGATGTAGTTGTCGTCGATCCCCTGGGCCCCGTCGTCCAGAAAGACATTCGGCACGGTGTTGATCGGCTGAAAGTCGCGAGCCGAGGTGAAGAACCACAGCTTGTCTCTCGCGATCGGGCCGCCCTCGGAGATATTGAGGTCGCTGATGCGCTCGACGCGATTGATCGCCGGCTGGCCGTTCTTGTCGACGGGGAGACCCCACGTCTTGAAACGCTCGGAATAGTTGTCACCCTGCCACGCACCGGGACGAAAGATGCCGCTGCCCGATCCACTAAAGCGATTACCGCCTTCCTTCGGCACCATGTTCAGCGTGATGCCGCCGCCGGAGCGCTCGGCGTCCACACCGGCAGTCTGGTAGGTCATCTCCTGGACGTTGGCGTCGTTGGTGTAGACCTGCGAAGCCCCGTCCAGGATCATGGAATTGATGACCATCCCGTCCACCATCACGGTATTGTTCGCCGCCGACACCGCCCCGCCGCGCATCGACATGTAAGTCTGCATGGCGCCGGCCGAGCCGCCCACGTCGGGCGCGTTCAGCGACACGCCGAGAATCAGCTGACCGATACCCTGCATCGTCCTGGCGGTGGGAATGTTGTCGATCGCTTGACGGTCGAGAACCGCGACTTTAGAGGCGCTGGAAATGTCCACGATCGGGGCCGCGCCGGTCACGGTGATGGTCTCCGCCATCGCGCCGACCTTCATGTCGGCGTCGATTCTGGCGTTGAAATCCGACAACAGCTGGAACCCGGCGCGCTCCACGGTCTGGAAGCCTGTGAGGGAGAACTTCACGGAGTACATGCCCGGACGCAGATCGACGAAACGGTACTGCCCGCCACCGTCGGTGGTCGCGGCCTTCGTTTTCTCAATCAACGCTTCGCTTGATACTTCGACGGTTACGCCCGGCAGCACGGCGCCCGACGTGTCTTTCACCGTCCCGGCGATCGAACTCTGTGCGCGCGCTGCGGTCGGCAATGCCAGCAGGCATGCCAAGGCCAGTCCTGAGGAAAAGCAAACGCTTCTACGTGTCATCGGGACCTCCTGAACGAGTCCACCCTACTTCCACCTGAAACGAGTCGCACGAACGGCGACGAACGGCGGCGGTTCTCACAACCAGAAAAAAGGCCCGAGGCGAGACGATAGTAAAAGAACGGTAAGAACGGCTCGAAGCTACTGTCGGGTCACCTCGAAGTCAAGCGCAAAAGGCAGGAAAACTGGAGTCCGGCGGCACTCCCTTGATAGAGATCGGTTTCTTTGAATCCACTCCGGCGGCGTGCATTGACCTACAATCGATGAGCCTGATTGGAGGGGTGCGGAGTGCGTGTACCTCGTCGTTTCGTTCGCGGGTGCTGTGCCGTCGCGGCTTTCACGATCGTGGGCCACTCGTCGGCGAGCATGCAGGCCCCCACGTTCAAGGTGGCGAGCCGAACGGTGGCCGTCTTTGCGACCGTGGCCAGTGCCGATGGCCGGCTGGTTTCCGATCTGCCGCGCAGCGCCTTCACGATTCTGGACAACACCAAGCCGCAGGCGATCACCGTTTTTTCGAACGACATCCAGCCGATCACGGTCGTCATGCTGCTCGACCGGAGCGGGAGCATGCGGGCGAACTTCACGCTCGTCGAAAAGGCCGCCGAACACTTCGTCGCGGCGATGCTCCCGACCGACAAGGCGCGCATCGGCAGTTTCGCCAACGGCGTGCAGGTCGATCCGCCAGACTTTACGTCGGACCACGACAGACTCCTCAGGATTTTGCGCACCGATCTGCAGCCGGACGGCCCGACGCCTCTCTGGAATGCGGTGGACATCGGCATCCGGGCGCTCGCGCGCGAGCAGGGGAGGCGAGTGATTCTGGTCTTCACTGACGGCGGCGACAATCCCGGAAACCTTCGCAGTGACAACTCGTCGATGAGGGATGTGCTGACCCGCGCCGAGGAACTCGATGTGATGATCTACGCCATCGGGCTCGAGGGGCGAAGCGGCCCGGCGGGTCGAGGGGGCGTCGGTTCGCGCGTGGACAAGCCCGATGGAGGTCTTCTGAGGATCGCGAGTGCGACGGGCGGCGGCTATTTCGAGCTGACGTCGACTGACGACCTCGCCACGACATTCAGCCGCGTGGCGGACGAGCTGCACCATCAATATGCGCTTGGGTTCACCGCGACCGTCCTGGACGGCAAACGGCACACGCTCGACGTGCAAGTCTCTGGCTCAGGCCTGACCGTGCGTGCCCGGAAGAGCTATCTCGCCGTCGATGATGCGGGGCCACCGCCACTGACGTCTCGGGCGGCGTCGGGCGAAGCGCTTGAAGCCGCGCTGTCGGCAATCGGCCGTGCGACCGGCAGCAGCCGTGCAATTCGGACCTGGATTGGTCAGTCGCGCGGCGATCGCGGCAAGACGAGGGTCACCTTTGCCTGGGAACCGGCGCCGAAGATTCCGGGCGCGGCGGTGGAGGTCGATCCGGCCGCACAGGTTTCGATCGTGGCCTCGGGACCGAGCGACGCCGAGTACTTCAAGGGCCCCCTTCCTGCGACCCCGGCCTCGGGCAACCGAGCGCCGTTCAGCGCGACGTTTGACGTCGACCCTGGCCCGCTGCAGCTGCAGCTGTCGGTCAGGGATTCGGCGTCGCGCGTGATGGCGTCAGAGACGCGCCCGATCACCGCGATCGACTTCGCCGCGCGGCCGACGACGCTCGGCACGCCGGCAATATTTCGTGCGCGGACGTTGCCCGAGTATCAGCGCGTGAAGGACGACCCGGACGCGATCCCGGCGGTGACGCGGGAATTCAACCGCACCGACCGGTTGCTCGTCCGCGTCCCGGCCTACGGCCTCGATGCGGGAGCCGCGGTGGTGGGCATGCGGCTCCTCAATCAATCGGGCTACGTGACCAAGGAGTTGGCGGCGACACCCATGGGCTCGCCGAGTATCCAGCAGGCGGAGGTGCCGGTCGCCAACCTGCCTCCGGGCACGTACGTGATTCAGATCACGGTGGTCGGCGACGGTGAGATGCCGTCTGAGCTTGTGGCGTTCCGACTCGGAAGCTAGCGCGACACCGAAACAGGAATGCGCTCGACGTCGGGGAGGAACAGGAAATCGGCGATCGGGGAGAGGTGAATTCCACGAAGCGACCGCTGCGCGATGGCGACATTTCGCTTCGTCCACAAGCTGATGTACGGCACCTGCTCCGCGAGTCGCCTCTGCGCTCTGGCGAACAACTCACGGCGGCTGCCTTCATCGATCGACCGCGCCGCCTCCTCCAGCAGAGCGTCGGTCTGTGGGTCGGCGAAAAACCCGCGGTTGAAACCGACTGGCGGCGCCTGACTCGAATGGAAGACCACGCGAAGGATGTCGGGGTCGGCGAGGGCGCCTCCGACCCACTGAAGCGCGAACATCTGGAAATTGCCCTTGACGACGTCGGCATAGAGCGTCGCGAATTCGTACATCCGAACATCGAGCGCGACCCCGACTTTGCGCAAGTCCTCCTGGATCACCGCCGACTGCAGCCGATTGAACTCGATGTTCGACACCTTCAGCGTCAACCGCAGCCTCGGTTCGGGTCCAGGACCGTCGGGATCGCGGAATCCCGCTTCGTCGAGTAGTGCACGCGCCCGCGCCGGATCGTAGAGAAAGTTCGTCACGTCGGGCGTGAAGGCCCACGACGCTGGCGGCAGCAACCCCACAGCCGGAGTCGCCAGGCCGCGTCGGAGATATTGAACGATCGCCCCGCGATCGATCGCGTAGGCCAGCGCCTGCCGGACTCGCACGTCTCGAAGGATCTGATCGCGGAGATTCAAGCCAAGGTACTGATAGTCGGTGCCCGGTCCGGTGGTGACCGCGAGTCGCGGGCTTCGCTCCAGCTGATGCACGATGTCCGGACCGACGTCGTTCACGACGAGATCGATCGTCCCCTTCTGCAGTTCCAGTCCCCGCATCACCTCGTCGGGAATCACGCGCAGAATCACGCCGTCGTTTCTCGGCTTTCCCCTGAAGTAGTCCGTGAACGAATCGAGCTGGACCCGATCGTCCACGTCATAGCGCACGAAGCGGTACGGTCCGGTGCCGATCGGGTGGTCGCGCAGCGATGCCCCGGCGCCGTCGGGCACGACTGGCATGACCAGACTGCTCGGGAACGAGGGAAACGGCTCCTTGAGCGTGAACACGACCGTATAGCGATCCTTGGCGTCAACCGACGCCAGGCTCCGAAATCCTCCCTTCCGCGTCGAAATGAACGACGGATCGAGCAGACTTCGGAAGGTATAGACAACATCGCGCGAGGTCAGCTCGTGACCGTCGTGGAAATGCACACCCCGTCGAAGAGACGCGACAAACGTGAGCGGATCGGGATGATCGAGCCGCTCCGCCAGTCGGGGCGTCATGCGGAGCTGATCGTCGACTTCCATCAGGTCGTCGAAGATCAGCTGATGGACCCGCTGCGACGTGTCATCCGTGCCGACGCGCGGGTCAAGGTTGTTCGGTCCGCTCGTGACACTCGCGACGATGATGTTGGGGTTGGAAGTGGGGCGGCTGAGACAGCCTGGAATCGCGAACGAAAGCACCACGACAATCGCGTGAAGCGCTCCCCGCGCGGCAGAGGCGCCCGAGCCAAGGCTCCGGCCTACGACCTCGGGACTGGAACTCGGGCCGACGACCGTGACCCCGGGCAGTGCCTCGGACACGTCGATGCTTACTCCGCCTCTTTCTTCAGTTCAGCCAGAAACGTTAGCGCTTCGAGCGGCGTCATGCGATCGAGATCGGCGGCGGTGAGCCGGGTCAGGAGCTTCTGGGCCGGCACGGGAACGGTCGCCGGTTGAAAGAGTCCGAGTTGCCGCTGCGGGTCATTGGGCGTGCCACTGACAGACGGCCGGCCCCCGCGCGTGAGTTCGTCGCGCTCGAGCGCGGCGAGAATCTCGCGCGCCCGTTCAATCACCGCGGGGGGCAGCCCGGCCAGCCGGGCCACCTGGATGCCGTAGCTGCGGTCCGAACGGCCGGCCACGATCTTCCGCAGGAACACGATGTCGTCCTTCCACTCGCGTGCAGCGACATGGAAGTTGACGACTCCGGGTGTCGCGTCGGCCAGATCCGTCAACTCATGATAGTGAGTGGCAAAGAGCGTCTTCGGCCTGACTTTGGGGTGCGTCGCCAGGTACTCGGCGACCGCCCAGGCGATGCTGAGACCGTCGAACGTCGCCGTGCCGCGGCCGATTTCGTCGAGCACCACCAAACTCCGCGCGGTCGCCGTATGCAGAATGTTGGCCGTCTCCTGCATCTCGACCATGAACGTCGAGTGACCGCGCGCGATGTTGTCGGAGGCTCCGACCCTGGCGAAGATGCGATCGACGACAGCCATCTTCGCCTCGCGGGCGGGGACGAATGATCCGGCCTGGGCCATGATGCACAGGAGCGCCGTCTGGCGCAGATAGGTCGACTTGCCGCCCATGTTCGGGCCGGTTAGAACCACGAGCTGGCAGGTCTTGCCGTCGAGGGCAATGTCGTTCGGCACAAAGGGCTCTCCGGCGGATGCCGTCCGGCGCTCGACAACCGGGTGGCGCGAGTCCAGGACGACGAGCTCATCGCCGTCGTGCACTTGCGGCTTGATGTAGTTGTTGACAGCCGCCCCGTCGGCGAGGGCCGCGAGCACATCAAGCGTAGCCAGTGCCTGCGCGGTTGACTGCACGCGCGGCGCCTCGGCGGCCACTGCCAGCCGCAACGCGTCATACAGCTCGAGCTCGCGCTCGGTGATGCGCTCGTCCGCGCCGAGGACCTTCTCTTCATACTCCTTCAGCGCCGGCGTGATGAATCGTTCGCCGCCGGCAATGGTCTGCTTGCGGTGATAGTCTGGCGGCACCGCGTGCAGATGCGACTTCGTGACCTCGATGTAGTACCCGAACACGCGGTTGTAACGGACTTTCAAGGAGTTGATGCCCGTTCGCACCCGTTCGCGCTCTTCCATCTCGGCGATGACCTGCTTGCCGGAGCGGCTGATCGTCTTCAGGTCGTCCAGCTCCGGATCCACGCCATCCCTGGTGAAGCCGCCGTCTCGTGCGAGCACCGGCGGATCGTCGATGAGCGTCGACTCGATCCGGGCGCGCATGTCACTCATGTCATCGAGTTGGGCGATGAGCGACTGCACCAGCGGAGCCTGCAGGTCGGACAGGACGGTACGCACGCGCGGGACGATGGCCAGAGACTGTTTCAGCCCGACGAGATCCC
>Ga0111538_10002681_pt1 | contig 24963 bp, 27 predicted proteins | sample SoiMethybrSBSTD1_FD_79669 | JGI IMG/M metagenome (GOLD analysis project Ga0111538, IMG submission 79669) | Bulk soil microbial communities from a Populus tree surrounding site in Tennessee, USA - Soil MetaG P. TD hybrid SBSTD1 (version 2)... | ecosystem: Environmental > Terrestrial > Soil >...
ACGCAATACGAGCGGTGCGAACGACACGACGGCCCTCGTACTCGAGATGGCCCGGCTGCGGGCCGAGCGCGCGAAGCTGCTCGGGTTCAGTGACCACGCCGCGTACACACTCGACGACACGATGGCGAAGTCGGCGGAGAACGCACTGGGGCTGCTGCGTCGCCTGGTGCCAGCCACGGTGACGCGCACGAAGGACGAAGCCTCGCGCCTGCAGGTCCGGTTGCGGATGGATGTGCCGGGTGCCACGCTCGAGCCGTGGGACTGGCAGTACTACGCCGAACAAGTGCGGCGTGCCGATTACGCGCTCGACGAGTCCGAGGTCCGTCAGTATTTCGAGCTGGATCGCGTGCTGCGGGACGGTGTCTTCTATGCCGCCACGCAGTTGTACGGGATCACGTTCCGCGAACGCCATGACATCCCCGTGTACCACCCCGATGTTCGCGTGTTCGAGGTATTCAATGCCGACAGCTCTCCCCTCGGACTTCTCTATCTCGATTACTTTGCTCGTCCGAGCAAGCGCGGCGGCGCGTGGATGAACCAGCTTGCCATGCAGTCCGGTCTTTTGAGCACGCTGCCGGTGGTCACGAACACCGCAAACTTCCCCAAACCCTCTCCAAACGACCCTGCACTGCTCACGTCCGATCAGGTCCGGACAATGTTCCACGAGTTCGGACACGCGTTGCACGGACTGTTTTCGAACGTGCGATATCCATCGCTGAGCGGCACCAGCGTCCCGCGCGATTTTGTGGAAATGCCGTCGCAGTTCAACGAACACTGGGCCGATGAGCCGTCCGTGTTTGCGCGATACGCGCGCCATCACCGAACCGGCGAGCCGATGCCCGGCGCGCTGAAGGAGCGTCTCGATCGCGCCGCCCTCTTCAATGGCGGCTATGCGCTCGCCGAGATGCTCGCCGCATGTTTCCTTGACATGGACTGGCACATGCTGCCGGCCGCGCAGTTGCCGGCCCAGGTGGACTCGTTCGAGAACTCCTCGTTGAAGACGCACGGCCTCGAGATTCGGGAGGTACCACCGCGGTATCGCACGCGCTATTTCCAGCACATCTGGACGCTCGCTTACTCTGCGGGCTACTACTCGTATCTCTGGAGCGAGGTGCTCGATTCCGACGCCTATGCCTGGTTCAAGGAGAACGGGGGAATGACGCGGCAGAACGGGCAGCGCTTGCGAGACATGGTGCTGTCGCGCGGCGGCACGAAGGAGGCCGCGGCACTGTATCGCGAGTTCCGCGGCCGCGACGCCACACCAGATGCGCTGCTCGAGGAGCGCGGCCTGAAATAGATCAGGAACGCGTCGAACATTAACTCCACTCAATGTAGCGACGCGTACATTCGATCAGAATGGGCCCTTCGAGGAGGTCCCATGCGTTCGAAACTTCTGTCGTTCCTCGTGATCGCCGTGATGGCATGCGTGCTGCCGCTTGCCGCACAAACGAAACCGGCATCGACCACACCTGCGGCACCAGCCAAGACCGCGGCGCCGGCCAAGCCTCAGGCGCAGACGGCAGACAAGACAGCCACCGCAGCTGCGCTGCTCGACGTGAACTCCGCCTCCAAGGCCGATCTCCAGGCACTCCCAGGCATCGGCGATGCCTACGCGCAGAAAATCATCGATGGACGGCCCTATCAGCGGAAGGATCAACTCGTCTCGAAGAAGATCATTCCGCAGGCCACCTACGACAAGATCAAGGATCTACTGGTCGCCAGACAGGCGAAATAGGGTGACAATGGCCGGGGGGAATCGAATGACACGACGAGTGATGTGTGCGGTCGCGCTGATCGTGACCGGTCTCGCCTCCGGCCTATTTGCACAAGGCGCCTCGCAAGAGCGCCCGCCGGTCTTCCTGAGCGAATCCTGGAGATCCCTTGCAGCACCTCCTGACGATCACGGGGCGTGGCCGGCCTCACAGCAAGGCGTCTCCAGTCCGAACCTGCAGCTCACGCTGCACGGCACGTCTGGTAAGGAGATTCAACTGGTCAACGTTCGTGGGGCGGCCGACCTCTATCCGCTGAACCTATGGACCGGCACGACCACGTCGCCGAGCGGGGCCACGCTTCGCGATCGCAACCGCTTCGTTGACCTGACATCGCCCTTCGCGAAGATTCGCTGGACGGTCAGGACCTCCGGCTTTCACCAGGTCCGTCCAATCGTGAAGCTGGCGGACGGCACCTGGCTGGTGGGTGACCGTGCGACGGGGCCGTCTGCCGATTTCAATCAGGACGACATCTCGATTGCCGACGTACGCTGGATGAAGCTCGACATCGCCCGCGTCGTCGCCGTCGGCAACTGGATAGATCACCCGGATCTGAGCAAGGTCGACGAGGTCGGCTTTGCTGATCTCATTCCTGGCAGCGGACACGGGCCGGGCGGCTACGTGAACGTCGCCAGGATCGAGGTCTACGGAAAACCGATCAAGCGCTGATCGACGCTTACCTGAGTGACGGCGGAACGGGCGCAAAGCCTGGCTCGAAGCCGCGGGCACGCTCGCGACGCTGCAGCGGATCGTGCACGGGTGCCGCGGACAGGATGCCGAGCTGCACCAACTGCGGGCGGAACTCGTAGCGGATGTTCACCGTGTGCGCAGGCACGTCTTCGAGATTCAGCCGCACCTGCGTGACGACGTGATCGGTTCTGCGGCCCATGCCGGTCGCCGCATACTCTTCATTCTCGCGCTTGACCATCGATTCGGTGCGTGGGGCCGCAGCCGGTTGCTGCGCCTGTGCGCGCGCGGATTCGTCCGCGGTTCTGACCTCAGGCACACGTTCCTTGAAGAAGACCGCGCTGATCACTCCAAAGTTGGTGGTCCTGCCGAGCGCCTGGCCATACGAGCGCTCCTCGGTCGTGAACTCGAAGCGACGAGCCTCGGTGCGGGTAGTCTGCCAGCCGCTGATCGTCACCGTCTCGTACGGATCGAGCACCCATTTGCGGGCGTCCGCGGCTGACGTCTGACGCGCATCGATCGTGTTGAGACCGTCAACCGACAGCGCCACCGCGACACGAACGCCGAACGGATTGCGCAGCTGAATCGCGTACTCGCGACTTTTCAGCGCCTCGATATACCAGCGGCCCTGATGCGCATAACGCGGTTGCGGCCTGCCGCCGACGAGGATTTCGACAGAGGGCGACGGCTCGGACGCGGTAACCCGGGGTGCCTCGCAGGCCAGTGCCAGACCGGCAACCATGAGACAGGCAACGCGATGCTTCATAGATCCTCCTGGGCTTTGAACGGAGGACCCCGAAAAGCTTGCAAGTCGCTACAACGCTGGGTCTTTCCGGCGCGATTTTCCCGCTTTGGCAACCGTCAACCGCCACGACACTGCCAGCAGGTCGTGCAGCGCGGCGTGGTCGACATGGGCCAGCCGGACCAACACGAGTGGATAGGTCCGGTAGTAGTCCGTGACGTAATACGTCTCCGGCGCATCCTCGAGCAGGTAGGCCCGGTCGTCGAGGTTGACTCGAACGACGAGCGAGCCGGGCTCGGCGGATTCGTGCGAAGCCAGACCGGCCATGAAGCAGCCGCGCGCCTTCAGCACCGGCGAGCCGTCGTACCTGATCGCCGCTTCCACGTCGGGAAAGGTCAGCCCGACGGCCTTGACGGCGGCGAACGAATCGGCCTGCCCCTTCGTCACCTTTGGTGGCACGTCCGCATTATGTTCGCGTACACTCGCCTGTAGACGAGGCAGTAGCTATGACCACGACCTCACAGTTGTTCTGGGCCGCGCTTGCGGTCACCGTCACCGCGATCGTCGGAGCCGGCCGCGGTATGCAGGCGGCCCCCCAGTCCACCGACGGCGTTCCGACATTCACGCACGATGTGGCGCCGATCCTCTACGCAAACTGCGTGACGTGTCATCGCCCCGGTGAAATCGCGCCGATGTCGCTCATCAGCTATCAGGAGGTGCGTCCGTGGGCACGCGCGATCACGCGAAAGATCGCCGAGGGCTCGATGCCGCCGTGGCATGCGGATGCGCCCACTGGAACGTTTTCCAATGAGAGAAAGCTCACCGCCGAGGAGAAAGCCACCCTCGAGAAATGGGCGGCCGCCGGCGCGCCCGAGGGCGATCCGACGGAGCTGAAGCCAGCACCGACGTTTGCCGACGGGTGGCGGATCGGTAAGCCAGACGCGATCTTCGAGATGCAGGAGGACTACCCCGTTGCTGCGAGCGGGACGATCCAGTACGAGCACTTCTACATCCCGACCAACTTCACCGAAGCGAAGTGGCTGAAGGCGATCGAGGCACGTCCGGGAAATCGCGCCGTGGTGCATCACATCCTCGTCTATTACGAGGCGCCGCCGGATGGCGCGCGCGTCCCACCGGCGATCCAGCCGAATCGTGAGGACAGTCGCATCGAGAGCCGGGAGGCGTCAGGGAATCGGCCGCCGCGCGACACAGGATTCCCCACGCGTCTGCTCGCAACATATGCGCCGGGCACGGACGCACAGGTGTTCCCAGAGGGCACTGCCCTGCGGCTGGCGCCTGGGGGCCTGTTGCATCTGCAAGTGCATTACACGGCCAACGGCACCGCAGGCACCGATCGCAGCAAGGTCGGTCTGGTCTTCGCCAAAGACGCGCCGGGCGAGGAAATGCGCGCATCGCAGTTCCTCAATGCGCGGTTCACGATTCCACCTGGCGCCGTCGATCACGAGGTCACGACTGACCTGACGTTCCTGCAGGATGCGACGATCCGCGGACTGTTCCCGCACACGCACGTGCGCGGCAAGCGATGGAGCTACACGCTGGAGCTGCCCGACGGCACGAAGAAGCCATTGCTGTCAGTGCCGAAGTATGACTTCAACTGGCAGACCTACTACATGTTCAGCGAGCCGATCGCCGTCCCGAAGGGCGCGCGCATCGTCTCGACGGCGTGGTATGACAATTCGGCCGCGAACAAGTCGAATCCCGATCCGAAGATCGCCGTGAAGTGGGGCGATCAGACGTGGGAAGAGATGCAGTACACCGGCATCCTGTATTCGGTGAAACGCTGAGGCAAGGGCCACCGTCCGCCGTCGCCTAAAGCTTCGGCGGACCCGCCGTAGCCTTGGCGCAGGCGGGCAAGGCGGCCCTCCACTCTTCAGGCAACCCGCTCCGCCAACTCTCTCGCCACGTCCTCGAGCCGGTCGTAGCTGATCGCTGCGCCCTTCTCCATTCCGGTCTTGAGCACCATGTCCCGGATGTCTTTCGATGGGTAGACCGAGGTCACCGTCACCCGCGTCTTGCCGTTCTCGTCACTGAGCATTGTCGTGTTCACGGCTGGCGCGTCGGGAAACGGCTCAAAGATCTCCGTCTGCACGATCCGCTCTGGCGGCACGATCTCGCGAAACTCGCCGTAGAACGCCGGGATGTCTCCCTCGGGTGAACGGCCGATGAAGCGCCACTTCCCTCCCGGACGCAGATCGATCTCGCAGACCGGCACCGAATATCCATCGCCGAGGATGCCCCACCAGCGGCGGACGTGCTCGGGCTTCGTCAGTGCCTCGAACACGAGCCGCCGCGGCGCATCGAACAGACGCGTCATGCGGATCTCGACGTCCGAGGGTGTGGTAACGGTGAACGTCTCGCTATTTCCTACGCGGCTGACGACCATGTGTCTTCTCCTTCGCTTGCAATTCCTGGAGGTATGACTCGAGCCGGTCGAAGCGCTGCTCCCAGATGTGGCGATACGTCTCTGTCCACTCGGCGACTTCCTTGAGCGGCTTCGGCTGGATCCGGCACGGGCGCCACTGCGCCTCACGCCCGCGCACGATCAACCCGGCCCGCTCCAGTACGCGCAGGTGCTTGGAGACGGCCGGCATGCTCATGTCGAACGGTGCGGCGAGCTCGGTGACCGAGCACTCGCCCGTCGCCAACCGCGTCAGAATCGCGCGGCGGGTCGGGTCGGCGAGCGCGGCGAACGTGGCGCTGAGCTGATCCATCGGCGTCCTTGTTAAACCATCCAGTTATTTAACCTATAGGTTTAATACACCGCAGGCGGTGCCCCTGTCAAGCACGGTCTGTCCGCGCTGGCAGAAGCCTGGGCTCTACGAAAGGGCGGTCACCGGGGACCGTAGTGCGGCAGCGGCTTCCCCGCTTCGAGCGCGCCGAGATCCGGCGCGCTGCCAGAGAAGCCATCGGTGATGGTCGGCAGCGCAACGCCGCGATCGACGGCGGGCGATCCGGGCTTGATGCGGAAATCAAGGTCGGCGGCCTTGTACAGCTTCTGCACGTTCGGCGTATCTTGCGCATCGAGATGCTTCACGTTGACGAACACGTCGTAGTCCACGGCAACGCTGTGCGTGTCCTGCCCCGTCGCCTTGCTGTAGTCGGCCAGCGTCGCAAACGAACGGCTTTCGAGGCCGGCGTTGTGACCAGGCCCGGTGAAGTCCGCGACCGTTCCTGCCGGTGGCGAGCTCCACTGGAACGCCGCCTGTGCGCCAGGATTCAGCCGGAACCCGTTGTAGTCAGACGAGGTGTAGCTGGTGAACGTGTTGACGCTCAGGATCGCCGGCGCCGAGTTCTGACCGAGCATCAGATTGTTGCGCCAGTGAATGTTCGACGCACCCTGGACCTGCGTCTCAGAGAGCATGGTGTTGTTGTAAAAGATCGCGCCGGCTGCGCCGTTGGTCAGCCGTACGGCCCCGCCAGGCAGGTTGTAGGCAATGTTGCGTATCCAGTAAACCGGGCCGCCGAGCGTCGGCTGATTGCAGAACGCATGCGACGCGTGGTTGATCAGCATGTTCCGCATGATGCGGACGTTGTGCATGCTGCCGTCGGCTTCGATCGGATTGTCGTGCGAGTTGGTGATGTAGTTGTTGTAGAAGTCGATGGCGACGGGTCTGCGATCCCAGTACTCGCGCGTCGGATACTTCGGTCCCTCGACGATGCCCGGGCCGCTGGCATATGAGCCGTCGGGATTGCCGTAGGTTTCCACGTTGATGCCATCGTGGAAATCGGCAATGTAGTTGTAGGCGACGACGTGTCCGGGGCCATACAGTTTCACGGCCACGTAGGACGCCATCTTCGGCGGGAAGACTTGCCCTTCGACGCCGTTGAACTTGGTCCAGTACTCGCCGTTCCACCCGATCAGATGATTCGGATCGTTGCGGCCGACGAAGGTGTTGTCGGCGATATAGAAATTGCTGGAGCCAGCGAAGTTGGTGAACACGCCGGCGCCGACGTTCTCGAAGCGGCTGCGCTTCACCGTCAGTCCCTTCGCGCCGGCAATGAACTGCGTGCCCGCTTGAATGGCAATCTCGGCGTTCCTGAACGTGATGCCTTCGAAGTAGGTGTAGTCCGCGGCGCGCACGTCAAACAGGGCAAAGTTGCCTGCGCCGTCGAAGACGACTGGACCGTCACCCGCCGCCTTGATCGCAATCGGCATGTCCTCGGTGCCATCGGCCGTCAGGTAATACGTGCCGTCGAGCGGCACGGTGCGATTGACCTTGGCGTCGTTGGTGTACTCGTAGCGGTTGTACTGATAGACACCAGCGTGCACGAGGATCGTGTCGCCCGGCCTCACCCGCGGACGGCCTGACGTCGCCCAGTCAGTGCCCGCGCACCAGAAGTTGTACGCGCACATCAGCCCTTCGAAGGCCGGCTCGATTTTCTGGCCGGTGTGGCCCGGTGGGTAGACATGAAATACGCGCCCGCCGGCATACGGCTGTGGCTCGGGCCGGGTGCTCACTGACACGACGCGACTCCGTTCACCTTGCACGCCATCTGGATCGGTCATCGTCAGCCGCACGTCATAGGACGTGCCAGGCTCCAGATCGAGCACGCTTCCCGCGAACATGTTGGGCGCAACCAGATCGATGCGCGACTCGGCATAAATCCGTTCGCCCTGCAGACGGAGCAACGGCAACGCCGGACGCCAGGGATCGCTGCCCTTCTTGCGAAACGCCACATCGACCGATGCGTTGCGATTGGCATCGCCCTGGATGAACCACTCGAATCCAAGATTGATCAACGTGGCCGGCTCGATGACGAGCTCACCGGGAACCACCGTGTCCGATGACGCACGAGACGTGCCCGGCGAAACACGGGTCGCCGGCGCAGGCCCCTGCGCAACGAGCACTGCCGCCGCCAGCACCATGCCCAGCGATGTGGACCACAGCGATCGCCTCATGACGAGTCTCCTTTCGTGGACTTGTCCCGAGCGCCGTCGAGGGATCGTTCGAGAAAGCGTTCGGTCAACGTGATGCGCTCGGGCGAGAAGTGCCCGACGGCCGCGCGCACGTAAGGGCCAAGCTGCCGTGCAGCATATGTGGCAAACCCGGTCTGACGGATGTCGTCGAGTGTCGCGCGATAGTGATCGAGGAGCGCACCCGCGACGATCTGGCCGGTCTTCGACGCACCGACGAGAGCCGAGGCGGACAGCCAGCGCGCGTGATCGGGCAACCCCTTCACCGCCGAGACCGCCAGCATCGACGAGGTTTCGAACACCGATCGCTGCTGTCGCGCCGCCTCCGCCTGCAGCTGCGTCCACAGACTGGTGATCGTGTCTCGTGATGGCAGGGCCGAGGGCGCCAGGTGGCGCGCCTCTTCCCGCAGCGCGTGCCACTCCTGCCGCAACGTCGGCACGTCGAGCGGCGGTGTGTTGATCGACTCTGCCAGCCTGGATGACGTGCTCTCGAGACCGTCGAGGATTTGATCGACGCTGGCGAACTGCGTGTCCTTGTCGAGCAGGTTCTGCTCCTTCAGTGACGCCGCGATCTCGGGAATCAGCTGGCGTCCCATTCCGCAGACGTCGGCGAGCGCCGCCAGCACCCACACCGGCGAGGCCCGGAACGCCACGATGCCCAGCGCTTCGATGACATTGCCCGCCGTCCGCCGCTTCAGGAAGTCATCGGGAAGCGGCGCCTCGTTCGGATATGCACCCTCGACGCCGCCGACCTGCTCGATCAGGAATCGCAGCGTCGTATCCACCAGGTTCTGATAGAGGCGTGTGCGTCTGACCCCGTCGGGAAGCACGACTTCACCGATCTCGCGCGCAACGCCGGCGCCGAGGCCAAGACCGGACCGCAGCAGCCGTTCCGGCAGCGACAGAAGGTAGGTCTTGATGCTGTCGCGCGGCATGTGACGTTCAGGGCTCGACGCGAACCGTCACCCGGCGGCTGCGCCAATCGTCGACGCCGTCGGCAGGCTCTGGATCGTCGCGCCAGATCGACTGAATCGCCGACCGGGAGACCCCTGCCCCCACGAACAGTTCAGCGATCTCCTCTGCGCGCGCTTTGGCAATACCCGGCCGCTCGGCCAGCACACGCCCATTCGAGAGCTTGGTGGCCCCGCGGCCAGCCGCGACCTTCAACCGGGCGCCGGGAATCTTTTGCGCATAGTTGAATATCTCAGTGAGCTGACCGGCGTGCCGTCCCATGACCAGCATGTCAACGTCGTAGAACACGTCGAAGGATCGCGCGCCGTACGGCGGTTTCAGGTCCGCGGTCGATGACGAGGGCGGATCGAAGGCGAGTCGCCCACCGCTCGGCCCCGGCGGCCGAGGCGCGAACGGCACAGTGAACTGCGGGACAGCCGGGCGAATGACGCTGCACGACTGATCGAGTTCGGGAAGCGGCGAGACCGTCACCGGCTTGAGCACGACGCCACCGCAGATACGCGGCTCGTCGGACACGATCCCTTCTACAAGGGCTTGATGTCCCAGATACGGCGGATCGAACTCCGCGCTGATGTCCGTCTGAATGCCAAGGTAATACTGTTCGCCTTCGTACTCCGACAACCAGCAAGGCACCGTCGCTGTGTCCTGCACGATCGGACAGCTGACGAAGTTCACGCGCCGCGGCGACTGGCCACCGAGTTGCGGCGCGGATACAGCCACGAGGGCGGCAAGAGCGATCAGTCGGTTCCGCATGATGCTCACAAGGTGCTCAGGAAGTTCACCAGGTCTTCCTTCTCGCGCTCGGTGTACTGAATGTTGTACCGGCGATCGTAGAAGTCGACCAGCTCCCGCAGTGTCGCGGCCGATCCATTGGAGAAATACGGCGCTCGCGCGGCAAGCCCGCGGAACTGCTGCATGACGATGGCGCCGATGTCGTTGCATTTGCCGGAGATGAGCGCCCGGCCGGGGTCCTGGGTGTAGATCACCCGGCCGAGGAACGTGTGCGGCGCCACCGTGGCCTTGCACGTCAGCTTGAAGAGCGGCAGTTCCGCAACCTGAGTCGCCCATGGGCTCACCGGAGACTCCCTGGCCCAGGGCAGGTTGGTCGTCCCGGTATCCATCCACCCGTAGACTGTGTCCATGCCGGTCATATGCATGCCGTGACATGTCGAGCAGGTACGCTTGGCGGGATTACCAAGGCCGACCGAGTTGATGTGCATGGCGTCGCGGATCCAGAACGTGCGGAAGAAGAACACGTCGTGCCCACGTGCCACCGATTCGCGCAACGCGTTTCTCGCATCCGTCGCCGCGTCGCCGGTCCTCGGCAGCGCCTTCCATCCGTCGCCCATCGGAAAGACGAAGCGTGTGGTGTTGTTCCCCAGCGTGCCGGTACTCCCCGACGCGAGCGCCGCCGGACCAAGCGCGGGCGGGCCACCCGGTTCGACCAGGCTGCCGGCACCACGATGCATGCGCTGCGCGGCGTAGACCTGGCTTTCGAACGCAACGATGCGATCGATCTGCGACGCGTGGAGTTGACCGGCGACCTGCAAGTGCGTCGCGGCCGCCGACACCGCCTGTGTGCGCAGCGTCGGTTCCCGCGCGTCGGCCATCATGTTCATGCTGACCAGCGCACCCGTCTCAGGATCGCGCGCCGCCGGCTGTCCGTTCTTGACGATGAATGGTGAGACGCCGAAGGCGGCCGCAGTCACATACTTCAGATTGGCCGCCATGCGCGGTCGCCGGTACACCGAGATCGTGGGATTGCGGCTGGTGAGGCCGTACTGCGCATCCGTGTTGCAGCGAGTCGAGTCGCGTACGACCTCGATGGTGAATTCGGGGTCGATGCGCGTGCCGTCCGCGTTCTGCGGCGGCCATGGCAGAAAGACGCGAATGAGCCCGCGCTCGAGCAGCAGCGAATGCGAGGCGGGATCGTCCTGCGGCAGATTGGGACAATTCTTCCCGTCGATCGCGGCAAACAGCGGATCTTTGCCGCCGGTCTCGCGCCAGCGCTCGCGAGCACTGGCCGCCGACACGCTCATCGCGTCCGACGGCTGATGACACGTCACACACGCGCGGCCGTTCGTGCCAATCGGTTCGAAGAAGGGATGCCCTTTCGTCTCGATCGGGCCCGCGGTGTTGAGGATCCCGAGCGCTCCGTCCGGGTTGGCGTAATCGAGCGATGCGGCCAACGTCCGTCCATCGCCGGGAGACCACCACCGGCTCGAGGCCTGGCCCTGCGCAGCCACTTGTGACGACAACGCGAGCGTCGTCAGCAGCAGACACGTTCCGACCAGCGCGAGCATCACGAACACAGCCGAGCGACAGCGACTCATGGCACGGGGATTATATGGCCGCGAACGCACCACCGTTGAGTGACCGCCACCGATGTAGTTGCGGTAAAGTCTGACCCATGCCACGCAGATGGCTCGCACCGCTGGTGATGACGCTGGCCGCCGCTGTGCCAGCCATCGCCATGGATTGGCCGCAGTTTCTCGGACCGGATCGCAACGGCACCTACACCGGGCCTCCACTTTTGGAAACGTGGGGACCGTCCGGCCCGAAGGTCGTCTGGCGCAAGCAGGTTGGTCAGGCCTTTGCCGGGCCTGCGGTGGTGCAGAACCGCGTGCTGCTCTTTCACCGTGTCGGCAACGAGGAAGTGCTCGAGTCGCTCGACGCCAAGACCGGCGCATCGATTTGGCGTTACTCGTACCCCACAAACTACCGAGACGACTTCGGCTTCGACGAAGGACCGCGAGCCGTGCCGGTCGTCGCCGATGGCATCGTCTACACGTTCGGCGCGCAAGGCCAGCTCCACGCCGTGGATCTCGCAAAGGGCACGCGCGTGTGGAGCGAGGACACGATGAAGCGCTTCAACGTGCCGAAGGGATACTTCGGCGCGGGCGGCTCTCCGCTGGTCGAGGGCGGACGCGTCATCGCGAACATCGGCGGCGACAAAGCGGGCGTCGTCGCTTTCGATGCGAAGACCGGCAAGGTCGTGTGGGCTGCCACGGAGGATGACGCGAGCTATTCATCCGGCATGGCGGCCACGATCGCCGGCCGGCGCTCGGCGATATTCCTCACGCGCGACAACCTCATTGGCCTCGATCCGGCGACGGGCGCGATTCAGTTTCAGCGCCGCTGGCGGGCCCGCATCGCCGCATCGGTGAACGCCGCGACGCCGCTCGTCGTCGGCGACTCGATCTTCGTCTCGGCCCAGTACGGGCCCGGCGCAGGCGTGCTGCGCGTGAACGGTTCCACGCTGACCGATGTGTGGTCGTCAGACGAGGCGCTCTCGAATCACTACGCCACGAGCGTGTACTACAACGGCTATCTCTACGGGTACCACGGCCGGCAGGAGTTCGGTCCGAGCCTGCGCGCCGTCGAGTTCAAGACCGGCGCGGTCAAGTGGAGTCAGGATCAGTTCCGCGCCGGCAGCATCACGCTGGCGGGCGACAAGCTGCTCGTCATGCGCGAAAGCGGCGAGATGATCCTCGCGCCCGCGTCGCCACAAGCGTTCAAACCGCTGGCACGCGCGCAGGTGCTGCCCGGCGTGGTGCGGCCACTGCCGGCGCTCGCCGACGGGTTCGTCTATGTCCGCAACGAGAACACGCTTGTCTGCCTCGACCTTCGGCGCTGAGACACGTCAGATGCGCCGACTTCTGTTCGGAGCGATTGCCGCCGCATTCCTCGTGGTCACGACGTCGGCGCAACGCGCGACCGACAACCCTCGCGAGATCCTGGACCGCGCCATCGAAGACTTCCTGGCCGGACGGCTGACCGAGTCGGTGGCCGGTTTCGATCGCGTCGTGGCCCTCGCACCTCAGGCCGCGCCGCAACTATGGCAGCGCGGCATCGCGCTCTACTACGCCGGGCGGTATCAGGATTGCCGCGCGCAGTTCGAGTCGCACCGCACAGTCAATCCGAATGACGTCGAGAATCCGGCGTGGCATTTCATGTGCGTCGCCAAAGCCGAGTCACCTGCCAAGGCACGCGCGGCACTGTTGCCGGTTGGTCCCGATCAGCGGTCACCGATGCGCGAGATCTACCAGATGTTTCGCGGCACGATGACGCCCGAGGCGATCCTGAAGGTGGCTGGTAGCGAACCGTCCTCGCGTTTCTTCGCCGAGTTGTATGTGGGCTTGTACTACGATGCGACCGGCGATCGAACCCGTGCTATCGAACACCTTCGTCTGGCTGCGGCGAAGGACTACGCGAGCGCGGGGGGCTACATGCACCGGGTCGCCGAGTTGCATCCGCTCTTGCGGTCGCGCTGACTACCAGATCACCCGCACCGCTCCGGCAGTGCGAATGTCGGCGTCGCGCGTCAACAGCGGCAGGTCCAGGGCACGCGCCGCCGCGCAGATCAGCAAGTCGAACGGATCGCGACTGAATCGGAGTTCGTCAGCGATAAAGATCTGCTCGGCCGTCATGTCAAAGGGCTGATACGACGGGTTGCTGAAGAGATCGTCGAAGAAGCCGCGAACGGTGCGCCGGAGATTCACACGCGACACGCGCGCCAGCAGACTGACCTCCCACATGACGATCGCCGGCACGTAGATGGTCGCCTGCTGACGCTCGCAGCGCTCGAACATCGCCGCCGCTTTGGCGCCGAGTCCGCGCCCGCCGGCGGCGTGAAACAGAATGGCGTGGGTATCGGCGACCGCTGCGGGTGGATCAGCCACGACGACCCTTCTTCACGCGCGTCCCGTCACGAGCGCGGGACTCCTTCACGAGCCTGGGACGCGTGAGCGACGCGTCAACCAGCGTTCGAAGGACATCGTCGGCACCGTTCAGAAGCGGATCGGAGGCGTCGATGTCGATGGTGCCCACCACGGATCGCACGCTCCCACCGGGCGTCGCGCGCCGAGCGTCGGCGACGAGCTGATCGAGCAGATCGCTGACGCTGCGCGCGCCAACGGCTCCGGCCCGTGCCTTGAGCCAGGTCAGATTGTCGGAGTGCAGCGTCACTGAGATTGCACGCTTGGACATACGATATCCTATTAATATCGTATAACAACATAGGTCCCAGGCCTGCGGCTCAGATGTGCCGGCGAGCTAGCTGCGCCCGGCGATTCGATAGAGATGTGAATCGGAACGGATGAAGAACGAGCCGCCCGAGACCGCCATCGACGCCAGCGTCGCACCGTCCAGACGATTGCTGGCCAGACGACGGAACTCACGCCCAGGCGCGATCACGGTCGTCATGCCTTCTTCGCTTTGAAAGTAGATCCTGCCGTCGACAAACACCGGCGACGCTGAATAATTGCCGCCCAGCCGCTGTTGCCAGACGATCTGCCCTGACGCGGCGTCAGCAAGCGACAGCACACCCGTATCGCTGACGTAATAGAGGTCATTGCCCACCAGCAACGGCGACGGCGTGTAGGGCGCACCACGTGTAATCGTCCACGCGACGTGCGTGCGAGTCACGTCGCCTTTTCCATCCGGACGAACAGCCATCAGCGCGGGTGTCTGAAAACCTGTGGCGATGAAGACAAGTCCCTGCCCGAACACGGGGCGCGGCACATTGGAAAATCCATCGCCATAGCTGACGCGCCAGATCTCCTGGCCGGTGAGCGGCTCGTAGGCGGCCGCGCGATACGCACCGACGGACACCAGCTGATCCTCCTGGCCGACGGTGATGACGAGCGGTGTCGAGTAGGCCTGATCGGCGGGGCGGCGCCGCGCGGTCTTCCATCGCGGTTTTCCGCTCGCGGTATCGAGTGCAACCACGTACGCGTCGCCGCCGTTGCCGTCGCAGTTGATGATCAGCAGATCCCGATAGAGCGTCGGCGATCCACCATTGCCATGCTGCGACTCGTACCGAAGGTGCGTCGTCCACAGGATCTCGCCCGACGTGCTGAGCGCCGCTGTGCCTTCGGCGCCAAAGTGTACGAACACGCGATCGCCTTCGACGATTGGCGTTGGCGACGCCCTGCTGTTCTTCGGATTGACGTATCCGGCATCGTCGAGACGAAACACCTCGACGTTGACCAGTTCGCGCCCGGTCGCGATGTCGAAGGCGAGAGCGCGCAATGATGCCGACACGCGGCCGCGCCGCTCTTTGGATTCGACGACGGTCGTCAGCCAGACACGTCCGTTGGCCACGGTCGGCGATGACCATCCGAGGCCGGGAACCGGCGTCTTCCAGATGATGTTCTTGGTTTCACTCCACTCGAGTGGCAGGCCGCGCTCGGTGGCATGGCCCTGACCCGTCGGGCCGCGGAACTGAGGCCAGTCCTCCGCCTGTGCCAGGACCGACGCCCCGGCGATCAGGAGGAGGACCAGCAGTGTCTTCACTATCCCTTCTGAACCTCGAAGTTGTCCACCATCACTTCGGTGACGTGATTCACGCGGAACCCGGCGATGCCGTCGGACTTCACCGCGCTCTTCGGCGTGGTGTGCACGACAGTGCCGTTGACGACGTACGAGATGGTGTCACCGGCCACACGCACTTCGAGTGCGTTGACGGATTTGCCCGAGTTGTCCGGCGTCTTGATGGCGGCATTCGTGGCAGCGGCCTTAATGTCGCTGATCTGTTCACCGCTGCGTTGCTTGATCAGGAAACTGCCGTTCTGGGCGACCAGGAAGTAGGTGTAGGTCTGGGACGGACCGTCGAGCCCGTTGCCACCGAACACGAGTCCGTAATAGTTCGTGTGATTGCTTGGCTTCACCAGCGTGAATGTGCCCTTGAGCGTGTAGTTGCCGGTCGCGGTGTTGGACGGATGCCAATACGTGCCCGCAGGGCCACCGGACACATGGAAACCCTTCCCCATCGACATGAACGTGACGCCGGACTTGTTGTCAGGGTCCTGGGCGTTGGTGCTCCTGTCGATGTGCACCTTCCACCCGGCGGGAGTCTGCGCGGCGACGGTCGCCACGAACGAAGCCATCAAAACAACCGGTAGAACACGTCGGAACATGGAGGCTCTCCTTGAGCGAGGAAATGATGACTGCATTCAGATTCGGAGCGTTGTGTGACCCGGATCGTCGGGCGCCAGCCGCTGCTGCCGCCGCTTCATGAAGAGTATTACGCCAGCGACAATCAGACTGCCTACAAACGCCACCAGCAGAAAAACGCCGGCCAAGGCGAACATCCCGACCACAAAGTTGAGGCTGATATCCGGGGTGGGATCCGGGGGTTTGCCGACGTCAACAATGATCGGCTTTTCCTGTAGGAGTCTCAGGAGCAGCATCAATCCTTCAGATTCTGCGCGCCCCAGGTCGCGGCGTCCAGCGCCAGCTCGACCAACGTGCGGACACCGACACCGGTCGCGCCCTTCGGCTGATACGGCTTGGCTTCCTCCGCCCAGGCGGTGCCGGCGATGTCCATGTGGACCCAGGGCAGATCAGCAACGAACTCTTTCAGGAAGAGCGCGGCCGTAGTGGCCCCCGCGGGACGGCCGCCCGTGTTTGTGAAGTCGGCAATCTCGCTCTTCAATTGGTCTTTGTAGTCGTCGAACACAGGCATCGGCCACGATCGATCGCCGGCTCGAGCGCTGGCGCGGCGCACCACTTCCACCCATCCGGCGGGCGATCCGAAGAGGCCGGTGGTGGTCTTCCCGAGGGCGACGACGCACGCACCGGTGAGTGTGGCGATATCGACCAGATGCGTCGCGCCGAGTTCTCGCGCGTACCAGAGACCGTCGCCGAGAATCAGCCGGCCTTCCGCATCGGTGTTGATGATCTCGACGGTCTTCCCCGCCGCACTGATCAAGACGTCTCCCGGCTTGAACGCTTTTCCGCCTGGCATGTTCTCCGTCATCGGCACGATCGCGATGACCCGCACGGGCACCTTGAGGCGCGCGATTGCAGACATCGCACAGATCACCGCCGCACCGCCGGACATGTCGTCCTTCATCTTGTCCATGTTGTCGGCGGGCTTGATCGAGATGCCTCCGGTGTCGAACGTGATGCCTTTGCCCACGAGGCCGAGCACGACGCCCTTCACCGCGTTCGGTGGATCGTGCCGCAACACCACGAGACGCGGCGGCTCCTGGCTGCCACGCGCCACGCCGAGCAGCATGCCCATCTTCAGCGAGGCGATTTTCTGTTCGTCGAGTACTTCGACACCGAGACCGGCATCTTTGGCTATCACCTGCGCCCGTTCCGCGAACACGCGCGGCGTCAGGTCGTTGCCGGGCAGGTTGGCCAGCGTCCGTGCCTCGTTGCTCATGTCGCCGAGCACGCGCCCGCGCTCGAGCGCGTCACGCACCGCCGGGCCATCGCTCGAGATGCGGACCTGCGCCTCTTCGATCCATGACAGTGGCTGCCCGCCGCTGCGATAGGAGGCGCCATCGTAGTTGGCCAGACACAGCCCTTCGGCGATCGCCTGCGCGGCGCGCTCGGCCGGCACCGATGTGCCCGCACGATCGACAACCGTTACGCGGGTCAGCCGCCGGTAACGCGCGTGCAGCCCGCCCACAATGGCAATGCGCCGCAGGTGGTCGGCAGTGAAGTCCTTGCGACCTCCTGCCCCGACAAGGAGGGCACGTGGCGTCTTCCAATTCGCCGACGAGGTCGCCGTGGCGAGCCCTTCGTACAGCTTGCCGGTCAGCTCGCCGCGAGCGCGTGCGAGCGACACTTCCCCGCCGGACGCGGCATCCAGCGTGTGTTCATCACTGAAATCGTCATCGGTGAAGACGGGAATGACCAGAAGATCGGTCTGCAGGTCCGCGGAAAGCTGCGAGGCGAGCGTAATCGCAGGCGACCTGTAAGCTGTGTGCATCGCGTCGAGCTCTCCGTGCGTCGGGGATCTCCGCCCGGCATTGCTTGTCCAGCCGTATGTTCGGGCTTAGAATCAGACGAGCCTGCCCCGCCTCTCCAGAAAGACGGGACCGTACGATGATTCATCCACGACGCGCGTTGTCGCTGCTGGCCGTGCTTGTCGTCGCCCTCGCAACCGGCAACGCCTCAGGTGCGCAACGGAGCGGCGACGACAAGAAGCCCAGTTTATCACTCAAGGCGACGCCTCCAGTCGGCTTCTCGCCGCTGCGAGTTCGCCTGGCGGTGGACGTTCGCGGCGGCTCTGACGACTACGAAGAGTTCTACTGCCCCACGATCGAATGGGATTGGGGCGACGGCACCGTTTCGGGCAACTCCGAGGACTGTGATCCCTACCAGTCCGGCAAGAGCACGATCAAGCGGCGCTATTCGATCGAGCATGTGTTCCGTCAGCCGGGCACCTTCCAGGTGTTCTTCCGCCTGAAGCAACGCGACCGCGTGATTGCGGCAAGCAGCAGCAATATTCAAGTACGGCCAGGGGTGCGCGACGAGTTTGGCGGCTGACGTCTCGGTCGATGCTGTGATGGCGGAGCTGCACGACCGCGTGCACCGGCAGCTCCGCGAGCGCTTGCTGCTGCACGGTGCGTCCAGCGCCCTCGCCGATCCGGCGGTGTTCGCCGAGGTCGAGCAGCTGCTGCAGTCGGCGGTGGGGCTCGGCGATGCGCAGGCACTCCTGTTGCCTGAACTGCTGGGCGACCGCGACTCGTGGCGGCTGCGCACGTCGATGCGGTTCGATTCACATCGCAACGCCCAGGCCGCGGCCGTCATTCTCTTCGTCAAACGCCGTCTGTTGATGCCGCTCGTCCGTTGGTTGTACGAGTACAGCCGCGACAATTTCGAGCGTCAGCAGCGCGTGAACCATATCCTGTTCGCGTGCGTCCAGGAGCTGGCGACCGAGAACGCCCGCCTTCGGCGCGAGGTGCAGGCTCTCTCTCAGAACACCCGGTGAAGCTCGCCTTCGTCGTTCAGCGATACGGTGCCGACATCGCCGGCGGCTCTGAGCTGCACTGCCGCGACCTCGCACAGCGGCTCGCTCCACAGCACGACATCACGGTCCTCACCTCCTGCGCCCGCGACTACGTCTCGTGGGTCAACGAGTATCCGGCAGGCGAATCGTCTGATGACGCCGTGCGCGTGATCCGGTTCGCCGTGTCACGGCCGCGACACGTGCCTGATTTCTCATCACTCAGCGAAGAGGTCTTCGAAGGCGGGGCGCCGCACGAACGGCAGGAGGAATGGTTTCGGCAGAACGGCCCGCAAGTACCGGGCCTCCTCGATCATCTGCGTCAGCACGGTCGAAGTTACGACGCGGTTCTGTTCTGGACCTTCCGCTACTACCCGTCCTTCTTCGGCGTTCCGCTGGTGCGCGATCGTGCGGTGCTGCTGCCGACGGCGGAGGATGATCCGGCTGTGCATCTCGATATCACCGAGGAGTTCTTCAACACGCCGGCGGCGTTCCTCTTTCTGACGCCGGAGGAGCAGGCGCTGGTGTCGGCCCGAGCCGGCCGGACCCTGAGACCATCGGCCGTGATCGGTACGGGACTCGAGCCGGCCGGTCCGTCGCCACCACGCGACCTGCTTCGCTCGCACGATATTCCCGACGACTTTCTTCTCTATCTGGGAAGAGTCGATCGCAACAAGGGATGCCATACGCTGCTCGAGTACTTTCAGGAATACGCGTCGACATCGTCGGGGATGCCGCTGGTGCTGGCCGGCCCGGCGAAGCTGCAGATCCCGAAACACGACCGCATTCGTGCGCTCGGTTACGTCTCCGACGACATGCGTGACGCGCTGCTCTCCCACGCGCGCGTGCTCGTCGTCCCCTCACCGTACGAAAGCCTGGGCATCGCGCTCCTGGAGGCGTGGAATCACGGTGTCCCGGCACTGGTGAATGCGCGGTGTCTCGTACTGAAGGAGCAAGTCCGCCGCGCCAACGGCGGACTCTATTACCGTTCCTTCAACGAATTCAGCGGCGCGCTCGACTATCTGGCCACGCACCCTCACGAGCGCCGCGCGCTTGGCGCGCAAGGTCTTCGGTTCGTGGAACGCGAGTACCGGTGGCAGACGGTGCTGCCGAGAGTTGAAGGGCTGCTCAGAAGCTTACCGACGGCGCGGGCATCGGCGGCGGCGGCGTCGCCCTCGGTCTGACGAATCGCCCGGAGAGGGCGGCACCGAGTCCGATCGTCCACGCCACGTACTCGACGGCGATTCCAGCGGCTTGCGTCATCCAGCCAAACGGCGTCATCCATCCGGGCCCGACCGAGATCACGTGCCCGACAATCGTGAGTCCTGAGATGACGATGAAGCCGATCAAGAGATCGGGGACGAGCGAGGATGACCGCTCGATGCTGCTGCCGCGAAGCCGTGCGCCCAAACACGCGGCAACAGCTGCGAATCCGCCGGTCCACGCCAGCGCACCGAGTGCCAGCGCGAACGGAATCGCCCCGATCAGCGGAATTCCCACAATCGAAATCGCGAGTCCGATGACCACGGCGACCAACGCCGGCACAAACAGGATCTCGGCAACCGCACCGAGCAATCCTGAACTCAGCGCCGACGAGGCGCGCACACCCATCGAGCGAACCCACGCGGGCGCGACGACCGCCAGGAGCAGCGAGATCACCAGGACGAGACTGAGGCGCAGCACAGCGGCCGAGAGCGCCGCGAACGGCCAAAAGCCCCGCCACCCCCACATCGGCATGCCCAAGTCCCAATCGACGTTCGGCATCGTCACGGCCGCGGTATCCACTTTGCCTCGCACGATTGCGGCAGGATCGATCACCGCGTCGCCACCAACCGTCACCACATCGCCACCGACGACAGCCTTCGGACCCAGGCGTAGTGTGCCGCCAATCACTACCACGTCATCGTCTGCGTGTCCGTCGATTGTGGCGTCACCACCCACCACGACGATCGGTTCGCTGGCCGTCGCGTCAGCAGCGAGGTAGTAATTGCGCAGCATCCGAAGGTGCACGCCGTCGCGGCCGTCGCGGCGCCAGCGCTCCCATTGCTCGCGGCGCGCCTCGCGCGCCTCTTCACGGCGCTGCCTCGCCGCCGCGCGTGGCTCCTGAACCGTCCCCTCGTCGGCCTCCGCCTGTGCAAACGCGGGCGCCGCTGAAAGCAGAAGAGCCAGGGCGAGGATCAGTCGGGCCTGCCCTGCGCCAAGTCGAAGGGACAATGTGTGGGCTACTCCTCGGCCGTTGGGACGGACGGGTGTCGGGAGAAGTTCCGTCGGGCGGGCCTAAAGATCCGCCCCGACCTCGATGACCATCGCCGTGCCCATACCACCGCCGACGCAGAGTGCGGCGACTCCACGTCCACCACCACGGGCTCGAAGTGCGTAGATGAGCGTGGTCAGAATGCGGGCCCCGCTCGCGCCAATCGGATGTCCCAGCGCAATCGCACCGCCGCGCAGGTTGACCTTGGCCAGATCGAGGCCGAGCTCGCGGGCAACGGCCAGCGACTGCGAGGCGAACGCCTCGTTCAACTCAAAAAGATCGATGTCTGAGACTGACAGGCGTGCCCTGCTCAGTGCCTTCTTGGTGGCTTCGACCGGTCCCATGCCCATGATGGCGGGATCGATTCCAGTTGTGGCGAAGCCCAGCACACGCGCCATCGGCTTCTTGCCCATCGTCGCCGCGCGCTCGGCACCGGCAACGATCAGCGCCGCCGCACCGTCATTGATGCCAGATGCGTTGCCTGCCGTCACGCTGCCGTCGTTCTTGAACGCCGGCTTCAGTGCGGCCAGCTTCTCTGTCGTCGTTCCCGCGCGTGGGTATTCGTCCTTGTCCACCTGAATCGGGTCGCCCTTCCGTTGCGCGACGGGAACGGCCACGATCTCATCCGTGAATGCACCGCTCTCGACGGCCTGCTGCGCGCGACGCTGACTCTCGGCCGCGAATCCATCCTGATCGACGCGGGAGATCCCATATCTCTCGACGATCGTTTCGGCGGTGATCCCCATGTGGCAGCCCTTGATCGCGCAGGTCAGACCCTCCGCCAGCATGGAGTCAACGACGTTGGCGTGGCCCATGCGGTAGCCCCAGCGCGCACCAGGCAATAGGTACGGCGCGTTCGACATCGACTCGGTGCCGCCGGCCAGCACGAGATCGACGTATCCCACACGAATGGCTTCGACCGCATGCACGACAGCCTGAAGCCCAGACCCGCAGACGCGATTGATCGTCTCGCCTGGCACAGTGACGGGAACACCAGCCTTGATCGCCGCCTGCCGCGCCACGTTCATGCCAGCGCCGGCCTGCAGCACGCAGCCCATGATCACGTCGCCGAGATCGGCCGCATCGACGCCGGCACGTCTGATCGCCTCGCGAATAACCACCGCGCCGAGGTCCGGCGCCGAGAGATCCTTGAACACACCGCCAAAGGAACCAATTGGCGTGCGACACGCGCTGATGATCACTGCGGGTTCGTAGTCGGGCATTTCCGGATTGTGCCACGTGATACAACTCATGTCGTGAGCGCATTCGAGTTCGGCGGAGAGATTGCCTGGCGGCCGACGCCCGAGTACATCGAGCGCAGCCGGCTCACCGCCTTCATGCGCAAACATGACGTGCGCGACTACGCGCAGCTGATGCAGCGATCCACGACCGACCTGGACTGGTTCTGGCGCGCCGTCCTCGACGACCTCGGCATTCAGTTCTACGAGCCGTACCGGGCCGTGCTCGACACGTCGCGCGGTATTGCCCGCACGCAATGGTGCGTCGGCGGACGCATGAACATCGTCCACAACTGTCTCGACAAGTGGATGGGCACCCCGATCCAGCATCGTCCGGCGCTGCATTGGGAAGGTGAAGAAGGCACGTCGCGGACGATGACCTACGAGCAGTTGCGGCGGGAGGTCCATCGCTGCGCGAATGGGTTGCGCCGCATGGGCATCGGCCGCGGTGATCGGGTCGCGTTGTTCATGCCGATGTGCCCCGAGCTGGTGGCGGCCTTTTTCGCGGTCATCACCGTCGGCGGCATCGTCCTGCCCTTGTTCTCCGGATACGGCGCCGACGCGGTCGGCAGCCGGTTGCAGGACTCCGGCGCGAAGGCGTTGTTCACCGCGGACGGTTTCTGGCGACGCGGACAGATCGTCGCGATGAAAGCCACCGCCGATCAGGCGGTTGCGCTCTCGCCGTCCGTGCAGCATGTGATCGTCGTCGCGCGGCTCGGTGTTGAGACGTCAATGACCGGTCGCGACTGCCGTTGGTCCGACCTCGTCGGCTCCGAGTCAGACCTCTGCGAACCGACGCAGACCGCCGCCGACGAGCCGATGATGATCATCTACACGTCGGGCACGACCGGGCGTCCGAAAGGCGCGGTCCACTCGCACTGCGGCTTCCCCATCAAGAGCGCCCAGGATCTGGTCCACTGCTTCGACGTTCAGCCCGACGAGACGATGTACTGGGTGAGCGACATGGGCTGGATGATGGGCCCATGGGAAGTCGCCGGCATGACGCTGCTCGGCGGAACGATGGTGCTCTACGACGGTGCGCTCGACTACCCCGGTCCGGATCGTCTGTGGGCGATCGTCGAGCGACATCGCGTGAACATTCTCGGCGTCTCACCGACGCTGATCAGGTCGCTGATGCGACACGGAGAGGAACCGGTTCACCGCCACGACCTGTCGTCGCTGCGCATCCTCGGATCAACCGGCGAGCCGTGGAATCCGGAACCCTGGCGCTGGTTCTTCGATGTCGTCGGGAACGGGAAGCTGCCGATCATCAACTACTCGGGCGGCACCGAAGTCTCCGGAGGGTTGGTCGGCGGCAATGTCATCACGCCACTCAAGCCGGCTGCATTCGCAGGGCCTCCGCCGGGTATCGCCGCGGACGTCGTGGACGATCACGGCAGGCCGGTGCGCAACCAGGTCGGCGAGCTCGTCGTGACGCAGCCGTGGATCGGCATGACCCGCGGCTTTTGGAACGACGAGGAGCGCTATCTCCACACCTACTGCTCGCGGTTCCCCAACGTGTGGGTGCATGGCGACTGGGCGGCGATCGCTGACGACGGGCTGTGGTACATCCTCGGGAGATCCGACGACACCATCAAGATCGCGGGCAAGCGTCTTGGGCCGGCGGAGGTCGAATCTGTCCTGGTCGATGATCCCGCGGTGCTCGAAGCCGCAGCGATTGGAGTACCCAACGAGTTAAAGGGCCAGGCGCTGGTGTGCTTCTGCGTACTGCGACCGGGCCACAATGGTGACGCCTCTCTCGTCGATCGCCTCAAAACACTCGTCGCCACTCGGCTGGGCAAACCACTGAAGCCGGAGGCCGTCTTCTTCGTGCGCGATCTACCGAAGACGCGCAACGCCAAGGTCATGCGTCGCGTGATTCGATCGGCGTATCTGGGCGAGGCGCCTGGTGATCTGTCGTCGCTCGAGAACCCGCAAGCAGTGGACGAAATCACACGTAGCGTCCGTTAGCCGCACTGGACTTTTCATGAAGGCTTACTTGATTACGACCGGTCTGGTCTTCGGCGCAATCGTTGTGTCTCACGTCGCACGCGTCTTCGCGGAAGGGACCCGGCTCCTGGCTGAGCCCGACTGGGTCATCCTGACACTGCTCGCCACGGCGCTGTGCGTCTGGGCTTTCCGCCTGCTGGCACGTATGCGTCGGGCCGGCCGAGGTCTACCCGGGGCTCAACACTGACCTCCTGGCAAAGACGAGAACACCCATCTGAGCCAGCACGAACATCAATACCAACGGCGTACAGTCTCCCGACCACACCCGCTCCGGCACCACGCTCACGTCGACATCTCGGCGAATCGCCCTGTCAACAAAGGCGTCATAGCCACGTGGAGCGTATGTTCTGAACCGACCCGTCCGATGGTTCACGCCGACGACTTCGTCGCCGGAGATCGAAATCGCCGAGACCTGCCGGCTGTCGACGTCGTTCAAAAACTGGCTGAACGATATGTTGTGATCACTGGGTTGGAACTTTGTAAACGCGTTCCATCCGAGTGTGCCGACGGCAAGCGCGGCGCAGACCAGCACTATTCTGGTGCACGTCTTCATCACGAATCCCCTTCTGGTGCATTGGACACCTGACGCGGGAATCCGTTCCGATCTAGG
>Ga0111538_10002682_pt1 | contig 24959 bp, 23 predicted proteins | sample SoiMethybrSBSTD1_FD_79669 | JGI IMG/M metagenome (GOLD analysis project Ga0111538, IMG submission 79669) | Bulk soil microbial communities from a Populus tree surrounding site in Tennessee, USA - Soil MetaG P. TD hybrid SBSTD1 (version 2)... | ecosystem: Environmental > Terrestrial > Soil >...
GTGTGGATCGACGCGCAGGTGCACCACCGTCCTATCGGCCTAGGACGGTCACACCATGAGCGCCGGCGGCGCGCGCGGTGGGCAAGGGCTTCGCTTCGTCCCGCATCACGGGATGATCGACACCCACGCAAAATCGTGCATCCGCTGCTGCCGCTCGGCGGAAGATGCATTGCGTGAACACTCCTCCGACCGACGGCACCCCCGAGCAGGACTTCGTGCGCTGGCGCGAACGGGCCGACGTGCACGCGCTCGGGTGCGTGTTCGACGTGCTCGCGCCGGAGCTGCTGATCGTCGCCGCGCACGTCGCGGGGCGCTCTGCCGCCGAGGACCTCGTGCAGGCGGCGTTCCTGCAGGCGATCACCGACGGTGCGAGGTGGGACTCGTCGCGGCCGCTGCTGCCGTGGCTCGTCGGCATCCTGACCAACCTCGCGCTGCGCGAACGCGAGAAGGCGCGCCGCGTGATCGACCCGGCGCGCGCCAAGCTCGTGCTGAAGTAGCCTGTCTGCGCGGGGCTGCGGCCTCGCGAATGCGCGTCACTGCCGTTCATCCCGCCTGCGATCCGCGGCCATCGCAACGTCCGTTCAGGAAACGGGCACGATTCCGCCGATTCAGCAGCATGCGAAACAGTCAACGAGGCGCGCGGGTCGTCGTCGCCGTCGTGGCGCTGATTGTCGCCGCAGCCGCGATTGCGACGGTCGGCGTCGTGTACTTCTGAGCAGCGGCCCGCATCCGCGCACGGCGGCCTGGAGGACGATCGCCGACGGCGTCGACGAGCTGCGCTTGCACGCCGCCGGCGGCCGCACGATCGAGCTGCGGTGCACACCGCATCGAGCAGCACCTCGACGTCGCGACCACGTTCACCCGCTCCGTGCCGCGTGGGGCTTGTCTGCATGGGAGTTTCGCGGTTCGATCGCCTCGCGCATGAAGAACCCTCTGGGGACCGCACTCGCGCGCGCACGCTTTCGCCGGCAGCCCGCGCCCGTCCGCTTCGCGATCGCCGACGAAGTCGACTTCCTGAACGGCGCGCACTGGGACGCGGTGACCGCGCACCGCGGGCTGTTCCTGCAGCGCTCCTATCTGCGCGAGCTGCACGCGGTGCGGCCCGCGAACGTCGACCTGCGGTTCGCTCTCTTGTATCGCGCGGCCGAACCGGTCGCGGCGCTCGCGATGCAGCTCGTCGCGATCGATGGCTCCGCACTCGGCAAGCCGAGCGCGAAGGCCGGGCTGCGCGGGCTCGTCGCGCGCGCGGTGGGCGGCGTCGTCGAACGCCTCGCGACGCGCGTGCTCGTCGTCGGCAACCTGCTGACCTACGGCAACCACGGCATCGCGATCCGGCCCGGGCTCGAAGCGGACCGCGACGTCTGGCACGGCATCGGCGAATGCGCCTACCGCGTGCGGCGCGCCGAGAAGCACACGGGTCGCACGGACTTCGTGCTCGTCAAGGACCTCGCCGACGGCGAGCTCGCGCAGAGCGCGCTGCTGCGCGAGCTCGGCTTCCGCGCGGTCGAGACGGAGCCCGACATGGTGCTGGCGCTCGGCAGTGGCTGGACGAGCCACGCGGACTACCTCGCGGCGCTCGCGGCGAAGTATCGCAAGAACGTGCGCAAGAGCGTGCTCGAGCCGATCGACGCCGCGCGCCTTTCCGTTCGCCGGCTCGACGACGTGAAAGCACACGCACCGCGGCTGCAGGAGCTCTACCTCGCCGTGCACGGCAACGCGGCGCTGCGGCCGGTGACGCTCGGCGTCGACTACTGGCACGCGCTCGCGCGCAGCGCCGGCGACCGCGGCCGCTTCGCGGTGATCGCGCGCGACGATCGGCTGCTCGGGTTCGTCGTCACGCTGCGCGAGGACGGCGACACCGCGATCGGCTACCACATCGGCTTCGACCGCGAGGCCGCCGCCGACCTGCCGCTGTACTTGCGTCTCCTGCACTGCACGATCGAGGACGGCATCGCGCTCGGCGCGCGCTGCATCTCGCTCGGCCGCACCGCGCTCGAGCCGAAGGCGATGCTCGGCGCCAAGCCGCGGCCGCTTCACGTCTGGGTGCGGCACCGGCAGCCGGTGCTCAACAAGCTGATGCGCGGCCTGCTCGGCCGGATCCATCACGCCGAGGCACCGGAGCGGAACGCGCTCGCGACGAAGAGCGGCTGACCCGGTAACCTGCAACGCCGCCGCGGGTAGACGCTCTGCCGCGGCTCTCCCATCGCTGGCCCGAGGTTCGCCGTGCACGCATCCGCGTCCCTGCTGCCGTTCGTGTTCGCCGCGTCGCTGTCCGCCCAGGCGCCGACGGCGCCGCTCGTCGGCACCGTGCTCGATCCCGACGGCAAACCGCTGCCGGGTGCTTCCGTGCGCGTCGCGCGCTGCGACGGCCGGTTGTTCCGCTGCCTCGACCTCGCGCTGCGCGACGAGTGGATCGACGTCGCGCGGACCAAGACCGACAAGACCGGCCGCCTCGGCCTGCAGGTTCCGCTCGGTCTCGCGCTGCGCGTCGAGGTCGACGTGCCGCCGTTCGCGCTCTGGGTCAGCGAGTCCGTGGTGCCCGGCGAGAACCAGAACGTGCGACTCGAAGCCGCGTGTTCGCTCGCGGGCCAGTGCGTGGACGCCGCGACCGGGAAGGGCACGCCGTGCGCGTTGCGCGCGTGGAACCCGAAGCGGCGGGTCGAGCTCTTCGCGGGTCGCACCGACGCCGAGGGGCGCTTCCGCTTCGACCGCCTGCCGTCGGGGCCGTTCACGTGCGGCATCGATCCCGATGTCGCGATGCGGCCGCAGTGGATCGACGGCGCGCTCGAACCGGGCGAGCAGCGCACAGTCGGGTGGTCGTGCCAGCCCGGCGTCGAGCTGACCGGCATCGTCACCGACGCCGACACCGGCGAGCCGATCGCGGGTGCGGTCGTCGGCGAGGGTTGGGTGCTCGACAAGGCCGTTCGCAGCGATGCCGCGGGCCGCTACACGCTGCGCGGCTTCGGCGGCGACAACGTGGTCGACCTGCACGCCGAGGCGCCGGGCTACGACCGACTGCGCGTCGACCTGGACGGCAAGGCGAACCCCGGCACTCTCGACCTCGCGCTGCAGCGCGGCGTGCGCGTCGTCGGCCGCGTCGTCGACGTCGGCGGCAAGCCGGTCGCGAACGCGTATGTCGCCGCGATCGGCGCCACCGGCATGCACGTACCTTGGCGCCCCTGCCGCACCAACGCCGACGGCGAGTTCGTCTGCGACGGCTTCCCGCGCCGCACCGAGGGTCTGCTGATGGTGCGCTGCGCCGGCTTCGCGAGCGTCGTCTACTGGCTGCCGCGCGCCGCGGCCGACGGCCAGATCGACTTCGGCAGCGTCAAGCTGCGGGCGCCGCAGGTCGTGCGCGGGTTCGTGCACAATGCCGACGGCTCGCCGGCGGCCGGCGTCGAGGTCCGCCTGCAAGGCGTCAACGCCGACGTCGACTGGCTCGGCACGATGCCGTCGACCTGGTGGGCGATGCTGTGCTTGTACGCGGGCGAGCGGCAGGTGCGGACCGACGCCAACGGCGCGTTCGCGTTCGGCGATGTCGCGCCCGGCGACTACACGCTCGCGCTCGGTTCGATGGCGGCGATGGCGCCGGTCGCGGAGCAGGTGACCGTCGCCGCGGGCAAGGAACTGCCGCCGATCAAGCTGACTCGCTGACGCGCGTCTTGGGGGATGGCGCGACGGCGGCGAAGCACGCACCCGCGATCCGCAGTCGCCGAAGCGATTGGTGCCGACTCGAGAACGCGTGCCCCGTTCGAAGTCGACGCTGCGGTCCCTTGCCGCGGTGCCGAGCGCTGCGGACGATGGCCGGTGCTTCTCGGGTGGTCCGAGAGATGACTGCTTCTCTTGTCCGCGAGGGATGCGTTGCACTGGACGGTGACACACCTGGTGACGCTCGGTTACGTCGCGATCCGACCGCGGCGATCGCCGTTGGAGTTCGCCGCAAAGCAGTACTTCGTCTGCAGCCCCGCGAGTTGCATCGTCGACGAGCCGCTCGACTGGCTGAAGCACGCGCAGCTCAACGCGGTGTGGATGGCCGACTCCGTCGACGCGCTCGACCCCGTGCTGCGCGAGCAGCAGGATCGTTCGAGCTTCCTGGTGCTCGGCCTGCGCGGTTTGCCGGAGCAGATCGGGTCTCATCCCGACGGCTGGCCGCTCGATTGGCAGGCGCGCAGCGTCAGCCCCGCGCCGATCCCGCAGCACTTCGTGCGCCTCGGCTACGACGTGTGTTGCCGCTACGCACAATCGACCCTCGAGCACTCACCGCTGAGCTGCAACGGCCTCGCCGACGCACTCGGCGCGAACCGCTACTGCCTGTTCGAGACGTTCGACTCGGCGCTTGCCGCTGCCGAGCGCTTCGCGCGCGAGGACGACACGGAACCGGGGCCCTACGTCGTGCTCGAAGTCTGGGCCGAGCGCCCGCCGGAGCAGTTGGACGCTGCCTCACGAGCGTTCTCCGGATGACCTGCTCGCCGCGCGCGGGGCAGGATGCCGGCAGGCGTTAGGATGCAGGGCAGCCGCAAACCGACCGCGAGCTCGAGCCCGTTGGCACGCGGCTCGGCGGCGGAGCCGCCGCCCTACTCGAGGAGCAAGTCATGCGCACGATGAAGATCGGTGTCCCGGTTCTGTTGGTCCTGGCGGGGTTGTCGTTGGCAGCTCTGCCGCAAGAGCCCACGGTCGGCGGAGGACTCAAGTACGGTGCTTTCATGAGCATGTGGATCGGCAAGCACTTCGGCATCTCCGAGGGTCGCGACTTCGCCTACGAGATGGCAGAGGCCAATGCAGACTTCACGCTGGTCGGCGTCGGTGCCGATTTCGCCGAGTTCAAGTCGCGCCGGGAGAAGGTGCGCCTCATGGTGCCGCTCGCGGCGCTTCGGTTCCAAGTGAGCGCGCCGGCCAAGTAGGCTCTCCCGGCTGCGGCGCGCAGTGCAGCGCCAGACGTTTCCCAGCAGCAGAGAACTCGTGTTCGAACAGGTGCCGTCGATGACCACAACCGACTCGGTCTTCCAACGTGTGTTGTCCAACATGCTGACGGAGGTGTTCGACGGCCCGCCGGGCCCGGAGGCGTTCGTGCTGAATCCCGGCGATCCGGGTCTGCTGCGCCAGCTCGATGCGATCGACGCGAAGGCGGCGTCGGCGCGGCCGTCGCCCGCGCAGAAGACGATCGCCGCGCACGCGGATCACGTTTCGTTCGGTCTCGGCATCCTGAACCGATGGGCCGCGGGCGAGCCGAATCCGTGGGCGGGCGCCGATTGGAACGGCAGCTGGCAGCGCACCACGGTCACGGAAGACCAGTGGCGCACGCTGCGCGAGACGCTGCGCCGCGACGTCGACCAGTGGAAGAAGGTCGTCGCCGCGCGCACGGACTGGGACGACATGGGTGCTGCCGCCGCGCTCTCGACCGCTGCGCACACCGCCTATCACTTCGGCGCGATCCGGCAGATTCTCGCGGGCGTGAAGTCGGCGCGGTGAGGCAAGCGGCACGAACCGCCCGTCGCTCAGGGTCGGAGGCGCGGGCCGCGGTGGAGCTGCCGCGCGGCCACACCGTCGTGTTCGCGTTGCCACCGCTGGCCGGCAAACGCCACGTGCTGCTGCTGAAGCTCGAGTGACGCAACCGGACTGGCCGGAGTGACTCGCGCGAATTTCCCGGCAGCACTGCCTGTTCGGGATCGGCTCCGCCGCGCTTGTTCCCGGCGGAGCACTTCGGATGATCCTGCGCGAGTCGACCATGAACCGCGCCGAGAAGACGCTGGCCTGGGCGCTCGTCGCCGTGATCGTGTCGCTGCTCCTGGTCGGCGTGGTCAGTCACACTCCGCTGCGGCACGCCGTCCAGGTCGCGCCGATGGTCGTCGTCCTCGGGATGCGGCTCGCGCGGTTCGGCTGGTCGCGCTTCGCGGCGATGGCGATGCTCGCGTTCTGGCTCCTCATCATGGTGCAGATCTGGCTCTACCTGCTCGGCATCGTGAAGTGGTTCAGCGGCCACTTCACTGCCGCCGAGATCGCGCTGACGGTCGCGATCGCGCTGGGGTCGGCGGTGGGCATCGGCGCAGCGTTCTTTGCGCGTGATCCCACGCGTTGGCCGTCTCGGCTTGCCGTGTTTCTCGTCGCTGCCGCGATCCAGGTCGCGGTCATGATGATCAGCTTCCAGCCCGCGCTCGCGAACAGGTAGGAACGGGAACCCTACGGCGCGCGCGGCCGCACGAACGGATCGCAAAAGCGCGGGTCGCGCACGAGCTCCCAGTCGGTCAGCGTCTTCAGGAACGAGACCAGGTCCGCGCGTTCGCGACTGCTCATCGGCACGCCGAACCGCTGCGGCTGCGCCGCGCCCATCGTCAGATCGACCGGCGCGGGAGTCCCGGCGGCCTGTCCCCATCCCGGCTTGCCCGCGTCGTGCCGCAACACCGCGTCGAGGTTCGGGTGCGCGAGCACGCGGTCGGAGTAGAACTGCACCACCTGCCCGAGCGTCTGGAAGCGGCCGTCGTGCATGTATGGCCCGGTCAGCTCGACGTTGCGCAGCGACGGCGCGCGGAACTTGCCGCGGTCCTCGGCCTTGCCGGTCACGCGGGCGAGGCCCGGGTCGTCGGTCTGGCGTCCGACGTCGAGGCCGTTGTTGCGGCACACGTCGCTCTGCAACGACACCGGCTCGATCGTGGAGTTGTCCGAGCAGCAGTCGAAGTGATGCAGCTCGACGTGGCAAGCCGCGCACGACCGTGCCCGCGCTCGCGGCTCGCCGAAGAACAGCTTCTTGCCGCGGTTCTCGGCGGCCGTGAAGTTCGGGAAGTCCTTGTCGACGGCGCCGGTCGCCGCGAGGCCCTCGTCGTAGCGGCTGCGCAGCGACACGATCGAGCGCACGAACTGCGCGATCGCCTCGGCGAGGCGCTTTTCGTCGATCGTCGGATCGCCGAACGCGCGCGCGAACAGATCCGCGTAGCCGGGCTCGGTCCGCAGCCGTTCGAGCACGCCCGGCAGATCCATGCCCATCTCGATCGGATCCTGGATCGGCATCACGACCATCTGCTCGAGCGTCTCGGCGCGCGCGTCCCAGAAGAAACCGTGGTCGTGCAGGCCGAGATTCGCGATCGACATCGAGTTGCGGCGCGTCGCGTGGCCGCGGAAGCCGCGACTGTGCGCCTGCCCATCGGCGAACGCGCGCGCCTGTTGGTGGCAGCTAGCGCACGAACGCGTCTGGTTGCGCGACAGCAGCGGATCGTAGAACAGCACGCGGCCGAGCGTGGCGAGCTCGTTGGTGCGATCGCGTGGGGGTGGCATCGACGGGTCCGGCGCGGGTCCGCCGCAGCACCCGAGCAGGATGATTCCGTTACGACCCGGTAGCGAGTAGTGCGCTGCGAGCCCGGGCGCCGCGAGCGGCGCGTAGTCGTAGGGCACGTCGGGCAACACGAAGCGCGGCGTCGCCTGCTGCGCGGGCAGCGCCGACAGCGCGCACCACGCCAAGACGACGAGCAGACGGGTGCGTGCGAACGTGTTCATATGTTGTATTTGCTGCAGAGGGCTGGCGACCGCGTGCGCCATGCAACCGCGATGCCGGTGGCCGCCCCGTGCGGTGGGGGCGAGGGATCGTAGATTGCCGGGAACGTTCGCCGCCGCCGCGGGAACGAACCGACGAAGCCCATGTCCCGCGAACCCGCATCGATCGACGCCGACCGCCTGATCGCCGAAGGGCGTTCGCTGCGTGCGCTGGCGCGTTCGCTGCTCGACGCCGACCGCGCGGACGACCTCGTGCAAGACTCCTTCGTCGCGGCGCTGCGGCAACGTGGTGTCGTGCGCAGCCCTGGGCCGTGGCTGACCGGCGTCGTGACGCGGCTCGCCGCGCGCTGGCGGCGCAGCGACGCGCGGCGCTCGGCTCGCGAGCAGCGCGTCGTCCGCGACCACCTCGATGCCGCCGCGGATCCCGCGCGCATCGCCGCCGAAGCGGAAACGCTGCGCGCGATCGCGGTCGCCGTGCACGAGCTCGACGAACCGTTCCGCACGGTGGTCGTGCTGCGCTTCTGGCACGACGCGACGGCTTCCGACATCGCGGCGCGGCTCGGCGTGCCGGCGGAGACCGTGCGCACGCGGTTGTTCCGCGGCCTCGAACGGTTGCGCGCGCGGCTCGACACGCGGCCCGGCGGCCGCGCTGCGTGGGGTGGTTCGCTCGGCGCGTTCGCGTCGGCCAAGAAGGCTGCGGGTGTCGCCGCGCCGGCCGCAGCGATGCTCGGCGCTGGAATTCTCATGAACACGAAGCTGCTGCTCGGGGCTACCGCACTGGTCGTCACCGCGGCCATCGCCGTTACCAGCTGGCCGGCTGCCGCGGTCCCGATCCACACGACGGGCGCGCGCGCCGCGATCGAACCGGCCGCGGCGCACGAGGTCCCGAGCGAACGGGTGTCCGCGCGCGAAGCCGTCGCGGACGCAGGTGCGGCCGCGTCCGCGTTGCAGGCCGCGGATCCCTATCGAATCCCGTGGTTGCTCCGCGTCCAGGTCGTCGACGGCGCCGGGCGGCCGATCGATGGTGCGTCGGTGCGCCTGTCGCGCGAGGACCTGCGGCGCGAGGACGAGCCGTTCGCGACGCTGCACACCGACGCGCTCGGCAATGCCGCCGTGACTCTCGCGGCTCTGTGCGTCGTCGTGCGCGCGGAGCACGAGGGCGCGACGTCGCTGGAGCAGCATGCGATGTATCCGTCGGCCGCGAGCGCGCCCGTGCTGCTGCGGATCGAGCCGCCGGTGGCGCTGCGCGGCAAGGTCGTGCGGCCGGACGGTTCGGCGGCCGCCGGTGCGGTGATCGACGCGACGAGCGCCGGCGTCGGCTTGCCCCCGCGCGCGTCGGGGCAAGCCGACGCGAACGGCGCGTTCGAGCTGCGGGTGCCGCCGCGCTGCACGTATCGCGTGCAGGCGACGCTGGACGGTGTGAGCACGTTCCCGCTCGTGCGCCGCACGTATGGCGGCGAGCCGCCGCCACTGCTGCTGACGTTCCCCGGTTCGATCTCGGTCCGCGGCACGGTCGTCGACGCGGATGGCACGCCGATGCCGAAGGCAAGCGTCCGCGTGTGGCACGCGGAGTGGCGCAGCGAACCGACCGACGAGGAGAACCTCCGGTTGGACACCGATGAAGCCGGCCGCTTCCAGACCGTGCTGCTGCGACTCCGCCGCTATGGCGTGCTCGCGTCAGCCAAGGGTTCTCCATCGAGCGAGGTCCTTTTCGTCGAGCCGACACCGGAGCGCCCGCACGTCGAAGTCGTCGTGCGGCTGCCGCGCTTTGCGAGGATCGCCGGCACCGTGCGCAGGACCGACGGCTCGCCGCTCGCGAACGCGCGCGTGAACGCGTCGACGAGGTTGTTGGACGCCGCCGCGGAGCCGGAGCCCGAGCGACGTGAGCGGTTCGAGACCGGCGGGGAAGTGGGCACCGATGCGCACGGTCGCTTCGAGCTGCGTGTGCACCCCGCGATCCGCTGGACGGTCATCCTGCACCCGAGCCCAGACACTCCGACGCTCGAAGTCAGGCGCGGCGACGTCGCTCCCGGGACGACGGACTGCACGTTCGTCGTCGACGACGAACAGCTGCGTGGCTGCGCGATCGTCGCGACGGTCACCGCGCCTGCGGGTGTGACCGCGCGCGAATGTGCGTTCTCGATCGAGGACTCCGACGGCGTTGCGCTGAAGTACATGCTGCAGCGGCTGGCGCCGGCGCCCGACGACGAGCACCTGCGCTTTCGCCCGCTCGGCATCGGCCGCACGATCGCGCTGCAGGTCACGCCGCCGCGTGGATCCGGGCTCGCGCCGCTGCGCATCGCCCCGCTGCACACGATCGCCGGCGAACTGCGCGTCGACCTGGGGCTGCAGCGGTTCGCGGAGGTCGACGTGCGTGTCGAGTTCCCGCACGGGCGCCCCGTGTGGGTCAGCGCGAAGCTCGCCGACGGCAAGCCGTGTCTCGAACCCGTGAGAGCGGACGGCACCGCGCGGTTGCGTCAGTGCTGCCCTGGCGACAACACGCTGACGATCGGCGAGGAAAGCCAGATCGAAACCCACGTGCTGTGGCGCCAGCAGGTCGTGCTCGGGCCTGGCGAGAATCCGGCGATCGTCGTGACCGTTCCGTCGGCGAAGACCGCTCGCTGATCAGCCGGACGCGGCGCTCAGCGCGGCCGTCGTCGCACGGATCTGCGCCGCGTGCCGCGCTTCGTGGAAGCCGACGAACGCGATCCACTGGTGGAACGTCAGCTCGCCGAAGAACGGATGCGGCGCTTTGATCGACGTCGTGTCGAGCCCGTCCGCGGCGAGCACGACGTAGCGCAGTGCCACGCGCGACGCGTCGAGCTCCTGCCATGCCTGCTCCGCCCTCAGGCCGCGCGACGGCTGCACGGGCTCCCTGGCTTGCAAACGCTGCTCGCGGTCGAGCAGCTTCGCCGCATCGATCGTCGGCACGACCGGCGTCAAGTCGGTGTCCGGCGGCAGCGGCCCGTCGGCCGTCGCGTGCCGCAGCCCGCGCTGCAGCAACACGCCGATCTGTCGCTCGACGATCGCGAGGTGCTCGAGCACTTCGGCGATGGACCACCGTTCCGGCGCCGGCTTGCGCTCGCGCAGTGCCGGCGGCGCCGCGTCGAGCGCTTCGCGCAGGATCGCGCGGTTCTGTTCCAGGTGCTGCAACAGCTCGGTGGTGCGTGGGTGCTGCACAGTGCGTTGGGCGCAGCGTAGGCGATCATGCCGCCGGCCGCGACTCGCCTTCTCGTTCGGCGACGAGGTCCGCGAGCAGCTCTGGTTCGTGCCAGCGCGCGATGCGCCGCCCGAGCCCGAAGCCCGCCAGCGCCGCGACGGCCCCGACGGTGTCCCAGCGCACGACCGGCAGCAACGACGCCGCGAGGATCGCGACGAGCACGAGCCAGCACTCGATGTTGCCGACGTCGGCGGATTCGGGGCGGGCCCGGAAGCCGCGCCAGCCGAGGCGGACCAGGAACGCCATCGCGAGCGTCGCAAGCAGCAGCGCACGCTGGTCCGTCCAACCGCTCGCGGTGCCGACCGCGGCAGCGGCGAGCAGGCACGGCAGCGCTGCGGCGCCGAGCACGACGACGACGCGTTGTCGCGCCATTGCCGCGAGATCCACGCCCCACGCGTAGAGTCGCTCGATCGCCGGACCCGCTGCGAACGCAGGCGCGAAGATGCCCGCGGCGACTGCGAACCCGGCATTGCTCGGCCGCCCGAGCCACACCGCGACCGTGGCGAGCCAGATGCCGATGCCGTGTCGGAGCACGAACAGGCCGACGATGCCCGGATGCCGCAGGTCGCGCCGACCGATGCCGTGCTCCAGCCAGTGCAGTCGCCATGCGGCACGCCACGGCGAGCGCCCGGGGTGCGGTCGCTGAACGGCCGCTCGCGGCGCGCGCGCGTCGCGCGGCTCGTACGCGGACGCGTGCTCGATTGCGGCACCGCGAGTCTCCGCCTCGGCGGTGTTCACGGTTCGCAGCACGCGGCGCAACGCGATCGGCATCAGCACGGCGATCGCCGCGCCTCCGACGCAGGTCGCGACAGGCAACCACACCGTGTCGCGCCACACGGCCGGCGGAACCAGCAGCACCGCGATTGCGATCGTGCGCGGCGCACGAGCGACGTCGAGCCACACCTCGCGGAGGGTCGTGCGCGTCGCCTTCCACAACCCGCGCACCAGCGCGACCAGCGGCAGCAGCGCGATCACGAGCACCGTCGCGCTCAACGCCACGCGCTCGGTGTCTCCAGTCCAGGCCTCTTGTCCGAACAGGTACGCGGCGCACAACGCGACGCCGAACGCCGGCGTCAGCACCGGGCTCGTGTCCGGTGCCACGAGCCGGTGCAGCAGCACGGCGACGCTGCGCGCGAGCGGCGCCAGGGCGGCCGTCGTGCACACCGCCGCGACCGCGATCGGCTGGCGCGACCATTCGTCGCGCAGGCAGAACCACGCCCCGACCGCCCACGCACCGCCGATCCCCAGCAGCACGGGCAGCGCGCGCAGGAGTCGCGCGAACAGCACGCTCGCCTTGTCGGGCAGGAACAGCACTTCGCGCGCGGAGAACGACAGCGCCCCCGTCTGGAACAGGTGCCCGCTCGCGATCACGACGCCGAGCGCTGCGAGAAAGCCCCAACGAACCGACGACACCTCGCTCGTCGCCTGCGCCTTGTGCCAGGCCGCGAACACGACCCAGGCCGGAACCGCGGCGGCCACCAACGGGCCCACGACGAAGCCGAACGCCTGCACCGGCACATTGCGTTCGCCGCGCGGGCGGCTCGCCATGACGATCGCGCGCTGGCGGCGCTGGACGCGCAGCACTTGCCGTGCAGCTGCGAACAAGCCGAGCGAGCTCATCTGCGTCCCTCGTCGCCGGCCACCACGGTGCAGAAGATCTCCTCGAGGTTCATCGGGTCCACGCGCGGCTCGATTCCCGCGGCAACGAGCCCGGCGCCCAGCGAGTCGTCGAACGCGGTCGTGACGACGACCGTCTCGCGGCCGCGGGTCTCGCGCTTCACTTCGCCCGGCAGTGGCGCTGCAGGCGCCCGGTCAGCCGGCAGCACGAGCCGTTTGCTGCGGGCGAGCACGTCGTCGAGCGCGCCGTGCAGCCGCACGCGGCCGCGGTCGAGGATGCAGATGTCGTCGACGACCCGCTCGACGTCCTGCAGCACGTGCGACGTGAACAGCACCGTCGTGCCTTCGTCGCGCACCGCGTCGATCGTCGTCCACAAGAGGTCGCGGCGCGCGAGCGCGTCGAGACCGAGCGCGGGGTCGTCGAGCACCAGCAGCGACGGCCGGTGGGCGAGTGCGAGCACCATCTCGGCGCGCCGGCGCTGGCCTTCGCTCATCGACCACACGCGCTGGTCCGTGACGACCGCGAGGCGCTGCACGAGCTGATCGCACCACGCGGCGTCCCAGCGTTCGAAGTAGCAGCTCTGCCACGACAACAGCTCGGGCACGGACAGGTTTGGCAGATCGCGGCCGCGCGTGCGTTCGGCGAGGTAGCCGATGCGTTGGCGGTTCGGCCACGGCAGCCCCATCGCGGGCTGGCCGAACACGCGCACGCTCCCGGCGTCGGGCCGCAGCATGCCGAGCAGCAGCTCGATCGCCGTGGTCTTGCCGGCGCCGTTCGGACCGATCAGGCCGAGCACGCGGCCAGGCGCGACGGCGAGCGAGAAGTCCTCGAGAGCCTGCCGCTTGCCGCGGCGTTTGCCGACACCGGCCCACTGCACGATCGGATCGAGCTGCTGGTCATGGTTCATGGCTTCCTCCGCGCCGCTGCCGTGCGCCGTTCCCACTCTTCGAGCCACAGCGCGCGCACTTCGTCGTGATCGACTTCGCCACCCGCGAGTTGCCCGAGCAATCCGTCGACCTGCTCGCGCACGACGCGCTTCAGCTCCGTGCGCCCGGCGCGCTGTGTTGTGGCGACGAACGTGCCGAGACCGCGCCGCGTCACGAGCACACCCTCGGCCTCGAGGTCCGCGAACGCCTTGCGCACGGTGTGGAAGTTCACGCGCAACTCGCCCGCGAGGTCCCGGGCCGACGGCAGCCGGTCGCCGGCGCGCAGCCGCTGCGTCGCAATCGCGAGCCGCAGGCCCGCACAGATCTGCACGCCGAGCGGGATGCCGTTGTTCGGGTCGATACGCAGGAACATGTGCGCGTGCTCTAGTGGTCTAGTATACTAGATCACAGCAATAGATCGCATCGGCCCCGCGCCCGCAAGGGGGTGCCGGTGCTTGCGGTTCGCTCGATCTCGTGCAGTCGATGGGTGGGCTTCAGCGCCACGCAGACGGTCACGTTCTCGTGGCCGCTGCTGCTGCCGGTCGGCACCACGATCTACTCGCAGTCGGCGTCGCTGTTCACGCCGAACTCGCTGCCCAATGGCCAGAACGCCTTCGGCCCGACGACCAGCAACGGCATCACGAGCTTCGTCGGCGTCTGGCAATGCTGCGGCCCGTCGCAACGGGCATCCACAACGGGACGGCCATCGCGCCGTCCCGCTGCACGTACGGAGACATCGCGCCGCGGCTGGCGAGATCAGGCGGCACCCTCACGACGGAGCGGGCGCCGGCTCGGCGTCGACCGGCGCGACCTGTTCGCCGAACTTCGCGCCGAGCGCCCGCAGAAAGCCGTCGATCGTCGCGCGGTGGCCGAACACGAACCGCGACAGCGCGCGGAAGAATACGTTGTAGACCTCGCCGTTCTCGGTGATCGCGATTTCGGTGCCGCCGTCCTTCGGCGCGAGCAGGAACGTCCACGTGCCGCCGAACGGCGAACCCTCGGTCGCGATGCGCAGCACGATCTCGCGGTCCGGCAGCTCGCGTTCGACCATCAGGTCCATCGGCCCGAAGCCCGAGACCTCGCGCCAGAGGCGTTTGCCGTTCTTCGCGGGCAGCTCCTGCACCGACTTCAGGTCCTTGCGCCACTGCGGCATCGCGGCGCGGTCGGCGAGCGCCGCGAACACGGCCGCCGCGGGTTGTCGCAGCGTGATGCGTCGCGCGGCCGCGTGTGCTACGGGCAACGAAGCACCGACCACGGCGACGAGCACGACGAGACCGACCACGACAGCGAGCGAGATCCAGAGCCAGGTCATGGTCGACACTCCTCGTTTGCGAGCGAACGCGCGCCACGCGCGAGCAGGCGCAGACCGGCGACGGCGGTCTCGCGTTCGCGCGCGGTCAGGTGTTCGAGCAGCGCCGTGAGCCGGCCCGCGTCGAGCACCGACACAGCACCGAGCGCCTGCTGGCCGAGCGTGGTCAGCCGCAGCGGGCGCGCCGGTGAACGCCCGTTGCGCGGTTCCCTCGCGACGTGACCGAGCCGTTCGAGCCGCCGCAGCGCGTCGGACAGAGTCGGCGCACCGAGACCGAGGTGGCGACCGAGGTCGCGCGCCGTGACGGTCCATTCGGCGCCGAGATGCGCGAGGATCGCGCTGTCGCGCTCCGACAAGCGGAACGCGTTCGAACGGCGGCGCTGGTGCCGCACGTGGCAGGCGTGGAAGACCTGCGGGTAGAGCTGCTGGATGCGAGCGACCGTGGCGTCCATGGCCACGGTTCTAGGGAAGCGCCGCGAAGTTCGTCAAATCGAACCAGTGGCAGCGGGCACGGAAGCGCGGGCAATACCGGCGACTACTTGCGCAGCATCTTGAACGCGTGGTTCCAGCGGTCGTGCAGGAAGCCCGGGATGCACCACAGCACGGCGAGCGGCTCGATCGCGCGCGCGGCGATCGCGCCGCCGAGGTCCTCGGTCTCCCAGCCGAACTGGTCGAGGATCTCGCGCACCGTGGTCCGGGCCTTCGCGTCGTTGCCGCACAGGAACATGGTCGGACGCGTGCCGCCGAAGTCGGGGTTCACCATGTGCGGCGCGCCGACCGAGGAGAACGCCTTCACGAAGCGCGCGCGCGGCGCGAGCTTCTGCAGCCGCTCCATCAGCGACTCGTTCGGCCCCGTGAAGAACTTCAGCACACCCTGCTCGGGCGGCGCCTCGGCGATCGGATTGCACGCGTCGATCACGACCTTGTCGCCGAGCGCGTCGGCGCCGCAGGTCTTGACCGCGCTCTCGGCCGCGTCGCCCTTGACCGCGAGCACGATCAAGTCGCCGAACCGCGCGGCCTCGGCGTTCGTCCCGGTCGAAGCGCGCGCACCGGCCTTCTGTTTCCAGCCCGCGAGCTTCTTCGGGTCGCGGCTCGCGCGCAGCACTTCATAGCCGTGCTTCAGGAAGCCGTTGGCGAGCGTCTCGCCGACCTCGCCGGAACCGATCACACCGATGCGTCTCGTAGCCATGTGGGTACCTCGTCTGTGGAAAGCGACAATCGTAGCTGCGGAAACACGGCGCGCCCGGAGTCGGGTCGTGGTCGGAGGCCGCGAAATCGAGCGTCGGCGCGGCCGTCCACCGCGCGCGCTCCGGTGGCAAGCGCAGCCGCATCAAGACCGGCGGCCGTTCACTCCGATGCAATGCTGTGCGCCGCTGACCAGGGCAGACGAATCCCCCCATTGCGCTTCCTGGTGGAACCTGGCGCCGCTATTACTTCGCCGCTCAAAACGCAACCCACGTGCTAGATCTCGTCCCGTACATCCCTCTCATCGCCATTGCTGGCCTGGCGGCTGCGCTGGTCCTCTACTGGCGGCTGTCGCAGCACTCCCCCGGCGAAGCGGCGGCCCAGGCGATCGGCGACCTGATCGCCGCCGGCGCGATGGCGTTCCTGAAGCGGCAGTACACGGTGTTGCTGCCGATCATGCTCGGCGTAGCCGCGCTGCTCGGGTGGGGGATCGGCTGGAAGAGCGCCGGTGCGTTCGTGTTCGGCGCTTCGTGCTCGGTCGTCGCCGGCTTCCTCGGCATGCACTCGGCGACGCGCGCGAACGTGCGCACGGCCGAGGCAGCGAGGAGCGGTGGGCGCAAGCAGGCGCTGATGGTCGCGTTCGAGGGGGGCGCGGTCATGGGCCTCGCCGTCGCGGCGCTCGGTCTGCTCGGCCTCGGGGTCTTGACCTGGCTGCTCGTCGATCTCGGCGGCGTCCAGGAAGGGCATGGCTTCGTGCCCTACAGCGAGATCGTGAGCAGCTACGCGATGGGCGCGAGCTCCATCGCCCTGTTCGCGCGCGTCGGCGGCGGCATCTACACGAAGGCGGCCGACGTCGGCGCGGACCTCGTGGGCAAGATCGAAGCAGGCATTCCCGAAGACGACCCGCGCAACCCCGGGACCATCGCCGACAACGTCGGTGACAACGTCGGCGACGTCGCCGGCATGGGCGCCGACATCTTCGAGAGCAACGTCGACGCGATCGTCGCTGCGATCGCGATCGCCGCGACGGGCCCGACCATCGCCGAGGCTTCGCGCGCGAACGCGATCGCGCTGCCGCTCGTGCTCGCCGTGGCCGGACTCGGCAGCTCGGTGCTCGCCATGGCGTCGATGCGCTGGCTAGCCCGCGGCAAGCCGGCCGTCGCGCTGCGCGCCGTTGCGTTGCTCGCAGCGGCGCTGTTCCTGGTCCTGGCGTGGTTCGCCGTAGGGGCGCTGCCGCTGGCGTCGACGTCCGGTTCGCCCACTCCGCAGCCGTTCTCGGCGATCCTCGCCGGCGCGATCGGCGGCGTCGCGATCGGCCTCATCACCGAGTACTACACGTCGTCGCATCCGGTGCGACGGATCGCGGCGGCGTCGTTGACGGGCCCCGCGACGAACATCATCGCGGGCCTCGCGATCGGCAAGCAGTCGGTCGCGCTGCCGATCGCCGTCATCTGCCTCCTCACCTGGTACGGGTTCGAGTTCGCGGGCTACTACGGCATCGCGCTCGCAGCCGTCGGCATGCTCGGCACGGTCGGCATCACGATGACGGTCGACGCGTATGGACCCGTCGCCGACAACGCGGGCGGCATCGCCGAGATGGCGCACCTCGGCCCCGAAGTCCGCAAGGTGACCGACGAGCTCGACGCGCTCGGCAACACGACTGCTGCGATCGGCAAGGGCTTCGCGATCGGTTCCGCGGTGCTCACGGCCCTGGCGCTGTTCACCGCCTATGCGAGCGCCGTGACGCCGCCTGGCAAGATCCTCGAGCTGAACCTCACGGACTCCCACGTGCTGGTGGGGCTGTTCATCGGTGCGACGGTGCCGTTCGTGATCGCGGCGCTGACGATGACGGCCGTCGGGCGCGCGGCAGGCAAGGTCGTCGAGGAAGTTCGGCGGCAGTTCCGCGAGATCGCGGGCTTGATGGAGGGCAAGGCCAAGGCCGACAGCGCGCGGTGCGTCGACATCACGACGCGCGCCGCATTGCGCGAGATGGTGCTGCCGGGGCTCATCGCGGTGCTGGCGCCGTTCGTCGTCGGCTGGGGGCTCGGCGTGAAGGCGCTCGGCGGCCTGCTCGCGGGCACCACGGTGTGTGGTGCGCTGCTGGCCCTGATGATGGCGAACGCCGGTGGCGCGTGGGACAACGCGAAGAAGCACATCGAGGGCGGCGCTCACGGCGGCAAACGTTCGGACCCGCACAAGGCGGCGGTCGTCGGCGACACGGTCGGCGATCCCTACAAGGACACGTCCGGTCCGGCGCTCAGCATCCTGATCAAGGTCACCTGCGTCGTCGCGCTCGTGCTCGCGCCGTGGTTCGCGAAGGCCAGCTGAGTCTGCGTTCCTCCGCACGCGACAGGACGCCGAGGACATCGAGGCCGTGCTGAAAGCCGGCGCACTCCCGGTGCCGCCGCGGTTCGTCTCCGAAGAGCCCCTGCCGCGCACCACGTCGGATGGCGCGCGCGATGCGGGGCCGTAGAATCCGCGCACCTCGACGCTGCGCTGGCCGGAAACCAGCCGCCGTCGCCAAGGAGATGCGATGACCACGACTTCGAAGATCCAATCCACCAGTGTGCTGCTGCTCGGCGCAGCGCTGGCCGGACAGGCGCCGCCGCAGTCGAACGAGCTTCAGCCGCCAGTGCGCATCCTCGCCGGCGGCAAGCCGATCGACGTCACGACCGGTCATGCGGCGCCCTACGTGCTCGACTTCGACGGCGACGGCGTGCGCGACCTGCTCGTCGGCGAGTTCGGCGACGGCGAGTTCCCGGTCGACCAACTGCCGGCGAAGCTGGAGAAGGGCTGGAAGCAGCCCGACGCGTTCGCGAACGGCCGGCTCCGCATCTACAAGAACCGCGGCACCGATGCCGAGCCGCGTTTCGAGGACTTCACCTTCCTGCAGGCCGGCGGCGCGGACGCCACGATCCCGATCACTTGATGCATCACCTTCTGTCCACAGTTCGTGGACTACGACGCGGACGGCCGGACCGACATCATCACGGGCTCCTACACCGGCCAGCTCTACCTGTTCCGCCGCAAGGCCGACGGCACCTTCGCGGCCCGCGAAGAGCTCGTCGACGAGACCAAGGAGACGCTGATGATGCCGAAGTACTCGGTCGTGCCCGAGCTCGTCGACATGGACAAGGACGGCGACCTCGACCTCGTCGTCGGCGCGCGTTCGGACCCCGTGCTGGTCGTCACGAACGTCGGCACGCGTGCGGCGCCCGTTTGGTCGAAGACGTTCAAGGAGCTCGAGACCGCCAAGGGCGAGACGATCCAGGGCAGCAACGTGCACCACGCCGACTGGGATGGCGACGGCCTGCGCGACATCTTGGTCGGCAGCGAGTTCGGCGAGGTCCGCTGGTACAAGAACCTCGGCGCGAACGACGCCCCGCGCTACGCGCAGCCCATCGTGCTCGTCGCGCAGGACAACTCGCAATACGCCGCGGAGGGCTCGACGCCGCGGCGGTCCGGTCTGCGCGTCAAGCTCCACGTCACCGACTGGAACGGCGACGGCCGCGTGGACCTGCTGCTCGGTGACGTGACCTGGCAGCAGTCGACGCCGAACCCGCTGACGGCGGCCGAGGCCGAGGCGAAGGTGGCGCTCGAGAAGGCGCGCGACGCACTGTTCGAGAAGATGCGCAAGGTCCCGGCCGGGCCGGAGCGCGACAAGCTGCAGGCGTCCGTCGACGAGCACCAGAAGAAGCTGCGCGCCTACAACCGCACGAAGCTGCACACGCACGGCTGGGTCTGGCTGTATCTGCGGCGCCCCGGGCCGGAGAAGGGCGCACGGTAGCGCGGAACGTCAGGGCCGGTAACGTTCGCTCACGAGCACGCGGTCGACGCGCAGCACGTGCTCGCGGCTCGCGCCGTTGCGATCGACCACGACGCGGTGGATGCCGGGTGGCAGCCAGCCGAGCCAACGCTGCGACGTCTTCGCGTCGCGGTTGCGCGCGCGGCGGCCATCGACCCAGACCGTCAGCAACGCGGTGGACATCTCCATGCCGCTCGCGTCACAGGCGCGCAGTTCCACGAACGCGCGCGGCACGACGTCGACGGCGACCTCGTTCGCGCAGCCGAGCGCGACGTCGATCGTCACGGGCGCGATCGGATCGAACGGCAGCGGCACGAGCTCGTCGCCGTCGATGCGATCCTGAAAGCACAGGGTCGCCTTGCCCGGTGGAACGGCGCTGTAGTCGTAAGCGGGGGCTCTACTACCGGGAACTCTGGCTGCGCTCTTGCACGGCACCTCGCAGCCGTCCACGGTCAGCGCCGGTAGGTGTCGCGCGTCGGGGGCCGTGAGGAACTGCGAAGGTGATCTCAGCCGGAGCCGCACGGAAGCGGCCGGTTGCGCGACGAACGACAGCACCACGCGGTCGTCGGCGAAGCCGGTGACGAAGTCCTTCGGCTCCGCGCGGAGGCCGTCGCTGGTCACGGTCGCGCGCCACCGGCCGGCCGGCAAGGCCTCCATCGCCGCCGGTTTGCTGCGCGTGCCGTGCAGCATGTAGTGGATGGGCTCCTCTTCGAGCACGCCGACGCCCTCGATGTCGACCTTGTAGGTGTCGATCGCGCGGCCATCCGGACCCTCGACCGCGAACGCGATCTCCGTGCCGCCGGTCTCGAAGCGCCACTGCAACGCCGGCACGCCGTCGGGGACGAGCAGGTCATGACGGCTCAGACAAGGGCTGCGGCTCCGGCTGCTGTGCGAGCCGGGCCTGAGGACGATCACCTCGTAACGGCCTGGCTTGGCGAACAGGCGCATCACGCCTGTCTCGCCGGGATACAGGAGGCGGGTCTTCTTGCCTTCGTCGAATTCGACGAAGCAGTCCTTCACGACCTGGCCGCGTCGGAACACAGTACCGGTCAGCGCGACGAGCGGGCTCTGCAGCGTGAGCTCGCGTACTTCGCCGGCGGCGAGCGCGAACGTCTCTGCTGCCCACTCGATTCCGTCGACGTAGCAGAGGTAGTTGCCGGCGTCGAGCGATTCGAAGGCGAAGCCGCCCTGTGCCTCGATCCCGGCGGATACGGGCGGGTAGGTGCGGCGATGCCGTTCGAGCGGGATCTCGAGCGACCTGATCTGCAACGGCCCGGGATCCGTTCGGTGCAGAGTGACACGAAATCCTGCGAGCGGTCCGCCGCCGGAGTCGAGAGCCCTGCCGACGACCGCAGTGCGCGGCGGCGCGGCCTCGCTGCGCGCGGGCGACTCGCGCGGCGTGACGTCGCCGGTCGTCGCTCGCGGTTCGCCTGTTGCTGCCGCATCCGCGATGGTTGTCGCGTTCGCCGGCGGCGGTGGTGCGGGCGACCACGACCAGACGGCTGCGGCTCCGAGCGCAACGACAAGCAGCGTGGCGAGCAGAACCGCCGCGCGCCGTGGTCGCGCGGGCAGGGGCGCACCGTTGCGCTGCGTCGTCGAGAGGGCCATCGGTACAGCTATGGTAGCGGCAAACCAGATGACTCGATCCCTGACCCGAGCGCTCGTCGGCAAGGGCGCGCGCGAGCTCGCCGCGCGGGACCCGGCGCTCGCGCGCATCCATCGCCGTCTCGGCGACCCGCCGGTCTGGGGCCGTCGTCCCGGCTTTCCCGCGCTGGTCAAGATCATCCTCGAGCAGCAGGTGTCGTTGCGGTCGGCCGCTGCGATCTACCGCCGCATCGACGAGCACACGGGCGGCGTGACGCCGGCCGCAGTCGATCACCTCGGCATCGCGGGACTGCGGCGGCTCGGCGTCACGCGACAGAAGGCCGCGTATTGCCACGGGCTCGCGGGCCGCGTGCTCGACGGCGCGCTGGATCTCGCGGCGATCGCCCGTGGGCCCGACGACGAAGGCCGCCGCAAGCTGCTCGACGTTCCGGGCCTCGGCCCTTGGAGCGTGGACATCTACTACCTGATGGCGCTGCGGCGTCCCGACGTCTGGCCGCGCGGCGACCTCGCGCTCGCGGCCGCGTTGCGCGACGTCAAGGGACTGCGCGCGCTGCCGTCACACGAGCGGCAGCAAGAGCTGTCGCGCGCGTGGACGCCGTGGCGATCCGTCGCCGCGCGCATCCTGTGGGCGCATTACCTCTCGCAACGCGGGCTGCCGGTGTGACTCTTCACTGGCCGGAATACGGGAAGGGCACCCTCGTCGCACCGGCGCTGTTGCAGCCGGCGCGCAGCGACACGATCATCGACGCGGGACCGGCGTGACGCGCCGGCTCGATCGGAGAATGCCATGATCGTCTTCTCGCTGCTGCTCGCCGTCGCCGCCGTTCCACTGCCGCAAGAGCCGCTGCGCATCGGCGTCGTCGCGGTCGACTCACCCGACAGCGGCGACGTGCACTTCGTGCGCGGTGCGCGCGCCGCCGCAGCGAAGATGACCGACGCCAAGGTCGAGCTGCTCGTCGAAGCGGCCGCGACGCCCGCCGAAGCCGCGGCCGCCGTCGAGAAGCTGCGCACGGCCGGAGTCGCCGGCGTCATCGCGCCGCCGAACCCGTGGCTCGCCGACGCGGTGCGCAAGGCCGCGGGGCCGAAGCTGCCGTGTGTGTCGTTCGCGGCGCCGCCGGCGGCGTTCGCACAGGTGTTCGACTGGCTCGTCGCACGCACGTTCTGCATGACGCGCGTCGCGTTCGTGCGCGATCAGAGTCAGCGTGCGAAGGACTTCGGCAAGCTGCTCGGCAAGGACCTCAAAGCGCCGACCGTGGTGATGCAGGACACCGACGTCGCGATCACGGCGAAGGCGCTCGCGAAGGAGTGGGCCGAAGAACGGCCCGAGCTGCTCTTGATCGACGCGGATCCGCCGGCCGTCTTGACCTTCCTGACGAAGGCACTCGGGCCCGAACCGTTGCCGATCGTGCTGACGCCGCGTTCGGTCAGCGACGGCCTGCGTGCGCTCGACCGGCGCCTGTTCGTCGTGCACGGGCAGTCGCCGGCGACCGTCGCGACGACGAGCGCGTTCCGCGCCGAGTACGAGAAGCAGCACGGTGCGGTCCTGCTCGGCGCGGCCGAGGGCTTCGAGGGCGTCGGTGCGCTCGTGCGTGCGCGTCGCTCTGCCGCCGGCGGCGAAGCTGCGGCGGTCAACACGGCGCTCGCGGCCGCCGCGCTCGAGGGTGTGCGCGGCCGTTACGGCTACGACGCGTCAGCTGCCGGGTTCGCGCCGCCGCTCGCGGTGTGGGCGCTCGTCGAGAAGCAGTGGCGGCCCTACGTGCCGGCGACCACGCCGCTGCTCGAGGTCGGTGCCTCGGTCGGAACCGACGCGGGCGCCGGCAAGCCGCAGACGACGATCGGCGAGCCGTTCGGCACGTGGCGCACGCGCCAGTTCGTGCCCGAGGAAGGCGCGCAGTGGGTGATCTGCTCGTGGGCCGACGACGGCGGCTACGCGACGATCGGCGACGACCTGAAGCAGCTCGGGTTGTCGACGGGCGGCGCGGATCCGGTGCTGGATCACCTCGTGCGCGAGGAGATCATGGTGCGCGCGATGGCGATCGCCTCGACGAAGTTCGGCCGCAAGGAGGACGGCACGGGTATCGAGGGCAAGAGCCTGCGCATCGCGTTCGCGATGCACGTGCCGGGGAAAGAAAAGGAGAAGCGCAAGTTGCGCATCTGGCCCGCGCGGTTCGGCGGCGACCACGAGGGCGCGGGCGGCGAGGCGTTCGGCACGTTCTGCCGGGTCTACACGACCTTCATCCGCCGCACGATCTTCCAGGAGCACGCGCTCGTGCCGCCGCTCGGCGCCGCCGACTGCGAGTATCTGGACGGCACCTATCACTTCGGCAGCGACCTCGCGAAGGACAAACGCAGCGAGCTGATCCGCGCGCTGATCAACGGCTACGGAGGCTCGATGGCGCTGACGCTCGCGCACGAGGTCGGACATCTCGCGGGTCTCGGTCACGTCACGGACGATCCCGTCGAGATCATGAACGTCAACGAGGGTGCCGGCCTCGACTACCGCGACGCGCACTTCGGCGCCCCGTCGTGGGCGACGATGAAGGCGACCTACGGTCTCACGGGCGACAAGCCCGGCAAGCCCGCGAAGAAGTGAAGGGACGCTGCGCGCGCTCCACCTCGTGGTGGGGGGCTCACTCCTCCGCGGCTCCGCCCATCGTCGCAACCGCAGCGATGTCGGCGGCCTTCACCTTCGAGGCGTCGAAGGACTTCGCACCCTCGATCATCTTGTCGATGGTCTTGTCGAAGTCGCCGCGGATCGGCTGGCCGGGCTTGGCTTTGATCCAGCGCAGCGGGTTGATGCGCGCGACGACGACCGGCTTCAGATAACCGCTCTGGAAGCCCTGCTGCTTGAGGCGCTGCACGGCCGCGTTGACCAGCTCGTCGAGCTCGAGCAGACGCTTGCTGCGCTTCTCGCTGACCGGCAGCACGTCCTTGAGCGGCTTGTCGCTCCACTCCTCGCACTTGTTGACGACCGACAGATACGCGCCGCCCGAGTAGCGCCCGTTCTGCTCGTAGCAGACGCCGATCGTCAGGAACGCGGGCGACTCGAGCTCGAGCTGGAACTCGCTGTAGGGTCGCTTGCCGTTCTTGCCGTCGCCGACGAGCGCGCGCACCATGCGCACGACCTCGAGCGACTTGTCGCGCAGGTTGTGGGCCTTCTCGGTGTTCAGCGCGAGGATGCGGAACGCGACCTCGGGCTCCGGCACGACGAGCGCGGTGATCGCCTTCGCGCCGAGCGTGCGCATCGCGTTCAGGCGGTGCATGCCGTTCGGCGAGCGGAAGCCTTCGGGCGTCGGCACGGTGACGATCGGATCGAGGAAGCGGCCGACCTTCGGGATCACCATCGCGAGGCGATCGGCGTGCGTCTTCGACAGCTCGCGCTGATACGGCGTCGGCTCGACCTGGTCGATCGGCAGCATCGCGAAGACGCACCAGTTGCCGCCGAGTGGCTCGCGGTACGGACCGATCACGGCGCCGCCGGCGTCCGTGATCCGCTGCTCGAGCGACGTGATCTCCGGCGGCGGGCTGCCGCCGACCGCTTCGGTCGCGGCGATGCCCGCGGATCCTGGGGCGGCCTTCGGCTTCTTCGAGGCGCGAGGCTTCTTCTCGCCGGTGGGCTTCTTCGGGGCCTTGGGCTTCTTCGCAGAGGGACTCTTCGCTTCAGGCATGCCGCGACTCTATCGCGAGGTGCATCTGGGCGTCGGCGCTCAGGTCCGATTTCGCAATGCGCTCAGGACGCGGTGCTCGAGTCCGGCGCCGGTGGCGCTGGCACCAACGCGTTGTTGCCCGTGCTGGGCATGCCGTAGCGA
>Ga0111538_10002683_pt1 | contig 24958 bp, 20 predicted proteins | sample SoiMethybrSBSTD1_FD_79669 | JGI IMG/M metagenome (GOLD analysis project Ga0111538, IMG submission 79669) | Bulk soil microbial communities from a Populus tree surrounding site in Tennessee, USA - Soil MetaG P. TD hybrid SBSTD1 (version 2)... | ecosystem: Environmental > Terrestrial > Soil >...
ATCTTCGATCGCGAGCGGAGCAGTGATCCCGACCAGAATCTTCATCTCACCATGGGGCGGCACGGGGAAACAGCGGAGCTGCGCGCGACCGCGCCCCGTGGACGTCACGAGCAGGGGATCCTTGCGCCGGCTGACCACGCGTTCGTACGCCTCGCGCGCCTGGGCGCGGCTGGCAAAGGCGGCTTCGCGCGGCTCGCCGTCGATCCAGAGCGTGGCGCGGGAGATCACCGCGTCCTTCGGTAGCTCGAGCTCGGCCGTCGCCTCCTGTTGCCAGCTCGCGTCGTTGTGGAAGACGAGTGTCCACTCCGTGTATGCGACCGCTGCACGAGCATCGACCGTGGCGTCGAAGCGCGACGACACCAGCTTCACGTTCGACTTTCGATCGGGTCCGCTCGGATCTTCGGCCACGGTGTCGAAGCCGCGGCTCCGAAAAGGCGCCTCGCCGTCGAAATCGCGGGTCCTGCACACCTGTCCGGTCACGCGATAGAAAACTTCGGCGGCGTCTTCCGCCGAAACCGGTTCGCCGAACACGAAGCCCAAGGTCAACGGCGAGTTCGAGCGCCGTCCGATGTTTTGAGCACAGGTGGCGAGCAAGTTGTCCGTCGCAGCGAAGCGTCGCAAAAACTCACGGCCCCGTTGCGCCGTTTGCGCGTCGGGATCGGTGGCCAGGCGTAGGCCATATTGTGTCAAGAGCGGTGGCAACGCCGCGACGCCGAACAATGCAGCTGCGGCCAGGGCGCCGGCCAATCTCGGTGCGAACCTGGGCGCCGGATCGAACAGCGTGCGCCCGGTGATCAAATGTCGCGCCATGAGCGTCGCCGCCAGCGCGAACGCCGGGGACAGCGGCAAGAACCCGAGACCCAAGTACAAGATCGCGAGCAGTGCGATCGGCATGATCGGCAAAAAGACGAGTGCGTAGACCAGCGTGATGATCAGCGCGGCTCCGTTCAGCGCGCGCTGGGTCCATGGGAACCGGAGCGCCGCCCGTGACAGGGCGACCGCGTTGGCTAGCGGCACGAGAGCGACGAGGAAGGCGTGCACTGCAGTCGGCACCGGATCGAACAGGACTTCCTTGCACCAGCCCGCGCCAAGCTCGATCGTGAGCACGGCGATTGGAAGAAAGACACCAAGCATCCCGACGAACCAGCGCTTCCAGCGGCGTTCGACGGCCTTGGGAAGATCGTTGGCAAGAGTTCGGTAAGGCCCCTGTGCGGTGGATGTGTTCGCTGAATCGCTCATTTGCACCCTCTGCTCGGCAGGACAAGTGAGCAGTACGAACGAAAATACAGCGAGATTCCCGCTTTCCCGGAAGCTGCACGGACTTCTCATCCCGCGTGCACCGATTCTGCACATTCGGGGTCCGCTGTCCGATCGACTCGCACTCTTGTCAGATGAGCTCGTAGCGATTGAAAGCGTTTGTGAGCGCACGATCGACGCGCTAGTTCGGTGGGTATGCGCGATCGACGAACGCAGGCGTCGCTCTTCATCGTTGTTGCGTTGCTGGCGATCGGCGCATGCAGTGAAGACGACGGCGCGAGCAATTCGGCGCCGAGCGCTGGCGGCACTGCCGCGAGCGCGGGCAGCGCGGGGGTCGGCGGAACGCTCGGTTCTGGCGGGAGCAGCGGTGGTGCTGATGGCGTCGGTGGCACCGGCGGATCGGCTGCAGGCAAGGGTGGAACTTCCGGCAGTATCGACGCAGCGGCAGGCAGCGGCAGCGCCGGCAGCCTCGACGGCAGCGCCGGAACGTCAGGTGTTGGCGGTAGCGGCGGTGCCGGCGCATTCACCGGCACGGCAGCGCGTCCGTTGCTGCCCGACTCGCAGGCAACAGACTTCACGATCCTGGAGTACCTCGCGCGAGGCGGGCGCGTGACGGCTCCGGTGACGGACGACTGGGATCCGACTGGCGGCGTTGGGGATGTCGCGGGTTTCACCCCCACGTACACGGTGGCAGCCACGGGCGGCACGCACACGACCGTGCAAGCCGCGATCGACGCCGCCGTCGCGGCGGGTGGTACCACGCGCCGCTATATTCTGGTCGCTCCGGGCGAGCATCGCGAAGTGGTCTGCGTACCGGGAACCGCGCCGCCGATCACGCTGTACGGTTCGAGCGCCGATGCCGCTGCCACGGTGATCGTTTTCGACAACTACAGCGGTAAGGCGAAGCCGGTGGGCCAGCCCGCGAACCCGTGCAACCCGAGCACGAGCAGCGGCACTTACGGCACGAGCGGCAGCGCGACGTTCGCGGCCTACGCCAACGAGTTTCAGGCGAAGAACATCACGTTTTCCAACAACACGAACGAGTCGGCGATAACGGGGAGCTTGCAGGCCGTGGCGTTGATGACCCAGGCCGACAAGCTCGTGTTCGAGAACGTTCGCGTGCTCGGAAACCAGGACACGCTTTACGTGAAGTCACCGAGCGTCGACATGATCTCTCGCGCGTACTTCAAGAGCTCCTACGTCGAAGGGGACGTCGATTTCGTCTTCGGGCGCGGGACCTTCGTGCTCGACGGCTGCGAAATCAAGTATCTGACGGCGCGCCAGGGCACGAAGGGCGGCAATCCACTCGCTCCGAGCACGGACGCGCGCAACCCGTATGGGATTCTGGTGATCAACAGCACCTTCACGGCCGAAGCCGGGACGGCGGCGGGAAGCATCCAGCTCGGCCGGGCCTGGGACGAGAGCCAGACGGACCTCGCGACCTACACCCGGAACGTCGCGACCGGGATTTACCCGAACGGGCAAGCGCTGGTGCGTGAATCGACGCTCGGCGCGCACATCGCGGCGGCGCCTTGGCGAGCCGCGGCGACGACGAATCGTCCCTTCAATTCGCAACCGGGCACGGTGCCGGCGAATCGTCTCTATGAATTTGCGAACACCGGTCCGGGCAGCGCCAAGTAAGCCGTCAGTTGGTGGAGGCGGCGGCGGCGATGGGGAACGGAGAGAAGCCGAAGACCGAGAGATCGAACCGAGCGTCGGTTTGGTTCACCACGAAACCTTGGAGGCTCACGCCGCCTGGATCGGCACCGCTGACCGTGAGAACCGCGTATCCCGTCTTGAGCGCCGGCGCGCCTCCGTGCGGATCGAGCCGCTCGACCAGGCTGAACGTTTTCTTGCGCTCGGTGCTGCCGAAATTCATGCCGCAAGGGTTACAAACCTGCTGTCCGTCCGTGCCTGTCATCACGCCGCCCGTGGCGTTGAACAAGTAGACGTTGACCGTCGCGCCGCCTCCGCCGGTCGAGCCGGCTTGGCCGCCGGTGTAGACGATGTTGACAACCGTGTCGAAGGTGAATTCCACGTCGGTGGTCAGCCCCGCGACTTCCAGCACGTGGGGAAGGACGAACGTCCTTCTCGCCTGCGCGCTGGTGATCGTCTGCGCGCGGTCGAAGCTCGGCGTGATCGCGTAGGTCATGAAGCCCGGGATCAAAACCTGGTTCGCGTTCTGAAACGTCACGGCGGCGGCGCTTCCCGTTACCTTCGTGATCGAGTAAATGTCGGCGCTCCCCGGCCGCGGAAGGCCGCCCTTGCTCGTCGTAAACGTCGTGAGCGCGCCGAGGTCGGAGGACTTCACGCCCTGATCGAGGCTCGCGGTGCACGGATTGCAGATCTCGACCGCGGTCGGAGACAAGAGCGGCGCGTTGGTCTTGGCGTCGTAGAGGTAGTACTCGATGCTGCCGGTATCGCCCGGGATCCCCGCCACACCCGCGAAGCTGGTCGTCTCGAGCGCTGGTAGACCGAAGTTCGTCAGATGGGGCTGCACCAGGTACATGGGTTCGGTGATGGACGCCGCGCGAAGCCGCTCGAGCGGCAGCGGGGTCGTGGTCGCACCGGGCGGGCCGGGCGGGACCGACTGCACCTCGGCGATCCCCGCCACCGAGCCGGACGCGCCCGTCACGTCGATGACGGTGAAGATGCGTGCCGCGCTCGGCGCACCCGCGGACGCGAGCAAGCTCGTCATGTCGAAAGTGTGCGTGCGCGCCGTACCGTCGAGCGTTGCCTCGCACCCGGCGCCGCAGACTGGGCCGCCACTACCTTGTAGCGGCAGGCCGTCTGCTCCGAAGAGCTGGAGCTTCACCGTCGCCGGCGCGATCGCGGGTGCGCCGGCCAGTCCTCCGACGTTCGCGAAGTGGAAGCGGCTCGAAAGTGCCACCGGGCCTGTAGCGCTCTGCTGCTGCATCGCAGCGGTTACGTAGCGACTGGCAGGGGCTTGCATGCTCACGATCTGGAGCGGTTCCTGCACCACGTCCCCGACAGTGGTGCTGAGCGAGGTTTCCTTGTGCCCGAGGACTGCGACCGCGTCGGGATTTACGCTGTCGATCACGATCACACCGAAGCCGGTCGACGTCGCTGATGCCGACGCGAAGCCCCCCGCGGCGTCGATCTTGTCCTCGATGCGCAGCTCGGCCGCACGCGAGGCCGCGCTCACCGTGTAGCTGCAAGGGTTGCAGACCGCGCCGCCAGTTGCCGAACTGAGCGGCTGCCCGTCGTTCCCGTAGAGGTACACGTCGACCTGGGCATTCGACGTATCGGCGAGGCCGCCGATGCCGCCCGTGTAGAAGAACTTGAGCCAGGTGTCGGAGTTGCCGGACGCCTCGCTGACGAGACCGTTCTTCTCGCTGAACGTCGGGATCGTCAGCCGCACGCTGGTGCGAGTGCCGGCATCGCCGGCGCTGCCGCCGGAACCGCCCGCCGCATCCGCGGTCCCGCCGGTGCCAGAGGCTCCCGCCGTTCCTCCGCTTGCTCCGCCGCTGCCCGCCGCCGCATCTTCGCCCGCGCTTCCGCTGCCACCGCCGGAGCCGGCGTTGCCACTAGCTCCGCCGCTTGCTGCTCCGCTCGAGCCACCGGTCGCAGAAGTACCGGCTGAACCTCCCCGGCCGCTCCCGCCAGTGCCGGCCGACGCATCCGGCGTCCCGCCCGGCGGCTTCGATTCGTCATCGCCACCGCACGCATACACGCTCAAGATCACGACGGACGAGAGCACACCCGTTCGAAGACACCTTCTCATAAACGCACAAGGCTACCACCTCGAACATGCCGGCGTCTACCGGGATAGGCTCAGCGCTCGTACGCGGGCGTGCCGGCGCGCCGCGAACGATCCTCGGTTTGAAGCTCGATGAAGCGCAGGATGTCGTCGTGCCTCACGATTCCGCGGATAGCGCCGTTCTCCAGGACCAGCGCCAGCTTGCCGTCGTTCTCGCTCCGCAGCATGCGTCGCAGCACGTCATAGGCGTCTTCGTTCACGTCCACCGCCGGCAGCATCTGGAGCGGCGTCGCGATCTCGCGCAGCGGGGTAGTCTCCCACCTGGCGCGGTCGATGCGGCGGACGTCTCCGGTGCGGGCCAGCGCGATCGGCCGACCGTCGGCAACCAGTAGGAACTCCTGCTGGCCGGTGCGCATGATCTCGTCGACGAGCGCGCTGACCGGCAGTTCTGCGTCGAGCGCGGCCGGAAGCTTACGGCGCATCAAGCGAGCGATCGGGACGTCCTTCAGCATGCCCTTGATCAGTTGCTGCCGGTAGCTCATAGAAGCCGCATTGCTCAAGAACCAGCCGATGAAAGCCAGCCACAAGCCGCCCACCAGCCCGGCGCCGAAGAACGGAACCCGGAGCCCGAACGCCATGGCAAACCCGGTGACGATCAGCAGCCACCCGAACGTCTGACCCACGCGTGACGACCAGCGCGTGGACTTCGCCTGATCGCCGGTCGCGGCCCACAGCCCTGCGTGCAGCACCCGACCGCCGTCCAGAGGAAACGCGGGGATCAGGTTGAAGATCCCGATGATCACGTTGACGGGACCGAGCCAGGTCAACAGGGTGGCGAGCGGGCCCATGTGCTGCACCGCGAGCATGGGATCGACGGTCGGATCGATGGCGCGATCCATGGAAGCGGCGGCCAGCAGACCTCCCATCATCGAAAATCCGAAGCCGAGGGCGATGCTGACGAGCGGCCCGGCGATCGCCATCAACGCCTCGATCTTCGGCGACGAAGGCTCTTCCTCGATATCGGCAAGGCCGCCGAGCAAGAAGAGCGTGATTCGGCGTACGGGAATCGCGTACGCCCTGGCGACCAGGGCGTGCGCCAGCTCGTGCGCGAGCACCGATAGGAAAAACAGCACGGCTGCCAAGAACGCCACGCCCCATGTCAGCGCGGGGTACCAATCCGGATGCCAGGATGGAAACACGCCGGCGGCCAGATTGAATACCACGAGCAGGAAGATGACGATCAGACTCCAGTCGACGGCGATCCGGATGCCGAATATCCGACCCAGATTGATTCCATGCGACAGCATGCGAGGCCTCGTTTGCAGAACGTGCGGAGTGCACACTTCGTACCGCACACGGGCGCCCAACCGTCCGGGTCACGGCATTCGTTTTGGCGCGCTCGCCAGATGTGGCTACGCAGGCTTTATCTCGTGTGCCGCCACGAAGTTCTCGGCCTGCACTCGAGCTTCGACCTGCGCGTCTGCGTCCACGGCGAAGTTGCGCTCGAATTCAACGGCCGTCAGGTGACGGACATCTCCAGTGACGGCGACTCGATCGCCTCGCTTGAGCGCCGGCGCCGGTTGTGGCGTTACGACGAGCACGTTGCCGCGATTGGTGTGGAGCTCGACGATGCTCGGCTCGTAGACTTGCTTGATGGTGCCGGTCAGGCTGACGGTTTGCCCGACGGCGGCGGGATCGGCCTTGATGTCGGGGCCGCGCTTGCAGGAGGAAAGCCCGAGCGCCAGCGCCAGGGCGCAATATGCGATGAATCTCATGGGACTCCTTTCGACTGGTCGAGAAGCGAAGTCCGTGCCGGATGGCTAATTCGTCGAAGCGGGTGGCACCAGCTCTTCGCGCGTTACGGTGTGACCGTGCGCGCTGGCCTTGCCGTTCTCGATTAGCGACTTGAGGCGCAGCATATCGTCGTCGAGCGCGCGCTTGGGGTCCGCACCGAACAGTCGTGAAACAGCGTGGCCAATCGCGCCAGCCGGCGGGTTGTAGGAAAGCCGCACGCTCGTCAGCGTGCGCCCCTTGTCGTCGGGCTCGAAGCGGATGGTGCCGGCGCTCCGAACCGTCGAGTTCAGCGTGCTGCGCCAGGCGATGAGCCGATCCTTCTCCACCAGAGTCAGCTCGACGTCCCAGGTGACCGGAATGCCGGCGGGGCCTCGCGCGACCCAATGTGAGCGCGCGCCATCCATCTCCACCACCGACTCGAGGTGGGACATGAAGCGCGGCAGGTTTCGTAGGTTGCGAACGAAGCCGAAGACGCGATCCGGCTGAGCAGCAATCCAGATCGCCTTTTCGACGTCGATCGCTCTGTAGCCGGCACCGACGCCGAACAGCCGCTTCATCGGCAAATTGGTCAGCGCTCGGGCGAGCAGCAAAGAGCCTGCCCCGCCCAGGATCAGACGGCCCGGCCCCGATTGGGCGAGCCCGCCGACCAGGAGCGCTCCACCCGCGGCTCCGGTCATCAGGCGTATCGCGGGTGCCCAGCTCTCTTGAAATAGCTCTGGCCGGCGATTTCGGTGTGCGTCCCCCTGCAAACCGGGAACGTGTTCGGCCGGCTCGTGCCGCTCGAGGTGGTCGACCACGCGGCGAACGCCGGACACGTGCCGCGCGCCACGAATCAAGCGGCTCGCCTCGCCTTCGAGGATCGGGCCCGCCAGCGTGACAACACCGTCACGTGCAGTGACGGTGACGGCGTGCGGATGCGACACCATGGTGCCGAGACGAGAGCGAACCCGTTCAACGAGAATCTCGTCGGGCACAGGCTCGCTGCGGTCGCGCAAGGCGACCGATCGCGCCGAGCACAGGAGGCCCCGGCCACGGTTTTCGAGATCCGCGGCGGTTTTATGTGCAGCACGCCGGGTCAGGTGAGCCACGTGAGTGGCCTTCTCGCTCAAGCGAGCCCGTCGCCGGCGGCCACTCTCGGGGTCCAGCAGATAGATGAGTCCGCTGCCCAGAGCGAGAGCCCCGGCGAATCGCCGAAAGCCCAAACCTGTTCCAACGGACATCGAGCGGAGGGGATTGTCCATGACAACCCCGAAGCAAACCCGATGCCGCTCGACGCTTCTGCGGGGACGAGCTCAGAGACGGTATGCGCGTGATGAGCCCTGCCAGGATGCGCGAGGACTCGGGATTAGCGCGCGCCCACGCGACCTCACCAGTTCTTCGTTTGCGACTGCCAGATCCCAGTGAAGAACTGGCCGCTCGGGCCGGTGAACATGGCCTTGCGCTCGGTCTCGCAGGCGAGGTGCCAGCGCAGCCAGGCCACCATGCCGGGCAACGCGGAGCGCGCCGCTCCGACGTGATCGATGCCCTTGAGCTCGGAGAAGAACGTCGGCTGGGTTCCAACCCGCTCGAAGTCCCGCTGGCAGTTCGACAGTGCAATGTCCGTCTCGCCGCAGATGTATGCCGTCGGCGTCTTCACTTTGGACGAACCCGCGCCGTCCATCGAGCCGCCCGCGATGTGAATCGTGGTCGTGAGCCGCGTCTCCGTCGCCTCTTGATTGAAGGTGCCGACGGAACCCAGCGAGTGCCCGCCCATCGCCACCTTGTTCACGTTCAGCTTCCCAAAGTAGACGCTGCCCTGGGCACTGTTCTGCGCGATGATCCAGTCGAGGGACGCCTTGAGCAGGGCTGCGCTCACCGACGAGCTGTTCGGCGAAATCGCGACGAAGCCATGCGAAGCAATGCGCGTCAGGTGATCCACATACCGCGAGGGAAGTGCGGTTGCACCGGTGCCCCACACGAAGATCGGGTGCTTGACGCCGTCTTTGCCGAGGTCGGTGGGCCGAAATACCCAGCTGTTGGCGCCGGCCATCTGATCGACGGTGACGGCGTAGGGGCCGGCCATGTCGACCGAAGTGACGGGAGGTAAGAAGCAATCACCGCCTCCGCCGCCTGTCCCGCCAGCGCCGGTGCCCGCAGAGCCCCCGGACCCCGCAACTCCGCTGCTTCCGCCCGATCCGCCCTGACCGCCCGCTCCGCCGGGTCCTGCGCCCGCGTCACCACCAGCGCCACCCGAAGCGCCGTCGCCGCCAGCTCCGGTTCCTCCGCTGCTGCCGCCGTTGCCGCCATTGCCGCTGCTGCCGCCAACGCTGCCGCCCGCTCCGCCGACCCCGCCCGCGCTGCCGCCAACGCCCCCGACACCCATGCCTCCCGAGCCAGCGCCACCCGAGCCGCCGCTTCCTCCTGCGCCGTTGTGAGCACCGTGGCCGTCGCCTGGATTGTCGTCTCCGGCGTCGGAACAGCTGGTCGCTACCAACGCGATCGCCGCGATTGCAATGCGGCGAAGACATCCGTCGATCATGTTCGTCTCCTTGAGGTGCTCGCTACGCTGCGTGCGTGGCAAGGAGACGGTGAATCCGTCATGGAATAAACGGATCTTCGCTTTTCGACTCAGCGAGCTAGTCGCGCTGGCCGGCACGGCTAGTTGTGAAAAGCCGCGAGAAAATTGCACCGTTGCCCGGGCCGCCAGCCAGTCGAGACGTGTCGCGGGCGGTTAGCGCCGCGTGCCGGTGCCGTGATGCAGGGCCTCTCCGATTTCGGTCGCGACTCGCAGCGTGGCATCGAGCGCAGCGCGCGACAGGGCCGTCATCAGCAGGAAGCCGTGGAGCAGTTGATCGAAGCAGTGTGCTCGAACGGGAACACCGGCCTCGCGCAGGCGCTCGGCGTAGCGCATTCCTTCGTCGCGCAGCGGATCGAAGCCCGAGGTGTAGACGAGCGCGGGAGGCAGGCCGCTGAAGCTCGGCGCGAGCAGGGGTGACGCGCGGGGCGTGCGGCGGAGCTCCGGATCCTCGCCGAGGTATGCGTCGTAGTACCAGTCGCACATCGGGCGAGTGAGAAAGTAACGTTCGGCGAGGGCGAGATGGGACGGCAGCGAGCACGTCGCGTCGAGGGCGGGGTAAACGGGAACCTGGAGCGCAGGGCGGATCCGGTCGCCGCGCGTCTCGAGCGCGACAATGGCCGTCAGGTGCCCGCCCGCGCTGTCACCCGCGACCGCGATGCGGGCGCGATCGATCCCGAGCGCGCCGGCGCGTGCGGCGACGTCTCTGAACGCCGCCACAGCGTCATCGGCTGCTGCGGGGAATGGATGTTCCGGCGCCAGCCGGTAGTCGATCGACACGACGCGTGCGCCCGCGTTCACCGCGATCAACCGGCACAGCGGATCGTGCGTGTCGAGATCGCAGGTGACGAAGCCTCCGCCGTGGATGTAGAGCACTCCGGGCGACGCCGCGGCGAGGCCGGCCGGCGTGTACTTGCGCGCGGCGATCGCGCCGGCTGCGCCGGCCAGCGTGAGCGCTTCCACCTCGACGTCTCCTGCGAACGGTGCCTGCGCCACCTCGATCCCCTCCGCCACGCGGACGCGGGCCGCCGTCGGGGAAAGGCCGCGCAGATCCGAGTGATTGTCGAGGTCGTCGAGACCGAGCATAGCGGCGAGCTGCTCGTCCAGGGTCCGGCCGTCGATCGGCGCGGAGCGGCTCTTGGCCACCAAGCGCCGGGTCCACCCCGTCCCGATCAGCCAGCGCGCCATCGGGCGCCCGATGCTCGCTCGAACGCGTGGGACGAACGGAAGCTCCATGCGGCACACGCTATCATTTCGTCGTCATGGACGACCGGACGGCTTTCGAGAGCTGCGCCATGACGGTCGCAAACTCCGCGGGCTGGATGATCACTCCCGTCTTCTGGGCGTGCGGCGGCGGGAGCCAATCCGCGAGCTCCGCGATGCTCGACGCGTAATGAGCCTTGAAGGGCCGGCGCGATAGCCAGTGCAGGCTCGTCAGAAAGCTCCGCATCGCGCTCGCCCAGAAGCCGCCCCCGTCGATGACCGTCCCCACACAAGCCAGATTCGCGGCATAGCGCTCGGTTATCTCGCGAAGATGATTGCGCGCATCGGCTGCCGGAAGCGGGGTCTTGTCGAAGATGACGTGAACCGACGAGATGCCTTGCGGATACGCGCGGATCAGCTCGACGCTGGCGGTCTCGAGCTTTTTGCTGATCTCGAGCGTGGCCGCCTTCGCCCAGGCCACGACCATCAAGTTCTTCCAGGTGGCCATCACGCAGCCTTCCGACTCGAACGCGAGGGTGACGGTGTCGTGCTTCCCTGTAACGGCATTCGTCGACGAGGCCATGGCCACCCCCAAACGGCCGCCCGCGTTGCGGGATTAGGGATTTTCTCGCGGATCGCGCGCCGCACGATCCCCCGTGCTCGATTGCCTCGCTGAGACAGGCTCGTTGTCGGGCGCCGCTTCCGAGGAGTACCGAGTGGCGGGCGGGATTCTTGCAGCTCCGAGCTCATCGCGATGCGCACGCTGGTCGAGCACGAGAACGGCTATGCGCGCCTCCGGCTCGCGGGTGACCTCAGGATTGCGGAGTCTTCCGCACTTTACGAAAACCTGCTCGCACTGTCGCAGGACCCGAGCACGGCTCGGGTCGAGCTCGACCTTTCCGGCGTCGAGTCGATCGACTCGGCAGGGGCGGTGACGCTGCGGCTCGGCAAGGAGCTTCTGGCGCGATCCGGCAAGGCGCTTTCGTTTTCGAACCTCAGCGAAGCACAATGGCGAGTGCTGCAATCGGTCGCTGCGGCCGAGTTGCGTGGTGCGCGGGCCGAACCCGCCCCTTCGGCGCTCGAGCGGATCGGTGAAAGAGCGATCCGCGCGCAGACCAACGCGCAGGAATTCGCCGCGGTGCTCGCCCGCGCGCTGCGCGGGGCAGGCGGCTGGCTGCTCGGCAAGGAGAGCAAGCACACCGGCGCGCTGATCGAGCAGGCGGTCTTGATGGGTGCAAACGCGGTACCGATCGTGACCCTGCTCGGCGCGTTGATCGGCGTGGTGCTGGCGTTCCAGGCCGCGTATCAGTTGAGGCAATTCGGCGCCCAGCTGTTCATGGCCGAGGTCGTCAGCATCGGCATGGTGCGCGAGTTCGGAGCGGTGATCACGGCGGTGATCCTGTCGGGGCGCAGCGGCGCCGCGATGGCGGCCGAGCTCGGAACGATGTCGATCAACGAGGAGCTCGATGCGCTCCGCAGCATGGGCATCGACCCGGTCAGCTATCTGGTGCCGCCGCGGCTTTTGGCGATGAGCCTGATCACGCCGCTCTTGAGCATGTGGGCTACCGCGGCCGGCATCGCCGGCGGCGTGGCGATCGCCGGCGGGCTCGGTGTGCCGCCGATCGCCGTCTACCATCGGATGACCGATTCACTCGTGCCGAGTGACTTCGTGCTCGGCTTCATCAAGAGCCTGCTCTTCGGCTGGATCATCGCACTGATCGGTTGCTACATGGGCCTGCGCACGCGAGGTGGCGCACACAATGTCGGTCACAACACCACGCGCGCGGTCGTCGTCAGCATTCTCTTGATCGTGATCAGCGACAGCCTGGTGACCACCGTCTGGACGGTGACCCATGACTGACGAGCCGATCCTCATGTGCCGCGATGTCGCCTGCGGATACGACCGCGATCGCCCGGTGTTGTCGAGCGTCAGCGTCGCGGTCAGAAGCGGCGAGATTCTCACGATTCTCGGCGGGTCGGGCTCCGGCAAATCCACGCTGCTCAGAACGTTGAGTGGGCTGCTCAGGCCGCTCGCCGGCAAGGTGATGCTGTTCGGTAGCGATCTGTACGCGGTCGGACACCGGCAGCGCGCCGAGCTGCTCCGGCATGCCGGGATGTTGTTCCAGCGCGAAGCCTTGTTCGGATCCTGGACGGTGCTTCAAAACGTGATGTTCCCGGCGCGAGAGCTGACGGACGTGCTCGAACCGATCGCTCGCGAGCTCGCCCGCACCAAGCTGGCGCAGCTCGGAGTGGCCGACCTCGCAGCACGGCACCCTGATCAGATTTCCGGCGGACAGCGCAAGCGGGTTGCGCTCGCGCGCGCGCTGATCCTGGACCCGGCGCTCGTCTTTTGCGACGAACCGACGTCGGGCCTCGACCCGGTGACCGCGCAGCTGATCGACGAAAAGCTGCTGTTCATTCGCGACGCATTCCAGATCGCGGTGATTGCCGTCACGCACGACATCGCGAGTGTGCGCAGGATCGCTGACCGCGTGCTGGTGCTGGCGCACGGCGAGATAGCGGCTTCCGGCAGTGTCGCCGAGGTCGAAAACAGCATGGATGGCGACGTCTACGCGCTTTTTCACCGTCCCGAGGAGCACGCGCATCCGCCGGGCGAAGGACGAATAGAGGCATGACGACCAGAGGGAGAACGATCAGGCTCGGCATTTTCATCCTGGCGTCGGCGGTCCTGATCGCCGGCCTGTTGGTGGGATTTCTCGGAATCGAAGTTGCCCCGGGTACCCGCTACTACGTCGTCACCGACGACGCCGAGGGCCTCGACGTCAGCGTGCCGGTCAAGTTGCGCGGAGTACGCGTGGGTCGAGTCACGGAGCTCGAGCTCGTCAGCGACGGGACTCCCGGCGTGCGCGTGGAGCTCCAGGTCGATCGCGGCGTGCGGATCCAGGCTGGTGCGAAGGCGTACTTCGAGCTTGCTGGAGTTTCCGGGCTCAAGATGGTCAACATTCGCGGCGGCGAGGCGAACGCCCCGATCGTGCCGCCCGGCAGCCAGCTCGAGGTCGGCGAAACCACGCTCGACAAGCTCAGCAGCCAGGGTGATGCCCTGCTCGCTCGCGCGAGCAAGGTGCTCGAAAACACCGATCGGCTGGTCAGCGGGCTCAGCCGGTCAGCGGAGAAGCTCGACCCGGAACGGGTCGAGCAAACCTTGCAAGAAACGCAAAAAGCGATCAGCGAGCTCAGCCGCAGCGCCGCTCAGCTCAATCGCATGGTCACGGAATCGCGCGGGCCGGTACGCCGGAGCTTGTCCGCCGCGGAGGGCACGCTGGCCCAGGTCGATCAAGCGGCGCAGCGCTCCGACCAGGCGCTCGAAAACCTCAATCAGACGATCGTCGAGCTCCGCGGTGTTGTGCGGCAAAACGACGGCGATCTGCGGGCGACCATGGACAACCTCCGCGAGGCCACGAGGAGTTTCAAGCTGCTGAGTCAGGACCTCCGCCGGCGACCAAATCGTTTGCTTTTCGGCAGCACGCTGCCGGAACGGGAGCTCCCGTGATGCGCCGCCTGGTTTTTGCGACGCTGATCGCGATCGTCGCCGCTGCCGGCTGCGGTGGCGCGGTGCCCCAAACCCACTACTACGCTCTCGCGCAACCGGCGCGCCAGGCTGCCGCGCCCGGCCCGGCCCGCGGTGTTCTGAGCGTCGACGAGCTCACGGTGGCCGCCGCATACGACGATCAGCGCATCGTCTACCGGCAGGGCCCGTATCGCCTCGGTTACTACGAGTACCATCAGTGGAGCGCGGCGCCGTCGCTCGCCATCAGCGACTACGTGCGCGACGCGCTCGAGCAAAGCGGGCGCTTCCAGCGGGTGATCGAAAGGCGTTCTTCTGATACGACGCTCGTGCTGGGCGGGCGGATCGCCGCGTTCGAGGAAGTCGACCTCAGCCCGACGCAATGGGTCGGGCGCGTCGACCTCGAGCTTTTTCTCGAAGATCCACGGAGCGGCAAAGTGCTCTGGTCGCGGCGCTTCCGTGAGGAACGACCCCTCACGACGAGGCAACCTTCCGGGCTCGCCCAGGCGCTCAGCGGGATACTGTCGCAGATCGCGGCGCAAGCAGCGCTCGAGATCTCGGCCGCTGCCGAAAGTGCCGAGCGCGAACAGCGCGCGACTTCGCGACTTTGACGCCCAAGGTCGCAGCTTGCCGACCTGTGCGGCGCGTGTACGATGCGCGCCGCCGTGGCAACCATGCGCCACTTTTTTGGGTTCATCGCATTCACCGCTTGGCTCACTTCAGCATGCGGCAGCGACACGAGCGCTCCCGGGCCTCGTGGCGCGGGCAAAGGCGGGTCGTCTGGGACCAGCGGCGCGTCGGGCGGTAGCAGTGCATCGGGCGGTAGCGGCGCATCGGACGCATCGGGCGGCAGCGGCGGGTCGGACGTCATCGGGGGGTGCGAAGTTTCGGCACTCCCGGACGCGGTGCGTTCGGCTCACGGAATGGACCGCTTCTACCAGAAGTACGCGGACGCCAACGGCATACCGATCGCTACCTCGTCGGCGGTCTCGGACAAAGCGATCACGCTCGCGTGCCAGCTCGTCAAGGAGATGCTCAGCCGGCGCGACGACGTCCGGCAAAAGTTGATCAATAGCAAGATGCGGTTCACCTTGATCGCGGCGAGTGAGGAGCTTTCGAGCATTCCCGAAGTCAATGCTCGATACGGAAGCGCGTACAATCAACGGGCACGGGGCCTCGGGAGCCTGATCCCGACCATCTGCGCCGAAGAAAACATCCTGTGCCAGCGGGATCGCGACCGCTGGCGCGGCGAGAACATCTGCGTCCACGAGTACTCCCACACCTTCGTCGACTGGGGACTAGCGACCGTGGACCCCGGCTTTCGCAGTCGGGTCGACGCCGCTTACCGGGCGGCGCAGGCTTCCGGGAATTTTGCCAACACCTACGCGGCATCGGAGCTCGGGGAGTTCTGGGCCGAGGGAGTTCAGGATTGGTACAACTCGAACCTCCAGGCCATACCCACGAACGGCATCCACAACTCCATCAATACGCGGGCAGAGCTCAAGACGGCTTCGCCTCAGCTCTACGACATTCTCGCCCGGGTTTTGCCGGAGAAGATCCAGTTCGAGGACTGCTACGCCGTGGAGTGAGCCGGGGCCTGCTTGGGCCGCCGGCGCGAGCCCCAGCGCACGAGTAGGACGCTCGGCAACAGCACCAGCACACCGAACGGTATCAACACGCCCGCTGCGCGAATTGCCCAGATCACGATTGCTGCGCCGACATTGAGCAAGTCGGCGCCGGCCTGTTTCACCGCTCGGCCGAAGCGTCCGCCGCTGATCGCGAGCAATGGGCGCTGCTTCTCGAAGGTGACGTCGATCGTCGACAGCCGGATCTGGTGATCGAGCAGGCGCTGTTTGCCTTCGAGCCGCTCGATTTCGCTGCGCACCGAGGTCAGCTGCTTGTGGACCTCGAGCGTCTCACCGACGTTCTTGGCATCCTTGAGCAGCGCGAGATACTGCTCCTCGACACGCCGCTGGGTGCGCAGGCGGGCGTCGACGTCCACGTATTCTTCGCTCACGTCCTTGGCTTCGATGGACTCGCTTCCGCCGCCGCTGCCGAGCGCACGCAGTTCGTTCAGGGCGTCGTCGAAACGCTCGGCCCGAACTTTGAGAGAGACGGTGACGAGCTCGGACTTCGCCTCGCCGCCGTCGAATCCGGTGTTGGTGGAGCGCTGTGAGTAACCGCCGTTGCGTTCGGCGATGGCACGCGCTTGCGCGAGCGCAGCGGCCGGAGCTTCGACGCTCAAGGTCAGCGTCGCGGTCTTGATCACCTTGCGGTCCAACGTCACGAGGCTCGGGGTCCCGGTATCGGGATTGGCGGTCTTGGCGGGGCTTTGGGCCGCCGCGGGGGGCTCCGCCGGGCCAGCGTCGGCGTCGCGATGGCAGGCGGCGAGGCTCAGCGAAACGAGCAGCAAAAGCGGCCACCCGCGCGGGCATCTAGTGGGCATGCTCCCGCCAACGCGCGACGGCGACGCGAGCTTACACCGCGGCGCGGATCAGCGCCGCTTGATGCCGGATTGATCCTGGCTGACCCGAGCCAGCTCCTCGGCCGTGACGAGCTCGGTCCAGCGCGGCATGGTTCGCTCCAGGTTTCTGCGGATGGTGGCGTTGGTCGGCGCGACCGTGACGCTGATCACCGGCGCTGGATCGCGGCTGGTCTGGCTGATGCTGGCGCTGACTCTAAAAGCTTCGGCCAGCGGTATGGTTTGCGCGGCGTTGAAACCGGGGCCGGGTTTGGGGTTTTTCTCCGGTAGGCCGAGCGCGAAGCTCAAAGCGAGATCTGCGCGTTCGCCGAGCGGAAAGCTCAGGCGTTTGAGCCCGCAACCGAGCTGAGCGGTGCCGCCGTTGGCGGCGATCATCGCGGAGTTTTCGGGAACGCGGAACACCAGGTGAAGCTCGCGTGAACCGCGAAACGCGTACACATCGAGAAACTTCTCGCGACGCGCGACGGGGGTGAGCTTGACCTTGCGATCGTCCACGAGCTCGAGCCCGCCCGTGGCGGCGTCGACCCAGTAGCTTCTCGCCAAGAGATAGGCCGCATTGCCTTCGGTCACCACGCGCTCGGTGTTGAGCGGGTACATCGCCGGTTGGCTACCGCGGCGGCCGTACACCAGGAGCCTATCGCGCTTCTGCTCGCGTCTGACGGAGCCCGCACTCGAGGTCAGGCACCAATCGGGCGCGGTGGTCGACACCGTCGTACTCGTGTAGCCGTTCGTCTCGTAGTAGTTGCCATAGCCGCTTCGATTCTTGGCGTTGGGCTTTTTGACTTCGACGCTGAGCTCGGGAGGCCGAACGCCGGTCGAAAGGCTCTTGGGTGGGTTGCTCGCGTCGAGCGTGGAGAACTCTTCCAGCGCGAGGGTCGCGAGCGTCACGCGCGGTGGCTTCGACGAAGCCGCGCCCGAAACCGTGAGCGTCAACAAGCCCAGAACTGCGCAGGCTCGAAGTTTCATTACAGGGACTCCAAGTAGGCGATCAGCGCTTGGCGGTCCGGTTTGGACAGTCGTGCCGTCGTTCCCATGCGCCCGTCGGTAGCCGCCAGTAGCTCCTCCAGCGAGGAAAAGCGTCCATCGTGGAAATACGGCGCGCTCCCGCCGACCAAGCGCAGAGAGGGCGTGTCGAACTGGGCCGTTCGATCGCCGGCGGCTTTGCTGCCGACGTCGTGCGGCCGTCCGTCCGTCAGCGTTTCGCCGCCGTGGCAGGACATGCAGCCCACCTCGGGCGACTGGAAGACTGCTTTGCCGCGTGCGACGCGGGCCGCCTCGGTTTCGAGCGGCGAAACCGGCGCGCGCAGCGAGCCGACGTACGAAAGGAGCGAGCTCACTTCCTGCTCCGTGAGGCCCGAGCCTCCGAGCCGGTTGAACGTGCTTCGCATGTGATCGGTGAGCTCCTTGCCGTTGCCGCTCCAGCCGTAGGGCGCCGTGCCCTCGATGCGGCCGACCAGCATCGGCGTTTGCCGCGGTCCGTCGGGAGTCGCCCAGGTCAGGCCGTCGTCCCGGCCGTCGATGTGGCAGCTGGCGCAGCTGCGGCCATCGGACGAGATCTTGAGGTTACCCACGGCATGAAACAGCCGGCGCCCGAGCGCCAGATCGGCGCCTTCGACCACGGCGCTCGGTCGCGACAGCGATAGCAGCTTCTGCTTGTCGCTGCTGGGAATGCCCATCGCGTCTTTCGGCAATGGAATCAGGGTCAGAACTCGATCGAACTGCGACCACACCGCGAGGCGCCGATGTGCCGAATCGAGCGCGACACCGATCGGCCCGGCAGGCACGCTGAAGCGGCCGCGCTCGGCGCGCCGCGGATCCGCCGAAGCTGCATCGTACTCGACGATGCTGTCGATACCCAGGCAGCCGACGAACAACGAATCCGTTACCGGATCGATGACGGCGGCTCTCGGCAACAAGCACTCTTCGGTCTGAGTCTCGCCCCAGGAGAGGTTCGCACCGGGGTCGGGCGAATCGTCCACCGAGCTCGCCAGCACGCTGCTCACGTCCTCGTCCACCACCACGATGTTCGGCATCTGCGGCTGGCGCGATTCGGAATAGCCACGCGAGGTCGCGCGCGATGGCTCGCCGCGATCGACCAGTACCTGCGGCGCGAGAATGCGCCCGTTCGGGCTCGACGATTTCGCGAGGGCAAACCCCTGATTGGCGAAGCGGCTCGCAGCGAAGCGAAGGGTATTCGGTTCCCCGGTGAAAGCACTTTTCTGAAACTCGAGCGCCTTGCTCACCGACACCTGTCGCACGACCGCCGGCCCGGCGTCGATCTTGACCACGCTGATCCGCCCGCCGACCGCGTGTGACACGAACGCCCTCGACCCGTCGTCGCTCACGACGATCGCGCGGGGTTCGCGCGGAAGCTCGACGAGCAGCTTCGTCTCGAGTGACTCGGCGTCGTACGTGCTCAGCGCATGCCCCCAGGCGCTCGTCACCAGCAGCACTTTGCGATCGGGCGTGAGCGCGAGCCCGACCGGCTCGGTCGGAGTGTCCACGACGCAGCGCGTGTCGAGCTCCTTGCCCGCATCACCGCTCGGTTCGAGCACTTGCAGCGCCGACCGGTCGCGCAGCGCGACGAGGACGCGCCCGTCGGAATGAACGAGCAGCTGCGACGGCGCACCCTGGAGCGCGGTCCGGGCGAGCTCCCGCGGCTGGTCGACATCGACCGTGTAGAGCGCGGCGGTGTCGGTGTCCGCCACGTACGCGAGCGTGTGAGAGCCGGCATTGCCACGCACCAGCGCGACCGCGGACCCCGAGCCGCCGTCCAGCGGAAGCGGAACGCTGGCCGCGTGCGCCCGCCCGCAGCGCGACTTCGAATTCGTGCGCTGATCCGCGGCCTTGGCTTGATGCGGCGCTTGCCGAGCCGCGCTGCAGCCGACCGCTGCAGCAGTCAGAACCCCGATCAAATAAGCCTTCTGGACGAACATCGCGGAGTCCCTCCTTGATTTCGTAGGCGGTTCTACGGCCGGGGAACCGCGAGGATCCCTGGGGGAAGGTTGGACAGCCGGAGCCACGCGAACGTTGGGCCGAACGCTCGATCACGCCGGGCGAATTCCTCGAGTACGCTGGGCCGCGTCGTGGCCCTCGACGTCTACGCAGGAACCTTCACGCGCTACTACACCCGAAACTGGGAAAATGTCGCCCAGCGCCAGGCGCGGCTCGACGGCATCACCTACCGCCGCATCTCTCCCGGGGAGGAAACACCACCGCCGACGGCAGACCAGGTCACGCCGGCGGTCGCCGCCTGGTGTGCCGAGCTGACGGAGGCGCTCGGGCAGAACATTTCCGCACCGATCACCTGGGACGAAGGCGAGGGTTTACCGTACTTCACCGATCGACCGGGCTGGGACGGCTACATCGCGCTCGTTCTCTGGGCTGCGTATGCGGGCGCGCCTCATCTCGTGAGACCTACCAGCTTGCCCGAACAGGACTGGAACGAAGATCCGGCCTATCTGGCGATGCTTCCCAGAGAGTCCGGCACTCCCTACCGGCAGATTCTCCAGGCGGAGCTCTGGCTTCCGTGCGAATTCAAGTTCGTGTTTCGAGGGCCGGCTCTGACCGGGGACGCGACCTGGATCGGTTCGACCTTTGCGCTTCGCGAGCAGCTCGAGCTCTTGAATCAGAACACCCTCAGTGTGGACGCGTCGGATGCCTTCGCGCAATCGGCAAGGTTTTCGCTCGCGATGTTTCAGGAGCTGAGTCAAAAAGCGTGTGAAGCGCGCCTCCCGATCCTGCTCGACTTCTGACGCGGCGTGCCGTTGGTCACGGTGAAAAACCGTGCGTCGTCCCGCGTGGAGTAGAGTTCTCGATCGCGTGGTTTTTCGCGAATTTTGCGGCTCGAATCGCCGGCACGGGACTTGCGAAAGGCGGAGGCTGGAGGATTCGATGAGAAAGATCGGGCTCGTGGCGATTGCCGTGTTCGGAGTTCTTTCACCCGCGACCGCACTGGCTGGTCCCATCTTCGGCGAAGAGCCACAGCGCGACACTGCAGCCCAGCGAGGCGAACGGCCGGATGCGTGGCGCCCCGGCTTCGGCGCTCGGGTCGGCGGCTACGGTTTTCAAAGCCACGACGGCAGCAAGGACTGGGACGACTGCAAGATGAACGGGTTCGGAGTCTTCGGTACTCTCGACGTGAATCGGTACTTGTTCGGCGAGGCGGCGCTCGATTTCTACAGCGCGGCGCCCGAGCACCTGGAGCACGGAATGGACCGCATCTCGACGATTCCGACGCTCGCGGGCGGGCTTCGGATGTTTCCCGAGTTCGTGCTGACGCCGTACGTGCAGGCCGGTGCGGGCCTCGAGCTCACGCGGGTGGACCTCGCAGGCAGGCGCAGTGAGCGCGTGTATCCGATCGGATTCATTGGACTGGGCGCCGAGCTCAACGTCACGCATCAGCTCAAGCTCGGCGTGAATTTTCGCATGCTAGCTGCGGCACAGGCCGAACCCGCCGCGCACGGCGGCGCGCACGGTGTTTCCACTGCCGAACCCGCCACTGCCACGGACGGTGAAGGCGTGCCGATGCGCGCCGGGCTCGCGGCCCAGGGCCAGATCCTCGCGCGCTACGCGCTTTGAATGCCGGGCGACCGCCGCGCGACCAAAGCCAAGAGAGACGCGTGGTGGTTTGCCGGACGGCAGCGCGCCGCTTGGCGTGGGTGTGCGTGAGCGCGGGGCTCACGGCCTGTAGCGCCACGATCGAGGAGCCCGACGCACCCGACCCCACGGAGCCCCCGCCGGATGCCCCAGTCAACGACTCACTCGAGCTGCCGCGTCGGGTGCAGGTTTGTCCAACGCTCGACGCGCGCTCACTCGGGCAGACCGGTTGGGTGAACGCGGCGGACTCGGCGGGGTGCGGTGTGATTGCCCGCCCGATGTCGTCTTTCGCCTGTCTCGCGGACGCGGGATGCCCCCGAGCCCCGGCGCTGTTGCCGGCGTGTCCCGAAGCTGTCGAGACGATCGAGGTGGACGTGCTCATGTCGCGGGCAAGCGAGTACTTCGGCAAGGCGGTCGTCGTGAGCGGGGAGCTCGTTCCCCATGTCGGGCACACCGCCGCGTATCCCGAGTTCGGCTGTTACAACGAAGCGAGTGGAGCGCTGGTGCTCTGGCGGAAGGGAAGTTGGCTAGCGCTCCTGGATCCGGCCCAGCCCGCTGCGTTCCATTGCGGTGGCGACGATTCGCTGTCGTGCTGCGGTTTCGACGCTGATGATGTCAACGAGCGGCCTTCGGTGGCTGTTTCGGGAACGTTCGTGCGGCGACCTTCCGGAAAGCCGGTCGAGCTGGTGTCTTATTTCATGGCCAAGGGTTCCTTGGTCGAACCGAAGCTGTGTCGCTTGCCTCCGAAGCCGGAGGAACGTCTTCACGAGTGCGCGGCCGCGGAACAGCGCGCCATCGTCGACCGCTGCGCGGCGGGTGATCGCGAGCCTTTCGAGGTCGGCGCGCTGCGCTGCGCGTGTCACAGAGGTAGGCTGAGCTGCACTCCGGATCGCTCGGCATGCTTCCGCACCGGAAGCTTTTATCCCGAAAACGGGGAGCCGCAGCCCATCACGAGGAGCAGCCGACGGCTCGTGTGCCGGAGCGGGCGCTGGGAGGTGCGCGGCATCGAACGCTTCGTGAGGCGCGGCATCCTCCGCTTCGCGCCCGGTGGGACGCGGATCCCACCGAGCGAACGCCAAGCACTCTACATGATGACGAAGCTCGCGCACCTTCGAGGTCAAGTGTTGGTGAGCCAGCCGGATCCGGACGAGGGCGCACGGGGCAAAGTGCTCGCGGAGCAACGTGCGAGCGCCGTGCTCGCGGCGATCAACGAGCAGCCACCGCAGGTGCAGCTGCGTGTCGAAGCATTGAGCGCGCCCCGCTTCGATCCCTGGGAACGCGGCGCGCTGCGCGGCATTGGGCCCTTCGTCGAGCTGCGTCCCGCCCAACCTCCGACCTGGGAGTGTCTCGGCTTACCGCCTTCGGGCGAGTCGTGGAAGTGGTGAAGCTACGGGTGCATCACGACGTTGGCAGCGAACGCGTTGGCGACGCACTGGCCGACGAAAATCCCCTGCTGATTGTCCATCGGGTAATGGATGCCGCCGTGCAGGCGTGAGTCGGCGGCCTCTTGCGCGGCGGCCATGAAGTTCGGATAGCTACGCGGCTCGAAGCCGCCGCGGACCTTGGTTCGGTCGGTGAACGGCACGGCGCCGCGCACGGAGGTGAGCGCAGTGGCCGCCGCCGCCGAGAAGCCCGAGTGCCCGGACGTGTACGACGGGAACTGCGGCGAGGGCAGCATCGAGATCCACACCGCACTGATGTAGCGGTGAATGTACGTCTCCGGACGCAGCAAGTTGTAGTGGTACTTCGCGTTCCAGGTCGCGATCGCGGCGTCGAACATCGTGATTCCGACCGGCGCGTACGTTCTCACCGCGTCCGCCAGATTGCCGGGGCGGATCAGGTCGTTCGTGATCTTGATCCAGTGACCCGGCGGTGTTTCCGTAGCTCCGGGCGCGTCGGCCCAGTAGATCGCGTTTTGACGTTGCGCCTTCGTCAGGTTCAGATCCGTTTGATACACCGCGTTCGCTTGCGCATAGAATTGCGACGACGGGTCCGTGGAGAACGGCACGGGCGGCGGCGGCAAACAATCCGCTGCGGTACCGATGGCGAGTGTCCGGAGCTCGCCGAAATGCGGCTCCAGCGGACGCGTCGTCTGAGCATCGATGTAGCCCGTTTGGACCCAGGCCGAATCCCCTTGCGGGGGCACGTATCCCAGGTAGCGCGCCTCCGCGTAGCCGTCGGCGTTGGCCCAGGTAGCAATCGCGTCGCCGAGCGTGTGGCCGTAGTTGACCGAAGCCTCGATCACCTCCGGGGGAACGCCCGAGACGCTGCGCTTCGCGACCTGCACGCGCTCGAGCGACCCGAGGGAGACCCTAGCCGGCGTCGTGAACTCGAAAAATACCGTGTTCGGAAAGACGAAAGTGGCGGGGACGACGCGTCCCATGGCCGCTGCCAGCACGGTCGGCCAGTCGTAGGTCAGACCGGGCTCGGGCTCCGGCAGCGAGTCCAGACCATTGAGCTGACCCGCCAGCGACTGGTAGCCGGACATTCCGTGCACCACGGCTTCGTACGCGGTGATCGCGCCGTAAGCGTACGAGCGCGCCGCGACGGGCGGTGAGATGCCGTCGAACTTCACGCTGAAGGCAATGTTCGTCATCCACTGCCGCGCGAAAGTCGCGGGGAACGTCTCCGCCGGGGGTGAGAGATCGGCGGCGGTTGTAGCCACGGGTGGTTCCGACTCCGATTGACCCGCTTCTGCCGAACCGCAACCAACGAGCCAGAGCGCAAAGGGGGTAAGGCTCAAAGACCAATATCGAACGCTAAGGCGCATCATCTTTTCCTTACCCTCTTGGACGAGTTTGAAGAGTGACCGGCAGGCGAGCGGACTCGCACCGCGCATGTCCTTGAGCGAATTCCGTGCCGGGCTGCCGGAGCCGTCTCGAAACGCGAGCTGTCGCGAAACTGGGGCCCATATCCGGCGCGTTCTCCCCCTCGTCGCCGCGGACACTCATCGATGTCGACGAGGGCACATGCCCTCGAGTTGATTCATATCCAGCAAAAGTGTTGGAGATGAAACATCCCGAATCGGCAGCCGACTGACCTCCCAACCCGGCTCTTTGTGGTGTTTTTGTGGGCAAGTCGTCGACCGAACGGTCGGCTGTAGCATTTCAAACAGCGCCAATAGTCGAACAGTTACGAACGGTAACGCGGCACTTCTTGGCGCGACGATGCGAACACTCGAAGCACGCTGACCAGTCCAACCGGCGCTTCCCCGCAAAAGCGGACCGAGGCTGCGTGGCACGGAGTTCGCTAGTTGATGACGACTGCCCGGCGTCCGCGCCGTGCACAGACATCGCTTGAAGAGTGGAGGACTCACTACAATGAATCAGCGCCGAAGCGTTCTGCGGTCGTCTAGCTACGGGACGCTCTTTCCCGTTGCGCTGACTCTTCTTCTGGCGCCCGGGGTGGCACGAGCTGCTTCCGGGATCGTGTTTCACGATATCGCTGCTGGGGACGGAGCAGGTATCAGCTATCGACGCGCTGCGTCGACTACACAGGCTGCTTATGACGCGTTGAAGCTCCTACCACTCAACGACTTGCGCACCATTCTGGCGACGCCGATGAAGGCCCACGGGCAGCCGGGCATTGCACTGCTCGACTACGACCGCGACGGCGACCTGGACATCTACGTCACCAACGGTCCGGGACGAGCCAACAGCCTTTACCAGAATCAGCTCAAGCAGACCGGCCAGACGACGTTCATCGACCAGGGAGCCGCCGCCGGTGTCGGCGCCAACGACATGGACAGCACTGGCGTGTGTTTCGGCGACATCGACAACGACGGGGACGAGGACCTCTACGTGCTCGGCCGCATGGAAGCCA
>Ga0111538_10002685_pt1 | contig 24949 bp, 19 predicted proteins | sample SoiMethybrSBSTD1_FD_79669 | JGI IMG/M metagenome (GOLD analysis project Ga0111538, IMG submission 79669) | Bulk soil microbial communities from a Populus tree surrounding site in Tennessee, USA - Soil MetaG P. TD hybrid SBSTD1 (version 2)... | ecosystem: Environmental > Terrestrial > Soil >...
GACGCGCGAGCAGATGGCCGTGTTCGTGCTGCGCACGCTGGACCCGGCGCTGGAGCCGCCGGCGTGTGTTCCGCCCAACCTCTTCGCGGACGTGCCGGAGACGAGCCCCTACTGCCGCTGGGTGGAGGAGCTGGCCAACCGCGGCATCGTGGCCGGCTGCGGGGGCGGCAACTACTGCGGCAGCGACTCGGTGACGCGCGAGCAGATGGGCGTCTTCATCAGCGTCACGTTCGGGCTCACGCTGTACGGAACCTAGCGCCCGCGGTCACGAACCGGGGCGCCGCGCCACTTGTCTGTCGGAGAGGAGACCCACATGCGCATGACCCTCCTGGCCGCCCTGGCCCTGGCCCTGGCGGGGCCGGCCGCGGCCCAGGCTCCCGCACCCGCCGGCGGCGAGTTCCGTCTCAACATCGAAACGAGCGGTGACCAGTCGGCCGCATCCGCCGCGGCGGACGCGGCCGGCCGCTTCGTGGTGGTGTGGCACGGCGAGGGAGTGGACGGAGACGGCTTCGGCATCGTGGGCCAGCGGCTCGACGCATCCGGAGCGCGGCTCGGGTCCGAGTTCATGGTCAACCAGCACACGACCGGCCAGCAGGAGGTCCCGTCCGTGGCCGCGTTGCCCGACGGCCGTTTCCTGGTCGCGTGGGCCCAGGCGGACCCGGCCAACGGGCCATGGTCGGTCAGGGCGCGGAGCTTCCGTGCCGGCGGCCTGGCGGCCGGACCCGAGGTCGCCGTCAGCACCTTCACGTCCTCGATCGGGCGGCCCCAGCCTCACGTGGCCGCCATCCCGGGGGGCTTCGTGGTGGTCTGGTCGGCCACCGATCAGGGGGACACGAGCCGCGGCTACGGCCGCGTGTTCAACGCGGAGAGCGGACCGCTCGGTGCCGAGTTCCGCATGGGCGCCCAGTCGGGAAGCGAGCAGGCTTTCCCGGCCGCGGCCGGGCTGCCCAACGGGGCCTTTGTCCTGGCCTGGTCCGACCTCTCGGATTTCACCGAGCACGTGTGGGTGCGCCTCTACGACACCGGTGGGCCGCAAGGGCCCGAGACGCAGGTCGATACTCACGTGGTCGGGCAGAACAGGGAGTTCCGCCAGAACGTGGCCATCGCCACCCAGTCCGACGGCGCGTTCACCATCTCCTGGTCCGACATCGGGTGCTGGTTCGGCAAGGACCCCATCTGCACCTTCGACGGGGTCTCGGCCCGCCACTACGACACCGCAGGCACGCCCGTGGGGGACGAGTTCCGGGTGGGTGCCCCCAGCGCCAAGACGCTCCAGCCCTCTCTTGCGTTCGGCGAACGCCGCGCCGCGCTCACCGCCTGGACGAGCACCGGCGGGCCCCCGTTCTGTATCCCGCTCCACTGCGCTCCCGCCGAATTCCAGGACGGCAGCGGCGCTTCGGTCTACGCCCGACGGCTGGGGCCGGAGCTCGTGAGCAGCGAGTTCCGCGTCAACACCTACACCACCGACTCCCAGTACAGGCCGGCCGTGGCCTCGGATCCTGCCGGCAACGTGCTCGTGGTGTGGCAGTCGTCTGGCCAGGACGGCTCCAGCTTCGGCGTCTACGGCCAGCGCTACGGCGGCCTGCGGCCGGCGGCGATGGACGTGGACACGGCCGGCAACCACGTGTGGGAGCCGGGCGAGGGCGTGGACCTGCGCCCGGCCTGGCGCAACGTGAACGGTGCGGCGGTCGCCTTCAGCGGCACCCTGTCCGGCCTCACCGGCCCCGGCTCCGCCACCTACACCATCACCGACGGCAGCGGCAACTACGGCACCGTGGCCAACGGCGCCAGCGCGGCCTGCAGCGATTGCTACGGCGTGGCCGTGACCGCGCCCGCCAACCGGCCCTTCACGCACTGGGACGGCACGGTGGTGGAGACCCTGGCGCCCGACACGCAGGGCCAGCAGATCCACTGGCCGCTGCACATCGGGAGCTCCTTCACCGACGTGCCGGCGTCGAACCCCTTCTACCGCTTCGTCGAGACCCTGCTGCACCGCGGCGTCACCGCGGGCTGCACGGCCGACACGTACTGCCCCGCCGTCGCCACCACCCGCGAGCAGATGGCCGTCTTCGTGCTGGTGGCGAAAGAGGGCGCGGGCTACGCGCCGGCGGCCTGCGTGCCGCCCAACGTCTTCACCGACGTGCCGGAGACGAGCCCCTTCTGCCGCTACATCGAGGAGCTGGCCAGCCGCGGCGTGGTGGGCGGCTGCGCCCCCAGCCAGTACTGCGGCTCGTCGCCGGTGACGCGCGAGCAGATGGCCGTGTTCGTGCTGCGCACGCTGGACCCCACGCTGGTTCCGCCGGCCTGCGTGCCGCCGAACATCTTCAACGACATGCCGGAGACGAGCCCCTTCTGCCGCTGGGTGGAGGAGCTGGCCAACCGCGGCATCGTGGCCGGATGTGCGGCGGGCCAGTACTGCGGCTCCGCGCCCGTCACGCGCGAGCAGATGGGCGTCTTCCTCGGCGCCACCTTCGGTCTGACGCTCTACGGGCTGTGATCAGCGGGCCGGGGCCGGCTCCACCGGCCTGATCCGGAGCTCGACGGTGGCCCCCAGCTTCAGCGGCGTGGGCTCGGCGAAGGCGACCTTCACCGTGAGCACGCGCGTGTCGGTGGGGCGGCTCGGGTCCTGCGGCTTCAGCTTGCGCGGCGTCACCGCCTCGGCGATCTCCTCGATGCGGCCCTTCCAGCTGCGGCCGGCCCAGCCCTGCGCGGTCACCTCCACCGGCGCGCCCAGGGCCAGCAGGGCGGCGTCGGCCTCGTCGGCCTCGGCCTCCACGCGCACACGGCCCAGGTCGGCCAGGGTGAAGAGCGCGCTGCCCGTCTCCACCGTCTCGCCCCCGTCCACCGCGCGGGCGGTCACGGTGCCGGCGATGGGGGCCAGCACGCGCGACTTGGCCAGCTGGGCCCGGGTGCGCTCGATCTCGGCCCGGCCGGTGGCGATGCGGGCCTGGGCGCCGTCGACGTCGTGGCTGGCCTGGTCGAGGTCGTGCGACGAGAGCACGCCCTCTCCGGCCAGCGCGCGGCGGCGGCCCATGGTCAGATCGGCCATGCTGGCCTGGGCCTGGGCCTCGGCCAGCCGGGCCTCCGACTCGGCCAGCGCGGCCCGCAGCTCGTCCGACTCGATCTCGGCCAGCAGCGCGCCCTTCTTCACCACCTGGCCCTCCTGCACCAGCACGCGCACCACCCGCCCGCCGCGCTCGGCGGCCACGCGCACCTCCGCGCCCGGATAGGTGGTGAGCCGGCCCTCCGCCGCCACGTAGCGGTGGGTGCCGGCGGCCGCGTCCACCTTGGGGGGCGGCGGCGGCGTGCCCAGGCTGCGGGCCTGGATGGCGGTCACTGTGGCCAGCCCGATGCCGATGAGGACCGTGACGATGAGTGACGCTCGCTTCATGGCTTCCTCTCGTGTCCCTCTGCCGCTCAGGCGGCGATGAGCCCGTCGTGCATCGACAGAACCCGGTCGGCCACCGCGCGCACCTTGGGGTCGTGGGTGACGATGACCAGGGCCTTGTCCTCCTGCTTGGCCACCGCGCGGAACAGCTCCAGCACGCGGGCGCCGGTCTCGCTGTCGAGGTTGGCCGTGGGCTCGTCGGCCAGCAGCACCGGCGGCGCGCCGGCCAGGGCGCGGGCGATGGCCACCCGCTGCTTCTGGCCGCCCGAGAGGTCGCGGGGCAGGAAGCGCAGGCGGTCGCCCAGCCCCACCTGGGTGAGCACGCGCTCGGCCTCCCGCCGCGCCTCTTGGCCGCGGTGTCCCTTCACGTTGAGCGCGTACTCCACGTTTTCGACCGCGCTCAGGGCGGGGAAGAGGTTGTACTGCTGGAAGACGAAGCCGATGCGCCCGCGCCGGATCTCGCGCAGCTGCGCCTCCTGCCGCGCCCGCACCACCTGGCCGCCGATGGTGACCTCCCCCGAAGTGGGCGTGAGGATGCACCCGATGATGGAGAGCAGCGTGGTCTTGCCGGACCCCGAAGGCCCCTCGAGCGCCAGCACTTCTCCGGGCTCGACGGCCAGCGAAACGCCCCGCAGCACCTCGACCCGCTGTGACCCCTCTTCGAAGACCTTCCTGATGTCGCTGACGACGAGCGCCGGTCCGTTCATGATCTATCCCCTGAAGACGAGAGCCGGGTCGATGCGCGCCACCCGCCGGAAGGCGAAGAGCGCCGCCCCCAGGCACATGAGCACGGTGCCCGCGAACACGGCCGCCCCGAACGACGGCGTGAGCGTCACGGCCAGGTGGATCTTCGCCATCAGCGGCCGCACGCCCCAGGAGGCGGCCCCGCCCAGCACGAAGCCCACCACGGCCGCGATCAGCGCCTGCTCGCCCAGGATGCGGTAGATGTCCCAGTTGGAGCCGCCGATGGCCTTCACGGTGCCGAACTCGCGCACGTGCTCCACGGCCGAGGTGTAGAGGGTCTGGGCCACGATCACGATGCCGACCAGGATGCCCAGGAAGACGGTCACGCCCATGCTCATGCCCAGGCCGGTCTGGCGCACCCAGTAGGTGCGCGAGCGGCGGGCCCACTCCTCGCGCGTGTAGACGTCGTTGTAGGGCACCACGCGGCGGATGCGCTCGGCCACCACCGCCGGGTCCAGGCCCGGGGTGGTCTTGACCAGGATGTAGCTGGTGCGGTTGGGCAGCGACTGGTGCAGCTCCTGGGCCTGCCGGTAGTCCATGAAGGCGATGGGCGCGGTGGTGAAGGAGGCGGCGCCGCGCGTGGAGCCCACGATCTTGAAGCGGCGGCCGAAGATCTCGCGGTAGTCGCCCGCCTGGAAGGGCCCGAAGCGCAGCTCGGCCGAGCGGTCCAGCAGCACGAAGCCGCCGCGGCGCAGGTCCGACACGTCGCCCTGCTCCACGTCCCAGGGCAGGTTCCAGGCGTGGAAGTCCTCCAGGCCGTAGACCAGGCAGCCCTCTTCGGCGCCGCTGGGCAGCATGATGTTCATGAACTGCACGATGAGGTTGTCGGCCCGCTCCACCCCGGGCAGCCCGCGCACGCGCAGCACCGTGGTCTCGGGGAAGGTGTGGGCGAAGTCCACGTTGGGCGTGGCCCGCGAGGTGACCCACACGTCCGCGCTGGCGTTGCGGATGGTGACCGTGGCCTTGTCCAGCAGCCCCATGAACAGGCCCACCTGCACCAGCACCAGCGTCACCGCGAAGGCCACGCCGGCCACCGTGATGAGGAAGCGCAGCCGGTCGTGCAGCAGGTTGCGGCGGGCCAGGGAGACCATTCAGCGCCTCTCGCGCCCCCCGGCCAGGAAGCCGTTGATGCCGTTCTCGACCACCCGCTCGATGAGGTCCTGCACCGGAGGGTGGCAGGGGAACTGCTCCGGCGTGTACGTGATCAGCAGCGCGATCACGCCGTGGATGGAGGACCACAACGCCTGGGCCATGGCCAGCGTGTCGCCGTCCTGGAAGCGGCCGCTCTGCACGGCCCGCTCCACGGCCGAGAGCAGCAGGCCGAAGGCGCGCTGGCCCTCGTCGCTGTGCTCGTGCGGCTCGCGCGGGGTCATGAACATGAAGCGGTAGTGGTTGGGATGGGCCAGCCCGAAGCGCGCGTAGGCCAGGCCCAGCTGGCGCAGGCCCTCGATGGGATCGGCCGGGGGCTGCTGCGGCAGCGCCTCCAGCAGGCGCGAGAACTCGAAGGAGCACAGCGCGCGCACGAGGTCGTCCTTGTCCTCGAAGTGGAGGTAGATGGCGGTGGGCGAATATTCGATGGCCTCGGCGATGCGGCGCATGGTCACGCGCTCGTAGCCTTCGCGCATGAACAGCTCGCGCGCGGCGTCGAGGATCCGCTGCCGCAGCTCCACCCTTTCCCGGACACGGCGTTCTGCGATTCCCATCTGCCCCCCGTCCTGCGCGTTAACGACGTTAAGTATAGGACGGATGTTCCCAAAATGTGGAATGTTTTGGCGGTGTGCCGTAAGACGCTCCAGGGGAAAGAATTTCGCCCCTGCCCCCGCCTTTGGAGCGACCTCCCTATGATGCCTAGAGCCATGTCTCGAGCACTCTTCTTCATGCTGGCCCTGGCCGCGCTCACGCCGGCGCTGCCCGCCGGCGCACAGACGAACGACATCCTCTTCGGCGGCTGGACGTGGCGCGAGCAGGACACGGGCTCGCGGCCGGCCGGCCTGGGCGGCGCCTACATCGCGGTGGCGGACGGCGTGCGCACGGCGGCGGTGAACCCGGCCGGCCTGACCCTCATCCCGCGCCTCGAGGCCTCGGTCTCGACGGCGCCGTTCTGGTTCGGCCTGGCCCGCCGCATCCACCACGGCGATCCGGTGCCGCCGCCGGTGCGTCCCACCGAGCCGGGCGTGCCCCTGCCGTGTCCGCCCGGGCGCCGCGCACGGCCCTGGGCCATCGCGCTGTACGTGGAGCAGCCGGAGCAGCAGACGAACGCGGTGGAGGTGGTGCACGGGCCCTCCCTCTCCGAGCGCGCGCTGCTCGAGGCCGACATAGAAGAGGTGGGCGGCAGCCTGGCCAAGGGCCTCACGCCCTGGCTGGACCTGGGCGTGACGATCGGATGGCGCCATCTCACGCTCGACGGCACCAGCGTGCGCGTGGACGGGCTGGGCAACGAGCTGCAGCGGATCTCGCTGGGCGGCGACTCCAACAAGGCCCGCGCCATCGTGGGCGCGCTGGCCAGCTTCGGTCCCCGGCACTCGCCCACCGACTTCCGCCTGGCCGTGTCCTACCAGTGGGACCTGCTCAGCTGGTCTGTGGAGCGCTCGCGGATCGACCTGGCCCAGGGCACGGTCACGGAGCCCACGCCGGTGAAGTTCGAGGAGCCGCGCACCCTCACCGCCGGCTTCTCGTGGCGCATCAACGACAACTGGATGCTGGCCGGCCAGGTGGGCTACACCTGGTTCGACGACGTGACCCGCGAGCTGGAGCGCGGCGGCGGCAGCTTCACCATCGACGACCACCTGGAGCCGCGGGCCGCGCTGGAGATGACGCAGTCGTCACCCGTCGGCGGCTACTTCAAGCTGCGGGCGGGGGTGCGGCGCGAGATCTCCGGCCGCGCCGTCTTCCTTGGCGAGGACCCCGTGCAGCGCCAGGCCTTCCGCGCGGTGCCGGCCGCCGTGCGCGCCTCCTTCGGCTTCTCGCAGCTGGCCGAGTTCTACGACCACGGCGTGCGCCTCGACCTCGACGTCAGCCAGGTGGTGCTGGAGCGGCGCAGCTCGCTGGGTGTGGCCGGCTCCCGCCGCTTCTCCATCGGGCTCACGGTGCGCCTGTGACCGCCCTCCTCCTCCTCGCGCTCCTCCAGGCCGCGCCCGCGCCGGCCCGCTGCGGCACGCCCGATTCCTGCGCCACGGGCGCCCGGTCCGGCGAGCTGGCCCTGGTGTTCCTGGGCGACTCCGGCTTCGGCGAGGGCGGCTCCTCGGAGTGGGGCCCCCACTCGCAGGCCGCGGTGGCCAAACGCCTGGAGGCGCTCTGCCCGCGTCCCGACCTGGTGCTCTTCCTGGGCGACAACGTCTATTGGCGCGGCAGCCCCGACCTCTTCGCGCCCCGCTTCGACACCATGTACGCGCCGCTCTTCGACGTCGAGCAGCGCCGCGTGCACGCGGCCCTGGGCAACCACGACGTGAAGGGCTGCCAGCTCTCGCTGCGCTCGGCCATCGGCAGGGGGGAGACCTGCGGCGACGCGCTGGCCCGGCTGGTGGTGGAGGACGTGAAGCGCGACCTGGTCCCCGGCTCGCCGCTGCTGTCCGCGCCGGTCATGGACAAGGCACGCACGGTCCTGCGCGCGGACTGCCCGCCCGCCTACGACCTGGCCTACGAGCAGGCCCAGGACAGCGGCACCTCCTGCTACGCCACCGAGGCCCTGCGCCACCAGCCCTTCGGCTACGGCGTGCGCGGGGGCAACCCGCTGCGCTACTACTCGATCGACGCGCCCATGGCCGCGCCCGCGGCCGGCGTGGCCGCGCCGCACGCTCGCATCCTGGTCACCGACTCCAACACCCTGCGCCGCGGCCCCGGTCCCGCGCCCGGCGCCACCACCGAGCAGGTGCTGAAGCCGGACAAGGCCGGCGGGGAGGAGGCGGTCACGCCGGTGGGCCGCTGGGATGAGCTGCAGGGCCTGTGGGTCGAGAACCAGCTGCGCACCACGCCGGCCGAGGCCTGGCGCATCGTGGTCATGCACCACCCGGCCTACAGCCCCCGCGGCTGCGCCTTCAAGTTCCTGGGCTCCTGCGTGGGGGGCCACGGCGACGACGAGGCGCTGCAGCGCGCGCTCTTCGGGGCCTACATCACTCCCGAGAGCCAGGACGCGCCCGCCACCTACATGGACGACCGCCCCGACCTCGTGATCGGCGCCCACAACCACTTCTACGCGCGCAGCCGCGCGCTGGCGGCCTCGGGCTACCCGGCCCGCGACGAGGAGCCGGGCGTCCGCTACTTCGTGACCGGGGGTGGAGGCGCGCCCCTCTACCGCGTGATGCCGCTGCACCGGCGCTACGCCACGGCCGGCGCCTTCCATCACTTCCTCTACGTGCGCCTGCGCCAGGACACGGCGTTCTTCTGGGCCATCGACGAGTCGGGCCGCGTCCGCGACTCGGGATGCTTCCGCCGGGGCGAATCGACGGACCGCTGCATCGCGGCCGGCAAGTTCACCGATGACGTGGTGGAGTGCGGTGAGGCGGCCCCGGCGTCGGGCTGCAAGTAGCCGGCCCTACTTCCAGGTCATCTCGCTGCGCAGGGTGTCGCCGCCCGCGGAGACGACGAAGGCCGCCACCCGCCACTCGGACTGGTTGGCCTCCCAGGCCCCCGTCATCCGCGCCACCATCAGGCGCTCGCGCGGGCCCACCTCCGCCACCCGCGGGGGCAGGGTCTGGCCCGACCGGCGGCCGTTGCTCGTCTGCACCGTGCCCACCTCGGCCAGGCGCAGCGCCCTGTCGCCCTCGTTGATGACGTAGACGTCCACGGTGTAGGCCTCGCCCGGCTTCACCGCCGCCGGATGGACCTCGAACTCCACCGTGCCGTTCACCGCCGGGTCCTCGCGCAGGACGACCGTGCGCGAGGTGACGAGCGCGCGCACGATGGTGAGCGGCTCCGGCGCCCGGGGCACGAACGCCGGCACCGGAGCCGGCGGAGACGCCACCGCCACCGGCACGGCCACGGACGGGACCGGCGTGGGTTGGGCGGCGGCGCCGCGGGGCGGGGCGCTGGACGGGGGAGCGGTGGGCAGCGGACGGGGCGCCGCCGCCACCGTCGCGACGGGCACGGGGGAGGCCGCTGCCGGGGAGGCCGCCACCGCTCCGCCCGAGGCCTGCACGCTGGTGGTCGCGATCTGCAGCGGCGAGGAGGGCGGCCGCTCGGCGCCCACCGGCGTGCCCGCTCCACCGCCGCGCGGCCAGGTGGAGCTCAGCACGGTGACCACGGCCAGAGCGCCGCCGGCCGCGTAGGCGCCCGTGCGCCAGCGCCAGGCCAGCGGGCGCCCCGCCCCGGGGCGGGCCCGGCCCCGTCCGGCCGCCTTCTCCACCTCCAGGTCGTGGCCGAAGAGGGCCGGCACGTCGGCCGGCGCCACCGCCCGGCTCACCAGGTAGCCCTGGACCTCGTCGCAGCCCTCGTCGCGCAGCAGGGCCAGCTGCCGCTGCGTCTCCACGCCCTGCGCGCCCATGCGCAGGCGCAGGTTCTGGCCCAGCCCCAGCAGCAGCTTGACGATCTCGCCGCCGCCGGCGTCGGTGCTCAGGTCGCGCAGGAGGGAGGCGTCGATCTTGAGCGCGTTCACGGGCAGCTTCTTCAGCCGGCTGAAGGAGCAGTGGCCGGTGCCGAAGTGGTCGAGGGCCACGTGGACGCCCATCTCGCGCAGCCGGGCCAGCGCGCCCAGCACGCCGTTCGCCTCCTCCGTCTCCGGCAGCTCCTTCTCGTCCAGCTCGATCTGCAGGCAGTCGGCGTCGAGCGCGGTCTCCTCGAGGATGGCGGCCACCTTGTCCGGGAAGTCCTGGTGGCGCAGCTGGCGGGCGGTCACGTTGACGCAGATGCGGCGCAGCGGCACCTCCGCCTGCCGCCACTGGCGGGCGTGGCGGCAGGCCGTGCGCAGCAGCCACTCGCCCAGGGGGTCGGTGAGGCCGATCTCGTCGGCCACGGGCATGAACTTCTCCGGCCGCACCAGGCCCAGGTCGGGATGGCGCCAGCGCACCAGCACCTCCACCCCGCGCACCTGGCCGGCGTGCAGGTCCAGCACCGGCTGGTAGTGGGCCACGAACTCCTGCCGGCGCAGCGCCTCGCGCAGGCTCTTCTCCAGCACCAGGCGCTCGAAGGCGCGTGCGTTCATGGCCGGCGCGAACAGGCGGCAGCTGTTCCGGCCCTGCTCCTTGGCCCGGTACACGGCCGCGTCCGCGTTCTGGATGAGGGCGGCCGCGCTGTCGCCGTCGGAGGGATAGAGGCTGAGGCCGATGCTGACGGTGATCGTGAGCTGGTGGCCGGCGCAGTCGAGGGGCTGGCGGAACACGTCCACCAGCTGCTGGCCGATGCGGGCCGCGTCTTCGGCGGTGACGTCGTGCAGGATGAGCACGAACTCGTCCCCGCCCCAGCGGGCCACGGTGTCGGACTCGCGCAGCACCTGGTTGAGCCGCTCGGCCACGCGGCGCAGCAGCGCGTCGCCCACCACGTGCCCCAGGCTGTCGTTCACCTGCTTGAAGTGGTCGAGGTCCACGAAGGCCACGGCCATGCCGTGGCCGCCGCGCTGGGCCGCGGCCAGGGCCTGGGCCAGGCGGTCGTCGAAGAGGGCGCGGTTGGGCAGGCCGGTGAGGGGATCGAGGTAGGCGCGCCGGCGCAGGTCGTCGTTGGCCTCCGGCCGCTCGCCCACCGCCCGCGCCACCAGGATGGCGCCGGAGCCGGCGTCGTGTTCGTGTTTGCGCCGCACCTTGGCCTCGACCGTGATCCAGGTGCCGTCCTGGCGGCGCAGGCGCACGGCCAGCGCGGCCGGGGCCGCGCTGTCCTGCAGGCTGGCCAGGACCTGGGCCAGCGGGGCCGCGTCCTCGGCGTGCACGTGTTCGGCCAGGTCGCTGCCCAGCAGCTCGTCCGCCGCGTAGCCGATGAGCGCGCGCCCGGCGGGGCTGATGTAGTGCATGGTGCCGCCGGGATCGAGCACGGCCACGAAGTCGGAGACGTTGTCGAGGAGCGCGGAGAGGAGGATCTCGTTCTCGCGCAGGGCCGCCTCGGCCTGGCGCCGGCCCCGGCTCTCCCGCGCCTGCGCGATCTCCTTCTTCAGCGTCTCCGGCAGGCGCTGCAGCTGGTCCCGTTCGACCACCGTGTTGGCGCCGGCCGCGTGGCCGGCGGCCGCCTCCTCTTCGCCGGCGGCCACCCACACCACCACCGGGAGGGCGACGCCCCGGTGGCGGAAGTGGCCGAGCATGTCGGAGGCCGACTCCGCCGAGTGCACGCCGTTCACGATGAGCGCGTCCCAGGTCCCGTGGTCGAGGGCCAGGGCCACCTCGGCCGCGCTGCCCACGGACTCCCACTCGGGATGGATGCCGCCGCCGGCCAGCCGGCTCAGCAGCTCCTCGTGGACGCCTCTCTCGAAGTGGCCGAACAGCAGGACGCGCACGCCGAGTCCTTCGGCCGGAGCCACGGCGTGTTCGGCAGCGTTCGTCATGGAACGGCACTCAGGCGTGGAGGGACGAACCTAACGTGAAGTATACGCTTTTGGCCCTGAAGGCGCGATCAGACAGCGACTTGGCCGGGTCCGCACTCCACGAATTGTAAGGGCGGAGGTCCTATCCCCTGGATGGAGAGTCGGATGCGACGCGGCGCCGGGCCTCGGCCAGCGCCACCCGCACGGCGGCCGGAGCGGTCCCCCCGCGGGCCTCGCGGGTGGCCGCCGCCTGCCGCGGATCGAACACGGAGTCGAGGCGCATGGCCACCGCCGGAGCCGTCTCCTGCAGCCGCCGCGCGGCCACGATGCTGAGGGCGGTGCCGGTCTTCTGGGCCTCGGCCACCAGGGCGCCCACCAGCGCGTGCGCCTTGCGGAAGGGCAGGCCGTCGCGGGCCAGGGCCACGGCCAGGCCGGCGGCCATCATGTCCTCGCTGATGGTCGCGTTCATGGCCTCGCCGTGCAGGGTCAGGCCCGCCACCACCCCCGCGGTCACGGCCAGCGAGGCGGCGGCCGTGTCGGCGGCGTCGAAGACGGCCTCCTTGTCCTCCTGCATGTCCTTCTGGTAGCCGGCGCCCAGGCCCTTCATCAGCGTGAGCAGCCGCACCAGGTCGGCGTCCACGCGTGCGGCCTTGCCCCGCACCAGCTCCAGCGCGTCGGGGTTCTTCTTCTGCGGCATCAGGCTGGAGCCGGTGGTGTAGGCCTCGGGCAGGGAGAGGAAGCGGAACTCGGAGCCGGAGAAGCGGATGAGGTCGTCGGCCAGGCGCGAGAGATGGGTCTGCAGCTGGGCGCAGCAGTAGACGAACTCGGCCGCGAAGTCGCGGTCGGTCACGGCGTCGAGCGCGTTCTCGGAGACGGCCTCGAAGCCCAGGTCGCGGGCCAGCGCCTCGCGGTCCAGCGGCAGCGCGGTGCCGGCCAGGGCGCCCGAGCCCAGCGGGAGGACGTTGACGCGCTTCCGCGCGTCGCCCAGCCGGTCGCGGTCGCGCACCAGGGCCCAGGCGTGGGCGGCCGCGAAGTGGCCGAACGTGATGGGCTCGGCCGGGCGCAGGTGCGTGTAGCCGGGCATGGGCGTGTCCGCGCCGCGGTCGCCCTGCGTGCAGAGCGCGGCCACCAGCGCCGCCGCCTGCTCGCGCAGGTGGTCGACGGCGGTGCGGATCCACAGCCGCAGCGCCGTCACCGCCTGCTCGTTGCGGCTGCGGCCCACGTGCATCTGGCCGGCCAGGTCGCCCACCACCTCGCCCAGCCGCTCCTCCACGAAGCTGTGCACGTCCTCCGAGTCGAGCTCCAGGAAGGCCGGGTCCTGCTGCGCGCGGGCCAGCACCTGGGCCAGGCCCGCGTCCAGCCGCTCGGCGTCGGCGGCGGACAGCGTGCCGCAGCGGGCCAGCGCGTGCACGTAGGCGCGGGAGGCGGAGATCTCCTCCCGCAGCAGCCGGCGGTCGAAGGGGAAGGAGCGGTTGAACTCCCAGAACATGCGGTCCGGCTCCTCCGAGTAGTTGCCGCCCCACAGTTTCATGGCTCAGCTCCGGTAGTGCGCGTTGATGGTCACGTAGCCGTGGGTCAGGTCGCTGGTCCAGATCCAGCCCTGGGCGTCGCCCTGGTGGAGGTTCACGCGGATGCGCACCGGGTCCTCCTGGACGGCCTGGGCGGCCAGCCGCTCCTCGTAGGCGCGGGCGGCCCCGCCCTGGGCCACCCACACCGCGCCCAGGTGGATGTCCACGCGGTCGACGTCGACCTCCACGCCCGCCCGTCCGGCCGCGGCCAGGATGCGGCCCCAGTTGGGATCGCCCCCGTGCAGCGCCGTCTTCACCAGCGGCGACTCGGCGATGGTGCGGGCCACGCGGTCGGCCTCGGCCGCCGTGCGCGCGCCCTCCACGCGCACCTCGGCGATGCGGGTGGCGCCCTCGCCGTCGCGCACGATCATCTCGGCCAGGGCGCGCCCGGCCTGCACCAGCGCGTCGCGGAAGGCGCGGTAGTGCGGCCCGTCGCCGGCCACCGTGACGCCGGCCGCGCCGCTGGCCAGCACCAGGGCCATGTCGTTGGTGGAGGTGTCGCCGTCCACGGTGATGCGGTTCAGGCTGGCCCCGGCCGCCTCCACCAGCGCCTTGCGCAGCAGGGCCGGCTCGACCTGGGCGTCGGTGGTGAAGAAGGCCAGCATGGTGGCCAGGTTGGGCGCGATCATGCCCGCGCCCTTGGCCATGCCGCCCACGCGCACCGTGCGGCCGTCGAGCGCGATCTCCACCAGCACCTGCTTGGGCCGGGTGTCGGTGGTCATGATGGCGCGGGCGGCGGCGGTGCCGTGCCGGCGGTCGAGCTGGGCGGCCGCGGCCGGCACCCCCCGGCGCACCGCGTCCATGGGCAGGGCCACGCCGATGACGCCGGTGGAGGCCACCACCACCTCCCGCGGCGGGCAGCCCACGGCCTGCGCGACCAGGGCGGCCGTCTCGCGGGCGTCCTGGATCCCCTGCGCGCCGGTGGCGGCGTTCGCGCAGCCGGAGTTCACGGCCACGGCCCGGGCCCGCCCGCCGGCCAGGTGCTCGCGCGAGACCAGCACCGGCGCCGCCTGGGCGCGGTTGGTGGTGAAGACGGCCGCCGCCGCGCAGCTCGCGTCCGCCACCAGCAGCGTGAGATCGGCGCCCTCGGCCTTGATGCCGCAGGCCACCGCCGCGGCCCGGAAGCCGAGGGGAGCGGTGATGGCGCCTTCGCTGGCGCCTTCGCTCAATCCTTCTCCCCCTTGGCCGGCGCCGGGCGCGGGCGGGTGAGCGCCCGCACGCGCTCGGGCAGGCCGAAGAGGCGGATGAAGCCGCCCGCGTCTTCGTGGTCGTAGGCCATGCCCTCGCCGAAGGTGGCCAGGTCCTGGCGGTAGAGGCTGCGCGGCGAGCGCCGGCCCACCGCCTCGGCCCGGCCCTTGAACAGCTTCACCCGCACCTCGCCCGTGACCTCCTGCTCGGTGAAGTCCACGAAGGAGGCCAGGGCCTCGCGCAGGGTGGAGAACCAGAGCCCGTCGTAGATGAGCTGGGCGTAGCGCACCGAGACCGACTGCTTGAAGTGCAGCGTGTCGCGGTCGAGCACCAGCCGCTCCAGCTCGCGGTGGGCCAGGTAGAGCACGGTGCCGGCCGGCGTCTCGTACACGCCGCGCGACTTGATGCCCACCAGCCGGTTCTCGACCAGGTCCAGCCGGCCCACGCCGTGGGCGCCGGCCAGCGTGTTGAGCTTCTCCACCAGCGCCACCGGGCCCAGGCGCTGGCCGTCCAGCGCCACCGGCACGCCCCTCTCGAAGGTGACGGTCACGATCTGCGGCGTGTCGGGGGCGTCTTCGGGATCCACCGTGAGCTTGAACATGCTCTTGAGCGGCGCCTCCCAGGTGTCCTCCAGGTTGCCCCCCTCGTGCGAGAGGTGCCAGAGGTTGCCGTCGCGGCTGAAGATGTCCTTGCGCGTCTGCTCCACCGGCACGCCGTGGGCGGCCGCGTAGGCCAGGGCGTCTTCGCGGGAGCGGATGTTCCACTCCCGCCAGGGCGCGATCACCTTCAGCTCGGGCGCGAAGGCGCCGAAGGTGACCTCGAAGCGCACCTGGTCGTTGCCCTTGCCGGTGGCGCCGTGGGAGAGCGCGTCGGCGCCCTCGCGCAGCGCCACCTGGGCCTGGTGGTAGGCGATGAGCGGGCGGGCCAGGGCGGTGCCGAGCAGGTAGTTGTCCTCGTAGACGGCGCCGGCGGCCAGGGCCTTGAAGGCGTAGTCGCGGATGAACTCCTCGCGCAGGTCCTCCACCACGCACTTGCTGGCCCCGGTGGCCATGGCCTTCCTGCACACCGCGTCCAGGTCGTCGCCCTGGCCCACGTTGGCGCAGTAGGCGATGACCTCCGCCCCGTATTTCTCCTTCAGCCAGGGAATGATGATGGAGGTGTCGAGACCGCCGGAATACGCGAGGACCACCTTCATCGCCGTCTTGCTCATCGAGCGTGTTCTCCTTCGGAATGGTACGGGCGGGCCGCCGGGGCCACGTGTGCCGGCGGCTGCCGGACCATGGCCGTCTCGTCGCAGTTGCTGTTCTGGGGGCAGGCCGCGCAGTCGGCGCGCAGCTTGTCGAGGTAGCGCTCGCGCGCGGTCACGGTGAAGCCCAGGCGCTGGAAGAAGTGCTGGCGGCGGGTGAGGGCCAGCACCTCGCGGAAGCCGCGCAGGGCCGCCTCCTCCAGCAGGTGGTCCACCAGCAGGTGGCCCAGGCCCCGGCCGTTGCGGTCTTCGGCCACGGCCAGCGAGCGCACCTCGCCCAGCCCCGGCCCCAGCGTGCTGAGCGCGCCGCAGCCGGCCAGGCGGCCCTCGACCTCGGCCACCGTGAAGTCGGCCAGGTGCGCGCGCAGCGACGGCTCGCTGCGCGGCAGCAGCAGGCCGCGGCCGGCGTAGCCGTTGATGAGGGCCAGCAGCCCGGGCACGTCGGAGGGGAGGGCCCGGCGCAGCGTGACGGGCGCGCTCACGGACGGGCCTCCGCCGCCGCCCGGGCCGCGCCGCCCACGCGGGTGCCGGCGAACGAGCCCTGCAGCCGGGCCACGCCCGCGATCACCACCTCGTCGATGCCGGCCGCCGCCGCCTCCAGGGCGGTGCGCACCTTCATGGCCATGCCTCCGGCGATGGCGCCGTCCGCGATGCGCCGCGCGGCCTGGTCCGCGTCCAGCACGTCCACGGTGCGGCCGTCCAGCCGCACCCCGTCGACGTCGGAAAGGTAGACGAGTGACGTGGCGCGGACGGCGCGGGCCAGGGCCAGGGCCGCCTCGTCCGCGTTCACGTTGAGGGCGCGGCCGGAGATGTCGGACGAGACCGGCGCCACCACCGGCACCAGGCCGGCCGCCCACAGCGCGTGCAGCACGTCCGGCCGTACCGTCTCCGGCGTGCCCACCCGGCCCAGCGCGGCCTCCGTGCGGGCCGTGATCAGCGCGCCGTCGCGGCCGGAGAGCCCCACCGCCGGCACGCCGCAGCGCACCAGGCCCGCGGTCAGGCCCTTGTTGACGAGGCCGGAGAGCACGCCCTCGACCACCTCCATGCCCTCCTCGGTGGTGACGCGCCGCCCGTCCACGAAGCGCGACTCCAGCCCGCGCGCCGCCAGCGCGCGCTCCACGCTGCGCCCGCCGCCGTGCACGAGCAGCACGGGTCCGCGGGTGCGCTTCAGCTCGGCCGCCAGCGGGGCCAGCAGCCCCGGATCCTCCAGCGCCGGGCCGCCCAGCTTGTAGACGCGGATGGAGGTCACGAGACCCCCTGCGTGAGCGCGGCCCCCGCGCTCAGCGGCAGGCCGGCCGTCTCGGGCAGGCCCAGGGCCAGGTTCAGGTTCTGCACCGCCTGGCCGGCCGCTCCCTTCACCAGGTTGTCGAGCGTGGAGAAGATCACCACCCGCCCGGGCGCGGCCTCGTGCACCGACATGAGGCAGTCGTTCGTGCGCTCCACGTCGGAGAGGCGCGGGGGCTTCCCGTCCACCACGCGCACGAAGGGCGAGCCGGCGTAATAGGTGCGCAGGGCACCGGCCAGGTGGGCGGCGGCGTGCGGCGTGCGCAGGTACAGCGCGGAGAGGATGCCGCGCTTCACCGGCAGCAGGTGCGGGCAGAACGTGAGGGCGGGCTCCTGGCCGCTGCGCTCCCGCAGCACGGCCTCCATCTCGCCCACGTGGCGGTGCACGCGCCCGGGCGCGTAGGCCGAGAAGTCACCGGCCATCTCGCAGAAGAGGAGATCCTCGCGCAGCGTGCGCCCGGCGCCGGTGGCCCCGCTCTTGGCGTCGACCACGATGTCGCTGGCGTCGACCAGGCGCTCCGCCAGCAGGGGCACCAGCGGCAGCAGGACCGAGGTCGCGTAGCAGCCGGGGTTGGAGATGAGGCGCGCGCCGTGCAGCCAGGGCCGGTAGACCTCGGTCAGGCCGTAGACCGCGCGCGCGAGCAGCTGCGGCGCCGGGTGCTCCTGCCCGTACCAGCGCTGGTACGCGCCCGGCTCCTTGAGGCGCAGGTCGCCGGAGAGGTCGATGACCACCGCCTGCGGGCGCTGCTCGCCGAGCTGCGCCGCGTAGCGCGCGGAGATGCCGTGGGGCAGGGCGAGCAGGTAGGCGTCGGCGGCCCGCTCCAGCCCCTTCTCGTGCGCCAGGTAGCCCTCCGCGCTGCCGGTGGCGAAGGCCACCTCGACGTGGGGGTGCGCGGCGAGCAGGCGGACCAGCTCCTGGCCCGTGTACCCGGTGGCTCCGAAGACCCCGACACGCACGCTCATCCCGACCATCACCTCCAGGGAAAGACAAAAAGAAAAGGCCCGCCGAGCTCGTCAGCTCCCGGCGGGCCTTGGCTGCCCTCGGCTTCGGCTTTCGCCTAGGCCGTGGGCAACACCCGCCGGGTGCACGGGCCTCGGTCGCGGGCCTCAGGTCGCACGCCAGCGGGAAATCGCATGACAGTTTCGGAATATACGGCATCTGCCCCCGCTGTCAAGTGGCGGGGAGCCAAGGGCTTGACGAGGCGGGTGTCCAGCGGGTGTTCATTTTGTGCTTGACAGGAACCCAAATGGAACCCATCTTGGAGGTGAGGTGAACCCCCGTAACGATTGGGGAGGGGAAGAGCACACGAACCCACCCGGCCAAAGAAAGAGCGCGCGAACCATCTGAATGGAATGAACGACTCAACAAAAACGAGAGGTGTGCCCCATGACCGCCAAGCGGAAGGTCTACAAGACATCCATCAACCTGTCGGAAGACGCGGTCAGGGCGCTTGAGGAGATCGCTAGGGACCGAGGAGAGACGGTTGCCGACGTGATCCGAAAGGCCATCTCGACGGAGAGCTTCCTGCACCAGGCCTCGACGGCCGGCAGCAAGATCCTGATCGAGGACAAGGACCGCTCGGTGCGGCAGCTGGTCTTCCGTTGAGGAGTCGACATGGCCGGAGACAAGACGAATGCTGATCTTGTCGGAATCGAGGTCGTTGACCTGGAGGCCGAGCCGGAGGACGCGCCCCTCCCGCAGGCGCTCCCACACGCCGTCACCCATCCCTATGACCTGGTCCGGGATCAGGAGCACACGCGGGGCCGCATCGCCAGCGGCCTGGTGGGCCTGATGGCGGTGATGGTGCTCTTCTCGTTCCTCACCGTGTGGTGCTCGACGGTGAGTCCGTCGGACCTGAAGGACCTGCTGTCCGCACTCATGAGCCCCGTGGCCGTGCTGGCCGGATCGGCCACCGGCTTCTACTTCGGGGGCAAGGGGAACGCCCTTCCCTGAGCGCCTTGAACCGGTCTGTCGCGCGGGACTAGACTGACCCGAACCCATGTCCCAGACTGCGGCGACCGATCCACTGCTGGAAGGCCTGGTGGCCGACTTCGGCGGCAACTACGTCTTCGCGCTCGACCTCCTGGAGCAGTACCGCCACGACCCGGGCTCGGTGGACGGGAGCTGGCGCTCCTACTTCGACCGCCTGACCGGACGCCCGGCCGCGGCGGCCGAGGAGCCCATCACGCTGGTCGTCGACGACGACGAGCCCGCGCCGGCCCCGGCCAAACCGGCCAAGGCCGCTCCGGCGAAGGCCGCCGCTCCGGCCCCCGCCGCTCCGGCGCCGGCCGCCGCCCCGGCCCCGGCCGCGCCGGCGGCCATCACGCGCAGCGAGCCTCCCACCCTCCAGCGGGCGGCCGCGCCCGAGCGGTCGCGGGCGCTGGCCGTGCCGGCCCTGCTGCCGGGCGACATCGCCCAGCCCATCCGCGGCGGGGCCATGCGCATCGTCGAGAACATGGAGGCCAGCCTCAGCGTGCCCACGGCCACCTCGGTGCGCGACATCCCGGTGCGCACGCTGGAGGAGAACCGGGCCATCCTCAACAAGCACCGCGCGGCCAGCGGCGGCAGCAAGGTGAGCTTCACCCACCTGGTGTCCTGGGCCATCCTGCGCGCGCTCGACACCTTCCCCCGCCTGAACGACGCCTACGCGGAGCTGGAGGGCCAGCCCCACCGCATCCAGCGCGACAAGGTCCGCCTGGGCGTGGCCGTGGACGTGCAGAAGAAGGACGGCTCGCGCACGCTGCTGGTGCCCAACGTGAAGGACGCGCAGGCGCTGGACTTCGCCGCCTTCGTGAAGGCCTTCGACGACCTGGTGAACCGCTCGCGCAAGGGCCAGATCAGCCCCGACGACTTCATGGGCACCACGGTGTCGATCACCAACCCGGGCGTGGTGGGCACCACCGCCTCCGCGCCCCGGCTCATGCCCGGCCAGGGGCTGATCGTGGCCACGGGCGCCCTCGACTTCCCGGCCGAGTTCCGCTCCATGGCCCCGCGCACGCTGTCGCTGCTGGGCATCAGCAAGGTCATGACCATGACCTCCACCTACGACCACCGCATCATCCAGGGCGCGGAGTCGGGGCTGTTCCTCTCGCGCATCGAGGAGCTGCTGAAGGGCGAAGACGGCTTCTACGAGCGGGTTTTCGAGGAGATGAGCGTGCCCGTGCGCCCGGTGGGCTGGGAGGTCGACACCGCCCCCGCCCTGGGCGCTCCCGCCGGCAACCGCGAGGAGATGGAGAAGCAGGCGCGGGTGCTGCGCCTCATCCGCAACTTCCGCGTGCGCGGCCACCTCATGGCCGACCTCGACCCCCTCGACAGCAAGCGCGCCCCCCACGAGGAGCTGGAGCCGGGCACCGAGGGCCTCACGCTGTGGGACCTCGACCGCGAGTTCATCACCAACGGCCTGGCCGGCAAGGACCGGGCCATGCTGCGCGAGATCCTGGACGTGCTGCGCGAGACCTACTGTGGCACGGTGGGCGTCGAGTACATGTTCATCCAGGAGACCGACCGCCGGCACTGGCTGCAGGAGCGCATGGAGTCCACGCGCAACCGGGGCTCCTTCGACCAGGCCACCCGCCGCCGCATCCTGGAGAAGCTGGTGGAGGCGGAGAGCTTCGAGCGCTTCCTGCACAGCAAGTACATCGGCCACAAGCGCTTCTCGCTGGAGGGCTGCGAGGCCCTCATCCCGCTGCTGGACCACGTGCTCAACGACTGCGCCCGGGCCGGCGTGCGCGAGGTGATCATCGGCATGGCCCACCGCGGCCGCCTCAACGTGCTGGCCAACGTGATCGGCAAGCCGCTGTCGAAGATCTTCGGCGAGTTCGAGGGCAACATCGACCCCGAGAGCGTGCAGGGATCGGGCGACGTGAAGTACCACGTGGGCGCGGCCGGCCTGCACCGGGCGCCCGACGGCAAGACGCTGATGGTGAGCGTGTCGCCCAACCCCAGCCACCTGGAGGCGGTGGACCCGGTGGTGGAGGGCATGGTGCGGGCCAAGCAGGACAACAACGGCGACGGCGAGCGCGCGCGCTACCTGCCCGTGCTCCTGCACGGCGATGCCGCCTTCGCCGGCCAGGGCGTGGTGGCGGAGACGCTCAACCTGGCCGGCCTGGACGGCTACACCACCGGCGGCACCATCCACGTGGTGGTGAACAACCAGATCGGCTTCACCACCCTGCCCCACGACGCGCGCTCCTCCACCTACTGCACGGACGTGGCCCGCATGGTGCAGGCGCCCATCTTCCACGTGAACGGCGACGACCCGGAGGCGGTGGCCTACGTGGCTGGTCTGGCCTTCGAGTACCGCCAGCGCTGGAAGCGCGACGTGGTCATCGACATGGTCGGCTACCGGCGCTGGGGCCACAACGAGGGCGACGAGCCCAGCTACACCCAGCCCATCATGTACGCCAAGATCAAGAGCCACCCCTCGGTGGGCACCCTCTACGGCGCGTCGGCGGTGCGCCAGGGGGTGGTGACCGCCGGCGAGCTGGAGCAGCTCTGGAGCGCCAAGAAGGCGGTCATGCAGGGCGGCGACGACGAGGAGGGCCTGCCCATGCCGCGCCCGGCGGCGGTGGTGCCGACGCCGGTGGACGCGGCGGCCATGCGCGGCCGCCTGCGCACCATCCTGAAGGCCCTGGGCTCGGTGCCGGCCGGCTTCGAGCTGCACCCCAAGCTGGCCGCGCTGGTCAAGAAGCGGGCCGACCTCCTGGAGGGCAAGGGCGACGTCGACTGGGCCACCGCCGAGGCGCTGGCCTTCGGCAGCCTGCTGCTGGAGGGCATCCCCGTGCGGCTCTCCGGGCAGGACTCCGGCCGCGGCACCTTCAGCCAGCGCCACGCCATCCTCTACGACGTGAAGAGCGGCGGCGAATACGTGCCCCTCAACGCGGTGGCGCCGCCGCCGGCCCGCTTCGAGGTGTACGACAGCCTGCTCTCGGAATACGCGGTGATGGGCTTCGAGTTCGGCTACTCGGTGGCCGAGTACCGCACGCTGGTCCTGTGGGAGGCGCAGTTCGGCGACTTCATGAACGGCGCCCAGATCATGATCGACCAGTTCATCTGCTGCAGCGAGCAGAAGTGGAGCCAGCCCACGGGGCTGGTCCTCCTGCTGCCCCACGGCTACGAGGGCCAGGGGCCCGAGCACAGCAGCGCGCGCATCGAGCGCTTCCTCACGCTGTGCGCGGAGGGCAACCTGCACGTGGCCTACCCCTCCAGCCCGGCCTCCTACTTCCACCTGCTGCGGCGGCACGCCCGCGATCCGCAGGAGAAGCCGCTGGTGGTCTTCACGCCCAAGAGCCTGCTGCGCCACCCGCGCTGCGTCTCCCACCTGCCCGAGCTGGCCGAGGGCCGCTTCGAGGAGGCCATCGACGACCGCCTCGAGCCGGCGCGCGTGCGGCGGGTGGTGATGACCTCGGGCAAGCTCTACTACGACCTGGTCAAGGCCCGCGAAGACGCACACGTGGGCGACGTGGCCGTGGTGCGGGTGGAGCAGCTCTACCCCTTTCCGGCCCCGGCCCTCTCCGCCATCCTGGCCCGCTACCCGCACGCGGATCTGGTGTGGGCGCAGGAGGAGCCGCGCAACATGGGGGCCTGGCGCTTCGTGCGCGAGCGCTTCCTCGACGGCGACGTGTCCGCCGGCGGGCGCACCCTCCGCTACGTGGGCCGCAAGGAGAGCGCCAGCCCCGCCGCCGGCTCGCAGAAGGTGCACGTGCAGGAGCAGCAGGCGATCCTGGAGGCGGCCCTGGCCGCCGACGTTCCCGCCGCGGCCGCGGCCCCGGTGGCCGCGGCCGGCACTCCCACGGCATGAGGCTGCCGCGGCCGCTGCGCGGGCCGGTGGTGCACGCGGCCCTGGTGCCGCTGGCCCTGGCCGTGACGCTGGTGCCGGCCGTGACCGACCAGGCGCGCAAGATGCCGAAGCCGATGCCGCCCTTCGAGGAGATGACGCGCCTGCGCGTGGTCTACACGCTGCCCGGCATGGAGCAGTCGGTCGTGCAGAAGGACGTCGTGTACCGCAAGATCGGCGAGGCCCCGCTCAAGATGGACGTCTACGCGCCCTTCGACCTGAAGGAGGGTGAGCGGCGCCCGGCGGTGGTGTTCGTGCACGGCGGCCCCGTGCCCGCCCTGGGCAGCACCAAGGACTGGGGCGTCTTCGTCTCCTACGGGCAGCTGGCCGCCGCGTCCGGGTTCGTGGGCGTGACCTTCAACCACCGCTTCCACGCGCCGGAGGCGGCCCCCGACGCCGACGCCGACGTGGCCGAGGTGGTGGCCTACCTGCGCAAGAACGCGTCCGACCTCGGCATCGACCGCGACCGCATCGCCCTCTGGGCCTTCTCGGGCGGGGGCCCCTTCCTGGCCCGCTGGATCGCCGACCCGCCGCCCTACGTGCGCGCGCTGGTCTCGTACTACGCCGTGCTCGACATCCGCACGCCGCCGCCCGGCCGCCCGGCCAAGCTGACCAGCGAGGCCCGGGCCCGGCTCTCGCCGGTGGCCCGGCTCATGGAGTCCACGCGGCCGGTGCCCATGCTCATCGCGCGCGCCGGCCAGGACGACAAGTCGCTCAACGCCACCGTGGACGCCTTCCTGCTGGAGGCGCTGAAGCTGAACCTGCCGGTGGAGCTGCTCACCCACCCCGACGGCCGCCACGGCTTCGACATCCTCGACGACGACGCCCGCTCGCGCGAGATCATCGCCCACACCTTCACCTTCCTCGACGCCCAGCTGAAGGAACGCGAATAGGCGGAAGGGCAGCCTTGGGGGCCTGGGGCTAAGGCTTGAACAGCTCGTCCGGCAGGGTGGGCAGCGCCTCGAACTCCGTCAGCTCCACGCCGAAGAAGGGCTTGGCGTCCCAGCTGATGGCCAGCGTCTTGAACCAGCGCACTCCGTGCGACTCCATGGTGCCCGACAGCACCACCTGCTCGTCGATCAGCGTCCCGGTCTCGGGGTTGATGATCTGGGTGCGCAGGCGCACCGGCCGGTAGCTCCCGTCGAAGAAGAGGTCCACGTCGTGGCGGCCGGCATGGGCCACGCGCAGGGCGGGCCCGCCGTCGGCCTGGCCCTCCAGCAGCGTGAGCCGGTAGTCCGCGTCCAGCAGCGGCACCAGGCGCAGCACCGCGTAGAGCGCAAACTGCTCGCGCTCGTTGGCCAGCGCGTTGGCGGACAGGGCCTCGGCCTGGCCCTGGCTGTCGCTCCAGCCCCGGCCGCCGTCCACGATCAGGCGGCGCAGCGTGGCCGCCCCGCCCTCGGCCAGCTGCGTCTCCACCCGCGCCCGGTCGGGCGGCACCAGGCGCCAGCGGCCGGTGAGCGCGAGCCGGCTGCGGTCGGGCAGGGTCACGGTGGCGTTGCCGCGCCAGGCCAGCGCGGGGTGCGCGCGCAGCGCCTCCTCGCCCCCCGCGGCCTGGATGGCCTTCAGGACGACGGCGCGCGCGTCCGGGGCCGGGGCGGCGGCGGGTGACGACTGGACGAGGGCGGCGGCCAGGGCGGCGGCGGCGAGCAGCATCCGCCTACTCTAGCAGCCGGCTTCGCCGCGGGCGGCTAGCCCCAGGGCGGGCCCTCCACCAGCTGCAGGATCCCGCGCAGCGGGATGCGGATCCAGTCCGGGCGCAGGCTGAGCTCCAGCGACAGCTCCTGCAGCGCCTTCTCCAGCAGGTAGCCGTCGAGCGCCTCGCGCAGCTGCTGCCGGTCGTCGGGATGGAACACGCTCCCGGGGCTCGACTCGAGGTAGCCGCGCAGGTAGGCGGCCGAGACCCAGCTGCGCCAGTACCCGGCCCACGGCTCCAGCGCGGGCACGTCTTCGCGGCGCACCGAGCCCCCGGACACGGCCGCGTGGGCGGAGGCGTAGTGGAGCGAGCGCAGCAGCGCGGCCACGTCGCGCAGGGGGGAGCGCTTGGTGCGGCGGTCGGCCAGCGAGCGCACGGCCTCGCCCTCCGACATCAGGATGACGAAGTCGCGGCCGGTGTAGAGGACCTGGCCCAGGTGCAGGTTGCCGTGATGGCGCAGGCGCGCGGCGCCGCGGCGGGAAAAGGTGGCCCGGGCCCGGCGCACCACCACCTCTTCGATCTCCACGAGATGGGTGGCGGCGCCGCGCACCTCGTCGGGGAGC
>Ga0111538_10002686_pt1 | contig 24949 bp, 22 predicted proteins | sample SoiMethybrSBSTD1_FD_79669 | JGI IMG/M metagenome (GOLD analysis project Ga0111538, IMG submission 79669) | Bulk soil microbial communities from a Populus tree surrounding site in Tennessee, USA - Soil MetaG P. TD hybrid SBSTD1 (version 2)... | ecosystem: Environmental > Terrestrial > Soil >...
AAACGAATTTCCTTTATCTGTTGAATAAGAATAAAGTAAACTATCACCTGATCCGAATACCATGTGTACTTTTTGCAGGCTGTCTGTTGTTACTGCCGGCATTTTTCCCCTTCCGACAGGTTGAGGATGATCTGTGTGATCAAAAGAGAAAATGAGCATGGAAAATGAAAGAATCAGAAAACATAGCATCAACTGTTTCATAGGCAGGCAATTTACATTTTTGAAAGCGCTTTACCTGAATGTATATATTACTTGTGGAAGGATGATGCCGGATTGATAACTGATATTAAAAGACACGCTTCCTTTCTTCTTTTCAGCATTTTTTATTTGTGCATACCTGTGATAGTTATTTACTACCTGGCGGCCGCTTAAAATGCCAAGTACAGTCCCGGCTAATACATCTGTAAGCCAGTGTTTGTTCTCAGTTATCCTGCTTAAACCAATCAGCGATGCAGAGCCGTAGGCTATAATTTTTACAGCAGGACGGTCTTTGTATTCCATAGCAAAAACGGTAGCCGCCGCAAAGGCGCCTGTAGTATGTCCTGAAGGGAAGGAACTGGTGATCGTTTTGCCATTGATGTCTTTGAATGGAGGATGAAACGGCCCGTGAAATGTTGGTTCTGCCTCCACCTGGTCCGGGTTATAAACATAGGGTCTTTGCCTTCCTGTTAATATTTTCACGACCGACTGAATAGCTCCGGAAATGAGGTAAGATTGGGAAGCAAGCAAGGCCGTTGTTTTTATTTTTTCATTTTTGAAAATAATTCCATACCCTGCCATCACTCCCAGTGTGATAGCCTCATATGGCCCACCCATATTTGTTATGAATTTGCTCACCTTTCCCATCGATGGATTGTTGTTTGTCAGCTCAACAACATTTTTCTGCACAGGTTCATCCGCAAGAAAAAATGGCGCAATAACAGCGACACCTATTCCAAAACTTTTCCAGTCCTTTGGCTGCATGTGAAAAGGTTTTGTGAACTGCTGCTTTGCATTACTGCCCAGGAGCACAAAATAAGTTCGTGCATTAATTGCGGTAGTGGCATTATAGGCTTCCTGTTTAATTACATTTTTCTGACCGGCTGTGTCGGATTTCAACCTGGCGCTGTCGAGTTTTTTGATCAGCGTGTCGGGTTGCTGCGCGGATAATAAAAGAGGATAGATTAATCCTGCTAACAAAAGCAGGATAACCCGGGAGAAGCATATGTTTTTCTCGGCAACTATGAGGTTATTTTATTTTTTAAAAAAGTATGTCCAGATTCTGATTTATTTCTGAATCTCTTTTTCAAGCCTCAAATTAGAATTGAGCTCATTGGACCATTCACAGTATTTTTGAAATGGGTATATATATTGAAACATATGAAGATCCTTATTGTAGAAGATGAGAAAGAACTGGCAGACAGCATAGGTGCTTACCTGTCGGATGAGAATTATCTGTGTGAATTTGCCTATACGTATAATGATGCCCTGGAGAAAATAGAATTATACCAGTATGATTGCATATTGCTCGATATCATGCTGCCCGGTGGAAATGGCATCAAAATACTTGAAGAAATGAAATCTATGAAAAAGGACGAAGGGGTCATTATCATATCTGCGAAGAATTCCCTGGAAGATAAGGTTATGGGGCTTCAGATCGGCGCTGATGACTACCTTTCTAAACCTTTTCATCTTTCTGAATTAGCGGCAAGGGTATATTCAGTTATCCGCAGGAAAAATTTCGACAACCTGAATATTATTGAGCAAAACGAATTGAAGATCGACCTTCCTGCCAAAACTGTATTGGTGAATAACCAGGAAGTAGTGCTCACCAAAAAAGAATTCGATCTGCTCCTCTATTTTATCAGCAATAAGAACAAAGTGATCTCAAAAAGCGCGCTGGCACAGCACATTTCCGGCGACATTGCGGATATGTTCGATAATTACGATTTTATTTATGCCCACATCAAAAATCTTAAGAAAAAACTATCTGATGCCGGCTATGGAAATTACCTGAAAACTCTTTACGGCACCGGTTACAAATGGAACATATGAAACATCTCATGAACCTGACCATAAAAAAGATCATCGTTTATGCGGGCATTGTTCTGGTTTGCAGCATTCCTGCATATTACCTGGTCATCAGCCTGATCTGGCAATTTGAAATGAATGAGCATAACATCGTTCTTACCGATGAAGCCGCGCGGCATGACAGGTACGTGATCATTACAGCTGTAACAGCACTCACCTCTTTATTTTTTATTTTTTTACTGGGTGGCTCTATTTTATTGAACCGTAGTGTGTCACGCCGGTTGTGGCAACCATTTTACGAAAGTCTCGCCAAAATCAGGAATTTCGACCTTACCAGCAGGCAGCAAGTCATTTTTGATCAAACAAACATCTTCGAATTTGCAGAGCTGAACGTCAGCCTGGAAAAACTTATCTCAGGAAATATTTCAGCTTACAACCAGCAAAAGGAATTTACTGACAATGCATCACACGAACTTCAAACTCCTCTTGCCATTGTCCAATCAAAACTCGAACTGCTGCTGCAGAACAGCTCGCTTACCGACGCCCAATATAACAGTATAGAAGATGCTTTACACGCATTAGCCAGAGTTTCACGCATAAATAAAAATTTATTAATACTTGCCAAAATAGAAAACAGCCAGTTCATTGAAAAGGAAAGGATTGATTTTTCCGCATTGCTTCATGAGACCGTTACTTTATTCAAAAATTATTCAGATAATAAAAAAATTGAACTTCAACTGAATATTATTCATGGCAAGATGGTAGAAGGAAATAAGATCCTTATAGAAATTCTGATCAATAACCTCATCACAAATGCTATCCGGCATAGCAGCGACCATAAAAAAATAATTATCAAATTAACCAATGATCACCTGGTGATAAAAAACGAAGGTATATCACCATTACAGGCTGAACAACTCTTCAACCGTTTTGCCACAGCAACTTCAGAGAATCCTGGTACCGGTCTGGGACTGGCATTGGTAAAACAGATTTCCGCACGCTATAACTGGAAACCAGGATATCATTTTGACCATGGATTTCATGTTTTCTCAATAGAATTTTAATTCAGATTGTATACCAAATCAGTTCATAACCTTTACATCTTATTTAAGCTGGATGAAAATTCATCAGATCACTTTTTTTGTTCTGATATTAATCGGAAAAACTGCTGTCAGCCAGGTTTCAAAAGTTACATTATCGGGATTAATAAAAGACGGTTCAAATAAAACGGCTGTACCTTTTGTGAATGTTACACTTAAAAATGCGAAGGACAGCACATTTATTGCCGGCACCATTACAAATGAGGAAGGAAGGTTTACACTTGCAGATATAACCCCGGGTAACTATCTGATCGGGTATTCATATATAGGCTTTCAAACCAAATTACAACCAATCACGGTGGGACAACTCAGCAATTTCCTTGACCTTGGAAATATTGAAATCGTTCCTGAAGCACAATCATTGGGCGTAGTAACAGTATTCGTCAGACAGGATGCCGTGTCTGACAAAATGGATAAAAAGACTTTTGATTTATCAGATAATATCAGCCAGTCTGGTGGTTCAGCGCTGGAGGCCATGAAAAACCTGCCGGGAATTACGGCAGGACAGGATGGTAAAGTTTTATTACGGGGGAGTGATAAGGTAATGATATTGATAGACGGCAAACAAACGGCGCTTACAGGTTTTGGTGGACAGAGCGGTCTTGATAATATTCCCGCATCCGCCATAGAAAAGATCGAGATCATCAATAATCCTTCTTCAAAATATGATGCAAACGGGAATGCAGGTATTATCAATATAATATATAAAAAGGAAAAGAAGGAAGGATTTAACGGAAAGGTTGGATTAACCGCGGGCGTAGGTGCATTATGGATAAAAAAAGAAAATCTTCCAACTATTAGTCCGCAATACCAGGGCACTCCAAAATTAAATCCATCCCTGTCTCTTAATTACAGGAAGAATAAAGTAAACTTTTTTTTACAAGCCGATGATCTGTATACAAAAACGTTGAATAAAAATGAATTTGTTGAAAGATTGTATGATGAGGGAGACACAGTTATTCAGCAGACAAAAAGAAACAGGACCACCAACTTTGTTACAGTCAGAACAGGTATAGACTGGTTTCTAAACCCCGATAATACATTTACTATATCAGGACTTTTCGGGAGTGAAAAAATCCTTGATCATGGCGATGAGCCTTTTTTCAATGGTCACCTCACAGAGAGGATACGCCTATGGCAATTCCTCGAAGATGAACTTAAAACAACTGCAAGCGGTTCAGCGAACTGGCAGCATAAGTTCACCCAACCAGGCAGATTACTGAATGCAGGATTCAATTATACTTTCCATCGTGAGGACGAAAAGTATTTTTTCACAAATACCTTACCTGATTTTACCGGGCTTGATTCTTTCAAACTGATCTCAGATGAACATGTTGCGGATCTCAATATTGATTATATACAACCATTAAGGCATGGAAGATTTGAGACGGGTTTAAAGTTCAGAAGAAGATATATCCCTGTGAATATGCAATTCAAACCGGGTTTGAATTCACCGCTTGATACAAGTGCAGGTGGATGGGCAAACTATGGCGAAACAATTCCCGCATTATATGGCAATTATATTTTCGAGAATAATCACTTTGAAATAGAAGCAGGATTAAGGATAGAGTATGTGAGAATAAATTATGATGTAAATCCAGATCATCCTACCTATGAAAGTGATGGGTATGAATACACGGAGCCCTTTCCGAATTTGAGGTTGGCATATAAATTCAATAGCAATAATAAACTTTCTGTTTTTTACAACAGGAGGGTTGACAGACCCAATGAAGTGGATATCCGCATTTTTCCTAAATATGATGATGCTGAGATCATTAAAGTTGGTAATCCTGCACTGCGGCCGCAGTTTACCAATACTTATGAATTGGGTTATAAAACCAGCTGGAATAGCGGATACCTGTTTCCATCCATATATCATAAAAGGATCGATGCAACTATTTCGAGGATTGCCAGCATAGAGCCGGGCAGCACATTGATATATAATATTTTTCAGAATGCAGGGGAAAGCTATTCCACAGGAATAGAACTTTTCTTCTCGCAAAAAATAAATGAAATTGTTACGTTCAATGTGGGTCTTAATGGATATAAAAATATCGTCGACTCTTTTACTGTTATTAATAAATACCCTGTTGAAAATGTTTTTTCTGCTGATAGGGAAGAGATTATTTCCGGGAATGTTAAATTCAATGGCCTTGTAAATATTACTTCGCGGGTGGAGGCACAGCTCACAACTGCCTACCAGGCTCCCGACCTTATTCCACAGGGAAAAGTTTTCTCAAGGTTTTCAATTGATGCAGGCATTAAGATAAAGATCCAGAATGGAAAAGGTGAGCTTGTATTGAACGCATCAGATATTGCAAATACGCTGCAGTTGAAAAGAGAAATTAAGGGTGATGGCTTCCGGTATGTCAGCAATGACTATTACGAAACGCAAGTGTTCAGGATTGGATACAGCTATAAGTTTTAATCCATTGCCCTCCATCCGGGATTCGTAACATCCCTCGGATCAAAGAAATTTTCCTGTTCAGTGATCAAGTCATTTTCATTAACAATAAAGCGATCCACTACTCTTAGTGTGCAGGCCGGCTGTATAAGGTGACAATGAAACTCAACTGTAACAGCTGTCTCTTCTTTATTCACATAGGTATCGATCAGGTCAACACCTTTAAGTAATCCTGGAAGAGGTGCCCACCATTGTTCTCTCAGGTTCTCTTTACCTGTTAAAGGGTATTCGGAACCGCCCGAACATAATGGCGCACGCAATACTACATATTCATCATATGGAATGGCGTCGAATTTTTTTGCACCCAAACCATTCAACACATAATCCTTTGCTATTTTATGTAGCTTTTCTGTGCGGGAGGGTTTAACGACTGTTGGATTTAAGAGATTTAACTCTTTAAGAACATCTATGGCTGTCATAAATTATATTTTATTTACAGCTAAGATATACTGGGCGGGACCCATTTTCCTTGTAAAAGTGCGGCATCCTATTGTAGAAATGCGACAGACTAATCCATATTTTTAATGCATCTTATTTTGCACCTCATACTTTGTGAAGGTATCCCCGAGTTTGAGCACGAACCACTCGTTCATCTTGTAATCCGATACGATGAATGTTTCAGGAGAAATATTAAAATCAACCCATTCTAATAAAATGTTGTTACTGCTGGTAAACGTTCTGAAGTTGTAGTGGTATTCAATACAGGGTTCTTTTGATAATACCCATCCATCATTTACTGTTCCATCGAAAGCATAGGTGTCTTCGCTATTCACTTCAGGAATAGAAAGTTGCCGGTCGTTCTTATAAAATGATGTGATAATATAGGTCCTGTCTTTTGATAACATTGAGGAAAATTCGGAAAGCTTGAGTTGTTTGCTTGCTATTGGCAAATCAATTTGTTTGTGGCAGGAGCAAAAAGCTGCCATAATCAAAATGGCGGATATTGATTTCAAGGGTATGGATTTGGACTGGGATATTAACGAAAAAGCTAATCCATATATTTCATTCCTTCAATAAAAAACAGCTTTAACCTGTATGTAACCGATAATCGGGTTGTATACTGGCTAAACATCTTAAAATCAGTTCCCTTAAATGGAATCTATCAACGTCTCCACGGCCATGGAGCAGTAGGCTGAATATTCTTATATAAACTGTCTACCACAGGCTTAAGTTTATTGTACCATGGCGTATAATTCAGGAGCTTGATATGTATGCCGTCACTTTCAAACTTCGATGCATCGTACCACCTGTTGGGATAGTATTGCTGATAAGATGGCTTTATATTTACGAACCTGGTTGCAGTACCTGTATAAGAATTGTCTTTTGTAAGCTTATTCTTATAGATGTTGTTAAGATTGTCGATGTCATAAATAGACTGGCCGCTGCTGGTTTTGTACACATCATATCCTCTCTTGAACAGCTCGGGACAAGCAACCATTGAACAGATAATGATCTTCGCCTTCGGATTGTGCGACCTCAGTATATCGTAAAATTTTATGAAGTTCGGTTCAATTGTAGAAGACACTTTTTTGTAGGTAGATACCGGGTATCTCAAATACTCATTCTCTCCCTGGTACAATATGATCACGCTTGGTTTATAATCAGTAAACAGATCATCGATGTAAGGTATTTGTTCAGCCCATGTGGTTCCGCCAATCGCACGGTTGATAACCGGGTAACCGATCCAGGTCTTGTCCCAGTTGGAATATAGCATGCGTTTCATCAGGGAATTTCCACCGAACACGATCCCACCCCCATTACGCGCTGCAGCAAGATTCTGATCACTGTACTTACCAAGGTTCTTAAGCGTCCACACACGTTCCGCAAGGGTAGTGTCTGAACTGTAAGAGCTGTCATTGCTGGATGATGGTTCAATAGATGTTTTCTGGCAGGATAGAAATGTCACAAGGATAAGTGAGAACAGGAGAAATTTCTGTTTCATTGAAACAAAGGTTTATTTGGTTTAATAAAACGCGATAGGGGCGTGGTGCGGATTAAATATCGCGTTAGTAAGAATACACAAACAATGCCACAATAAAATAACTTATCACAAGAGTATTTTAATTTACTTTTTCCCCATCGCATTTTTAAAATACCTGCCTTGCCTGGTTGGAGTGAACTCCCAGTTTTCTATCAGCATAGGAGCCCATTGCGGATCGAATACCCATACAACATAAGAAATATTATTTTCTCTCGTATATGTTGTTATCGCGTCACCATAGGATTCATCACTGATAACGGGAATGTGTGCACCCCTTTCACCTTCACCACAGAATCCAATTTCCGTTAATATCAAAGGATACTTCTTTGCGGCAAATCCCCAGTCGGCCGTCCATTTTTCTTCCCATGGTTTTGGACGTTTCATAGGATAAGGATGGCTGACATATCCGATGCCTTCTGCATTAATCGGATCTGTTGCAACAGGCATCAGGTCGTAAGCCCAATTGAACCCTGCTACAAGTGGAACTGTTTGAGCTTTGTTATTCCTGATGGTGCCGATCATTTCTTCATTCAGTTGTTTCCATTCCCCCCAGCTGATGTCACCAAGCTTTCCTCCATAAGTTGTGGGCTCATTGAACAATTCAAAAAAGGCAACAGTGGGATTATCTTTATATTTCTTCGACATGATATCCCAGAATTCCATTGTTTCTTTTTTAGTAGTGTTGTACATGTCGTTCTGGTACTTTTCCGTCTTAAGGTTTCCGATACTGTGCCAATCGATGATTACATACATGCCAAGGTCGCCTGCGTATTTGATGCCTTCATCTAAAAGTGCAATATATTTTTCCTGGCCAAGATTGCGCCATGCGTTTGGATGTACAGGAAACCTTACAAGGTTAGCGCCCCAGCTTTTTATCACTTCAAAATATTCTTTGTTCCAGTGCTGGTCGCGGGAGAGTTTTTCGGGATCGCTGCTGCTCACACCATGAAAGATGACCGGTTTACCATCAGCAATGAACCGGTTTCCTTTAACAGAAATTCTGGGAAGTTGTTTCTGGCTGAATGCTGATAAAAAAACTAAAAGCGTTAAGCTGAAAATTAAACCGGTTTTCATGATCATGTATTTGTATTTCAATTTACACGATTTCAGCATCACTTAGCGAATGCGAACTGCAGGGTAACATACCAGTTACGGATGTCGGAAGGCAGAATACCCGGACCCGGATAACCATCCGCACGGCGCGTGAAATATTTTTTATCGGTGAGATTGTTCACCCCGGAATAGATAGTAAACATTTTCCAGTTGTAACTGACACTTACATCCATCACACTGAACGCGGGAATTGCTCCGTCCACCGCAGTTGGCGTTGTTTCGGCATTTGTTGCATCAGAATATTGTTTAGCCTGGTATGCAAACTGGTAAGTAATATTAAATTTCTTTGTACCAAAAGAAAGTCCTGTACGGAACAATACCGGTGGCACGTTTTCCACCAGCTTTCCATCAAATGCCGAATTTTTCGAATTCATATATTTCGCGTCGATAAGGGAGAGACTTGTGTATAAATTCAGTTTATACTTTGAAGCCGGTCCCTTAATCGCATTCAACACATCACCTTCTAGTAAAACTTCGAGGCCATAATTCCTGCTATCCGAAACATTTGTACGTAAACGATAAGTCATAAAACTTGTGTCTCTGGTAAAGATCGATCCGATTCTGTCGTTGTAACGTAAATAAAATACACTGGCATCAAGGTATAACCATCCTTTATAATTTCCCCGGAAGCCTGCATCGGCATTGTACCCTGTTTCATCATGAAGTTCGGGATCTACTCTTGCATTCGCATTCAGCACCCTCAGGTCATTAAAGTTGATGGAACGGTAATTCTGTGAGATGTTCGCATATAATTCAGTTCCATTATCAAATTTCCATGCTGTGCCTAATCCAAGTAAGGTGAACGAACGCGGATTGGATTTCTCTTCCTGGATCTTTTCACTCGGGATAAAAATATTCAGCTTGTAGTAGTATCCCTCAGCCTTGGTGTTGATATGCTCGAACCTGATGCCGGGAGTAATGCTCCATGATTTGTTGATCTGAAAAATATTTTCTGCAAATAATGCAAAGTTCTTTCCTGGAAAAAGGTAGGAAGATTTATCGGGCTCAGTACCAATAAAAGTAAAATCTGCGTCACTTTTATCATTTGCGTCGCCCTGCTTCCTGTCGGTAAGGCCCCTGTAAAAGCGGGTTCCAATAAGGAAGGTGCTCTTATTAGTGCCGGTTAATTTATACCGGTGAATAAATCTCAGCTCCGACCCGATATTGTTGTACCTGTCGGCCTGCAGGTCGCGGTTGCCCCCAGGGTCGGGTCTGTTGATATACGTTAATATACCCATTGCTTTTCTTCCACCCTGCAACGTATAAGTGCGCCAGTTCAGCCTCGTGTTATCAGAAAATAAATAGTCGAGTTTAAATGCAATCAGGTTCCAGTCTACACGGAACCAGTTTCTTGCTCTATTGGACACTGAAGGGTCTTCATAGAATTGCTCGTCAGTTAATCCACCAGGCTGCTGTGCCAGGTATGACATGAATGTATATTCCCCGGTAATTTTTAATTTGTTGTTTACATCATAAGCAACATGTGCGAAAGCATTGTGCTGGTCGAAATGACTGTTGGGTCTCCAGTTGTCGCCCCGTTTATACTGGTAAAAAGTATAATAGTTCAAACGGTTCTTAGCGATCGTTCCGCCGAAGCTGTTAAATGAATTGAACAATCCAAAGCTTCCGCCGGACTGTCGGGTTGTAAATGCAAAACGCTTGTCTTCTGGTCCCTCTTTCATCACAAAGTTTACAAGTCCGCCAAACTGCGGACCGTATTGCAATCCTGCGGCGCCACGTACTATCTCGATCCTATCGATGGCTTCTGCCGATGGTGTGTAATAACTTTCAGGATATCCCAATGCATCGGCGCTTATATCATAACCATTTTGCCTGATGTTGAAGTTAGAAGAACGGTTAGGGCTTAATCCCCGCCCACCGATACCTAATTGAAGTCCTCCGCGGTCATATTCCCAAATATTTAATCCAGGAATTCTTGCATAGATCTGCCTTGTATTGTTGTTGGCCAGGTTTGCATTGATGTTGTTCATCTGGATGAGTTCACTTTTTTTACCGGCATATACAGCTGTGCCTTCAATATCCCTTAATTTTCCTGATACGGTAAGCGTCTTCGGTGACACTACCTGCACTTCAGTAAGCGTATCATAATTCTGTGCAAAGGCATTTCCCGTCAATAAAAAAAATATGACAACTACAATACAATTCTTCATGTTCACCTGGTTGTTTTAAACGGCAGCACCCAGTTATAATGCTGCCATCCTGTTTTTTGAACGGAAAGGTTCACAGTGGAATCCACAAATAACTGTGATCTTGCTCCGTTTAGCGTAACATATATTTCCGCTGTCACTTCCGGATCTTTGATTCCTCTCTTCCTGAAAACCTCCGCAAGATACTTCGCATATTTCACGATCATATCAGGTTGTGTACTCATCATTTTTTCCTGTAGCGGGGTCAGGAATTCAGAATTATTTATTTCAAATCTGCGGCCCGATTGTTTTTCTTTTACCCTGAAATAAGCAGCTCCCGCTTTTTCCATCAGCATAACCCTCCATGAAAACCTGAATCCTTCTTCGTGCCAGAATAAGTGACCCGGGTACAATAGAAATCTTAGCGGAACGAGGATCTGGATAACGGCATACATTATCAATGCATAAGGCAACAGCCTGTTCTGTTTGAATATTGGTGGCAGAACCGTATCGCCTTTTATTTTTCCCGGAAAAAATATCAATGTGCTCGCGATCATAACGTATGGAAACATGCCGATACCCGGAAAGAATATGGCGGTTGCCAAATGAAAAATAATAACGAAGAGATAAGCTACAGGCCGGGATTTTTTGTTCATCAGGAAGAAAACAATAAACAGGTCATATGCTGCTCCAAACCAAGAAAAAAGATAAGCCACCCATTCTTTGTACAATAATGGCCCTATGACAGGCAAATGCGATTTTGCCGGAAGCCATGTTTTCATCGGCTGTGCCTCGATCAGCCAGTCATAATTAAGTTTTGCAAGCCCTGCGAATATGTAAACTATGGCGAGCTGAAAGCGAATGATGCCAACAGTCCATGCAGGTACAGTTTCCGAGGATTGAACAAGTTTGAAATGTGTATCAAGACTAAACTTCCTGTTTGCCGGAAGCCATATCATAAGGAATGAGATAAGGCTGATAAAATAATAGTGATTAAGATAGGTAGTTACATCGATCAGTTCAATGTAAGTAAAACCAAGAAAAAATACTATGGCTGCAATCCTGTAAAATAGACCCAGGCAAATAAGCAGTGAAGCAATGATAACCGCCAGGAATAAAATATACATCCCCGGATCACCAATCGGCTTTATCCATTCAAATCCTGAATATGAAAAATGAAAAGTGGGTTTGATGTAAACGGTATCTATCCACCCTCTTAACAAGAACCTGATGAGACTCGCAAACATCAGTAGTCCAAACGCGATCCTGAACCTGACGAGCGGTAAAATGGAAACCGGTTTATTAATCTCCGTCATTATCCATAAATGAGATCTGTACACCCAAAGCAGAAGATACATCAGTTTTTAAAAGCGTCAGCAACTTTTGAATTTCTTTATATGCTTCTTCAACTTTGTCAGCGTCTTCGGTAAATGATGTTGACAGTGGATCAGGAATGGCTTCAATTTTACCGATCACCATATCAAATTGAGCAAGCACATCATTGTTCAGTGTTTCTTTTTTAAGTGATACGAGATACGCTGAAATTCCTTTGCTTCCTGTTCCGCCAACGAATGTGTTTTTCAAACTTTTGATGTTCGCTCCCGCAAGTTCTGATCCTATACCTGCAAAATATGCTTCGGATTTAGAAGCAAATACAATTCCGTTGGATTGTTTGCCAAATGGCCAACCGATACGAGGCCCTTTCATCATATCCATCTGGAATGCCAGCATGTTTACCATGTTGCCAATAGGACTTCCCACATCTGATTTTGTATTTGATATAAATGTATTGCGGTAAGTGCTCCAGTCGCTTACAATTTTATCTACCAATGTTTTCATCCGCTGCACCACATCCTTAAGATATTTAACCCTATTGGCTGTATTGTTGTTAAATTTTGCAATGGCGTCGGGGCCAAACAATAAATATCCTAATGCCGGGAAACCCTGTGAGTAAAAATTATTTCTTTCATAAACTGTAAGATCATAATTGCCACTTGTAATATTATTTTCTATTGAAGCACTGTCTACCGTATAACCGGCAAGAACACCATTTTCGGTAAAACTGTAAGTGAGTCCTCCGGAAAAATTAGCGTAGTAGTCAAGCAGTGCTGTACCTGCAGGACCGAAATTGAACACTTCAATATTTTCATATGAAAGGTAAGCCTGTCTGTAAACTACTTTCACCGCATCCTGTGTTGCTGTTGAAGGTGCATCTGCATAGGCATTTACACCCACTATCAGTGCATCTACGTCTTCCTGTAGCTTCGTGTATGCGGGGATAATGATATTGTCCGCATAGTTGGTAAGCATTGCTGTTTTATCAAATGAACCCGGATCTTCAATTCCCGGATCAGAAGAATTTTTACTGCACGAAAACAGCAGAATAAATAAACCTGCAATTAAAAAAGAACCACTTTTCGGCCTCTTGATCATGTTCATTTTGTTCTATTCATTTAAAGACAAAACCCGGAAGCATATTTTTTTGCTCCGGGGTGAATGCCATTATAACTTTATTTTACTCTGACTGCAACTGGCCATACGCTGTTCTAAGAATTTCTTTAACTGCATTCAGCTGTGTGAACGATGGATCACCAATCAGATCATAAAGATTTGCATCCGGACCTAATATACTTACGATTTGCTGGTATTGCGCATCTGTTAATTTACTTGTCGATGGCCTGTATTTTAGTGCTGAAACGAAACCGAAACCTTCAGACAATGCATGGAATTGTGAAGAAAGATTGCCTGATTGTGCCTGCGGAAGGGTGATGTATGCCCAGGCAGCTGCAGCAGCAACTTTTTCCCAATATTCTTTAATGATAGTTACCTGTTTGTTAACTTCTACCATGTCTTTGGCAACTATCGCAGCCCTACCTGTACGGAATGCTTTCCAGATGATGTCGTTTGCCCCGATATAAAGTCCCCTTTCACGGATGTAGTTACCCCAGAAAAGGAGGCTTGGTTTATTGTTGGTGGCGAATTCAGTTGTTGTATCGTAGTTAACAGGAATTGAAAAATATCCGAATGCAAGATCGAATGTGTGTTCCATTTCAGTGCCCTTGCCGGGTACAACGGTATTGTTGTCAGAGGAGCTTACCTGGTCGAGGAGCGCTATACCTTCTTTGAATAATGATGCGCCCATTGTGCCCTTCTGGAATGCCTGAACTAATTCGAGACCTTTTTCGGTTACGAGGATCTTACCTGCATTCCTGTTGATGTATCCTGCAGTTCCATTAGCGGCAGGAGTGAGATCCTGAGCACTTAATGTAACGAGTGCATCTAGATATCCTTTAAATGTGGGTGCGTCTGAAATTACTTCGGAAAGACTTGTACCTGATGTGTTGAGCCATGCAGTGTCGAATGGATTACCGGTATTGGTCCACATGTTGTCGATTTTAGATTGGTCGAGTGGAACTTTATCCATGCTTGACTGTGTTTTACCGGCGTATTTATTGATGCCATCGAGCATTTTTACGTGCGCTGTGGCTTCTGAAAATTCTATGTTGTCGAAAGTATAAGCTGATGGGATAGTATAAGGTGTAATGTTTGGTCCATCGCTGTCTTTATCGCATGAGGTGAAAGTGAATAATGCCAATGATAGAATAGATCCGTATATAAGTTTTTTCATTAACTGTTGTTTGAACGCCAAACTTAGGATCGATCCCTGTTAAAGGCTTACGAATTCCGCAATAAGCATTTTCGAAATGAGAAAAAACGTTCAGAAGAATTTCTTATGAGGCTGATTTTCAATGTTTATGCCAAAAACCGATCTCCTGGGTTTTAGCCGGTTTAATGTTTAAAATGTTGATTGAAAAGCTCTTGTCAGTCTCTTGTTAGTCTCCATTCGACCAACAAGTAATTCTACTTTTGATCAATAAAATAGAAGGAATGGTTTTTAAGCAGAGGTGAGCTGCTAAAATTTATTTTATGATCAATCAAAATCTGCAAAAGTATGTGTTGATGCTTGAGAACGATAGCGACGACCGCTACTTCACTCAAAGCACGCTGAAAGAACTTAATCTAAATATCTTAGTCCGGTATGAATACTGGTCGTCATCACTTTTACAATCTATTAATAAAAATGATCTGCCGGGTATCATACTCCTTGCTTATAACACTTCGCCTGAAAACGGGCTTGAAATTGTAAAAGAATTTAAAAGCCATCCTGATTATGCACCGGTACCCATAGTGATTTTAACTGAAGAACTTTTACCTGATCTGATAAAAAAATACTACCTCGCAGGAGCAAATTCAGTGATTAAGAAACCAACCACATTAGAGCTGACAACGAAAAAAATAAAAACATTTTTTGAATATTGGTTTGGTGTCGCGGAGTTGTAATAGTGAGTAAATCAAAATAATCGTATGCTCCAGGTCCTTTGAAAAACCTGGGATGGCGTCAACAGGTTAATACCTTCTTTATTGATCAGCTCTTGTTTACTCGTGGTGGCGTCTGCAATGCCGCACCATGGCTCAATGCATACAAAGTCAGCACCCGGTGCCGCCCATAATCCCAGGAAAGGAAAACCGGGATAGCTTACTTCAACCCCATGCTTCGACTTGTTACTTTTCAGTTTCACCTTATGCGAATTGAGATACTTGAAAACAAGCGCATCATTCCTGAACAGGTCTTTAGTGATATGAAGAATATTGGTATTGATCAGGAAAGGAACAGTAGTGGGTTCTATCAATCCATCTTTTGATACCATCCACTTGTATGCATCCTCGATTTGTTCGAATTCGAAATAATAATCCTGGTAAGCAAGTTTTTTATCAAGCGGAACTTTAAAAGCAGGATGTGCCCCGATAGAGAAATACATGTTTTCATCGCCCTTGTTTGTAACCCGGTATTTTACTTCTATGTTATTTGAAGCGATGGTATAAACAACATCGAGTATGAAAGGAAATGGAAAATTGCGGGAAGTGTTCCCGTCATCTTTTAAAGTGAGCGTAGCAGATGTTTCTGATTGTTCAGTAACAGTAAAATCCATGTCGCGGGCAAAGCCATGCCTTGTCATAATATAAGCCTTGTTATTGTAGTAATAAGTGTTCTGTTTCAAAGTGCCGACGATAGGGAAAAGGATCGGGGATTTTTTGTTCCAGAACTTTGCATCACCGCTCCACAGGTATTCGAGATTAAACTCTTTTGAATAAATACTGTCGGTCTCTGCGCCTTTCGTTTTCACCTGGATTTTTAACTGGTCATTTTCAAGTGTTATCATATGCGTGGATTAATATCCTACTTGAAAGTTACAACTGATGGAATATGATTTGCATTTTAAGATCAAAATTCAATATGGCTAAAGGTTCAAAAAAACAGATCAGGAAACCACAGCACCAGCAAAGGCCGGGCAAGGAATCGAAAATGAGTCCGCAGCCTGAATTTCAACCGGAATACTTGGGCAGCGGGAGGTTAAGAAATAAAATTGCCCTGATAACAGGAGGTGATAGTGGCATCGGCAGGGCTGTCGCCGTTTTGTTTGCTAAGGAAGGCGCTGATGTTGCAATCGTTTACCTCAACGAGCATGAAGATGCAAATGAAACAAAGATCAATGTAGAGAAGTACGGGCGTTCGTGTATATTATTGCCCGCAGACATTTCAAAAGAGAATAATTGTAAAAAAGTAGTTCAGCATACGATCAGGAATTATAAAAGAATAGACATTCTGGTAAACAACGCGGCATTGCACTGGCCCGCGGAGAGACTTGAAGATATTTCAACAAAGCAGTTGCTCACTACATTTTCAACAAATATTTTTTCCTATTTCTGGGTTACAAAATTTGCCCTGCCACACATGAAAAAAGGGAGCTGCATCATCAATTCATCCTCTGTTACGGCTTACAGGGGAAGTCCTTCTCTAATAGATTATGCCTCTACAAAAGGTGCTATCATTGCCTTTACGCGCAGCTTGTCCACTAATCTTGCTGAAAAGGGAATCAGGGTGAATGGTGTTGCGCCTGGTCCTATATGGACGCCTTTGATTCCTTCCAGCTTCGACGGTAAGCGCGTAGCACAGCATGGGAGTGATGTGCCGATGAAACGGGCTGGTGAGCCTGCAGAAGTGGCGCCATCATATCTTTTTCTTGCCTGTGATGATTCTTCATATATGACCGGCCAGATCTTGCATCCTAATGGCGGGGAAGTGGTGAATGGTTAATCTTCCCAAAACTTTTAGTAAATTCGCGGTCCTCATGGCAAAAAGTAAAGAAACAGAAGTCCCGGATCAAAACGGCCAGGAATACATTGAAGTTTTCGGAGCCCGCGAACATAACCTCAAAAACATTGACATCCGCATCCCTAAAAATAAACTGGTGGTTTTCACCGGGGTCAGCGGAAGCGGCAAATCATCCCTAGCCTTCGACACCATTTATAATGAAGGCCAGCGTCGCTATATGGAAAGTTTTTCAGCCTATGCCCGCCAGTTTATCGGCGACATGGAACGCCCCGACGTTGATAAGATCACCGGTCTTTCCCCTGTCATCTCTATCGAACAGAAAACAACCAACAGGAACCCCCGATCTACAGTTGGCACTATCACTGAAGTATACGACTTCATGCGTCTGCTTTTCGCGAGAACTGCGGAAGCATACAGTTACAACACAGGTAAACTGATGGTAAAATTCAGTGAAGAAGAAATTGTACAGAATATATTTCAGAAATTTCAGGGAAAGAAGATCAGCGTGCTTGCACCGCTGGTTAGAGGAAGAAAAGGTCATTACCGAGAGCTGTTTGAAGACACCAGGAAAAAAGGTTACCTGAAAGTGAGGATAGATGGTGAAATTAAAGACCTCGTTCCCAAAATGCAGGTTGACAGATACAAGATCCATGATATTGAAGTAGTAATCGACAGACTTGCCGTTACTCCGGACATGAAAGTGAGATTGAGCCAGAGTATTCAGAAAGCATTGCAAACCGGAAAGGACCTTATGTTTATTTTACTGAATGATCTCGATAAGACCGTGCAGTACAGTAAAACACTAATGTGTGAAGATACGGGAATCAGTTACGAAGAGCCATCGCCCAATTCATTTTCTTTTAATTCACCTTATGGATATTGCCCGGTTTGCAAAGGCCTTGGCGATATTTACCAGGTGAGCCTCGAGGCAATCATTCCAGATAAAAATTACAGTGTTAATGAAGGTGCTTTTGTTCCGCTCGGTGAAGCACGTGAAGCATTTGTATTCAAACAGGTTCAACAGCTTGCGCGTAAACATAAGATCGATCTTAATAAACCCGTAAAAGAATTATCACCCAGGGCTGTTAATCTAATTCTGTATGGCAATGAAGATGGAGAGGGAACTGTAGACATCGATTACAATGAGATAAACACTAATGGAAACGTATACTTCGAAGAATATGAAGGGATTGTTCCTCAACTCAAACGTTGGTTCAACGGAGGTACTACGGAAGCTTTGCGGGAATGGGTTGAACAGTTCATGGAGCTTAAAACCTGTCCGGAATGTAATGGTGCAAGGCTTAGAAAAGAAAGCCTGTGGTTTAAAGTTGATGGGAAGAACATTTCTGAACTCAGTGAATTGAATCTCGACAAACTGATGGTATGGTTCGAAGGAATTGAAGCACGCCTCAGTGGTAAACAAAAGATAATTGGAAAAGATGTTTTAAAAGAAATTCGCGAACGGTTACAGTTCCTGCTGGATGTGGGCCTGAATTATCTCACATTGAACCGTTCGGCGAGAACGCTCAGCGGAGGTGAATCGCAGCGAATTCGGCTTGCAACGCAGATAGGCTCACAACTGCAGGGAATTACTTACATTCTGGATGAGCCCAGCATCGGGCTGCATTCGCGCGACAATAAGAGGTTGATAGAAGCATTGAAAAACCTGAGGAACATTGGTAACAGTGTACTGGTAGTGGAACATGATAAAGACATCATGCTTTCTGCTGATCATCTGGTAGACATTGGTCCGCGTGCAGGAAAGTATGGCGGTAGAATTGTGGCTGCAGGTGATCCGAAAAAATTATATGAATCAGATTCTGAAACATCAAGATTTTTATTCGGGGAAAGAACAATTGCAGTACCTCCGCAAAGGAGAAAAGGAAACGGAAAATTCCTGGAGCTGAAAGGTGCAAATGGAAATAACCTGAGATCACTTAATGTAAAGTTTCCACTTGGAAAATTGATAGTGGTAACCGGCGTGAGTGGCAGTGGAAAGTCGACACTGATCAATGAAACCCTTTATCCGATATTGAGCACGCATGCATATAATTCGAGAACCGTGCCATTGGAATATCAGTCGGTGAAAGGACTTGATGTTATTGATAAGGTAATTGAAATGGACCAATCGCCAATCGGTCGCACACCACGAAGCAATCCTGCTACCTATTGTGGTTTTTTCACCGATATAAGAACATTGTTTGCGTCAGTGCCTGAAGCGAAGATCAGGGGGTATACTCCGGGCCGTTTCTCGTTCAATGTGAAGAGCGGGCGTTGTGATGTATGTGAAGGAGGTGGCTTGCGCGTGATTGAAATGAATTTTCTGCCTGATGTATATGTGCATTGTGAAAAATGTAATGGACGCAGGTACAACCGCGAAACACTTGAGATAAGATACAAGGGTAAATCTATCAGTGATGTGCTGAATATGACAGTTGATGAAGCCGTTGAATTTTTTTCAGCTGTTCCATACATTTACCGCAAAATAAAAGTGCTGGAGGAAGTAGGATTGGGATACATAACCCTCGGGCAATCTGCAGTTACATTAAGTGGTGGGGAAGCGCAGCGTGTAAAGCTTTCAACAGAGCTTGGAAAAAAGGACACCGGTAAAACATTTTATATTCTCGATGAGCCTACTACCGGATTGCATTTCCAGGATATTCAGCACCTGCTGAATGTATTGAACAAACTTGTTGACAGAGGTAATTCTGTACTGGTTATCGAGCACAATCTCGACGTGATCAAAGTTGCTGATCATATCATCGATCTCGGCCCTGAAGGTGGTGATGGTGGTGGGAGAATATTATTTGAAGGCACACCTGAAGAGTTGATTAATGTGAAGGAAAGCCATACGGCGAGGTATTTAAAACCGGAACTGGATAAAAAGTGAAAAGTAAAAAGTTAAAAGTTAAGAGTGATGTGTCTTTGCAAAACTTCACGTTTTTAAGTGAGATGTGAAAATTAAGCCTTTTAACTTTTGACTTATAACTTTTAACTTTTCACTTTCTTCAAAGCAAAGGCCGGCAATTTTTCATCGCCGGCCTCTGAGGATACTGGATAGATACCAGAAGTTAAAAAATACATTCAGCAAGCAGTTGCAGGGAGTGATTAAAAAAATCTTTTTTTATCAGGGTACTTGGTATTTATAGGGAACGGACCAGGTTTTGACTCAACCAGATATTAGATTTATGAAATTTCCCTGCAGCTTACTGATTTAGCATTTAAAATATTTTATGTTAACGAATGGCGATCTGGCCATTGCCGATGCGCTTGTCATCACTGAAAACCTCAAATAAATAAGAACCTTTCTGAATGCCTTTTAATATTATAGTTTGTTTATTTCTTGTTTCTGCCTGATGTACCAGTTTACCTTCAAGATCGAACATGTATAACTGGTATACTTTTCCTTCTTCACCACGTACTGAAAAAAATACTACTTTCTGGTTCACATCCGGGTATAGGCTGATGCGGTGCGACTTAACAATATTATTCTTCTGAATAAATATGGTATCACTTCCCCATGAAGCCGAAGCCCCGGCCACACTAAACAGCATCACAGTAAGAAGCGTGGTAACTTTTACGACGCCTGAATTACTTTGAAGTAAATTCATCAGAATCTTATTGGACAGTTTGTTGAATTACCATAACGGTCATTATTTCCGAGGCGGATGCCAAGCTTAAAGCCTGCAGAATAATAAGCGTCGTTGTTTGATGGCGTACCTCTTTTCATACCCGGACCGTAAACACCTGAGGTTTTATTGGCCATGCGTGCAGCAAGCTGTGCCTGGTTGTTTGGAAGGTAAGTATTGAATAATGCAGGATCAATATAGCCGGTACTAACGTCATCAATATAATCTGTAAATGTTATTCTGTGAATGATCTCAAAGCTGAGGTTCACATTATCGCTCAGGAAGTATTTTACACCAAAACCTAAAGGAACGTTCATTTGGGTAAGCTTGTATGGTTCTCTGTCAGGATATTCAGGGAATCCCTGTCCTTCAGTTCTTAATGGTTCAAGCGCTACCCACTGATTGCTTACCGGATCATACCCTTCAGGGTTATAACGAAACGCACCTATTCCCGCTACTGCATAAGGCCTGAACTTTTTATAATTGTCAGTAGGATCATATTCAAGAAAGATAGTTGGATATATTTCTGCGAGGAGAAGACCTTCAGAAAATTTTGAACGGAAGTTTGAATTGCGGTTCTTTCTCGCTTCTTCGAGGCCTCCCTTAGGTTTGATGATTGCATCATCACCTTCAAGTGAACCGAAGTTCAAGGCAAACCTGAATGCAAGAAGATCATTGGGATGATATGACACATATCCACCAAAGGTGAGTTTGGTCATTTGTATGTTATTATCTTTTAAGAAAGTTGTTCCTCTGCCCATATGACCTCCGAGATCTCCAAGGAAGTTTGAAGGGCCAACAGTTATACCTGCTTCAAAGTGTGAAGAAGATTCAGTGGGTTGACCGTATGAAACGAAGGATAAAAATGTAAATAGTAGTAGTGCGCAAAGATTCCACACAGAACGGGGTCGATTCTGTTTCATGGGCATTAGATTTTATCTAAAACGCAAAAACAGAACTTTTTGTGTGTGTCGCTTAAAATTATTCTTAATAAAAAATCCTCCCAAATCTGGAAGGATTTTAATAGATAAAAAGATATTAAGTATTGATTAATAATCTCTGTTGTATCCACCGCTGCCGCCGCCTCTGTTGAAGCCGCCTTTTTTGTAACCGCCGCCGCCGCTGTTTCCGCCGCCGCCGCCGAAGCTTCTCTTCTTAAATCCACCACCGCCACCGCCACCATTCTGTGGTTTTGGCTGTGCTTCATTAACGATGATCTTACGACCGAGAACTTCTGAATCGTACAGGCTGCTCAGTGCATTCTGTGCTTCAGTGTCATCAGGCATTTCAACGAAACCGAAGCCTTTGCTGCGGCCGCTAACTTTGTCCTTAACGATCTTTGCTGATGTAACTGAACCGTACTGTTCGAACAAGGTTCTCAAATCCTCATCGGTCATCTGCCAGGAGAGGTTACCTACGTAAATGTTCATTGTAACTAAAATTTTATTGTTCTGAAATCCGATTATGTTAATAGTTACTACAATGAACTGAGGAAACCGGATTTGGGTAAGACACTACAGAACAAGAGAACTAACTACAGTAATCAGAAATGAAGGTAAGAAAAATTTAATTGGAAACTAAATTATCCTACCCTCATATTAAAACTATTCGCCAACTACTTCAAACTCAATCTCGGTGCTGTTTCCATTACCAAAATCGATGGTTGCTTTGTGAAGGCCCAACTCTTTAACTTCTTCGGCCAGGTGAATCTTCTTGCGGTCGATCTCATAGCCTTTCTGCTCGCGTATAGCCCTGCTCAGTTGAAGAGGGGTTACGGAACCGAATATTTTGCCGCTGGTGCCGGATTTCGCTCCGATTTTAAGGGCGCCTTCCTTAAGCTTTCCAATAACGAGATTAAGCTCGGCCAGCATTTTTTCTTCTTTTTTACGCACATGTTTCATCCTTTCTTCCAGCTGTTTGATGTTGGAAGGGTTGGCTTCCAATGCGAACTTCTGAGGGATCAGGTAATTGCGTGCATAACCATTGCGTACTTTAACTACTTCATTAACAGCACCAAGGTTATCTACATCCTGTATTAATATTACTTCCATGGTGAGTTTACTTTAATAGGTCAGTTACATATGGCAATAGCGCCATCTGGCGGGCCTTCTTTACAGCCTGCGACACCTTACGCTGGAATTTCAGAGAATTTCCGGTAATGCGGCGTGGTAAAAGTTTACCCTGCTCATTTAAAAATTTCTTCAGGAACTCAGCATCCTTGTAGTCTATGTACTTGATGCCCATCTTCTTGAAGCGGCAATATTTCTTACGGGGCTTGTCTGCCTTGATCGCCGTCAGATACTTGATCTCATTTGCTTTTGCCATGACTTACGCTTCTGCTTTTTCGGTTCCTGATGGTACGCCACTTCTCTTTCTTTCATTGTACTCGACGGCGTATTTATCGAGTGCGGTGAACAAGTGACGCATAACATTGTCGTCACGCAGAAGCTGGATCTTCAGCTTCTCATTGAAGTCGGATGGCGCTTTGTATTCCATTACCCAATAAAGACCGGTAGTCTTCTTGTTTATAGGATACGCCAGTGATTTTAATCCCCATGGCTTCTCGTTCAGTACCTCTCCACCTGATTCTTTGATCAGTGAGGCGAACTTTTTCTGAGCGGCTTTGTAGTCGTCGTCAGAGAGAACCGGGGTAAAAATCACCATCAATTCGTAATTCTGCATTACCCTTGTTGTTTTTTTGTCACGCCAGAGCGCAACGGTTTGAAAATTATTTTTAAAACGGGCAGCAAAGGTATGGTAATAGGGTGATATTTCCCCTATGAAAATGCCTTAGAAAAACAAAACTGACATTTTTTCTTAATTAATTGAAATGTAAGCTGTGGCACTCAGTTTGAACGGTCTACATAAAAAAAACAGACATGCAAAAAGGTTCCATCCGGGTTCATACTGAAAATATATTCCCCATCATAAAAAAATTCCTGTACAGTGATCATGATATATTTCTCAGGGAATTGATTAGCAACGCGGTAGATGCCACCCGTAAACTTAAAACGCTATCCTCCATTGGTGAAGTGAAAGGTGAGATTGGCGAGCCTGGCATCACCGTAAAACTTGACCGGGAAAATAAAACCATCACGATTTCCGACAAGGGTGTGGGTATGACCTCTGAAGAGGTAGACAAGTATATTAACCAGGTAGCATTTTCAAGTGCCGAAGAATTTGTGAATAAATACAAAGGCCAGGCCGACGCCAATATCATTGGTCATTTCGGACTTGGATTTTATTCCGCATTCATGGTCAGCGAAAAAGTAGAGATCATCACAAAAAGCTACCGTGAAGATGCAAAGGCAGTAAGATGGGAATGCGACGGAAGTCCCGAATATATACTCGAAGATTCAGAAAAAGCTGAAACCGGAACTGATGTGATCCTTTATATCAATGAAGAGAGCCAGGAATTTCTCGATGATTCACGTATCAGAGGAATACTCGAAAAATTTTGCAGATTCCTGCCCGTGCCGATCAATTTCGAAGACAAACAGATCAACATAACTGATCCTGCATGGACCAAAAAACCATCTGAACTAACTGAGGAGGATTATAAAAATTTTTACAAACAACTGTATCCTTACGGAGAACCACCATTGTTCTGGATCCATCTGAATGTTGATTATCCTTTTAATCTTACCGGTATCCTTTATTTCCCGAAGATCAGGCAATCATACGAAATTCAGAAAGACCGTATTCAACTATACAGCAACCAGGTATTTGTTACTGACGAAGTAAAAGATATCGTTCCGGAATTTTTGATGTTGCTGCATGGTGTGATTGACAGTCCTGATATTCCTTTGAATGTAAGCAGAAGCTACCTGCAGGGTGACCCGAATGTGCGAAAGATAAATGCACATATTACAAAGAAAGTTGCAGATAAGCTCGATGAAATTTTCCGTAATAACAGGCAGGAGTTTGAAGAGAAATGGGAAAGCCTTGGACTGTTTGTAAAGTATGGCATGATGACAGACGATAAATTTTTAGAAAAGGCAAATAAGTTTTTGATAATGCAGGATGCAGTGGATAACAGATTTTTCACCCTCGAAGAATATAGATCAGCAACTGAAGCATTACAGAAAAACAAAGATGGAAAGCTGGTCATTCTCTATACGACTGACCCTGTGCAGCAGGATGCATATATAAAAGCCTGCACAGCCAAGGGTTATAAAGTGGTGAAGCTTGAAACTTTGATTGATGCTGCCTTTATTAATCAAATGGAAATGAAATGGGAGAATATTCATTTCACAAGAGTAGATGCAGATATTGCAGACAATATTATTGATAAGCAGGAGCATGCGGAAAGTGTGTTAAACAAAGATGA
>Ga0111538_10002687_pt1 | contig 24946 bp, 22 predicted proteins | sample SoiMethybrSBSTD1_FD_79669 | JGI IMG/M metagenome (GOLD analysis project Ga0111538, IMG submission 79669) | Bulk soil microbial communities from a Populus tree surrounding site in Tennessee, USA - Soil MetaG P. TD hybrid SBSTD1 (version 2)... | ecosystem: Environmental > Terrestrial > Soil >...
AGAACATCAAGTCGTACGACCCCGAGAAGAACGGCGATTACACCGGGATGTGCATGCCATTTGGACTGATGCGGTCAGTGAACGCGCCGTATCCGTTCCAGATCATGCAGAACGACAGGTACCTCACGTTCCTCTTCGAACAGAGCAACTGGTTCTATATCGTCCCGTTCAAGAACGAGCACTCCCAGGATCCGAACCCGACGTGGTTCGGCGAGTCGATCGCGAAATGGGAGGGTGACACCGTCGTCATCGACACCATCGGTTTCAACGGCTTCACGCGTCTCGACACGAAGGGCAACCCGCACAGCGACAAGCTGCACATGGTGCAAGCGCTGACTCGCACTGATGCCGGGCACATTGCCTACAAGGTGATGATCGAAGACCCCGTCTACTACAGCGCACCCTTCACCAACGAGCGCACGTTCACCGTTGCCAATACCGAGCTGCTCGAGTACTCGTGCGAGGAGAACAACCGCTCGCTCTGGGAAGGCCGCATCAAGATCTGGCAGGTCCCGGGCTCTGAGAAGCTGCGTAAATGAGCGAGGCTCAACAGAAGATCGCCGTCACCATCGGCATCCCCGTGGCGCGCCGTCACATCTTTCTCTGCGCTGAACAAACCAAACCGAAGTGCTGCGACATGGAGCGCGGCGTCGCAGCCTGGGAATTCCTGAAGCGGCGACTGAAGGAACTGGGGCTATCCGACCAGGGCGGCATTTTGCGGAGCAAGGCCAATTGCCTCAAAATCTGCGAAGGCGGTCCAATCGCCGTCGTCTATCCGGAAGGCGCGTGGTATGGCGAATGTGATCCGCCGGCCCTCGAGCGGATCATCCAGGAGCATCTGATTGGCGGCCAGGTCGTTCAGGACCTGCTGATCACCGAGCACCCGCTCACTTAACGACCGTCAACTTCACCTCGACTCGCACGACTTCGCCGCTGACGCGATCGCTCGCCGCGGTGAACTGCGTCGTCTGACCCTCCTTCACGAAAAGCGTGTTCGTAGATTGATACGAACGAAAGACCGGATACTCGCCCATTCCGGCCGCTCCCCTGAGGTCTGAGGCTAGCTTGTTGTCAGTGATCACCGACGACTCGCTGATTGTGATCGTGACCTCGTAACGGCCATCCTCGAGCGCGGAGACGCCCGCATCGATGTTCGTGCCCACGTTCTCATAGTTGACCGTGTTGGACGTCGTCGCGGGTTTGCCGTCAGCAGCCGGAATCACGGCTTCCTTTCGGACCGGCACTCGTGACCCGAGTCGCAAAGACGCCCCAGATCCGGGGCTGAAGGTGGTCGCGACGGGGCGCGACTTCAGCGACAACACGTACGGCAGGCTGCTGACTCGCTTGTCACCTTGATACCGCGCGATGACCACCTGCAGCTCGAGCGGAATGTTCTGAACCTGCCTCGGACTGGTCGGCGAGGTCGGCTGCGGACGGGCGCCTGGCGGGGGGTCCTGTGCCGCGGCGGTCACACCCCAGACCATCGCCGCCAGTGCCGCCATCATCACACGCTTCTTCATCACGGGCGTTCTCCTTCGGTTTGAAGCACCGCCAGCCTGACAATCGGTTCGATTTCAATCGGCTCGGCGGCCGGCAGTTCCTTGATCTCGAGCGGCGTATTCGGATCAGGCGCGGCTGGAACAGCTACGTCGAAACGGCTCCGACGAATGCTCGACACCAGCGTCGTATACGCCTTCACTTCATTCTCAGCAATGACGACGTCGGGAAGGTCGATGTCGATCGGGCGGTCCGGCGACGCCGCCACCGCGACTATCCGCAACGTCGCTGGCTGTCTGTGAATTGGCTGAACCGGCGCGGGAGCAATCTGCACTTGTAGGGCGGGTCCTTTTGGACCCGCCGGCGCCGGCTCACGCGACGGCCACGCGATCACAGCGACGATCACCACTACCACTGCACCAGCCGTCGCGAAGATGAACGATGGCCGCCATCTACCCGGGTCGGGTTCAGTGGCAACGCGCGCACGCACGCGAGCGACGAACTCCGGCGAGGGCTCGGTGGCGAGCAGCGATTCGATCTCGCGATCGAGCGACGGGTCGTTCATCGCGTCGACGTGTCGGTGACCATCCATGACAATCGTTCCCTCAACTGTTTGCGCGCGAGGAAGAGCCGTGACTTCACCGTCCCGTCAGGCACATCGAGGAGCATCGCCACTTCCCTGATGTCGTGACCCTGAATCCCTGCCAGGACGATCGTCAGCCGCAGCCTCTCGGGCAGCGCGTCGATCGCCCGCCACAACTGCTCGGCCCGCTCGTGCTCGACGACCGTGTCACCAGTCGTCTCGCGAGCGATCTCGATTGCCTGCTCCCTCACAAATCGCCGGCGGTTGGCGCGCTGGCGGTCGATCGCCATCCGGAAGGTCATGCGCACGAGCCAGGCGCGAAACCTCTCACGGTCACGGAGCTGCCGGAAGCTTCGATACGCCTTGGCGAAGGCCTCCTGGGCCACGTCCTCGGCGTCCTCGCGCTGCCGGAGCACGCTGAACGCGACGCGGAATGCGAGCGTGGACGACTCGACGAGCCGGGCCTCGAACTCGCGAGCGAGGTCTTCGTCCACGGTCACGAAGGTGCTCGCAAGGCGATCGGCGCGCTCATGCATCTGGCTTCACCCTCGCAAGACGCCGCTGGGGATTTGCTGGTTCACTGGCGGGTCCAAAAGGACCCGCCCTACAGCCGGGCGAGGCATGCCTCGCCCCTACACTGACGAGAGCTTGTGCCCGAGCTTGTCCTTCTTGGCCTTCAAATACTTGCGGGTAGAGTCGTTGGCCGGAATCTCCAACGGCACGGCCTCTGAAACCGCCAGGCCGTATCCCTGGAGGCCGACGAACTTTCGCGGGTTATTCGTCAGCAGACGCATCGTCTTGACGCCGAGGTCGCTCAGGATCTGCGCGCCGATGCCGTAGTCGCGCTGGTCGGCCTTGAAGCCGAGACGCTCGTTGGCTTCGACCGTGTCGAGCCCCTCATCCTGGAGCTCGTACGCCCGGATCTTGTTGGCCAATCCGATACCGCGCCCCTCCTGATTCAGGTAGAGCAGTACGCCTCGGCCTTCCTTGGCAATCCGATCCATCGCCGTCTCGAGCTGGGCGCCGCAGTCGCAGCGAGCCGAGTGGAAGACATCGCCGGTGAGACACTTCGAGTGCACGCGAACAAGGACGTCGCGGCCGTCACCGATGTCTCCGCGCACGAGGGCCACGTGTGTCTCCTGATCAAGCAGATTGCCGTAGGCAAAGATCCGAAAGGCGCCGTGCTCGGTCGGCAAGGACGCATGGGCCACGCGCTTGACCAGCCGTTCCGTGCGCATCCGGTACTGGATCAGATCCGCGATCGTGATGATCGGGAGATCGTGCTTCTTCGCGAACTTCCGCAACTCGGGCACTCGGGCCATCGTGCCGTCATCGTTCATGATTTCGCAGATGACGCCGGCCTGATAGAGACCGGCCATCCGCGCCAGATCCACCGCCGCCTCGGTCTGCCCCGCACGCACCAGGACGCCGCCATCCCGCGATCTCAGCGGCGACACGTGACCCGGCCGCGCCAGGTCTGCGGCCGTCGTCTTCGGGTCGATCGCCGCGAGGATCGTGGCGGCCCGATCGGCTGCCGAGATGCCGGTCGTCACGTTGCGCTTGGCATCGATCGGCACGCAGAACGCGGTCCCGAACGGTGTCGTGTTGGCCGAGACCGCCAGCGGGATCTCTAACTCGTCGAGCCGCTGCCCTTTCATCGAGAGGCAGATCTGCCCGCGGCCGTGCTTGGCCATGAAGTTGATCGCCTGCGGGGTGACCTTCGATGCCGCCATGGTCAGGTCGCCTTCGTTCTCGCGATCCTCGTCGTCAACGACGATGACCATGCGGCCGTCCTTCGTAGCGGCGATAGCTTCCTCGATCGTCGAAAACGGCCCGCGCTTTCTGGCGCCCTTCGCGATGCGGATCTTCGACGGTTTCTCGGTCATGGCCTCGTCTTCTCGAACAACTCCGCGGCGCGAACGACATACTTGCCCAGCATGTCGCACTCGAGGTTCACCTGATCCCTGACGCTCAAGGACGACAGATTCGTGTGGCTCCAGGTAAACGGAATGATCATCACGTCGAACTGTCGATCCCGCAATGCCGCGACCGTCAGACTAATGCCGTCAACGGCGACCGACCCCTTCGGGATCAGCAGCGGCGCCAGCGCATTCGGAAACGAGATCGTCAGCCAGTGGGCATCGCCATCGCGGCGCACGTTCTCGATCGCGCCCACCGAATCGACGTGGCCCTGAACAAAATGGCCACCGAACCGATCGCCAGCTAGCAGCGATCGCTCGAGATTCACTGGCTGCTCCGGCTTCATCAAGCCGAGCGTGGTCACGCGGGCCGTCTCCGGACCGATGTCCGCCTGCCACTCGTCGCTTTCCACCCCCGTCACCGTGAGACAGACGCCGTTCACGGCGACGCTCTCGCCAGACGTCAACTCCCTCGACAGCGGTGTGCGGATGCGGACGCAGAATCCGGACGGCACAGACGCGAGCCTGCTGACGTGCCCGACGGTTTCAATGAGGCCGGTGAACATAGCCTTCGATCAACACATCCGGACCGAGTTGCTCCACCCGCCGCTCGATCAACGACGCCGGCGAGAAATCACGTCCCTCGAGCAGTGGGACTCCATCCTGCCCCAGCCACACGGGGGCCACGTAGAGTTGGACGTAGTCAACGACTCCGGCGTCCCAGGCGGCGGCGTGCACCGTCGCGCCACCTTCCAGGAGCACGCTGTGAATGCCCTGGACCGTCAAGTCCTCAAGCCCCTCGCGCAGTTCGTTAGACGTTACTACCAGGACCGGTCCCGCCGATAGCGTTGAGAAGATCCGCGCAGTCGGCGGCACGCGGCCACGACGGTCGAAAATCACGCGGGTCAGCGGACGCTCGCGATAGACCTCCCGTGCCGTCAGCAACGGATCGTCCACGAGAATCGTCTCGGAACCCACGCCAATCGCGTCCACCTGTGCCCGCATGTACTGCGCGTGACAAAGCGCGGGCGCGGACGTCAGCGGCGTGCGCTCGCCTTTGATCGCAATACGGCCGTCGAGGCTGGTTGCCGCCTTGAGGATCACAAACGGCCGGCCGCGTCGGACCGCGGTCAGAAACGGCTGATTCAGCCGCACGGCCGCGTCGTGCTCGACGCCGACATCGACCTCGATGCCGTGCGCGCGCAACTCCGCAAAGCCGCGACCGTTCACCCGCGGAAACGGATCGCCCATCGCCGCGACGACGCGTCGAATGCCCGCGGCAATGATGCGTGCAGTGCATGGTCCGGTCTTTCCGGTGTGGGAACACGGCTCGAGCGTGCAATACAACGTCGCGCCGCGCGCATCGGCGCCTGCTTCTTCGAGCGCGTTGATCTCCGCGTGCGGCCCGCCGGCGAATTCGTGCGCGCCCTGTCCGAGCACGACGCCTTCGTCCGAGACGATGCACGCGCCGACGATCGGGTTAGGCGTCGTGCGTCCGAGACCACGGCGTGCGTGCGCGATCGCCCGCCGCATCCACCGTGCGTCGTCTACCACTTCTCTTGAAAAAGGGCGTCGACGTATTCCTGGGGTGAGAACGGAATCAGATCGTCGATGCCTTCCCCGACGCCGACGTAACGAATCGGCAGCTTCAGATCGTGAGCGATTGACACCGCGACACCGCCTTTCGCCGTGCCATCGAGCTTGGTGAGCACGATGCCGGTCACGCCGGCGACGCTGGTGAACTCACGGGCCTGCTGGAGGCCGTTCTGGCCAACGGTCGCATCGAGCACGAGCAGCACTTCGTGCGGCGCGCCTTCCGCCGCACGTCCGGCGACGCGGCGAATCTTCTCCAGCTCGTTCATCAGGTTGACGCGCGTGTGCAGACGGCCAGCCGTATCGACCAGAATCGGATCGCGTCCTCGCGCCCGGCCCGACTGAATCGCATCGAAGACCACCGCCGCCGGATCGGAACCCTCCTTCGCGCGGACGAAGTCCACACCCGCGCGCTTGGCCCAGATCTCCAGTTGCTCGACCGCCGCGGCCCTGAACGTGTCGGCCGCACACACCAGCGGCTGCTTACCGGAGGCCTTGAGCAGATTGGCGAGCTTGCCGATGGTCGTCGTCTTGCCGGTGCCGTTCACGCCGACGATGAGCGTCACGTGCGGCTGATGGCCGTTGGTGGGTGGAGGCTCGACGGTGTCGAAGACTTTCCGGATCTCCTCCTTCACCAGATCGCGCAGGCTCTCGCCACGCCGGGCTCGTCCTCTCACGGCGTTGACGATGCGCTCGGTCGCGGGAATGCCGACGTCGGCCGAGATCAGCAGCTCCTCGAGCGCTTCGATCGTGTCCACGTCCACCGGCCGCGCGCGCTGCTCGGCGGTGTCGGCCTTCTGGACGATCTCTTCGAACCGACTGACGATCTGTTCCTTCGTGCGGGTGAGGCCTTCACGAAGGCGATCAAAAAACCCCACTAACCCACCTCAGCCCTTTGCGGGCGAATCATCAATTCCGAGAGCGCCGTGCGCGCGTCCTTGCGTCCGTTCAACAACTCCGCAACCTGGGCCGCGATCGGCAACTCCACACCATACCGCGCCGCGAGCGCGAGCGCAGCTTCGGTTGTCCGCACGCCCTCAGCGACCATCTTCATCCCGCCGAGCACATCCTGCAGGGCGCGGCCACTGGCGAGCTCCATGCCGACGTGACGATTGCGACTGAGGTGTCCGGTGCAGGTCAGCACCAGATCGCCAAGGCCGGTCAGGCCCGAGAGTGTTTCGCGCTTGGCGCCGGCCGCACATGCGAGACGCGACATCTCGGCCAGGCCGCGCGTGGTCAATGCGGCCAGCGCGTTGTGCCCGAGCCCGAGGCCTTCGACGACACCGGCGGCGATCGCAATGATGTTCTTGAGCGCACCACCGATCTCGACACCAACCACGTCGTCGGTTCCGTACAGGCGGAAGTACGGCGCGCGGAATTCGGCCTGCACGCGCTCCACGACCTCTGGATCTCGCGAGGCGATCGAGACGGCGGTCGGCAGCTCGCGAGCCAGCTCGATCGCAAAGCTCGGCCCCGACAGCACGGCGACGCGTGTTCCCGGTGCGCACTCCTGCTCCACGACCTCGGACATCCGAAACAAGGTGTGGCCCTCGAGGCCTTTCGTCGCGCTGACGACCGTCGCGCCACGACGGATATGCGGTGCCGCCTTGCGAAGCACCTCGCGCGTGCCGTGCGAGGGCGCGGCGGCGATCACGAGATCGCTGCCGTTGAGCGCGTCACCAAGATCGGTGGTCACGCGGAGGTTGGCCGGGAAGCGGATCTCGGGCAAGTAGACCGGATTGAAGCGGCGCTGCTGAACGTCCCCCGCCAGCGCGGCGTCACGCGCCCAGAGATGCGCGTCGTGACCGATGCGCGCGAGGTGCACCGCGAGAGCCGTTCCCCACCCACCTGCGCCGAGTACCGTGACGTTACGAATGATGTCCTCCCGCTACCGCCCCTACACAGATTCTCTAATCCCCCGCTGACCGACCCGCCGTTCCGTGCCGGCAACCAGCCTCAACACGTTCGCGCGATGTCCGATGAGCACCAGCGCAGCGCCGATGGCCGCGCCGACTTCGACGATTCTCGGTGCGTCGCTGGCGATGGCCCAGGCGGCAAGCGTCAGCGCCGCCACCATCGATCCCACGGAGATGAATCTGGTGAGCGCGACCGTGAGTAGAAACGCACCAACGGCCACGACCGCTGCAGCTGGCGTCAGCACCGCAAACGCACCGGCAGCTGTCGCCACACCCTTCCCACCGCGGAAGCGTAGCCATACCGGATAGACGTGCCCGATCATCGACGCCAGCCCGGCCGCCACCGGTGCGGCGACGCCGCTCGTCAGCCGCTGCGCAATCAGCACCGCCACGGTGCCCTTGACCGCGTCGAGCATCATGGCCAGAACCGCCGGACGCACGCCAAGCGTGCGCAAGACATTCGACGCGCCGACATTGCCGCTACCGACACGTCGCAGATCGATCCCTCGCCGCTTCGACAGCAGTTGTGCGAACGGGATTGATCCCATGAGATATGCGGCGAGGACCGCAAGCAGATCGGCCATGTATCTGGTCCTGGGTGCTTGGTGCTTGGTCCTTGGTCCGTCCTGTGGTCCACAGTCCTATGTCCCTATGTCCGCAGAGGACCTAGGACCAAGGACTATGAACGGACCAGGCACCAAGGACTAAGAACCAAGGACCTTCAAGTCCGGCGCCGCAGAGCCGACCGCTGCAGAGGCACGTGGGTCGCCCCTTTCGGCGACAGCCGGCTCTCGAACAGTGTAATCGCGTCCACGTGCACCGTGCCGAATCGCCTGGTGGACACGCCTTCGAACAGCGCGGCACGAGAGAGACCAGCCGGTTCTTTGACGCGCGCCAGCGTCAAATGCGGCGCATACGGCCGATCCTCCGCAGGCACGAGCGTCTCCAGGCGCTGCGAGACGGCGCGCTCCACCTCGAGCAGGCCGTCGCGCCCATCCGTCAACCCCGCCCAGAACACGCGAGCCGGACCCTTCGGCGGAAACGCGCCGATGCCTTCGACGGTGACGTCGAATACCGGCGCGTCGATGGTCGGCCCCAGCGCCGACCGAATCGCCTGAGCTTTCGCCGCATCGGCTTCGCCGATGAATCTCACCGTCACGTGGATGCGATCGGGGGCGGACCAGGTGACGTGGGCACGCGGCGCCAGTCGCGTCACCCGGGCGCGGAGGTCGTCGATCACCTCTCGCGCCGCCTCTGCCACGGAAGGATTCATCTCGACCGCGATGAAGAGCCGCATCGTCAGGACAAAAGGCGTCTAACCATGTCGAGTGCCGACTGAGAGGCCTGGAACTTCACCTGCTCGCGCTCGCCGAAGAAACGAAACGTGCGGCAGCGTCGGTCGCTGGCCGTCACCACCGCGACGACCACCATGCCGACCGGCTTCTCGGGCGTGCCACCAGTCGGTCCGGCAATGCCCGTGACGCCCACCCCGACGTCGGCATCGGCGCGCACGCGAATGCCGTCGGCCATCGCCAGCGCCACGGGCTCGCTGACGGCCCCGTGCGCGTTCAACAACTCCGTCGGCACACCGAGCAGCTCTGTCTTCGCCTCGTTCGAATACGTGATGATCGATTGATCGACGTAGCGCGAGCTGCCAGGCACGTCTGTCAGACGCGACGTGATCAGGCCACCCGTACACGATTCCGCCACTGCGATGTGGAGCCCCCTGGCCGCGAGCAGTTCACCGACCACCTGTTCGAGCTTGCCGCCGTCGGTGCTGTAGACGTCGGCGCCAATCACGCTCACGACTCGCTGAACGGCCGTGTCCAGTGCGCGTTCAACGAGCTCTAGCGATGAGGCCCGCGCCGACACGTGCAGCTCGATGGCGCCTGGCGCGGCCAGAATCGTCGCCGAAATCGCCGGCACTGCGACCGCCCATTCGCGATAGAGCGGCTGCAGTACTTGATCTACGTCCGACTCGATCCGCCCGGCGATCCGAACGACGCGACTCACCAGCGGCTCGCCGGACGAGCGCTCACGCAGCGGCCCCTCGACGAGCGCGGCCAGCATGGGCTTCAGCTCGCGCGGCGGCCCGGGCAACAGCAGGACGGTCTTGCCGTCATGATCGATCCACAGACCCGGCGCGCTCCCCTTCGTGTTTTCGATGACCACGGCACCGGCCGGCACCATCGCCTGCCGTCGATTGATCTCCGGCATCGGCATCGCAAACCCGCGCGCCTTGAATCGTTCGCGTAGCCGCGCGGTGATGGCGTCATCCTCAGCGAGCGGCCGCTCGAGTGCCGCCGCCACCGCCTCACGCGTCACGTCGTCGTCGGTGGGACCGAGTCCGCCGCACAAGATCAGCACGTCGACACGTCCGAGCAACGCGCGGATCATGTGCGTGAGCTCTTCGCGGGCATCGCCGACGACGGCCTTCGCCACCACGTCGAGGCCGAGGCGATTGAGTTGATCGGTGATGTGCAGCGAATTGGTATCGAGTTTCGACGGGGTGAGCAGTTCGCTCCCGACGGCCACAATCGCCGCCCGCCTCAGTGCGGTCACGACAACCAGCCGGCGGGGGCCACCGCGAGAGCGATACGCATCACGACGTTGCCGTACACCGCTGCCATGCCGTCGTCGGCCATCACGCCAAGGCCGCCGGGGATGCGCTCGAAGCGACCCGACGGCCACGGCTTGACGACATCGAGGGCTCTGAAGACGATGAAGCCAACGAATGCGCCCATCGCGTTGACGGGAAGGAGCGCCAGCGTGATCAACATCCCGACCACTTCATCGAGCACGATCGGTCCGGGATCGACCCCGCCAAAGTGATGCTCGGCTTCAGTGCCACTCCACACGCCAACGGCAAACAACACGACGATGGTCGCCAGCTCGACAGACATCGATCCGCTGGCGCGTACGAGGGCGAAGATCGCCAGGCCTGCCGCCGATCCAAATGTCCCGGGCGCTACCGGCGCATAACCGACGTACCCACACGTAGCGAGAAACACGGCAAGCCGGCGCATTTGTGGTGTGCCCTTCGCGAGACTACTCAGGCCGCTCCGGTGTCGCTCTGGTCAGGCCGATGGTAGTTCGACGACACGGGTGCGCGCCATCCGATCGTGCAGGGCGCGGTGTTCGGGATCGAGGATCGCGGGGATGAAGCCGGCGCCGAGCGCGAGCAGCGACACGCTCGACATCATCGTGCGGCGAATCGCGCGCGATGGATCGAGCGGGGCGTCGTCGGCTACGACTCGGATATGGGCGGCCATCTTGCCGATCGTCTGACCGCAGGCCGCAGTGAACCCACCGAAGTACGACAGCTTCAGCAGCAGCAGGAACCCCAGCATCGGCACGGGCGGCAGCAGTGCCCAGTCGCCCATCGTGAGCCCCGCCATCCGCAGCGTCGAGTAGAGCACGACGAGATCGATGCCGAACAGAATGACGTGATCGGTCACACCGGCCGCGATGCGGCGGGGCAAGCTCGAGACGACAGGCTCAGACGCACCACGCCCGGCCGGAACGTGACGCGGCTCGATCGGCCGGAGTCGCTCGATCAGCTCGTGCAACTCGGGCTCCGGAGTCGGAGCCGTGGCCTCACTGAATTCCAGTGACAGCGGAGGACTGTCCGGGTGAGCGGGCCGGCCCGGTGGACGGAGACGCGGCTGCTCGGGCGTCCTCCGCACCGAGAGCGGTGCACGCGGCGCCGCCGGAAACTTGATGAGCGGCTCGTCATCCCCTTCTTCAGCGCGAGGATCAAAAAGCGGAAAGCTTGGCTCCGGTCGAACGACCACTGGAGGCTCGAGCGTCAAGGCCGGTGACGGCGCAGCGAGCGCAGGCTCCGGCATCTCATGCGCTTCTTCGACCTGATCAATGCCGGTGTGCAGGCGATCCATCCATGACCGGTCGGCCTCGGCCGGCAGGTCGTCCGGCATCTGAAGATTCAGATCGGGATCGTGCGGCTCCTCCAGCGGTGCCGAGAGCAGCGAGAAGTCATATCCGCAGTTCTTGCACCGATCGCCCGTCTCGAAGCCCAGGTAGCTGCACTTCGGGCATTTCATCGCGGCGTCTCTCCCACCGGGGCCGTCGCGGGCGCCGCACTGGCGGCCCCGAGGAGCCCTCGCTGAATGTCTGCCGTCAATCGATCCGCTTCGACGCGAAGCGGGTCCGCGATATCAATCTCACTCAGCAAGGCCAGCGCATCGTGCGGATGCCCGCTCGTCACGAGATCGCGCGCGCGGCTCATGCGGGTGTCGGACACGCGAACGATCGGCAAGGCCTCGGCCCGCGCCGGCTCGCCTTGCGGCGCCGTCACCGGCAGCTCGACGAGCCACGAGCGCGCCGCGAGCGCCGCGACCGCGACCAGGCCAATCATGATCACGCACGCGCCAATCGTCAGAATCCAACTGCCGCCCGGCGTTGTCGTGTGCGGCTGCTCGCGCCGCGGACCGCGCGATCGGTTCGGAGCGACTTCATGAGTCGGTGCCGCGCTGGAGACGACGTCGAGCCGGCTCAAACGCTGCAGGAAGAGCAACGCAGTGTCATTGCCGCCGCCCTGTTCGACCGCACGCGTAAGCAGTTCGCGCGCCGTCTGCAGGTCACCGGCCTCGTACGCCGCAATACCGGTGTGCGTCAACTCCTCGGACTCGCGCTGTCGCTCGGCCAGCGCACCGCGCGCGCGTTCGATATAGGCACGCGCACGACCGTGACCCCGTTCGAGGAACGCCACGCGGGTCCAGATGTTGATGGCCTGCTCGTAGTTTCCGCCGAAGTAGTGATCGAGTCCGGAGAGAAGGAGTTGCTCAATGCGCGCGGCCCGATCGGCCTCGCTCAATGGAGCCTGGTCTGCTGGATCGGTGCGAAGCGGTTCGGACATCCAATGAAAACTGGCGAGTCGATTATGGGGCAAAGTTCTTCATGGGTCAATGAGTTACGCGATTCACGACAACGCCCAACTGCCAATTCCCAACGCCCAACCACGCCCAACGCCCAACTCCCAATCCCGCGAATTGCTTGATGGTTACATTGGAGATTGAATTGGGAATTGGAAATTGGAAATTGGGCGCGGTTGGGAGTTGGGAGTTGGGAGTGGTTGGCGGTTGGAGGTTGGCAGTTGGGAATTCTGCAGTGTAGTACAACATTCCAATGGCCATCATTGAGTGCGTGCCCAACGTCAGCGAGGGGCGACGGCCCGAGGTCGTTGAGACGCTGCTCCAGGCGGTGCGCTCCGTGACCGGCGTCCGCGTGCTCGATGCGTCATCCGACTCCGCACACCATCGCTCGGTGTTCACGCTGGCCGGCGACGCAGAACCGTTGAAGGCCGCCGTTCTCGCCCTTGTCGAGGCGGCCGTCGAGCACATCGATCTCCGCACGCACACTGGCGAGCATCCGCGGCTCGGCGCCGTGGATGTCGTGCCTTTCGTGCCGATCGACGGCGTCACGATGGCCCAGTGCGTCGCGCTTGCAAAGGACACCGCGGCCGACGTCGCCGCCCGATTCCAGATTCCGGTCTTCCTCTACGAAGAGGCGGCCTCATCGCCTTTCCGCCGCAACCTCGAGGACATCAGACGTGGTGAGTTCGAAGGGCTGTCGGCGAAGATGCGTGCACCGGAGTGGGCCCCCGACTTTGGTCCACCGCGGCCACACCCGGCGGCAGGCGCCATCGTCATCGGCGCGCGAATGCCGCTCATCGCCTTCAACATCAATCTCGCCACCGATCGACTCGACGTCGCGAAGAAGATCGCCAGCGCCATTCGCCACAGCTCCGGAGGATTCCGCTTCGTCAAGGCGATGGGGATCGCGCTCGACGACCGCGGCATCGTCCAGGTGTCGATCAATCTCACGAACTACGTGAAGACGCCGATGCATCGCGTCTTCGATGCGGTCCGACGCGAGGCAGCGCGTTACGGTGTGGCGGTACTCGAAAGCGAGATCATCGGTCTGACGCCGCAGGCAGCGCTCGTATCAGCGGCCGAGCACTACCTGCAGCTCGCGCGATTCTCGTCGGATCAGGTCCTCGAGAAACGGCTGCGCGAATAACGGCGAGGCATGCGTCGCCCCTACTTAGTGGCTGCGAACGGGCCGCCTTCCGGCTTGGGCTGCGTATTCGCCAGATCCCCGAGCTCCGCCGTCACGCCACGACGAATCGCCGCGACCTCCGTTCCAGCCTGGAAGCAGGTGAAGTCCGGACGATTGCGCCACGCCAGCGGTCCGCACAGCCGGACCTTCGCGTTGAGCGCCGCATCGTGAACGACGTTGATGAGACGTTCGTAGTCAGGTGAGCCCTGACGATAACCCGAGAAGTTGCCGAGGTCGCCGCTGGCCGCAAAGACCGCCGTGACGCCTGGCACCTTGGCGATCGCGGCTGCGTTCTTGATGCCCTCTAGCGTCTCGATCATCAGGATGAGCACGACGTTGTCGTTGATGGTGTTGCGGTAGCCGCCTGGCACGCGTCCCCACATCGTCGGCTCGAACGCCTGTCCACCGCCCGCGCTTCGACGGCCGAGTGGTGGGAAGTACGTCCAGTTGCGCGCTTCGATGGCTTCCTCCACCGTATCGATGGTCGGTACGACCACGACCAGCGCTCCGGCATCGAGCGCGTGCTGGATCTCCCTCTCCTCCGCTCTGGCGACGCGCACACCGGGAACAGCTCCGGCATACGGACACGTCCGCCACATCATCGCGGCCTGATCCCAGTCACGCTGATCGTGCTGCATCTCGGTCCAGATGAAGTCGTAGCCCGACTCGGCCATCGCGCAGTACGTCGCCGGATCGGTGGCGCTGAACAGCGTGCCTCCGGTGACCTTACCGCCCTGCAGCATCTTCAGCTTCACCGGGTTCCAGATCTTCGCTCCAGGTGGCGGATTGAAGGCTGTGCCGTACTTCCAACTTGCCGGGTCGAAAGGCCCGGTATTGACGGCATTGGCAGGCGCCGTCCCTAGTGAGCGGCTGTCCACGCCAGCGGGCGCGGCGAGCGGAAAGGATGCAGGGGCGGCGAAATCTTCCGTCGCCTGATTCTGCGGGTTGGGCGGCGTCTGATTGGGCGGTCTCGGCGTCTGACCTTGCGGCTGGTTCTGCGCCTGCACCAGAGCGCCGACAATACCAATGACGATGGCCACCACGATCGAGGTCGTGCGGTTCGGAATCTTCATGGGCAAGCTCCGTTCAAGTGGCGGGCAGTATACAGCCACGAACATCTTCTTCAGCGTCTTAGGCATTCAATTTGCGTAGCGGCGCCCGCATGCCTGCCAAATCGAGGGAGGCTGTCCTCGCCCAGGGACGGTCGCTGCTCGTCCTGATGTCACTCGTCTGTGCACTCGGCACGGCGAGTCCGGCGCAGGCCCAGGACAAGACGTCGGTCCGCGAATTTCGCGCCACACGCACGACACGCCCGCCAACCATCGACGGACAGCTCAACGAGGAGGTCTGGTCGCAGGCGCAGGTCATGTCGGACTTCACGCAGATCGATCCCGACGAAGGCCAGCCGGCGACTGAGCGCACCGAAGTCCGCGTGCTCTACGACGACCGCGCGCTGTACGTCGGCGTGCGTCTTTTCGATCGCGATGCCGCACATATCGGTCGTCGTCTCGCCACGCGCGACGGGGATGCCGACGCCGATCGCATCACGCTCTATCTCGACACCATGCACGACCACCTGACCGGGGTGATGTTCCGCGTCAGCGCCTCGAACGTGCAGACCGATGCGGTCCTGTTCAACGACACCTGGGACGACTGGAGCTGGAACGCGGTCTGGCAATCCGACGTGTCGGTCGACGAAGGCGGCTGGTCGGTGGAGATGCGGATTCCTCTCTCGCAGCTGCGCTTCACATCCGACGACAAGCAGACCTGGGGCATCAACGTCGAGCGATACATCCGCCGCCGCAACGAAGGATCGTGGCTGGAGATGGTGCCAAAGAAAGAGACCGGCCGCGCGTCGCGCATGGTGCACCTCACCGGCCTCGATGGCCTCAAGCCGTCACGCCGTTTGGAACTGCTGCCGTATACCGCCGGTCGCGCCGAGTACGTGGCGCCGGCGTCCACGGTGAATCCGTTCAACGATGGTTCACGCGTATTCGCGTCAGCCGGGCTCGACATGAAGTACGGGCTCACCAGCAATCTGACCGTCGACGCGACGGTGAATCCCGACTTCGGACAGGTCGAAGTCGATCCTGCCGTGGTGAATCTCAGCGCGTTCGAAACCTTCTTCGAAGAGAAGCGGGCGTTCTTCCTCGAAGGCGCGCAGATCTTCAACAACTTCGGACGCGGTGGCTCGAACGGCAACTGGGGATTCAACAACTCCGAGCCGCAGATCTTCTATTCGCGTCGCATCGGCCGGTCGCCGCAGCTCCAGCCCGATGCCGAGTTCGCCGATCCGCCGACCGCAACAACGATCCTCGGCGCCGCGAAGCTGACCGGGAAGACCGCACGAGGATGGAGCATCGGCCTCCTCGAGGCCATCACCAGTACGGAGAAGGCGCCCACCCAGACCGCATTCGTGCGTGGCGAAGCCATCGTCGAGCCGATGACCAACTATGCCGTCGTCCGACTGCAGCGAGATATCGGTCGGCGTGCCGGAGTGGGCATGCTGGCGACGACGGTCAATCGGCGAATCACCACACCCGTCGTCAACGCGACACTTCCAGACAACGCGTACGTCGCGGGCGCCGACGGCTATCTCTTCCTGGACGCCGATCGCGACTGGGCGATGAACTTCGCGGCGAGTGGCAGCCGAGTGGACGGATCCACAGCAGCCATCACCCGGTTGCAGTACGCGCCACAGCGTTATTACCAGCGGCCCGACGCGCCACATTTGCACCTTGATCCGAACGCGACCAGTCTCAGCGGGTTCTCCGGCCGCGTCAGTGTCAACCGCAACAGCGGACTCGTCCAGCTGAACGCCATGCTCTGGGGCGTCAGTCCTGGGTTCGAATCAAATGACCTCGGATTCCATTCCAACGGCGATCGCGCTGGCACGCACGCCGTGGTGATGTGGCGCAACGTCACACCGGGCCAGGTCCTTCGCGATCGGTTCATATGGGTGGCGAAGGCGTACACGTGGAACTTCGCACGTGAGCTGCAAAGCGACGGGATCGGATCGCAGGCGAGAGTGACGTTCTTGAATTACTGGAATGCGGGCGCGGCGTTCTTCGCGAACCGGCACTCGCCCGACGATCGGTTGACGCGCGGCGGTCCGATGGCGATGAGTCCGCGCGGTTTCGATCTCAACGGCTGGGTCAACACTGACGGCCGGAAGCCGCTGTCGCTCAACGTCAATGCCGGAATCAGCGACAACGCTGCGGGCGGTTGGGGACGCAGTCTCGGCGTCACCTTCAACATCAAGCCTTCCGAACGATTGACGCTGTCGACCGGGCCCGACTGGAGCCGGTCCTACGGCTACGCGCAGTACGTGCGATCGGTTGACGATCCCACCGCGACGTCCACTTTCGGCGACCGCTACGTCTTCGGCGGTATCGATCAATGGCAGCTGACCATGACGACTCGCGCGAACGTGATCTTCTCGCCGCACGCGTCGCTGCAGGTGTTCATGCAGCCGTTGCTGGCCACCGGCGACTACAGCGGATTCAAGGAGCTGGCGCAGCCAAGGACCTACGACTTCACCCGATATGGCATCGACGCCGGCTCGTTGTCGTTCGATCCGTTGACGCGCATCTACACCGCCGATCCCGATGGCGCCGGCGCGGCCTCGCCGTTCACGTTCAGCGATCCCGATTACAACTTCAAGTCGCTGCGCCTGAATGCGGTGTTTCGCTGGGAGATGAAGCCGGGATCGAACTTCTACGTGGTGTGGACGCGGCAGCAGCAGGACTTCAGCGACCCCGGCCGATTCGCGCCCGGCCGCGACGCCCGCGCCATGTTCAGCGCCCCGGGCGACGACATCGTCTTGTTCAAGGTCTCCTACTGGCTCGGACGGTAATCCTCTCCTCGATTACAGGTTCGGTCAGCCAGGTCTGAGCTTTGTAACGCTCAACACGTCCCCACTGCCGTACGGGCACAAAGCATTGGCCTTTTCGCGCGCATCGATGGCGCAGATCTTGAGCCTTACGACCGCATGCTGCCGATGCTGCTGTTCGTCGCCGTGGTGCTGGGGCTGTTCATCCGCAAGCTCACCCCCGAGGAGCGAATCCAGCTCGTCCACAAAACGCTCGCCCTGACACGGTCGGCGATCGCCTTGGCGCGGCGATTTGCCACGAGTACACCCGTCGAGTGCGAAGACTTCGACGCCGCGTTGCGGGAACGCACCCGGCGGACCGTCGTCACGCTCGTGCTCGTGATCGCGTGGGCGACGCTCTACGTCGTCATGCTTTTCCGCGGGGGCGGTCTCGATGGTGAACAACTGCTCCTGCACTGGGGCGGGAGCGTCGGACCGCGCACGACCAACGGCGAGTGGTGGAGGCTGCTGACCGCGATGTTCGTCCACTGGGGACTGCTCCACCTGATTGCAGATGTCGCCGGGCTCGCGCAAATCGGACGACTCACAGAACGACTGGTCGGACCAACGACCTTTGCATTCGTGTTCGTCGCCGCCGGCCTGATCTCAGGCCTGCGAGAGCTTTCCGTGCATCCGGTCGCGGTCAGCGCCGGCGCCTCAGGCGGCGTGTTTGGTGTGTACGGACTTCTGATCGCCACGTGTGCGTGGGGATGGGTCTGGCGCTCCTCGCGTTTGACCATTCCGGTTGCCGCCCTCAAACGGCTCTGTCCGGCCGCGGTGGTGTTCCTCATCTATCACCTGGCCGCCGAGGGCTTCACGGAATCTATGACGTGGGGCACGATCGTCGGACTCGCCTGCGGCGCAATCCTCGCCTTCGGAATAGACGAGCACAAGCCCCCCGTCCGGTGGCTGTGCACGTCGATGGCAGCCACGCTCGCCATCATCGTTGTCTTCGCCGCACCGCTGCGAGGCATGGCCGATGTGACACGAGAAATGGGCGCCGTCATCGAGCTCGAACGGCGCACGGCTACGGCCTACGACAAAGAAGTGGTTCAATTCAGGAGAGGTCGTCACAGCGCCGAAGCGTTGGCCGATATCGCGGCGGGAATCGAGTCTGAGGTTCGCGCAACTCAAGCGTCGCTGTCGGCAATCACGAACGTGCCTCCAGAGCAGCAGCCAATCGTCAAAGATGCATTGGAATATTTGCGGCTGCGCGAGGAGAGCTGGCACCTTCGTGTCGAGGGCCTGCGCAAGGGACGGCTGCCGACCCTGCAACGGGCCGATCGCGTCGAGTCCGACGCGAAGAGGCTGTTTGACGAAGTGGAAAAGTTTAAGAATTCCACTTTGCAGTAGACTCGGGGTTCTGGACACTACTCTGCATCTCTCGCGCCGCGCCGCGCTGCTCAAACCGACCGCCGTCAACTCGATCCTGGCCGACATCCGGCAGGTCCAGGCGCGCGGACGCACGGTCATCTCGTTGATGCGCGGCGAGCCCGACTTCGAGACGCCGGCCCACATCGTGGACGCGGCGGCGGCCGCCATGAAAGCGGGCCGCACGCGGTATCCGGACAATCGCGGTGAGAAGCCGCTGCGCCAGGCGATCGCGGCCAAGCTGACTCGCGACAACGGGCTCTCGCACGACGCCGACTCGGAAATCCTCGTCACCACCGGTGCGACGCTTGGCATTCACGCCGCGCTCACCGCGCTCGTGGACGAGGGTGACGAGGTGCTGCTTCCCGACCCGATCTACGACGCCTATCAGTCGCCGATTCTGCTTTGCGGCGGCCGGATTCGTTCCGTGCGATCGACGATCGAGCAGGGCCGCTTCGCGTTTCGGCCCGAGGCGATCGAAGCCGCGCTGACACCCACTTCGCGCGTGCTGCTGCTGAACACGCCGTGGAATCCGGTCGGCACCGTGCTGCGTGAGGACGAGCTGCGTGCGATTGGCGAGGTCGTCGTCCGCCGCAACCTGGTGCTGATCAGCGACGAGATCTACGAAGCGATCACCTACGATGGCGCGCGACACATCTCCCCCGCCATCCTGTCCGACGAACTGCGCGCGCGGACCGTGATCATCAACAGCCTGTCGAAGACCTACGCGATGACCGGCTGGCGCGTCGGCTACTGCGCCGCGCCGGCGCCGATCATCGAGCGCATGTTCCTCGCGCTACAGCAGTCGAGCCGTGGTCCGGCGACCTTCGTGCAGGACGCGGCCACCGCGGCGATCACCGGACCGCAGGACTGTGTCGGCAGCATGCGCGACGAGTACGCGGCGCGGCGCCAATTGGTGCTGACCACGCTGGCTGACGTGCCCGGCGTACGTGTGCTCGCGCCCGAAGGCGGTTTCTTCGCCATGCTCGACGTGCGGCAGGCTGGTGTAGCGTCGAACGAGATCCGCCAGCGGCTGCTGAACGACCACGGCGTGGCCGTCGTTCACGGTGCTGCGTACGGACCTGCGGGGGAAGGCACACTGCGCGTGTCGTTCGGAAGCGGCGGCGATACGCTGGTCCGCGGCCTGGCGCTGCTGCGGGACGGGCTCCGCGCCCTATGACCACACTGCCGGTCATCTCGGCACCGACACAGACCGGCGCCGATGTCCGCAGCCTGAATCTCGCTGGACTCCGCCGCGCTCTCGCCACCGAATTCTCGGGTGAGACACATTTCGACAAAGTCTCGCGTGCGCTCTACTCCACCGACGCCAGCGTCTATCAGATCGAGCCGGTCGGCGTGGTCGTGCCACGCTCACGCAATGACCTGATTCGGCTCGTCACGATCTGCGCAGAGTTCCGCTGCCCGATCACGATGCGCGGCGGCGGCACGTCGCAGGCCGGACAGGCGATCGGGCCGGGCCTGGTCGTGGACACCTCGAAGTACTTGCGTACGATCCTCGACCTCAACGTCGCCGAACGGTGGGCCCGAGTCGAACCGGGACTCGTGCTCGACGAGTTGAACGCGCAGCTGAGGCCGCACGGACTCCGCTTCGCGCCCGATATCTCCACCGCGAGCCGCGCCACCATCGGCGGCATGATGGCGAACAACTCGAGCGGCGCGCGCTCGGTGCTCTACGGCAAGACGATCGACCACGTCCTCGAACAGGAAGTCGTCCTGGCCAACGGCGAGGTCGTCCACTTCGGTCCGATTGACGGCGAGGCGCTGGCACGCAAGCGGGCTGAGCGCTCACTCGAAGGCGACTGCTATCGAGCAGTGAGCGATCTCGCCGAACGGCATCACGACGAAATCGAGCGACGGTATCCCCGCGTCCTGCGCCGGGTCGGCGGGTACAACCTCGACGAATTCGTCAAAGCCGATCGTCCGTTCAACCTCGCCAAGCTGATGGTCGGCTCCGAGGGCACGCTCGGCGTGGTGCTGTCGGCGAAGGTCAACCTGGTGCCACTGCCGAAGGCCAAGGCCGTGATGGCGATCCAGTTCGCCAGCCTGCTCGAATCGCTCGCCGCCACGCCGCTGATTCTTCGTCACGGGCCGTCGGCGGTCGAGGTCATGGATAAGTCCATCCTCGATTACACGCGTCAGAGTGCGGTACTCGAGGCGCTGCGACAGAGCTTCATCCAGGGCGACCCGGCCGCCCTGCTCTGCGTGGAGTTCTACGCCGACCGCACCGAGGATCTCCCGCCTCGACTGGCCGCACTCGAACGCGACCTTCGCGATCACCAGTTCGGGTACGCGTATCACCACGCCCTCGACCTGGCGGCACAGGCGCGCATCTGGAGTCTTCGCGAAGCCGGGCTCGGCCTGTCGATGGCGATGAAGGACGATGCGAAGTCGTTGTCGTTCGTCGAGGACACGGCCGTTGCCCCTGAGAAGCTCCGCGACTACATCGAACGCTTCCTCGCCATCGTCCAGCGGCATGGCACAACGGCTGGCGTTTACGCGCACGCGTCGGTTGGATGTCTTCATGTCCGGCCGGTCGTCAACATGAAGACCAGTGACGGCGTGCGGCGTTTCGCGTCGATCGCCAACGACGTCTCGGATCTGGTGCTCGAATTCGGCGGCGCGCTCTCAGGTGAGCACGGCGACGGGCTGGTGCGCAGTCCGTTCATGGAGAAGATGTTCGGCTCGGAGCTCTACGACGCGTTTCGCACGATCAAGCGGACCTTCGATCCGCATGGCATCTTCAATCCCGGCAAGATCGTCGATGCGCCGCCGCTCACGGCGAATCTACGCTTCGGCACCTCGTACGTGACCCGCTCCGTGCCCACCTATTTCGACTACGCCGAAGGAGGGTTTTCGGGCGCGGTGGAGATGTGCAGTGGACTCGGCGCCTGTCGCAAGACGCTCGAGGGCACAATGTGTCCGTCGTACATGGCGACGCGCGACGAGCAGCACACGACGCGCGGGCGCGCGAACGTGCTGCGTCTGGCGATCTCCGGCCGCCTCGGCGAGTCCGGCCTCGGAGACAACGGCGTCTACGACACGCTCGATCTGTGTCTCGAGTGCCGGGCGTGCAAGGCGGAATGCCCGGTCGGCGTGGACGTCGCGCGCTTCAAGAGCGAGTTCCTCGCTGACTACTGGCAGCGCCATGGGACCCCGTTTCACGCACGCGCGCTCGGTCAGGCGCGGCGCGCCGCCGAATGGGGCAGCCGTCTCGCGCCGCTGTCCAACTGGATCGTCAACACCGGGCTGGGCCGCCGTCTCAATGAGCAGGTGCTCGGCATCGACCGCCGTCGAACGCTGCCCCAATTCAAGCGACAGACTCTCGCCAAGGCTGCCCGCGGCCGCGTCCAATCGACGACGACGCCGGACGTCCTGGTTTTCAACGACACCTTCACCAACCACTACGACCCCGAGATCGGGCTCGCCACGCTTGACGTCCTCTCGGCGGCCGGCCTGCGACCGGCGCTCGCCGCAAACCGCTGCTGCGGACGGCCCCAGATCTCGAAGGGACTACTCGACGATGCCCGGGCCATGGCGTCGCGCAACACCGACCTGCTCTTCGCAGACGCCAACGCCGGCCGGCCGCTGCTCTTCTGCGAGCCGAGCTGTCTCTCGGCGATTCGCGAGGATGTGCCGGCGCTGCTGCGTGGCGAGGCGCGACGGCGAGCTGACGTCGTCGCGAGGAGTGCCGTGTTGTTCGAAGAGTTTGTCGCCGCTCGAATCTCAACGCTCCGTCTGAAGGCCGGCCCGAACACAATCCTGTTCCACGGGCACTGTCATCAGAAGTCGATGTCGCTGGTCGCGCCGGCGAAAGCCCTGCTGTCCTCGATCCCCAACACGACGGTCGTCGATCTCGACGCCGGCTGCTGCGGCATGGCTGGCTCATTCGGCTACGCCCGCGAGCACTACGACGTCTCGCGGGCGATTGGCGAACGCAGACTGTTCCCCGCGGTGCGCAGCAAACCTGCCGGCGCCGTGGTGGTCGCCGCCGGCACGAGCTGCCGGCATCAAATCGCGGATTTCACCGGTGAGTCCGCCGTGCATCCGGCGGTCCTGATCGCGGGATTGCTCGAGAAGGCGTGAGATGAATCTGGCGTGGCTTTCTCTCGGCGCGCTCGTGGTCGCCATGATCATCAGCTGCTTCAGTCAGCTGAACGTCGGCGTGCTTGGCCTGGCGCTGGCGTGGATCCTCGGTGTCTATCTCGGCGGCATGAAGCTCGCCGAGGTGATGAACGGGTTTCCCACGCAGACCTTTCTGATGCTGGTCGGCGTCACGCTGCTGTTCACGCAGGCGCAGCTCAATGGCACGCTGGAGCGCATCGCGCACGCGTCGGTGCGTATCTGCCGCGGCAACACCGGGCTGGTGCCGGTGATGTTCTTCGTACTCGCCGCGATCATCGCGACGCTCGGGCCGGGCAACGTCGCCACCGCGGCGATGCTTGCGCCGATGGCGATGGGCGTCGGCACGCGCGCGTCGATTCCGCCGTTTCTCATGGCGATCATGGTCGGCAACGGTGCGCAATCGGGTGCGCTCTCGCCCCTCGCGCCAACCGGGGTCATCGTCACGCCGCTGATGGAGAAGATCGGGCTCGGTGGGCACGAGTGGCAGACCTACGCGATGAACCTCGCTGCCCATGCGATGGTCGCCTTCGCCGGTTACGCGCTGTTCGGCGGCTGGCGTCTGTTCACGCAGAGTTTTCAGGGTGACCCTGCCGAGAAGGCGGCGGATAGGCGCTTCACGACCGTGCACTGGGTGACGATCGCGACGATCGTCTGCGTGCTGCTCGCGGTGCAGTTCCTCGAGGCCAACATCGGCATGGCGGCGTTCACGGCGGCGGCGGTACTGGCGGCGCTGCGCGTTGCCGATCATGATCAGGCGATTCGGCGGATGCCGTGGAATCCGATCCTGATGCTCAGCGGTGTCAGCGTGCTCGTCGCGCTGCTCGACAAGACCGGCGGTCTCGATCTCTTCACCGATCTACTCGCCAGGCTCGCCTCGCCTGGCTCGCTGACCGGTGTGATCGCGTTCGTGACGGGACTGATTTCGGTCTACAGCAGCACGTCCGCGGTCGTGCTTCCGGCGTTCCTGCCGACAGTGCCTGGCCTCGTGGCGCGACTCGGGGGCGATCCGTTCAGTGTCGCCTCCTCGATGAATGTCGGCGCCCATCTCGTCGACATGTCGCCGCTCTCCACGACGGGCGCGATGTGCCTCGCAGGAATTGCCGATCCGGCGCAGGTCAGACCGACTTACAACAAGCTCCTCGCATGGGGCTTGTCGATGACGATTGTCGGCGCGGTGGGCTGCTACTTGTTCATGTAGTTGTCAGGTCAAAGGTCAAAGGTCAAAAGGCAAAGGCGAGGTACTGAGGTGTAGGTGTAGGTGCAGGTCGAAGTGCAGGTGCGCTTGCCCGCGACGCGTCATGCGGGGATAGCTACTGGGACGACCTGATTGAAACAGCCGGCGTGCCACTAGCGAGTTAGTTAGACGCTAATCTGAGACGATCAGTGATGGCCGGTCCGTACACTCGGCGCGAAGTCCTTGACGCAGGCGACGCATTTCCTGATCGCGGGCCCGTGTGCCCAAAGTGCCACACGCACATTCCGCAGTTTGTCGATCTCACGAGTGAACTGGAGGCGACTCTTCGCAGCTTGATCGACCGTGGTGAGAAAGTGGTGGCCACGTTCAAATTGCGCGAGGCCACAGGTTGCTCGCTCCGATGGGCCAAGATTTGGGTCATTCACGGCGGTGTGCCGACCTTAAGTGAACCTATGTCGCCCTGCCCCTATTGCGGCGAGCCCTTGCGGACCGCTCGGTCAAGACAGTGTCGATTCTGCAAGCGGGATTGGCATGAGGGTTCAGTAAAGATCCTCAAGTGAAAGCAGACACTGCTGGAATTGCGTTCGCAACAAGCTCAGCGCCATGCCGGGCGTACGATCGTGCTTAGACTCACACCTATACCTGCAGCTAAACCTACACTCAGGTCCTCACCTTTGACCTTTGCCTTTTGCCCTTTGACCTGTTCTCCACTCCTCGATCTCCGCCCGATGCGCAGCGTCGTGCTCCGCCATCATCAGCGGGATGTCGCACAGGCCCACG
>Ga0111538_10002689_pt1 | contig 24940 bp, 18 predicted proteins | sample SoiMethybrSBSTD1_FD_79669 | JGI IMG/M metagenome (GOLD analysis project Ga0111538, IMG submission 79669) | Bulk soil microbial communities from a Populus tree surrounding site in Tennessee, USA - Soil MetaG P. TD hybrid SBSTD1 (version 2)... | ecosystem: Environmental > Terrestrial > Soil >...
CGCGGACCTGGACGGACTGCGCCGAGGGCTTGGTCTCGATCGTGTGAAGCTGCTCGGGCACTCAGCCGGTGCCTATTTGGCAGCCCTGTACGCAGCTACACATCCCGAGAACACCTCGAGCATCGTGCTGCTCCATCCCGGACCGCCGCTCTTGCCCGAGCTCATGCAGAGATTCGGGAAGCAGATGGCTCTAGCGCGAACCCCGGCCGAGAACGATGCACGGCGTGCGATCGAAGAGTCACTGGAGTTTCGCAGGCAAGAACCGCTCGCCCTCGAACGCCACCAGCTCAACACCTTCCTGCCGTTCTTCCGGGACCGCGGGACCATCGAGCGCATCTCGCTCGGCTTTACCGCCATCACGGCGGCCAATGTCCAGCAGGGGCCGCAGCGCATGGTCGGGAGCTTGAGCGCGCTCGATCCGATGCGTCAGTTTGCCCGCATCAGCTGCCCGACGCTGGTCGTCCACGCTGAGCTCGACCCGATCCCCGTGGAGTGGAGTCGGCTCCTCGCCGACACCATCCCGGGTGCAACCTTGGCGGTCATCGAAGGCGGCAGCCACTTCTCGATGATCGAAGACGCCGCCAAGCTGCAGAGCACCGTGGTGCCCTGGTTGCGATCGCACGGCGCGGCAACCGCGGCGACGCAGAATTGAGCTTCACTCCGCGACCGTATCGATGACCCCCGTGGAGCGGATGAGCGAGTGATCGGCGTCCCCGGTGTGCATCGAGGGTCCGTCCTCGTGGCCGCCGTAACGGATGCGTGCGCCGTCCACCGACACCGTTCGTACCTCGTTGTGGCGAGGCCCCGCCGGCAATGACCTCTTTACGGGATCCGCTTCCACGCTGGTGAGCTCCAAGAGGAGCTTCTTTCCGTCTCCGATGCTGAGGCCCTCGGGGTTCTGCGACCACCCGTCGCTGCCACCGGCGACCCACGTGCCGTCCGGGCGCGCCGCGACGGCGAGCAGGATGCTCGAAGCGTCCAAAGCGATCGCGCGCGAGCCGATGAGCGTGCCGGAAGCCGTGGAAACGCTGAAGAAGGCGTCCCATACGGTGTTGTCGTTGCCTGGGAAGCGTCGCGAGCGCCCGACGACGGCGACCTCGCCGCGCGCGGCGCGGATGGCATAGGGTTCGTCTTCGTTTTCCGTCCCTATCACGCGCGACCACGCGCGCTTCCCGTCGCGACCGAGCCGCGTCAGGATCACGTCCGAGTCCGAAACGTGGGGAAACCCGGAACGCAGCGGCGCAAGTCCGTCGTGAAAAGCGTTCACGTGCGCGGTGATCTTCAAGGGGTGGGCCCAGACGGCGACGAACGCGTTGCCCTCTTCGTCGGTGTCCAGATAGGCGCGATACCAGTCGACGATCGCACCGAAGGTGTCGAATGAGCCTCCGATGGGTAAGAACGCCGTCACGTATTGAGGCGGCTCGACGAGCGTACGCGCCGGCGTCGACCATGCCCGGTTCGTGTACGACGACCGATACGCGACCACGGAAGAGCGCGTGGTGTAGATGACGAACACGACGTCCTCTCCAGCCGGCGCGATCCGTGCGGCGTCCGTGGCGAGACCGTTGACGAAGAGGTCTGTCGGCCCGCCCGGGTCGCTTGGCGGATCCGGCGGCAAATCGTGCGGCACCTCGGGGTCGTGGACGGGAGTGACCGAGAGCGGCGACAGCGACGCGTCGAGGCGAACCAGCGCCACGGATCGCTCGGCTCCGACGACGAGCAGCGCCGAAATCTCTCCCGACGGGTGCACACAGAAATCCGTCAAAAAAGCTGCTTCTGGTGCGTCGAAGGAACGGTCCGCAACGCCGTTCGGACCGAGGTGCTCGATCCGGCTCCTGCCGGGATCATCAACGACAAAGCTCATGAGAACCTGCTCGAGTAGAATCTCGCCTCCGCTCGGCGCGCGCATTCTCTTGCGGACCGACCACCCGGGGATCTTCACGAACGGAGCCTCATCGGCCGGGGCGTCGGCTGCATCGCGCTCCCCGGCGTCCGCACTGGCGTCGGCTGCATCGTGCTTCCCGGCGTCGGCGACCCTCGCGTCGTTTTCGGGTTCGGGCGCGGCGTCCCTATCGGGATGTCCGCTGTCGAGCGCTGTCGCGTCCGGCCGGGAAACGTCCGCGTCGCGTGTCGAGCCCGCGTCAACGGACGCGTCGGCAACTTCGCGGGAAGAGGAAGATAAAGTGTCGTCGTCACAGGCGACGGCGAAAAAGGCGACGAGCACGAGCGCACGCCGCAACGGCAATGAAAGGATCACGCTTCTGAAGTAAGCGCGAGGACACCTGCAGGTTTCGCGTAAACGACGGCAACGGAGGGGCGCCCCCCGCGCAACCCACTGGTCGCCCGAAAACATTCCTCCCTGACTTTCGTTGGGTCGCACACCTACGCTGGCAGTGTCTTTCGAGGCGTGGGCACGAGATCGATCTGCCGTAGTGTAGAGAGCATCGCACCATGGCGAGCGCCTACCTCCCCCTCCCGCGCGCAGCGCGCGCCGCCACTGACGATCTTGGTGTCGGTGCGACGAGCGATCGCGCGGCGCACGCGAGCACGGGTTTGGGGGAGGTCGGCCGCCCGCAGGCGGCGCAGCCGCCGAGGACGGACGGGTGCGGGGCAACCCTAGCCAAGCCGACCCCTAGAGCAGATGACGGGCAGCATCGAGAGTCTCCTTCATGGCGGCCATGCCCTGTTCGATCATTGGACCGACCATGGCGGCTGCGTCGTGGGGCAAGAAGTCGGCAGTCCACACCACACGGCTCCCGGAGCCCTCCACGAATACCTGAACGGCACCGTTATAGTGGATCAACGGACCGCCCTCCGCGCCCCACACGAGGCGACGCTCCTCGTCGTCGACAGTCACGATCGGCTCCTTGACTACCATGCCGTTGCCAAAAGTGACCGTGCGGGCGCGCCCATCTGGGTCGAGCCGCGTATCCACGACGAATCCGGGAACCAGTCGCGTATGGAGGGCTCCTAGGTCACGGATCGCGTCCCATACCGAGGGCGGCGCAGCGGTCGTCACGATTTCCTTGCGAATCGAAGCCATAGTTTTCTCCTTTCGATGAACCTGGGGCGTCCTCGCCGTTCGTACTTGGAGATTCTTGCGATCCGGCCCGGATCAGCGCCAGGCGCCGTAGATCCGGCGATGTCGCAGCAGCAGCCGATCCGAAGCGTCGCTCGCGACGCGGCCCCGACACGCGCACCCGCCGAATACCGCGGCAATAGCGGGTGAAATGAGTCTGGCGTTCACCGGCAAAGTATTTGCTTTGCACAGTGCCGCATGCCTTACCGCACGCCGAAGGTCCGCGCGCTCACGCTCGGAGTCGTCTGTTCGAGCCTTGCCATGGCGCTGTGCGCGCCCGAGACCAACGCCGCCTCCGCTGAGCAAAGCGATGCCCTCGACATCGATTTGCCGAGCGCGATTCCGATGTGCCCGACCTCCGAACGTCCTTGGCGCCCCCGCTTATCCGTATTATCCGCAATGCAGACGCCACGGCATCTGGTCTCGATAGTCCATGACCCAATCCTCCCCACTACTGAGCTTTGGCACAATCCAGTGGTTGAAAATAATACTCAGCGCGGCGGCGCTGGTCCTCTTGTATCTCCGCTACAAGAAGGGAAGAACGTCCGGGGGTTCATCCAAGGAATATTCGTTCCGAACCAAGGCGATTGTCGTCTCGGCGATCCTCTTATCGTCCGCTGTTTTTCACAATCTTGGGACGATCCGGGGTGGGACATTCGTGCATTACGGCGAAATGTTTCACTACTATCTCGGCTCGAAATACTTCAAAGAGGTTGGCTATTACGAGCTGTACAACGCCGTAATCGCTGCCGACACTGAACAGGACAATGCCCTCGCCGGGATACCGTTTTTCACTGATCTGCGAACTTATCGAAATATTCAGCGTGAAACGGTTCTTGGAGACGCCGGCAGAGTAAAAAGCCTCTTCTCAGAAGAGAGGTGGAACGCATTCAAAGATGACGTTTCTTTTTTCAAGACGGCGACCGGCATGCCTCGTGCACCGGGTCTTCGCGTTCTCGTAATGGACCATGGTTACAATGCGAGCCCAGCATCGACTTTCGTACTTGGCATACTTACCAATGCCATCCCCGTCACCCAGCTATGGCTTCTGGCAGCTCTCGATGTGCTGCTCGTGGCAGCCATGATCGGGCTTGTGTTTCGCACCTTTGGTTTTGAGATGGGAGCTCTGTTTTCCATCTACTTTTACGTAAACGTCTTGAACGACTACGACTACATTTCAGGTAGTTTGTTACGCTATGACTGGCTGCTTTATATCGTTGCCGCCGTGTGTCTGCTCAAGAAAGGACGATACGCATCATCCTCGTTCTTCCTCACCTTATCGGCAATGATGAGAGTATTCCCTGCCATGTTGTTTTATGGCATCGCCGTCAGCTTTTTTCAGAAAGTGAAAGCAGCACGTACCGTCGACAAGAAATTCAAGCGATTCATCCTTACCGCCGGAGCAACGGGACTGCTGTTGTTCTTGCTGCCTGCTGTGTCTTCAGGATCTCTGCGGCCGTGGAACGACTTCTTCGCAAAAACAGAACTTCACGATAGCGGAGTATATGTCAACCATCTCGGTTTGAGAGGCGTCGTTCTCTTCGAACCAAGTCACCTCTCCCTGGAGAGATTCGTCGAAGCATACAAAGATACCGATACCGGCGACATAGTTCGCCACTGGCAAGACGCAAAAGAGAAGGAGCTCGGGCAAAAAAGGCCCATCATCGTCTTCTACTCCCTTCTCGTTCTCGCGGGCTTGACCGCCATCATTTGGAAAAGAAAAGAAAGCGAGAGCAAAAGTGTTCTCTGGCCCCTACTACTCGTCTACACGGTGAGTTATCTTTCCCATTATTACTACGCCTTTCTCTGCCTGTTCATTCTTCTCTTTTTCAGACGAAATAACCCGCTCGGCGCTTTCGTTCCTCTCTGTCTACTGCTGGTTTTCAATATTATCTCCCTTTTGACCAAGTATTCCGAGCCCTCCCCTATCGTTTTTTACACGCTGATCAATATCTATCTCTTCATCTGTTTATCGGCGATTCTCGGCTTCGAGTTATATACGAATGTCTTGGGGAAGAAACCCGTGGGGGCGATTGCAAGTCTGGAATTGCCGCACGAACCCGGAAGCGAGCGCGGAGCGCGAGCGAAGGACCGAGATCCGCGCGAGCCGCAGGCGAGCGCGGGAATCGAACCCCGTCGTGACGTGACGCGGCGCCGCCACCGATCTCGCGCGCGCCGCAAGTAGAAGAGGCGTCGTCAGCCGCGGAGCATTGCGACGAGATCCGTCACGCCAGGATCACGTCCGGCCTGCATGAGGAGCGTCGTGACCTGACCGCGATGGTGCGTCTGATGATTGAAGAGCTGGGCGACGGCGTGCCACAGCGGAAACTCGTTCACGACGCCGCGCCGAAGGTAGCGCAGGTTCCCGGTGAGCTTGTCGTCCGTCAGCGTCGCGGCGAATGCATCGATCTCGTCGTCTGTCTTTGCTCGCTCGCGGCGGAGCTCGTCGAAGTCTTGGTAGAGCTCCTGATCGAGCGACCGGATCCCGCCCGGCCCCATCTCCCCCTCCTCGAGCACCGCGCCGGTCAAACGACCCAGCCACACGCGGTCGGCGAGCAGGAGATGGTTGAGCGTGCGGTGAATCGATCCGAAGAAGGCGCCGCGATCCTGCTTGCGCTCCACGTCGGTGAGCTTTTCCGCGACTGCGTAAAGTTTGTCGTTCATCCAACGGTTGTAGCGAGCCAGTACGCGAGCGTATTCGGGCGTCATGCGTTCGCCCGGAGCGTACGTTGAAGCCGTCTGTCAATCCAGCGTCGCGACGTAGGCGATCGCCGTCGGCTGCGTTTCCCGCACGCCCCACGAAACCTGGACTCCGATCAGCGCCTTGGCGGGTGCGGGCCCGACGCCCAGCTTCTGCCAGCGTCGCATCGACGCGCGGCTCGCCACACCCTCACGCTGCACGGCTCGACCGCGAGCGAGCGGAAGCACCAGATGCGTGAACGGATCGCTCTGCCATTCGTCGACGTCTGCGGTGACGATGTGTAGCTTCTCCTCGCTGCATTCCGTGCAGCGCGTCCGAAACCCGTAGATCAATCCCGGAGCAATCGGTACGGCCAGCGCCCGGACACGGCGCGAAACGAAGGCGCGGCATTCGTTCTGACTGAACCAGCCCGTCGCGCCGTCGAAGGACAGGCCGTCTCCCGATCGCGCCAGCGTCTCCCACAGCACACCGTCGAAAAAGACGCGATCGGGACGGCACGTGGCCCCCGCGCCACCGCGCCCGTTGGGCAGCACCGGCTGGCGATCCAACGAAACCTGGATGAATCCGAAGCCGCGATCTTTGACCGCAACTCTCGCGCTGGCGCCGCCGTGAGCGCGCGCTGCTTCGCGGGTTTTGAAACCTTCGAAAGTGACCAGCAGATCCGGCGCTTCGTCGCGCACGGGAAGCCGCTCGGGCCGCACGTCGCGCTGGTCGGCTGGAGGCTCCCAGTACAGCGGAAGGGCGCGTACGTCGATAGCCACGGGTTTCACGTTCGGCTGAAGCGGGTGCAAGTCCCTTTGCAGCGCGGACAGGCTGCGCGGATGCGGCGCGGCCGGCTCGGGCATCGGCTGGGCTGGAGCCGCGGGGACGGCGAAGCCCTCGGGAAATGCCATGCTGGCCGGGGCGGGCTCGAACCCCTCGACGCGCAACGGCTGGCCCAGGCTCTCGAGATACTCGATCACTGCCGCTCGATCGTCGCGGGAGAGCGCGCGGGTGTGTCCCATCTTCCCGTCGCTGTCGACGAGCAGCGCCTCGAGCGTTGGGTAGCGGCCGTCGTGGAAGTACGGCGCCGTGCCGCCGACGAAGCGCAGGGACGGTGTGTCGAACAGCAGCGAGCGCTCGTTGACGTTGCCGCTCTTCACGTCGTGGCGCGCGCCATCGGTTTCGGCCGCCGTGTGACAGCGGCCGCAGCCCTGCGCAGGATCGTGGAACAGCCTCGCACCGCGCTCGATCGAACGAGCGTGCTCGATGCCAGCGGCTGCTTCCCAGCGCGGGGCCGGCATCACCTCGAGCCAGCGCGCGAGCGCTCGTATCTCCGCGCGGCCTTGTGCGCCGCTAAACCCCGCGCCACCGAGCGCAGGCAAGGTCTTTTGCAGGTGGAGCTCGAGCGTCGGACGGTCGCCGAACCAGCCGAAGGGCGCGCTGCCCGCGACGCGGCCGGCGAGCATGATGGTCTGGCGCGGGCCCTCGGGAGTCGACCAGGTGAGGCCGTCGTCGCGGCCGTCGGGGTGGCAGCTCGCGCACGCGCGGCCGTCGGCCGAGATGCGCGGATCGAAAGTGCGGTGGAACAACGAACGACCTCGGGCCTGCTCCGCGTCGTAGCGCGGCTTCGGTGCGCGTGCGGTAGCCACGCGGAGCACTGCCTCGCGGGTCGCGGGCTTGCTCAGATCGACGATCGCAAGCTCGCCTGCAAACTGAGACCACACCAACGCCCGCTGGCCGCGGTCGATCGCGACACCGGTGGGCCCATCCGGCACCCGCCAGCGCCTGAGCTCGACCCGCACGGGCTCGACGGCGCGCGCGTCGAGCTCGAGCAGCGTATCGGTGCCCTGACAAACGACGAAAAGGCTGGTCCCGCTGGCGGCGGCGGCGCGCGGCAGCAGGCATTCTTCCCCGTGTCCGCTCACGTGTTCCCAGTCGTTCGGCGCGCTTTTGCCCTCGGTGACTTGGACGCTGAGGCTTTTCTCGGCAGCCGGGTCGATGACGCTCACGATCGGCAGCTGCGAGCGCACCAGGAACGAACCGTAGCCGTGGCTGATTCGAGGATTTCCGGGGTGAACCGCGGCATTCGGAGCGAAGACGCGCGTTCCCGCCTCGAGCTTCAGCTTCGCCAGCGCGTACCCCTGTGTGCTCTGGCGCTCCCCTGCCCTCAGGCTGATCGCGCGGATCGGGCGTTTGCCCTCGAGCTCGACCACGCTCAGCTGGCCGCCCACCACGTGTGAAACGAAGGCCCGCGCGCCCTCCTCGTCGACGACCACGGCGCGCGGTTCCCGTGGAAGCTCGATCACGGAAAGCTCCGCCAGCGCGTCGAGCGAGAGCGCGGTGAGCCGGCGCCCCCAACCGCTCGTCACCAGCAAGCGGTCCTTCGTGCGCGCGATTGCAATCGGTTCGGCCGCCACGGACCGGGAACAGCGGTAAACGAGCGATTGTCCGGGGTCCCCGGCTTCGTAGAGCGCCACCCGGTTCTGATCGCGAAGCGTGACCGCGAGCCGGCCTTCAGCGAGCGGGAGCAGCTGTCCGGGGGTCGCTCCGAGCGGCGTCGCGCTCAACTGCTTCTGCGCGTCGACGTCCACCGTCGCGATCAGCGCCTGGTCCTCGTCGGCGACGTAGGCCAGCGTGCGCTGACCCTGCCGAGCCAGGACCACGCTTCCGCTCACGTCGCTCAGCGGTTGCCACGGCTCGCGCTCCCGGGTCTCCGACCGAGCGCGACTGGATGCCACCGCGGTAGACGTCTTCGTCCCTTCGCTCCCCGTCCAGACGCAAGCAGCGAGCAGCGATGCCACACCGAACAGCGCGTAAAGATGCAGCTTCGACTTCACGAATCGGGGTACGCCGATCCGTGACATTCAATCGTTCCTCGCTACGCTTTGACCGCCCTCGTCAGCAGATAGTCCTGCCGGACCGTGTTGTTCTCGAAGTACTGCGCGGCAAGCTCTTCCATTTCTCGACGGAGCGCCGCGGCTTTCGCGGGCTCCGACGCGTCGAGCGTTTCAAGCAGCTTTTTCGCGGGGCCGAGGTTCGTCTCCATGAAGAGCCGGAAGTGCTGGGGGCTCAGCGTTTGAAAGATCATGGTGTCACGAGTGAAGGTGATGTCCTTCACGGCCGCGCCGAGCCGCTCCCGCACGACCGCGGGATCGCCCCACTGCGGTGGTGGTGAAACGCCAGGAGGGGGCGGCGGGCCGTACTTTCCCATGAGAGCAAAGCTTCTACCGGTGAGAAGCTCCGGTGGCCAGGTCGCGAACGCGATCGTTCCGCCAGGCTTCAGAGCACGGAGCATCTCCTTGATCACCACTTCCGGCCGGGGAGCGAACATGTGTCCGAACTGGCTGACGACGAAGTCGAACTTTGCGTCGGGTACCGGGAGCTCTTCCGCGTCGCCCTGCAGAAACTCGGCCTCGATCTTCATCAGCGCGGCGTTTTCCGCGGCGCGCTCGACGAGCTGAGGCGTCAGATCGACGCCGGTGACACGTGCGCCGAGCCTTGCAGCCGTGAGCGCGACGACGCCCGTCCCGCAGGCAACGTCGAGCACCGCAGCACCCGCCGTGATCCCGGCAAAGCGGACGAGGCGCGGTGCGGCCGTACCGGTGATGCTTTCGAGCGTCGCGAAGTTCGACCAGGCGGCCTTCTGCATTTCCTTGAACTGGACGATCGGGTCCATGGATGTGCTCCTGTCAGAGTCGGCGGATGGGAACACATAAGGCATTCGTGGTCGGGCGGAAATCCCTGTTCGATCTAGTTTTGCCCTTCCGCGCGCATCCGCAGCGACGTCATCAGGTCACCCCACCACGCGCCGAGCGAGCGGGTGAACGCGCTCAGCTCTTCGCCGTGACGCGCCGGGTGATCCGGGCGGATCTTCGCCCAGCCGCGATGGATCACGGAGACGTTGGTGCCACTGCGCGTCGCCTCGAACAGCACCTCGACCTCGGTCTTCTCGTCGGGGCGGAAGTTCGCCGCCCGCCATTGGAACACGACGCGCTTCGGTGGCTCCCAGGAGGTGATGACGCCCGTCTCCAAGATCCTCTCCGCGCCTGAAGGCGCGCTGAAGCTCTCGAACAGCCGCCCACCGAGCTTCGGCTCGAGGTGCACGACACTTCGGTGCTTGCCCATTCGATACTTCATCCCGTGGCGCCACCAGCCGTCGATCTCTTCGGTGAAGATGCGGAATGCGTCTTCCGGGGGGACGCGCACCAAAACCTGTACCTTGGCTTGATCACCGCGGACCACGGCGTCCGCCCTTCTCCGCGTACGACTTGAACGAGGCGAGCTGATCGTTCCAGAAGGCGCGCACCTCTTCGAGCCAGCCTTCGAGATCGTCGAACGGTGCGCGTTCCAGGCGGTAGATTCGGAGCCGCGCGTCGTCCTCGTCGCCCTCCTCGCGCACGAGGCCGCTTTTGCGAAGCACCCGGAGGTGCCGGCTCATCGCCGGTCGTGTGATCTCGAGAGCGTCGGCGAGATCGCTCGCCTTGCGCGGCCTCTTGCGCAGGAGATCGATCACGCCGCGGCGCGTGGGATCGGCGAGCGCGAACAGCGTGCGATCGAGCGATTGGCGATCGAGCACGACCGCTAGCCGCCCTTGAGCCGCTGCATGAACCACCACAGGTGGCCCTCGGGATCGAGCGCCCCGTAGCTGCGATCGGTCCAGTAGTCGTCGCCATAGTCGCTCGTCGTCGGTTCACGGACGACCTTCGCCCCGTTTTCGACGGCGACCGCGTGGTGCGCGTCGCAATCGTCGACGAAGAAGCAGAGCGCTCCCGTGATTTTGCCGCCGATGCTCTTCGGCGAGCTGTAGCTCGCGGCGAACTCCTCGTGCTTGGCGTTCGTCCCGATGCCGCCGATCATGACCAGACCTTCGCCGAACGTGAGCTCGGAGTGGACGATCGCCCCGTCGTCCCCCTCGACGACGAGGCGCTTCTCGAAGCCGAAGGCCTTGCAGAGCCACTCGATCGCAGCGTGAGGATCTTCGTAGAACACGGAGGCGGAGAGGCGGGGCCAACCCTTGGGTGTCGGTTTCATCATGGGTTAATGGTTAACCCATTTCGCAATCATTGTCCAGATATGCAATCGCCAGGCCAGCGCCAAACTTCGCGGCCTGCTTTCTAGCAGTGGTGCTTCTTTTCAGCGCGTCTTCAAGCGCCCAACAGCAGCGAAGAGCGAATCTCGACGCTGCAAAAAAAACCTGCCTGCAATTTCTCGCTGCCGACACTTAGTGGCAAACCGGCCAATGAATACGACACAAGAACCAAGCAAGCGACCGAGGTCTTCTCGTCCGACGGGGGGGTTGCATGCGCTCGTCGCGTGCGCGCTCGCGTCGTTCCTCACGGCATGTGGCGGCGCCGGCGGCTCTGGCGCCAAGACCGGCGAGGGCGAACAACATCCGCTTCTGGGCGCCCCTGCTCCCGATTTCGCGCTCAAAGCACAAGCTGGCAAAAAACGCGTTTCATTGGAAGACGCGCGGGGCAAAGTCACCATCGTCGATTTCTGGGCGACGTGGTGCGAGCCGTGCCGCGAATCGTTTCCGGCCTATCAACGGATCCTGGAGAAATACGAATCAGAGCTCGAGATCATCGGTGTTTCGGTGGACGACGCGCCCGACGAAATTCCGGGCTTCGCGTCATCGACTGGAGTGAAGTTTCCGCTGGCTTGGGACGATGGACAAGCCGTGGCCGGCCGCTACAAGCCGCCGACCATGCCGACCAGTTACATCATCGACCAGAACCAGGTCGTGCGGTACGTTCACGTCGGATTCAAGAGCGGCGACGAGAAAGAAGTCGAGAAGGAAGTCGCTTCACTGCTGAAGTGAGCTCGAGCGGAAGGCGCTCAATAGCAGCGGCCGTTGGAACAGAAATTGGGGCACGACGCATCTGGGCTGTACCAGCTGCAGGTGTTGGTGGAGCTGTTGCAGTACGGGTCGTACGTGCGCAGGGTCTTTCCGCCCGTGCCGACGCACTGATCGGGCTTGTCGGGACAGGGTTCGACGGTGGTGTTGCAGACGCAGCCGGTGCCCGGCGCGCAGCCGCAGCGCGTCCACCGCATGTCGTTGATGTTCGCGCAAACGTGCGACTCGCCGGCGTTGCAGTCTTGGCGGGCGATCTCGTTGCCTCCACAACCCGTGACCGGATCACAGCTGGGCGTGCCGTACGTGACCCAGTCGTCGCCCACGCACATGCTGGTCTGGCACGCGGTGCGGGTTTCGGTGGGCGTGCCGCAGCTGGTCGCGTTGGCGCAGGTGGCGCTGTAGCCGACGTGCGTGAGCGGGGGTCCCGCCGCACAATACGCCGCGGGTTTGGAGCACTGCGCGACGGTCGGCGTGTAGACGCAGCCGGAGGCGGCGTTGCAGCTCGTGGCGTAAGTGCTGACGCTGCCGTTCAGACACTCGGGCCCCCGGTCCGTGCACGACGTCACCGTCGTCGTACACGACGCGCTGCTGCTGCTGGCCGAGCACTTCTCCGCGCTGGTGTATTGCAAAACGCCGCTGCCGCCCGTGCTGCAGCTGCCGCCGGTGTTGCAGGTGTCGAGCACGGTTTCCACGAATTGGCAGGTCGCGTCGGCAGCACCGGGATCGACGCACGTGGGCGTACGCTGCACGGCGCCGGAGTTCGTGCAGGCGTAAGCGATCGGGTGGAGAGCGCGGTCGGTGCAGTCGTCGAGCACCACGGTCTTCGACTGGCAGCCGCCCGCCGGATCGCAGGTGCCGGTGACCGCAGCGACGCGGCCGGTGTCGTCGCAGAACGCCGGCGCCGCGAGGCTCGTGCAGCACGGCATGCCGGTGAGTCCGCCGTTGAGCCGTACGCCGGTGATGGCGTGCGTCACGCTGGTGACGCTCGTCCAATCGAGGGTGCCAGCGAGCGGAAACGGAGCCAAGAGCGGATCGTAGGATGGCGCGGGTAGCTTCAGCGCGTACCAGGCATTCGAATCGTAGGTCTTGACCAGAGAGGAACCGCTGAACGACGCATCGGGATTGTTGCCGCCGGCGTGAGCGCGGATCGGTGGATTGGCTGCGCTGGCCGGCGGGGTGAACCCCGCCTCGATCTGCAGGCGCGGCGTCGCAAAGGAGCTTATGACCACGAGCAGGCGAAACTTTGCCGTGCCAGAAACAACGATGTCGAGATTCTCTTCGCGCGTAGCGATGCACACCACGTCGCCGGACTGCACGGTCTGGATCCGCATGGTGGCGCGCGCTGCGGATTGATCGCCGTAGGATCCGCGTGCGTGCAGCCTGGGACCGCTCGGGTCCGAGGTGATGCTGGCGCTGCCGGAAGCTACGATTCCCTCGGAGTCGTAGCTGCTGTCTGCGCTGAGCGCGCTGGTCTCGACGCCCATGGCGGCCGAAACCTTGCGGCAATACGCCTCCGCCCATTCGGCCTCGGTATCGGCACGCTCACCCGCCACGTAGAGGGTGTCACCGAGGTAGGCGAGCCCCGGCGTGGAGAAGTTCGGAGTGATGTCGATCGCTGCTCCCGCGGTGTAGCCACCGCCGCCGGCGGCGCTGAACTGAAAGCTCCGGAGCGGAGTGCTGCTGCCGAGATAGCCGGCGATGCCGCGCACCGTGTCCGTCGCAACGTGATACGCGATGCCGAGCTCGTTGAGGGTGTCCATCGACGTGCCGCCGCTGCTGGTCGTCCCGTTCGGAAGGATGGTGAGCAGGTACTTGCTCGCACCGATGCTGGCGCCGGCGTACAAGCGCCGCCGGGTGCTGTCGAAGGCCAGGCCGCTGATACCGTGATACGAGCCCAGCGTCGCAACGGTCTGAGCCGCGCCGGTTTTGATGTCGAGTCGCACGACTTCGCGAGGAGACGACCGGGTCGCGTAGATCGGCCCGGTCGGGTCGGAGGCCAGGTCGTTGACCGGTTTCTCGAGCTGGGTGAGCGGCAAGAAAGTCCAACCGGTGATGTCGATGGCGCCCAGCACCGGTCGATCGAGGTCGTCGACGCCTGCGGCCAGCAGGTAGCGGGCGGGATCGAGATTGGTCTTGACCACGCAACTACCGTCGCCGTCGTCTTGGTGTGTCGGGGCGCAGGTGGCGCAGGCGGCGCCGCTCCAACCGATGTCGCAGCGGCAAACGGGCGGGTAGCTGCGATCGTAGCAGCTGCCATGCGTGGGACAGTCGAGCAGGGAAGCGGCACAGGTGAGCGCGACGCAGTTGCCGTCGCCGAAGTGGTCGCCGAAGCCGCTGGCGCACTGATCACAGCCCGCGCCGGTGTAGCCGCGGGCGCAGACACAGGTGGCGGTTCCGCTGGCGTCGCTGCATTCCTGGTGCACCGGGCAGGAGAGACCGCTGCCGTCGCAGCTGGGCGTGCACAGCCCGTTGCCGTCATTGTCCTGGTGACCCGCGGCGCAGCGGCCACAGGCGAGGCCTTCGTTGCCAACGGTGCATTGGCACGAGTCACCGGTCGTAGCGTTGACGCACGTGCCGCCGGGCGCGCAGATGCCCGGGTTCACGTCGCAGTCGATGTCGCCCGGCGTGCATGCGCCGGCCGAGGTTTTCACGTAGCCGCGCTCGCAGACGTCGCAGGTGCCGCTGCCAAGCACGTAGCCCACGGGGCAGCCACAGCGAAAGCCGCCCGTGGTGTTGGAGCACACCGCCGGAGCCTTGCAGTCGTGGGTGCCCGTCGTGCACTCGTCGACATCCACACACGCTCCGCCGACGTCCTGGAAACCGGTCGGACAGTTGCAGCCGTAGCCGCCGGCGGTGTTCTGACAGGTGCCGCCGCGGCCGCAGCGGTCACTGTCGAGCGCGCACTCGTCGATGTCGGTGCAGACCTTCCCGTCGCCTTGCCATCCGCCCGGACAGCGGCAGACGTCGTTGCCGTTCTCACGGCTGCAAATGGCGTGCGGGTCGCAGCCACCGGGATTCAGGCAGCCGTTGCCAGCCGCGTCGCCTCCACTGCTGCCGCCGCTGCCAGCGTTGCCGGCGCCGCCACCGCTGCCACTGCTGCCGGCGCTGGCGTCGCCGCCGCTGCCGCCGCCGTCGAGATTGCCTGCATTTCCGCCGCTGGCGCTCCCCCCGCCTTCATCACCGCCACAGCCAACGACGGACACAAAAATCGCGGCGATGTACCAAGCTCTTGTCACGAGAGCCTCCCAAAATCTCCAACTTTACCACGTCTTCCGACCGGACGCAGACGATGCCGGATCGATCGCTTCCCTGACTTTCGTTGGGTAACCCATCTACCCTGGTTGTGCCTGGTTGTGCCTGGTGGTGCCTGGTGGTGCCTGGTGGTGTCAGTTTAGGCAGAATCGCACCATGCCTTCCAAAGCGCCTGCGATCCGCTTCGATCGTTATCTCCCGCTGAAGTCGCTGCGCGGCGGCATGGGCGTGGTGGAGCTTTGCGCCGACCTGGCCGCAAAGCTGCCGGTCGCACTGAAGACGTTCTTGCCGGAGCGGCTTTCGGACGCGCGCGCGCGCGAACAGTTCCTGAAGGAGGCATCCGTCTGGATCCAGATCGGCGCCCATCCCCACGTCGTCGCCGCGCACATCGTGCGGCGCGAGGGCAATCACATCTACGTCGTGTGCGAGTACGTCGCGCCGCCCGACGGCATCGCGACGGCGTCTTTGCGCGGCTGGCTGGGCCGGCCACTTCATCCGGAGCTCGCGATCGACTTCGCGCTCGGGATCGCCCGCGGGATGCGCTTTGCCGCCGAGCGCGTGCCCGGGCTCGTGCATCGCGATCTCAAACCGGAGAACGTGCTGGTCGGGCGCGATCGGCGCGCCAAGGTCAGCGATTTCGGGCTCGCGCTCGTGCGCGGCCGGGACGCCACCGCTCTGTCGGGCACGCCGTCGTACATGGCCCCGGAACAATGGAAGGGCGTCGCGGACGTGCGCTCGGACGTGTACGCGTGGGGCTTGATCCTGCTCGAGATGATCGCTGGATCGACCGGCATCTCGGGCCGATCACTGGCGGAGCTCGAGGCAGCCCACCGCGGTGGACGGGCCGCGAGCTTTGCCGCCGGAGGCGCCGTCCCGCCCGCGCTCACACCCCTCGTCCTCGGCGCGGTATCCGTCGATCCGGCTCAACGATTCGCCAGCTGGGACTCGATCGAGCGCGCGCTGCTCGCGGCGTGGCCGTCGCTGTCGCGATCGGCCCCGCCCGTGTTGCCGCCAGCGCAAGAAGCGTCGCGGCAGGCGCGCATCCTCGAAACGTGGTCGCATTGCGCACTTTCGGACGCGCTCGTGGAGCTGGGCCAGCTCGAAGACGCAAAAAACGGGTATCGACTGGTCCTCGAGCGGGCACGCGAGCTGAACGAGCCGAGCCTCGAGGCCGCGGCGCTCGGCAATCTGGGCCCAGCGCTCGGCGCGTTGGGCGATCTGAACGGCGCCTTCGAAGCGCTCGAGGCGTCGCTCACCATCAAGCGGCGCCTCGGCGATCGCTTCGGCGAGGCGAACACGCTGGGCAATCGCGGCAACCTGCACGTCCGCCAGAACCGCATCCCCGAAGCGCTCGACGACTACGCGCAAGCTGCGCGGATCTTCGGCGAGCTCGGCCAGCAGCACCGCGCGGCGACGGCGCGCTTCAACATGGTGCCGGCGCTCGTGCGCCTGAACAGGATCCCCGAAGCCTCGGCCATCGGCGACGAGTGCCTCGCGGTGTTTCGAGCCGTCGGCGACCTGCGCGGGCAAGGCGGGGTGCTCGGTACGCTCGGCCAGATCCGGCGCCGCGCAGGTAACCTCGAAGAAGCGCTCGACTGCTCGAAGCGCGCTCTCGAGTGCTTTCGTGCCGTGGCCGACAAGCTCGCCGAAGCGCGCGAGCTTTCGATTCAGGGGCACACGCTGCGCGCGATGAAGCGCATGCCGGAGGCGCTCGACGCCTTTCAGCTGAGCGCCCGGCTCGCCGAGGAATGCGGCGATCAGCTGCTGCTCGGCAGTGCGTTTCACGCGCTCGCGGAGATGACGCCCCCGCTGCCAAAGTTCGCCGCGCTCGGTCGCACGAACGCCGAGCGCGCCGCGGCCGCCTATCGCCGCGCCGGCCGCCAGGATCTCGCGCGCGACTCGGACGAGCTTGGCAAGCGCTTCGCGCAGTGACGGGGCGGAATCGGAGGCTCGAGCTTCGCAGGCTGGTCGCGGCTCATAAAGCTGCGGCGCAGAGCCCACTCATCGCCCGGTGCCACGGATGCGTTCCGCGGGCGGCTAGAGGAGTTATGCCAAGATGCTCAGTTTGAGAAAGGTTCTTGGAGTTGCGATCCCCGGGCTGCTCATGGCCCTGACAGTTCGGTGCGGCGGGGATGACGAGCCCGCCGTGACGGGGGGAGGAACCTCCGGGACTTCAAACAAGGACGCGTCGAGTGAGGCCGGAGGAACGGGCGGCCGCGGCACCGGGGGCACAGCGGGCACGTCGGCAACGGGTGGCACCGGCGCCGCGGGGGGAACGGGCGGTGCTGTCGGAAGCGGCGGCAGCGTTGGAAGCGGCGGCAGTGGCGGCCAGGACGGCGGTAAGCCTCAATGCGGGGCCAGCGAAATCGACTGTGGCGCCGACGGCGGCATGCTCTGCGCCAATCCCGACACCGACCCGGCGCACTGCGGCGATTGCGCCGTCGCGTGCACCTCGACTCAGGTCTGCGAGCTCGGCGTTTGCGGGACGACATGCAGCTCGGGCCTGACGCGTTGCGGGGCAAGCTGCATCGATACGCAGAGCGATGCCGACCATTGTGGCGGCTGCAACATGCCCTGCGGCGCGACGCAGATCTGCAGCGGCGGGCATTGCGTTTGCCCGACCGGAACGACCGAATGCAGCGGCTCCTGCGTCGACACGTCCACGGATCGGGCCCACTGCGGCAATTGCGCGACGGCCTGCGGGTCCGCTCAGGTTTGCAACGCCGGTAACTGCGCGGCCGGGTGCACGCAGCCGCTCACCTTGTGTGGCGGCGGTTGCGTCGATACGAAGAGCGATCCAGCCAACTGCGGCAACTGTGGAACAGTCTGTCCCGCCGGCCAGATCTGTTCGGCGGGCGGGTGCGCGTGCGACGTCGGGAAGACGCTCTGCAACAACCAGTGTGTCGACACCCAGATCTCGTTCCAGAACTGCGGCGGCTGCGGACAGCGTTGCTCCGCGGGCGAGGCCTGCGTCGCGGGCAAGTGTCAATCCACGGGCTGCCCGACGGGCCAGAGCCAGTGCGGCGGGACGTGCGTGCGCCTGACGAATGATCCCGACAACTGCGGAAGCTGCGGCAAGGTCTGTAGCGGCGGGCAGGAATGCCGGAACGGCGCTTGTGCCTGCCCCGCCGGGCTCTTGCTCTGCAACGGCGTGTGTGTGGATCCGGAGACCGACCCCCTGCATTGCGGATCTTGCACGACGGTGTGCGCAACGACCCAGGTTTGCTCCCAGCGCAGCTGCGCGGCAAATTGCGGCACCGGCGAGACGGAGTGCAACTCCGCGTGCGTGGACGTTCGAACCAATCCACTCAACTGCGGCGCCTGCGGTGTTCAGTGCAGCGGCGGGCGGGTCTGCCAGGCGGGCAGCTGCGTCTGTCCGTCGAACAGTACGGAGTGCGGCACACCGCCCGTGTGCGTGAACATCGAGTCGAGCGCGGCCAACTGCGGTGCGTGCAACGCTCGTTGCCCTTCCGGCGAGATTTGCAACGCGCGCCAATGCGCGTGCCCCGGAGGCTTCCAGCGCTGCGGCGGCACGGACGGCGGTGCCGGGGACTCCGGCTCGCGCGGCACTTGCGTGAACACGCGGACCGATCCGAAAAACTGTGGCAGTTGTGGCAATGCGTGCGAAGCCGGGCGCTGCATGCAGAGCCACTGCAACTGACACGGCACGCGGCGACACATTGGTGCCCCTCGCACCGGCGCGCCAACCGTCGTAGCGAAACGCTCATCAGGTTCCGGGTAGCGAAGCACGCGTGCGCTTGCCCCGCGTTCGACGATGGCCATATACGATCGTCGCAAATGCTGGATACGCGCATCGAGCGCGACGGGGCACGCGCCTGAACGACCGAGCGCCGAGCAGACTCTCCAGGCGGCTGGGAACGGCCGACGCCGTGATCATCGGCCTGGGGGCCATGATCGGGGCTGGCGTGTTCGCTGCGTTCGGCCCCGCGGCGCGTGCGGCGGGCAAGGGGCTCCTGCTCGGGCTCGCCGTCGCGGCGGTCGTCGCGTACTGCAACGCGACGTCGTCGGCCCGGCTCGCTGCGCTGTACCCTGAATCCGGAGGAGCGTACGTCTACGGACGAAAGCGCCTCGGCCCCTTCTGGGGCTTCCTGGCGGGCTTTTGCTTCGTGATCGGCAAGCTGGCGAGCTGCGCGGCAATGGCGATGACCTTCGGCAGCTACGCGTCTCCGAGTCTTGCGCGACCACTCGGTGTCGCCGCGATCTTCGCCCTGACGGCGGTGAACTACTTCGGCGTGGAGAAGACCGCAGCCGTCACTCGCGTGATCGTCGGAATTGTGCTCGCGTCCCTCGCGACGGTCGTCGCGGCCGTGTGGCTCGGCGGAGCGACGCAGGCGAGCCGCCTCTGGCCGCCGAGTGACGCGAGTCCTTACGGTGTCTTGCAGTCGGCGGGCTTCCTGTTCTTCGCTTTCGCCGGCTACGCGCGCGTGGCAACGCTCGGAGAAGAGGTCGTCGACCCCGCACGAGTGATCCCGAAGGCGATCCCGTTAGCGCTCGGAATGACGCTCGTAGTCTACGCGACGGTCGCGGTGAGCGCGCTCGCGGGGGCAGGAGCCGATGCCATCGGGTCGTCGCCGGCGCCCCTCGCAACGGCGGTTCAGCAAGGCGCCCTCGCGCGGCTTGCCCCGGCGGTGCGGATCGGCGCGACCGTCGCGTCGTTGGGCGTCCTAATGTCGCTGATGGTCGGGGTGAGCCGAACGTTGTTCGCGATGTCCGCCAACTCGGACATGCCGAAATTCCTGTCGGTCGTCCATCCGCGGTACCGGGTACCGCACCGCGCGGAGCTCGTCGTCGGTGCGATCGTGGCATCTGTCGCGGCCATCGCTGACCTCCGGACCATGATCGGCTTCAGCTCGTTCGCGGTGCTCCTCTACTACGCGATCGCCAACGCAGCGGCGTGGACGCTCGAGCTCGAGAGGCGGCGGTGGCCCAAGGCGGTGGCTGCTCTTGGCCTGATGGGCTGCGTCGTTATCGCAGTCACGTTACCGCTGGTTGCGGTGCTGGGCGGGACCGCGCTCCTTATGTGCGGAGCCGCCATCTACCTCGTCCGACGAAGTCGGAACACCAACGAGCCGTAGAGGCGTTCAGTACTGGCGCTAACTTCTCGACTCGAGCATCGCCAGCGCCTGCTTCGCGGCCTTCTGCACCAGAGCGTTCGGATCGTTCGCCGCGGCCTGGCCCAATAGAGCGCGCGCTTCTGGCCAGTCGGAGTTCACTCGTCCGATCGCTTCGGCCGCCGCGACGCGCACCGAGTACGCCGAATCGCGCAGCAGGGCGTCCGCCAGCGCGAGCTTCGATGTTGTCGAAAGCGGCCGCTCACCGGCCACGCTCGCCGCGGCGCTTCTCACGGAAGCTTCCGGGTCGGTGTGAAGCACCAGGCTGAGCAGCTCGTCGGCCCAGGGCTCGCGTACGCGCCGCAGTGCGTGCACGGCGGTGCTGCGCAGCCCTGGCGACGGGCTGGCGAGCGCCTGCCGGACCTCGTCGTAGATGCTCGAGCTCCCGCTGTTGCCGAGCGACGCCAGCGCGTTCGCTCGCTCTTCGTCGCTCCCGGCGTTCGCGAAGCGGGTGGAAAGCTGCTCGACGATCGCGGCGCTCTGCTCGGGGTTCATCTCTTCCATCGCGTGCGCCGTCGCACCGAGCGACAGCACGGCGCGCGAGCGCATTTCCTCGGACGTCGCCGGATCCGCGACGACTTTCTGCAAGCTCGCGACGGTCTCGGTCGTCGGCTGATCGGCCAGGGCGAAATGCGTCAGCACCGAGCCGCGCGTCTCCGGATCGACGTTGCGATCCTCGAGCAGGTGCTGCAGCGCTCGCTGCGCCTCGGGGGTCTCGGCATCGCCGAGCGCGCCCAGCACGGCCGCTTGATCCTCGCGGCGCAGCCCGCGACGCAGCTCGCGCTCGGCCTGTTCGACCTGCTGCGGATCGCTCGTGAACAGGTCGATCAGCTGCCGGTACTCGCGCTGCCGCTTCTCGTCGTCGCGCTCCGGCGACAGCGTGCGCAATCGCGCCACGATCGCTGCCACGGATTCGTCCCGCACGTCGGCGGAAGCCGGCTGCCCCGCGCCGGCGCTACTCGCCGCGAGCCCGGTGGCCACCAGATCGGGCTCGACGATCGGCTTGACGCTGGTGAGCCGCTCCGCGGCGAGCGTGCGGAGCTCGAGCGAGAAATCGGAGGTGATGACCGCGTCGCCGAACGTCCGCGTGACGTGTTCGCGCAGGACAGAGTGATCGATGCTGCCGGCGTCGAGCCGAACCCGCGCGCTGGACTCGACCCGCGGCGGACCGGCCAGAGGGGCGAGATCGCGATTGGCAAACCTCACATAGTCACCCTTGGTCTTTTCGTAGCTCTCGTCCTCCAGAAGCCGGTAAGTCACGCGGTGCGTGCCGATCAGATCGTCCTCTTCGACGGTCCAGGTTTCGGCCTCGTCCGCGCTCCGCACGAACTGCAACGCCGCGGCCACTTGCTTCACGACGTTTTCCGCGTAGGGCTCGATGGCCTTCTTGAGCATCACCTTTCCGACACGCCCCGCCCTGGTGACGGTCAGCTGAAAGGGTCGCCCGAGGTCGTCGCGAATCCTGCCATTCCGCGAGCCCGGCGCGGGGCCAGTATCCGGGTCACCCGTGCCGAAGGCGACGTCACCGAGCTCGCCACGCAACGTCGTCCCTTCTTTTGACGCCGAGACCGCGACCAGGTCGAGCTTGGCCGAAATCTTCACCCTGACGAGGGGCTGCGCGGGCCGTTTCGAGGAGGTCAGGCGCGTGGTCAACGCGACGGCGTAGACGCGCCGCGTTCCTACGGCCCAGGCCGCCTCCGGGGCGATGGTGATGCGCGCACGCGGGTGTCCGGCCCGGGTAGCCCCGACAGCCGCGGCGCGGGTGGCTCTCGCCAAGGGACGCGACGCGCCTAGCGAGAAAGCCACTGCCAGCGCCCCGACGGCCAGGGCGCCGGCGATCCATCGCACGCGGCCTCGAGCGAGAGCAAACATCCCGGTTTTCGCGGCTCACCCGTTCGGAGGAAAGCCAGTGGCCGAGATGAATGAATCGTAGGTCACCGTATCCCAGAGCATACTTTGGTCGATAGTGATCCCGGGCCACGAATAAATGTGCTCCCGGAACGTATGAAACGGCACGTCGAGGAAAACTCCGACCGAGCCGTCGAGAGTGGTCAGCTTCTCGCGCCCCCAGGATCGGCCGCCGTAGCTGTGGATGGCGCCGTAGGCGTACGGCGTGACGTCGTCCGTGGTTCCGGTACCCGTGTCGGTAGTGAACTTGATGAAGGTGATCGAGCCTTCGATCCCGAACGCCAAGACATCCTCGACCCCGACCGTGACCTTGAAGTCGCCCGTCAGGGAAGCGGTGCCGTAGACCAGCGAATAGCTGGAATCCTGGCGTTTGAACTGGGCGTCGAAGCTCCCGTAGCTGGCCTGACCGTTGCTGCCGGCGGAAACCGTCCCCACCACCGAGCCCTTCACGGTGACCGGTATGCCGCCAAGTTCGGTGGAATACGAGCCGCTGACGAACGTCTTGCGGAAAGGCTCAACGCTCGTGGTCTTGCTCGCAAAGTGACTGGTCGCGCCGCCGACGTTGTAGTCGACAAGGAAGGTTCCTCTCGAGGCGATGTAGCCGGTCGCGAACGCAGTGCCGCGGAAGCTCGTGCCGCTTCCCCAGTTGGTCGCGGCAGCAGCCTGCATCGCGATGGGCTCGATCGGCTTGCTGAAGATCGCGACCTTGGTTTTTATCGAATTGTTCGTCGCCAAGGTCGTCCCTGGCGTGGACGAGTTTTCCGCGTGGTGAACCCAACTCGTGTATCCGGACACGGTCCTCATGGCGTAGAACTTCGACGTCAGTCCCCAGTCATCGGTTTGTGAGCTTCCGAAGCTGCAGCTTCCATTGGCGGCGTCCGTGTGCACGCACGGGAGCGCGAAACTCGCGCTCGCCAGAGTGAGCCCCGCCGACGCGGCGCCGGCCGCAACGATGGCGCGCGCTGCTCGCCGCCAGTTTCCTTCGAATGTTCGAACCATCTACGTGCCTCCGTGATCGAGATCGACGCTCGCGCTCAGCAATCCCTGTGCCGTCGTCGAGACACCCGACAACGCCGCGGTTTCTCGCGATTTCGGAAGCGGCTAGTGCCGACCCTGGCACGCTTCGGTGCCAAAAAAGGCACTCGGAGCCATGTTCGGCACTCTATCGCTCGGCGTCTGCTCGGACGACGCCCGAGCCGCGATCCTGCAAGGGATGATTCACTCAGACAGACTGATAGCCTCACAAGGCAACACGACTGCGGGCGTCCCGTCGCCTCGCGCGGCATCGCACGGGACGGAAGGCGGGCTGACGCGTTTGGTCGCGCCAGGCTATTTCGCGACCTTCATCACCGAGGCGGGTTCGTCCAGACGGTCCCCCTCCAACCAGTAAACGTTCTCGGAATCAACGGCGATGTCCGTCAATGTCTTGTGAGGCCGGCGCATGAACACATCGGCTGTAGTTTCATCGAGCCGGACGCGCCCGATCACTTCCACGCCTCCGTTCTCCGTCCAGTACGCAGACTCGTCGTCGAGCGCGATCCCTCCCGTCGCCCGATCGAAGAGGACGACCGGAGCCTCGCCATTCAGGCCGTAGCGGACCAGGCCGTAGCCCGAGGTGAACACATGAGGCTCCGCCACTGCAATTTCACCGACCTCGTACACGAGCTCGGCGATCTGCTCGACTGGACCGCCGGTCAGCGGCGCCCGAAACAGGATATGGTTCCCTAGCTCGCCCAGCCCACTCCAGTAGGCGTGGCTCCCTGTGCTTGCCATCACGGTCGCCCCTTCGTCGCCGACGCGCACCGGCTCTGAAATGCCGCCACTTTTGGGAACTCGCCACAACCCCGAGTTCGTCTCGCCATCGCTCCAGTAAACGCTGTCGTCCACGACCAAGACGTCGAGCGGCATCGGACTGCCCCGCGAACCTCGGAACAGTAAAACGGCCTCACCGCCAGACTTCGGAATCATCACGAGCTCCGGCGCACTGGCCACGTAAACGTGGGTCGCATCGACGTCGAGTGCCAACGGTGGCGAAATGGAACTTCCTCCTTCCCCGTGCCACAAGAGCGTTTGGGGCCCGCCGTTCTTGGACACCTTGTAAACGAAAGACTGCCAAGGCGGCTCCGGGCCGCGGAACGGGTCATTCGTAAAGGACAGCCAGTAGACGTTTTCGTCGTCGAGGGCGATCAGCAACGGATTCGTTGTGGTCGCCAGCTCGATCGGGGGACACGGCCCGGTCGCGCAGGTGCCGCCGCTTCCAGCGCTGGCGCCACCTCCACCGCTGCCGCCGATACCGGCGGTTCCGCCGCCTTCGCTCGCGTCGCTGTCGCTGCCAGCGGTCCCTCCGCTCGCATCCGCTGCACCTCCCATCCCGCCGTTCGACCTCGTGGACCCGTCGAGCGCGGTGCTACCGCCGCGGCCCGATGCACCGCTCGATCCGCCCGATCCCATTGCCCCCTGGACCCCAGCGCCTCCGCCGTCGCCTGACGTCGCTCGGCCGCCACTGGAACCCGACCCGCTCAGGCGGCCCCCCGCGCCCACACCGCTGTCCGCGTCGTCAGTCGAGGGATCCGATTCCCCGAGGTTCAGTGTCGGCCCCGTGCAAGCGCTCGCGATCGCGAAAAACAGCGACGCTTGTACGGAACGCGATCGGCGCTCAACGGCTCGCTCGGCGACTGAAGCAACCACGACGTACCCACAAGTTGGCCGGACCGGCGCGATTCTGTGATCGAAAGCCACCTCGTGCCAATCATGATGGATTTCGCGTTCCCCTCGAGCTTCTCGAGGCCGGACGCAGTCAGCTCGGCGTCTGCTCGTCCGGGGGGTCAGCCGCGGAGCTCGCGCTTCAAGATCTTGCCGGTTGCGGTCTTGGGCAGCGCCTCTCGAAACTCGATCAGTCGCGGATACTTGTAAGCCGCGAGCTTCTCCTTGCAGTACGCGATGATGTCCTCGGCGCTCGCGTGCTGCCCCGGCTTGAGGGCAAGCACCGCCTTGACCTCTTCACCGTGGCTCTCGTGCTTGACGCCGATCAC
>Ga0111538_10002691_pt1 | contig 24929 bp, 21 predicted proteins | sample SoiMethybrSBSTD1_FD_79669 | JGI IMG/M metagenome (GOLD analysis project Ga0111538, IMG submission 79669) | Bulk soil microbial communities from a Populus tree surrounding site in Tennessee, USA - Soil MetaG P. TD hybrid SBSTD1 (version 2)... | ecosystem: Environmental > Terrestrial > Soil >...
CGGACGTCGAGGCCGCGATCTCCCGCGGTGTCAACGGCATCGTCATCAGCCCGAACGAAGTCGATGCCATGGCGCCGGCGCTGCAGGAGGCGGTCGACGCCAAGATCCCGGTCGTCACCATCGACCGCTACGTCACCAAGGTGCCCGACCTGCTCGGCCATGTCGGGGCTGACAATTCCAAGGGCGGCGAGGCGCAGGCCGAGCTGATCATGAAGTTGTTCCCGAACGGCGCGAAGATCATGAACCTGCAGGGCCAGCCCGGCGCCGGCCCCGCCATCGACCGTAACAAGGGCCTGCACAACATCCTCGACCAGCACAAGGACAAGTACGAGATCGTGTTCGAGCAGACCGCCGAGTTCGATCGCGTGAAAGGCCTGTCCGTGACGGAAGCAGCGCTGGCCGGCATGCAGACTCCACCGGACGTCATCGTCGCCGCCAATGACGACATGATCCTCGGCGCGATGGAAGCGGTGAAGGCGCACAATCTCGGCGGCAAGATCGCGCTGATCGGGTTTGACGCCCTGCCGGAGGCTCTGGCCCGGGTGAAGGACGGCAGCCTGACCGCCACGGTCGAGCAGTTCCCCGGCCTGCAGAGCTCGAAGGCCGTGGACAAGCTCGTCGCCTTCCTCAAGGACGGCACCAAGCCAGAGCCGAAGGTCGAGCTGCTGACCCCGATCACCATCACCAAGGACAATCTCGACAAGGCCGAACGCCTCGGCGAGATCGAGTAGTCCTTCATCGCCTGCAGTTCCCGGCGGATGGGCGATCCATCCGCCGGCCTTTTCCGGTAAGAGACTCCGCATGAGCGAGCCCTTGCTCCGGATGGAGCACATTACCAAGCGCTTTCCGGGCGTGCTGGCGCTGGACGATGTGTCGCTGCAGATTCTCCCCGGCGAGACCCACGGTCTCCTGGGCGAGAACGGCGCCGGCAAATCCACCTTGCTGAAGATCCTCTCGGGCGCCTATCAGCCGGATGCCGGCTCCATCATGCTCGGCGGCAAGCCGCTGGAGCTCAAAACCCCGCTCGATGCGCAAAAGCAGGGCATCGTCACGATCTACCAGGAGTTCAACCTGATCCCGACCATGACGGTCGCGGAGAACATGTTTCTCGGCCGCGAGCCGGGCAAGGGCGCGTTCGTCTCCTGGCCGCGGATGCGCGACGAGACGGAGAAGGTGCTCCGACACCTCAATCTCGACCTTGACCCGATGATGCCGGTCAGCGACCTCTCGGTCGGCGAGCAGCAGATGGTGGAGATCGCCCGCGCCCTCTCAAGAGATTCGCGAATCATCGTCATGGACGAGCCGACCGCCGCGCTGACCGAGCGCGAGGTCGAGGGCCTGTTCCGGATCGTCGCCGACCTGAAGGCGCGCGGCCTCTCCATCATCTATGTCACCCATCGCCTGCATGAGGTGGAGCAGATCTGCGACAGGGTCACGGTCTTGCGTGACGGCAAGAGGGTCGGTGGCGGCAACGTAGGTGAACTGAAGATCGACGATTTTGTGAAGATGATGGTCGGGCGGTCGAGCACCCAGCTCTTCACCCGACTCGGCGGCCATCGCACGACCGGCCCGATCGTGATGAAGGCGCGGGGCATCTCGCGCGACCGCGACCCCACCAATCCCCACGCCACCCTGCTGAAGGATGTCAGCATCGACGTGCGCGCCGGCGAAATCCTTGGCCTCGCCGGGCTGATGGGGGCGGGGCGCACCGAGCTTGCCCGCGCCATCTTCGGCGCCGATTCCTTTGAGCGCGGCTCGATCGAGATCGACGGCAAGCCGCTCGTCCTCCGCTCGCCGGTGGACGCCATCCGGAGCGGCATCGGCCTGGTTCCCGAGGACCGCAAGCAGCAGGCCCTGTTCCTCGATCTCGCGGTGCGGCACAACCTCGCGATTTCCAGCCTCAAGGACCTGACCTGGGGTCGCTGGTTCGTCAGCGACCGAGCCGAAACCGCGCTGACCGAGCGTTTCCGCAAGGCACTCGACATCCGCATGGCCTCGGCGGACATCCAGATCGCCGATCTCTCCGGCGGCAACCAGCAGAAAGTGGTGCTGGCGCGCTGGCTCGCCTTGAAGCCGAAGGTGCTGATCGTGGACGAGCCGACGCGCGGCATAGACATCGCGGCCAAGGCGGAAGTGCATCAGCAACTCGACATGATGGCGCGCGCCGGCATCGCCATCGTCGCCATCTCCTCCGAGCTGCCCGAGGTGATGGCGATCAGCGACCGGATCGTCACCATGCGCGAAGGGCGTGTCACCGGCGGCATGCCGGGCGACCGGGCGACCGAAGAATCACTGATGCATCTGATGGCCATCGAACAGACCGCGCCCCAGAGCGCACTGGGGCCGCAATCGCTGGAGAAGGACGGATATGAGCGAGGCTGTGACCGATAAACCCCGTGCGCAAACCCGATCGATGCGCAGCCGGATCATTCCACTGCTGAGCCGTTATGCGCCGGTCGTCTGCCTGGTGCTGCTGATCATCATCTTCACCGTCCTGACGGACGGGCGCTTCCTGAAGCCGCTCAACCTGTTCAACGTGATGCGCCAGATCTCGATCGAAGGTCTGATCGCGGTCGGCATGACCTTCGTCATCCTGACCGCCGGCATCGACCTCTCGGTTGGCTCGTTGGTCGCGGTCGCCGGCCTGTCGGCAGCGCTCATCGCCAAGGGCAGTGCCGCCGGCTCGTTCTCGCTCTCGGAATCGGAGGCGACGGGGTATGGCTGGTTCGCCGCCATGCTGGGCGCGATTGCGGTCGGCGTGGTGGGCGGCGCGATCCAGGGCACGGCGATCACCAAGCTGAAAGTGCCGCCTTTCGTGGTAACACTCGGCGGCCTCTCGGTTTTTCGCGGCATGGCGCTGATGATCTCCGGCTCCGGCCCGATCAGCGGCTTTGATGAAGCCTATCGCTGGTGGGGACAGGGACGCATTGGCCCGGTGCCGGTTCCGGTCATTATCTTCCTCGCCATCGCGGCCGTCGCCTTCGTCGTGCTGCGCTACACCCGCTATGGCCGCCAGGTCTATGCGGTCGGCGGCAATCGCGAGGCGGCGCGCCTCGCCGGCGTCAATGTCGAGCGCGTCCTGCTCTCGGTCTATGTGGTCATCGGCTTCCTGGCCGGCCTCGCCGGCTTCGTGCTCTCGGCGCGCCTGAACTCCTCGGAAGCGGTGGCCGGCATAGGCTATGAACTCAATGTCATCGCCGCGGTGGTGATCGGCGGCACCTCCCTGTTCGGCGGCGTCGGCACGATCTTCGGCACGGTGATCGGCTCGATCCTGATCGGCGTGCTGATCAACGGGTTGGTCTTGATGAACGTCAACCCCTACGTCCAGCAGATCACGATCGGCCTCATCCTGGTGGCGGTGGTCGCCTTCGACCAATTCGCGAAATCGCGCCGCCTGAAATAGCGCCGATCTCGCATCGGAACTGAACCCACGAAGCGTAGTTCCCCGAGCGCAGACAGAGGCGAGGCGTTCGGGGACGCTTCGCCTCATCTTCCAGCCACAATCTTCCACGCCGGCATTTCGACAAGCGCGCAGTCGCCCAACGCTCCCCGCCCCCGAGTATCGCGACTACGACCAGGGACAACGCTACCTGCAGAATGCCCATCGTCGGCGATGTTGGTTGCTTCACGCGTCCAAGAAAGTATTGGTAAATCGCTCGCGGAGTACTTTCTTTTGAACCTTGCCCATTGCGTTGACCGGGAGCTGATCGGCGATAAAGACTTGCTTGGGACGCTTGTAGTTCGCCAGTTTATCGGCCAGATGATTCTGAATCTGATCGACTTTCAAGCCGGCGCCATCCCGCTTGACGACAATCGCGATGACGCCCTCGCCAAAATCCGGGTGCGGGACGCCGATCACCGCGCACTGCGCGACGCCGGGCATTTCCTCGAGGACGCTTTCCACCTCGGCCGGATAGACGTTGAACCCGCCAGATATGATGAGGTCCTTATGCCGACCGACTATGAATACATAGCCGTCGGCATCGATATAGCCGAGATCTCCAGAAATGAAGAATCCGTCCGTGCGGAAATCCTGCGCCGTCTTTTCCGGCAATTGCCAATAGCCCTTGAAGACATTAGGCCCGCGGATTTCAATCTGGCCGACCTCGCCGGCACGCAGGGGCCGGGCGGTCTCGATGTCCGTGACACGCACATCGACGCCCGGTAGAGCCAGGCCGACGCTACCAGGAACACGTCTTCCCCGGTATGGGTTGGAGGTGTTCATATTCGTTTCGGTCATACCGTAGCGCTCCAGGATCTCATGCCCGGTGCGTTCGTAGAATTCCTTGTGCGTGGCTGCGGCCAGGGGCGCCGAACCGGAGATGAACAGGCGCATATGCACTACCAGACGCCGGTCGAACTCCGTCCGCTGCAGCAGCCTGGTATAGAAGGTCGGCACCCCCATCATCGCCGTTGACAGCGGCAGCGCACGCAACACCTGCTCAGTATCGAAGTTCGGCAGAAGGATGATCGCGGCGCCGGACATCAGGGCCACGTTGACGGCGACGAACAGGCCATGGGTGTGGAAGATCGGCAAAGCATGCAAGAGGCGATCCGTAGCTGTGAACTCCCAATACTTGGCCAAGGTCTGCGCGTTCGAGGTGAGATTGCCATGAGTGAGAATGGCGCCCTTCGAGAGACCGGTGGTTCCAGAGGTATAAAGAATAGCTGCAAGATCGTCACGGCTGAGTGGTTCATCATTGAAAGCCGTCTCTTCTTCTCTGGCTTTCTCCGTCATGCCGCCAGCATCACTCAGCGTTGCAACATGCGGGATGCCGAGATCCACGGCCAGCGAGGACAGCTCGGATTTCCTGTTGGGGGCGCAGACGAACAACCGCGGGCTGGCATCCGCCAACAAGTGACGAAGCTCGCTGGCCGTATAGGCATGGTTGAGCGGGACATACACCGCGCCGAGGCGTTGTGCGGCAAGATACAGAAGCAGCGCGTCAGCACTCTTGTCGGTCTGTACAGCAACGCGATCACCAGCGAGGACTCCGAGCCTACGAAGAGCGTTTGCCAAGCGACCGGTATCCGCGATCACCTGGCCATAGGTAATTGTCGGGCCGTTTGGCTGTATGATGAACGGCAATGAGAGATTGGCGGGAAAACGAGATCGGAAAACCGAAAACAAATTCTCATTCATGCGCGGGCTCCACCAGAGAGGCGATAGAAAGCGAGCGAAGTTGCCGCGCCAACTCCTTGGACGTCACGACCGTTCCAAAATGGGCGAACTCTTCGTGGTTGGTTTCAATGGTGGCCTTGTTGTAGCGATAGTTGACCATGAACCCGGTGGCAGTTTTCAGGCCCCTTGGCGAGGTATCGCCGAGGAAATTGATTCGTTCCAGCTGTGCGCCATTTCCGAGATGAAAGCGCGCCACAGGGTCAATCGGGCGATTGTCCGCCGATTTTGCGTGCACCAGATAAATCAACACGAGCTCGCTCAGCAGAGGTCGCAAGGATTCGACCGTTGCGACCTCGTGTTGCCAACCAATTGCGGCGAGCTTGTCGAGGCTCTCGATGTCCTCGGCCGTCATGTAGGCCAGAGACGGTTCGGTGCGCACGCGGTCCAACCACGCGGCAAATCCCGGCACGGGCGACAACGTCACGAACGTATCGATCTGCGGCAGGTCGGCAGATAGATCTTCTACGACTTGCTTGATGAGGAAATTGCCGAAGGAAATTCCACGCAATCCCAGTTGGCAGTTGCTGATGGAATAGAACACCGCTGTGGTGGCTTCGCGGTGATCGACCATATCCCGGTTGTCGCTTAGCAACGCGCCGATATTTTGCGGGATGTCGTCGGTCAATGCGACTTCGACGAAGATCAGCGGATCGTCGAGAAGCGAGGGATGAAAAAAGGCATAGCAGCGGCGATCTGTTGGCTCAAGCCGGCGGCGTAGATCATCCCACCCATCGATCGCATGCACGGCTTCGTACTTTATGATGCGTTCCAGGATGCTGGCTGGCGTAGACCACGTGATCTTCTGCAGGACGAGAAAACCACGATTGAACCAGGAGTAGAACAGATGTGTCAGGTCTTCATCGACTCCCGATAGGTCCTGCGCGTTCTTGCCGACACTCAACAGGTCGGCGCGCATCTTGACGAGCGTTCGCGTGCCGCCTGGCGCCAGGTTGAGGCGGCGTACGAGTTCCTGCCGTGGCGGTTCGACGGCTCGCGCGAGGGCACGCAAATGGGCTGAGGTCGGTGCTGCAAGGTACGTGGTGGCCGCCGCCTGCACGCGCTCCGCGTCCGGTTCGAATTCCGTCGCGAGAAGCTGGAAGAAACGCCGGCAAGTCTCATCGTCCAACGTTGCATACAGATCGAGCACCTGACGGGCCAGGGCGACGCCGGAAGCTTCGCCTCGCTCAGACAGCAGATTGCGGGCCAGGCCGCCAAGAACACCGACTGGATCGGTGCTGTCATTCGATGGCGGACTGCGCAGCACCGGCACGGCCTGAAGCCATTGCCGGCTTCGCTCCGCGATCGATCCGAACAGTGACTGCAAGAATGTGGCGCTCATAGCAGGGATCCGTGATCCTTAAGCGAGATCGATCGTGGATACAGAATGACTATAACTGCATACAACCTGCCGTCAAACGAATCCAAAGCCGGTTTATTGGCTCTTCTCATGCGCGTAAGTGCAGCCCGTGGAATGTCTTCGGAATGCCGCGTCAATCGAGAGGAGGTAGCGAAGCGATAAGGTCGCTGAATCGTTCGCCTTGAACGCGAATATGCATCTGCAAGGCGCCGTCTGCTCCCTCGGCATCGCCCGCATTGATCGCTTTGACGATCTCCTCATGCTCGGCCAGTGAGGCCAGAATGCGGTTGCGCACGCGTAGCTGCAGCCGGCGGTAGGGTTTGAGGCGCCGATGCAAGTATCTGCATTGATCGGCTAGAAACTGGTTGTGGCTGGCTGCGTAGATGGCGTGATGGAATTCCTCGTTCTCATAGTAATAGGCATCGGCATCGCCGCGCTCGGCGGCGACGCGGCAGGCCTCATAGGCTTTCATCAGCCGCGCCTTGTCTTCCGGCGTCAACCGACGTGCAGCCAACCTTCCGGCGCTGCCCTCCAGTACGGCCATCACCTCGAACATTTCGAACAACCGCTGGGGGCTCAGCTGGGCCACCACGGCGCTTCGCCGTGGCCGCAATTCAACTAGCTCATCGGACGCGAGCTGCATCAGGGCTTCGCGAACCGGCGTGCGCGATACGCCGAAACGCTTGGCAAGGGATAGCTCGTCTAGCCGGCTGCCGGGCCGCAACGAACCGATGAGAATCTCGTTCTCAATCTGGTCGCGTAACCGGCTGCCTGCACCAACCTTCATGCTCATATCCCCACATCACCGACGCGATGAGCCTAACGTCCTATGAGGCGCGAAAAACAGTGCACCAATGCTGCGGCAGATGAGCAACGACATCGCGTTCACCAATCTCTTCGGTTGCTTCCACGCGCATCATCTCAGACCCCGCTTGCAGCGTGTACACCACACGCGACCCCAAATAGCTTTCTTCGACGATTTTTGCGCGAAGTGTATTCTCGCCAACCCCTTCTGTCACGGGGCTCAACCTGATCCGCTCAGGCCGGCAGGCGATGTTGACGGACTGGTCCGGAAGCAATGGGAGGGCGGTTGGAACGACAAGGATCTGGCCGTCGGTTAAGGTGATGGTGGCTTTGCCATGGCTTATGGCGCGCACGGTTCCCTTGAAGAAATTGCTCGATCCGATGAAGTCAGCAACGAAGGGAGTTGCCGGCTGGTCATAGATTTCGCGCGGCGTCCCCAGTTGCACAATGCGCCCTCGGTCCATTACTGCCACTCGGTCACTCAACGCCAGCGCTTCCGCCTGATCATGTGTCACAAAGATGGTCGTGATGCCGACCTGGCTTTGCAGCTGGCGCAGCCAGGACCGTGCCTTGTCGCGCAGCTTTGCATCGAGATTGGAGAGCGGCTCGTCCAACAACAAAAGTGTGGGCCGATAGGCGAGCGTGCGCGCCAGCGCCACGCGCTGCTGTTGGCCGCCCGACAATTGGTTTGGATATCGATCGATATAGGTTTCCATTTCTACGAGCGCCAACGCTTCCCGCACCTTGAGCTCGCGTTTCCCCCGATCGATCTTTCTCAGCTTCAGTGCAAAGGCGATGTTGTCGCGCACGGTCATGTGCGGCCATAAAGCGTAGGATTGAAAAACAAGACCCAGATTGCGCTTCTCTGCTTCGACGAAATGGCCCCTCTTGGTGTCGAAGAAGGTCTCCCCGCCGACCGACATGAAGCCCTCATCCGGCCGGTCAAGGCCGGCCAACAGACCTAGCGTCGTCGATTTGCCGCATCCGCTTGGTCCCAACAGCGTCAGGAACTCTCCGTTCTTGACGGTAAAACTGACTGCTTCGACGGCAACAACACCGCCATAGCGCCGCGCGAGATCACGAACGACAACATCAGCCATAGATCCGAATCCCCAACAAGCGACGCGCCACAAGAACGAATACGGTGGTGATCACGATTTGAATGATGGCAAGTGCCGCCACCGGCCCAACCGATCCCTGCGCCCAGAAGATCAGCATGGTCGTACCGATGACTTCCGAACCTGGCGAAAATAGGAAAACCGCGGACGAGTACTCATTCAGGAACTGAATGAAGAGCAGTGCGAAGCAGGCCAGTGTCGCCGGACGAATCAATGGCGCGAGGATCGACATCGAGGTCGACCACCAATCCGCGCCCACGGTCCTGGCACTCCGGTCGATATCGCGTCCGATCTGCATCAAGGCCGGCGCGATCGCGCCGTAGCCCGTTGGGATGTAGCGCATGATGAAAACGATGATGAGAATCCAGATCGTTCCGCGCACTGGTGACAAGAACGGCAGTAATGCGACGGCATAAAAAGCGCCGATACCGACCAGCAATCCAGGCACGGCGCGCGGGAACAAGGCCACATGCTCGAGCTGGCGCCGCAGCCCAAAATTTGAGCGTTTGATGACGAGCGTCAGCAACGTGATGAAGCCGGCGCCAATGAGTCCGCCGATCAGAGCGATGGCAAGGGTGTTGATGATCGAGCGCACATAGGTTTCGTGCGCGAGCAACAGCCGGAAGTTTTCGAGCGTCAGCGCCTTGCTTATCGGAACGTAGGGGGAAAGAATTACGGTGAAGCCACGCAAGGTAACGCCGAATGCCACCGGCCCGATTGCCAACAGCAGATAAGCCAGGAAAAGAGCGACGACGATCCATTTCATCCGCCCGAGATCCAATAGTCGTGGTCGCGTGGCTTTACCACCCACCGTCACAAATCGCTCGGCCCGGCGCAGCAGGTAGTTCTGTAGCAGCAACAGGCTGCTCACCATCAACAGCAACAGGCAGGCGGCAGCTCCGACCAATCCATAATCCGGTGTGCCGCGCTCAAGGCCGTTCGTATAGAGGAAGGTGGTGAAGAACTGCAGCCCGACGGGATTGCCCATCAGCAACGGAATCGCCAGCGATTCGATCGCGATGACAAAGGTCATCATCGTGCTGAAGATGATCGCCGGACGCAGCAGCGGCAGGTTGATGGTGAGCAGGATGCGAATTGGCCCGGCGCCACCGATCCGCGCGGCATCTTCCAGCGACGGATCCTGCATACGAGTGGATGAAATGCAGTAGAGGAATGTCAGCGGCGCCAATGAAACGCCGGTTACCAGTGAAAGCCCGGGAATTGTGTAGAGCTCCCACGGGCGGAACCCCAGCACTTTCTCGATGGAAAGCGTCACGAAGCCGGAAGGCCCGTACATCGTGATCCAACCGAAGGCCAGCACCAGGCCCGAAATATAGAGCGGCCAGAGGAACAGGTCCCCGAAGACACCGCGCCATGGCAGATTGGTCCTGCCGATCAAGATCGCCGCGGTAAGGCCGAAAACCTGCGCGATGCCTGACGAGACCAGCCCATAGAGCAATGTGTTCGTCAGGACCGACGGCAAATCAGGATGATGAATAAGCCGGCCATAATTGGCGAATGTCAGTAAAGCCGCATCATTATAGAGCGGCTTGTCCAGCAATGACTGGTAAAGCATGGGCGCGAGCGGCGTTACAACCAGCAGGCAGGTCGCGGCGGAAATCAACCACTGGATCGAACGGTCGCGAGACACCATGTCACCGGGCCATTTCGCTCTTCGCATCTCGAGCTGAAATCTGGTTTTCTGCGCAAGGACCGGGTGACGGCCCATGCCGTTCCCCGGTCCCCGTCGAGATACAGCCGGCCTATTTGGCCTGCAGGTAGAGCGCCTTCATCTCGTCAATGAAGGTCGGCTCAGCGAGGTACTCCTTGTCGAAGCCGACGATGAGCACGTTGTCATCGCCGCCGACGGCATCGGCGATCGAGCGATAGGTGTAGTTCGCCACCTGGTCCTTGGTGACTTCTTCGCGATACGGCGTCACGCCGCCCTGACCCAGGGCAATCTGACCGTCGACCGATACGAGAAAGTCGAGCATGACCTTGGCAGAGTTGATGTTGGCTGAGGATTTCGGAATGCCAACGCCGCGCAACACCACGGGGTTTCCGTCGGCAATGAAGTTCCACCCAACGACCGAGGCCCGCGCCGGATCCTTCAAGCGCTGAAATGCGGTCGCCGATGAGATGAAATAGGCGGCGGCGTATTCTCCGGTACCCACCTTCTCGAACATTGGGCCGGCCGACCGCTCGGGGCGGACGATCGGCCCCAGCTTGGCGAGCACGTCCTTGGCGTCGGGGTTCTTCTTTACCCAAGCCCAATGCAACGCCTGGCCGTACGGAACCGCCACGCTGTAGGTCGTGATCTTGTCCTTAAGCTCCGGATGCTTTTCCACCAAGGCTGCGACGTCGTGCACTGATTTCGGCGCCTCTGCCTCCGGGATCAGGAACTTGTTGTAGATCATGACCATCGGATCGGCGGTGATGGCATAAAGTCCGGGATGCGGCTTCGCCCAATCCGGCAATTTGTCGGATTCAGGTGACTTGTAGTCCAGGATGAACCCGGCATCGCGAAACTCCTTCCAGTTTTCGCTGGCGGAAGTCACCACGAGGTCGGCGGTCCTTGTATTGGAAGCCTGCTCGGCCTGAAGCCGGTCGAAAAGCTCGGTGCCGAGATCTACGGTCTTAACGGTGATCCACGGATAGCGCTTCGCCAGGCCTTCGTTGATCTTTTCCCAGATTTCCGGGCTGAGATTGGTATAGATCAGTAGTTCCTTTTCCTGCTTCGACGCCTCAAGCAGGGTATTGTAGTCGCTGGGATAATAGCTCGGCAGTTCCTGTGCAACCGCGCTGGTCGCACCGCCCACAACCGCCATCAGGCCGGTGGCTATCGTGAGCGCTTTAAGCCCTTGCAGCATGTCCTCTCCTCCCGATTTTTTCATTGGATGTCCGCTTGATGCGGATACCGGGGAGCCTCGTTCGGGCGCTCCCTACCAGGCATTAGGGGAATGAATGAATGCAAAGTCAATATTCTGGTATACAAAAATCTATAGATTGCGCACATTAGCGATCTTAATATGCGTGCTTGGGCCTCGGAATGCCGCTCCGAGCGCTCAGTGGATAGACAGCAACGAAGCTTCCGGCGAACGGACAGGATAGGGAGGATCGAGATGCGCTTGCGTCCGCGGACAAATAAGGGGAAAGCCAGTAGCGAATTGCGTCGCATGTTGCGCGATGAGAGCCTGCCCCTCCTCGCAATCGGCGGGGGCACGTCGCACCACGCTCAGCTCGCCGAAGCGACCGGCTTTAAGCTCTTTGGGTTGTCCGGCTCTCAGGCTTCGGCCCACATCATGGGCATGCCCGATTCCGGCATTATGACCCTGACCGAGGTGGTCGAGAACGCGCGCCGGATTTGCCAGGCCGTTTCCATTCCGGTGATTGCCGATGGCGAGACCGGTTTCGGCAATGTGCTAAACGCCACGCGGACGGCCAGCGATCTCATCAATGCGGGCGTGGCCGGCTTCTTCATCGAAGATCAGGTCTTTCCGAAGCGATGCGGCTTCACCAAGGGCGTAGAAGTCGTCGCGGCTGAGGAAGCCGCTGGCAAGTTGCGCGCCGCAAAGGCCGTGCGCGATGAACTCGATCCCGATGTCGTGCTGATCGCCCGCACCGATGCCCGCTCCGCCGTCGGTGGCGGCATGGATGAAGTGCTGCGGCGCTGCGAGATCTACCTCAACGCCGGTGTCGACATGCTGCTGATCACCGCGTTGCAGAACCGCGAGGAAATCCGCAAGGTGCGCGAGAGGTTTCCTGACGCTTCGATCGAGCTTAACATCAGCGGCATAAATCCTCCCCTGACGATGGAGGAATTCCGACAGTTCAAGATCTGCATCATGACCATGCCCATCTCAAAAGTGGCCCAGATCATGATGTATGACTTCCTGCACGCCTATCGCGATCGCGGACTGGAGGTCTTCAACGAGTTCACCGAGAAAAACAAGCAGCACCCCTTTGGAATTTTCGGCTTCCTCGAACTCACAGGCTTCCCTCGCCTGTTGGAAATCGAGAAGCAATTCTTGAGCAGCGAACAGATTGCGAAGTACGATCAGTCTATCGGCATCTACGATCCACGCGCCGAGGGAAAGCTCTCCTAGAGCCGATCATCCGCCGGAAGCGGCTTCCAGTAGGCCGCTTCCGCAACGTCATCTCCAGTCCTTGTACCGCAGTGCATCGGTTTCTCCGCAGCATGAAGCTCGCTCTGACGCCGGCGCGATTTCCCTATCGCAAATTCTTGCTGGCGCTGCTGGTGAGTGCCGTCGGTGGCGGGATCTTCTACTGGGCGCACTTGCCGCTTCCCTGGGTTCTTGGACCGCTGACCGGCTGCTCCATTGCGGCGGTCTTGTCGGTGCCATTGGCCGCACCCCCGGCCATCCGCGCACCGATGACGTCGATCATCGGCGTGACAATGGGGACAACGTTTTCTCCTGACATCATCGCCCAGATGCCAGGATGGGGAGCGAGCATCCTCGGATTGTTCGTCTATCTGATGATCAGCGCCTCGATCTGCATTGCCTATTTCCGCTATGTGGCGCGGTTCGACCTTCGAACGGCCTACTTCGCCGGCATGCCGGGCGGCATCGTCGAGATGATCACGCTCAGCGACCTCTATGGCGGGAATATTCGAAAGGTGTCCTTAGTACAGGCAGCCCGCATCCTGACGATGGTCTTCACGTTGCCGTTTCTGGTTTCCCTTATTAGCGGGGCCGATATCAGCGCGCGCGGGCGGACCGGATCGTCAATCACTGAATTGCCGCCTTCAGCCTATCTGTGGGTGATCGGCACGGCATTGCTTGGCCTCCTTCTTGGTCGCATCGCCAGGTTGCCGGCAAAATGGCTGATGGGACCGATGCTGGTCAGTGCCGCGGTGCACGCATTTGGATTGACCGAGTTCAGGCCGCCGTCCGAGATGGTGAATCTCGCGCAGCTGATTATCGGCATGACCCTGGGCTGTCGTTTCGCGGGGGTGCCGGCCCGCGAAATTCTGCACACGCTCATGATTTCGGTCGGCTCGGTTGTCTTGCTGTTGGGCACGGCGTTGATCAGTGCGTACCTGGTCAGCCGGATCACGGATGAGAGCGTGATCTCGCTTATCCTGGCTTATTCGCCCGGCGGCCTCGCGGAAATGAGCCTGGTGGCGCTGGCGCTTCACGCGGAGGTCGCGTTCGTCGTTGCGCACCATCTCGTCCGCGTATTTGCGGTGCTGACCTTGGCCCAGCCGATCTTTCGGCTTCTCCAACACCTGAGCCGAAACGACCGTCAGCACTGAATGACGAATACAGTTGCGCAAGTTCTGTATACATGTTTTTCTGAACGGAACACGATATGCCCGATAAAGCGGTGAAATGGGGGCCAAGCCCCGACAAGACCGCCAACGGGAGGACACTGGGGAGAGCCGAGATGGTCATCAATCGACCGCTGGCGTGGAATGCCGGTTTCGCGGTCGCACTGCTGATTGCCGCCGGCATCGTCGCACTGGACACCATGCGCCTGCGTGTCCCCTTCAGCTACGATTCCATTGGCCCAACGTTCCTCCCGTATTTCGTCGCAATCGGGCTCGGTTGCTGCGGGTCTGCCTGGCTCGTGAACATCCTGATGCGACGCCGTCCCGATGCGAGCGACGTCGTTGCCATCGACCGATCGCCGATCCTCATTATTTCGCTCGGCCTTATCATCCAGTTCACCCTGATAGACACGTTGGGCTGGATCGTGGTGGCGGGCATCCAGTTCGCCCTTGTTTCCCGCGCGTTCCAAAGCGCGCGCTACCTCCGCGATCTTCTGGTCGGACTGGCGATGGGCGCCGTCATCTTCGTCGCGTTCAATTTCGGTCTTGGACTAAATCTCCCCGCCGGCACGCTATTTCGATCGCTCGGTCTGTGATGTCCAGCGCCAGATTTGACACTCGGCTGATCCGAAAACATCGCGCCGGAAAATCGCTTCCGCACAGATTCAGATAGCGAATGGATACCATCTTTGCCTTGCTCGACGGCTTCGCGGTAGCGCTGACGCCTTATCATCTCATGTGGGCGCTTCTGGGGGTGACGTTGGGCACCGCGATCGGAGCACTGCCTGGTATCGGCACGCCGCTCACCGTCGCGCTTCTGTTGCCGGTCACTTATAACCTTGATCCTACTTCCGCCTTCATCATGTTCGCCGGCATCTACTACGGCTCGCAGTATGGCGGCTCCACCGCATCCATTCTGCTGAACACGCCGGGTGAAGCGGGCGCCATGATGACGGCGATCGAAGGCCACGCCATGGCTAAGCGCGGCCGCGGCGCTCAGGCACTCGCGACCGCCGCGATTGGCTCGTTCGTCGCCGGCACACTCGGCACTATCGCACTGACCTTCGTTGCGCCCACCATGGTCAAGGTGGCGCTGCTGTTCGGGCCGGCCGAATATTTCGCACTACTCGTTCTGGCGCTGACCACGGTGTCGGCAATCATGGGTGGATCGCTGGTGAAGGGCCTTGCCAGCCTTTTCCTCGGCCTCACGCTCGGCGCCGTTGGTCTCGACCCCCAGACCGGCCAGGCGCGCCTGACCTTTGGATTGCAGGAGCTGCTGGACGGCATCGATACGATCATCGTTGCCGTTGGCCTCTTCGCGGTTGGCGAGGCGCTCTATGTCGGAGCGCGGTCGAAGTATGCGAAGGATGAGATTGTCGCCGTCAAGGGCTCAATCTGGATGAGCAAATCTGACTGGGCGCGATCCTGGCGTCCCTGGCTTCGCGGGGCCCTGATCGGCTTTCCGATCGGCTCGATGCCGGCGGGCGGCGCTGAGATTCCAACCATCCTCTCATATGCCACGGAACGGCGCCTCGCGCGTAATCAGGCGGAGTTCGGCCAAGGTGCCATCGAAGGTGTGGCAGGCCCGGAGGCTGCGAACAATGCTTCGGCTGCGGGCGTTCTTGCACCCCTCCTTGCCCTCGGCCTGCCGACGTCTTCGACTGCCGCTATCCTACTGGTGGCGTTTCAGCAATATGGAATCCAGCCGGGACCATTGTTGTTCGATACACGGCCCGACCTGGTCTGGGGGCTCATTGCCAGCCTTTATGTCGGGAACGTCTTGCTGCTTGTCCTGAACCTGCCGCTGGTCGGGCTTTGGGTGCGGCTATTGTCCGTGCCGCGCGACTGGCTCTATGCCGGCATCCTGGTGCTGGCGACGCTCGGCGCCTACACCCTCAACGGCAATACTGTCGACGTCGTGATCCTCTGGGTGATCGGCCTCATGGGTTTCGCCATGCGCATGCTCGACGTGCCGGTGGCGCCCTGCATTCTTGGTCTCATCCTGGGTCCGATGGCGGAAGATCATTTACGCCGCGCCATGTCCATCGGTCAGGGCAACCCGCTGATCTTCTTGGAACACCCGATTTCGGCTGCGCTGCTCCTGCTGTCCGCGGCACTGGCGGTCACACCCGTCATTCTGCGCCGCCGCAAAGCCGCGGCCGTGCGGCGTGCAACAGCGGAATCGTAACGTGCGTCCACAGCGCTGCAGGCGATAAGATGAGTGTCCGCAAGAAACTCCGAGCGTTGCTGTCAGATCCGGAACTCCTCGTCCTGCCGGGCGCATACGACGGATTGTCGGCGCGCATCATTGAGGCGCAGGGCTTCAAGGGCGTGCTGGCCGGCGGTTATGCGGGCATCGGCAGCATGCTGGCCGAACCAGATATCGGCCAATCGAACATGCGCGATTATGCCGAACACTACGCCCGTATCTGCGGAGCGGTGCAATTGCCGGTCAGTGTCGATGCCGATACTGGGTTCGGCGAGGTGCACAATGTTCGCCAGACTGTGCGGGCTTTTGAAGCGGCCGGTGTCGCCGCCCTGACAATCAGCGACCAGGTTTTTCCCAATCGCTGCGGCTATCTGCCGGGCAAGCAGGTCGTGCCGGTGGAACAGATGCTGGCAAAGATCAAATCCGCTGTCGATGCGAGGCGAGATCAGGATTTGATCATCGTCGGACGGACCGATTGCGCCAGCATCCTTGGTTTCGATGAAGCGATCGATCGCTGCCATCTGTTCCTCGAAGCCGGTGCCGACATGGTGAAACCGATGGGCGCCGACAAGCTAGATGACATCGAGCGCCTGGTACGCGAGGTGAAATCGCCCATTCAGGCCACCATGTCCCAGGCTGCCGGCGTTCATCGCACCACCTTCGCTCAACTGCAGGAGCGCGGAGTCGCTGCCGTCGGACTGCCCTCGATCGCACTTTTCGCTGCGGCCAGGGCGGTGACGGATGTGCTGATGCAGATCAAGCGCGACAAGTCACTCGCCGGCATCGTCAGCCACGTCCTTCCGCTTGACGACTATTACAAGCTGGTCGGGCTCGAGGCGGCGTGGAGCCGGGAGCAGAAGCTGATCGAAGAAGCGCGAGCGCTCGTCGACCGTTTCAAGGCACGTGAATGACCGTTCGGTTTTGCAGGGTCGCGGCGAACCGATCTGGGCAAGCAATAAGCGGCCACCAAATGGGAGCTAGGAGAACAATGACGAAAGTAAGTGGTTGGCTGCGCACGACCTGCGCGGCCATGATCATCGCGGCGACCACGACCATGGCCGTCGCGCAAGACCTCAAGAAGCTGGAAATCATCGCGCCAAGCGGCCCGGGCGGCGGCTGGGATCAAGCGGCGCGCGCCTCGCAGGATGCCCTGGAGAAGGATAAGCTTGCCGCCAATGTCCAGGTTGTGAATATTGCCGGTGCCGGCGGTAATGTCGGTCTGGCGCAGTTCGTCAGTGCCAAGGCGTCCGACCCCAACACCTTGATGGCTGTTGGCTTCACGCTCATCAGTTCGCCGATTGTGAATAAGTCGCCAGTGTCGTTGAAGGACGTTCGACCGGTCGCACGCCTCTCCGGCGAATACGAGGTCATTATCGTCAAGGCGGATTCGGAATTCAAAACAGTCGAAGATCTGATCGGCAAATTCAAATCCGAGCCTGGTTCTGTCACCTGGGGCGGCAGTTCTGCTGGCGGCACCGATCACGTGCTGGCGGCGCTCATTGCCAAGGAAGTTGGCCTAAAGGCAACCGACGTGAACTATGTCGCCCATCAGGGCAGCGGCGAAACGGCGGCTGCGGTCCTGGGCGGACATATCAGCGTTGGCATGGGTGGCGTGCAGGAGTTCAAGGCCCAGGTCGACTCGGGCAATCTGCGCTTCCTGGCAGTTGCTTCCCCGGAGCGCTTGCCCGGCATCGACGCCGCCACCCTCAAGGAGGGAGGCGTCAATGTCGAGCTTGCAAACTGGCGTGGCTTGGTCGCACCGCCGCAGATCAGCGACGCGGAGTTCAGTGCTCACGCAGCGATGATCGAAAAGATGGTCAATGGTCCGCGCTGGAAAGCCATTGTGGCCGAGCGTGATTGGATGGATCTCTATCTGCCAAGCGCAGAGTTCACGACCTTTATCGCCGAGCAGAACGAAAAGGTTGGAGCCATTTTGAAGGACCTCGGAATGGCGGACTGAACTTTGGACAAGTTGTGCCAAGTCGAAAGGCTTGTAGCCTCTTAAGGGCGATCCACTCGCTGAGGTGCGGAATCCGGTCGACGGGCAGGTTTGCTGTCTCTTGGCCGGATTCTTCCAAGCGCAAGGAAGGCTGCTTTCTGCTGCCATCGAGTGCCTTCAGGCACCTCAGCTGGGCGGCGGAAGACGAGGTCGATGTCGACAGCCGGCCATGGCTTTCTCAGTCCATTCCTGGATAACTGCGATTCAAAATGGTTTGGCGCGATATCCGCCTTGTGCCGATTTTGTCGCAGAACGATTTTGAGTGCGTCGAGAAGCAATTTTGATTCAACGAATCACGCGGCCACGCATAATTGATTCGAGGACGGCGCTTCTTGGAGCCGATTGTTGCCCACCAAGCGCTTGCCGCCCACTTTTGCAACAGCATCTGGAATTAGCAGACATCTTCAAGCAGCCCGCGAGCTCGTGGAGCGAATAGTCCCTGCCCTCTTGAAACCCGACGCAGTTCTCATCAGCGGACAACCCATTCAGCACACCTTGCTGGCCCCGCTTCCGACGCCAATAATCCCGGACGGTACTTTCTCTACCGGCGACGCGGCGCAGAAGACCAGCCCAGCCACAACGATTGACGGGAGCGCGATCCATGCCGAGACAATATCGCCTGAAGCCGATGGCCCTCGCGTTGATGTTGGCAGCCTGTCAAACGGTTCCAGCCGGCGTCACGGCATACGCGCCGGCATCACCTCAGGCGCAGCGGGCGATCGATCAATATCTGGCCGACGTCGACGGCAGGTTCGGGGCCCTGGCAATAACGGACGACGGCAGCCGTGCAGCCTCGTACATCTGCCACCTCCGCAGCTGGAAGAACTGCGACAACTACGAGCTTAACGACTACACATCGATCCCATCCGGCCGCATTGCCGCCACGATCGCCCTGTCGCGGTGCGGAAGCGGGTGCAGAGTACTCTACATCAATGACAAGCGACAAAGCGGATAAGGAAATGCTGGTCGCGACGGCCGGCAAGGCCTGTCTTCGCGCTGAAGCTGTAGATCAAGGCCGTCCATGTCGGCAAGCCGAAGGTCGAGGAGGATGCAGCCTGGTATCGAAGGATCATAAGCGGCGAGGAAGTCCTGTGCCGACAGGGAGGACCTTGTTGAATATCCTTGAGAGTTCAGTGGCCTCACCAGAGTTATATTCTGACCGTTATTCACTTTACTCACAGGTATGTGCAAGAAGAAACCCGATCGCGTGCTTGCTTCCAGTCCTACTTGGCGTAGGGCCAAGGTCTATCTGTCATCCTGTAATAATTTGGAATAATCTCGTTGATGTAACGAGCGGATCAGTTTTGCACCGCATCGGATCAAGTGCTCCGCTCTTCTTCGGTACGAACTAAGGTTGCCATCGATGTGCGAGGTGCATCTTTTAATGAGACCCAGGCGGGCACGATCCTGATGACTCGCTGTCGCATAGCGGTGATCGATGACGATGCATCGGTTCGCAATGCTCTTCGCCGCCTGTTCCGCTGTGCGGATTACGACGCCAATTCCTATGGGTCTGGACGAGAATTCCTGAACGACCTCGAACATCATATGCCAGATTGCCTGGTGGTTGATATTCACATGCCAGAGATGAGTGGGATCGAACTACAGAAGCACCTTCGCGCGCACGGTTTCGGTCTGCCCTGTGTCATGATCACAGGTCACGACGAGGAAGGATCGAAGGAAACTTGCCTTGCGGTCGGCGCCAGCCGCTATCTTCGCAAACCGTTCGATGAGACGACACTGCTTCAGGCGGTGGATCAGGCCATCGCCGCAGCAATGCACAAGAAGGTCAGCAGCTTTTAGCGGCGCTCGACCGGCTTTTCTATCGAAACGTCCGCACTAGGGATCCGCCGGTTTCGAGCCTGTCTTCTGCGTGAAGTCGCGCTTGGCAGCTCAGGCCCGGAATGCGGTCGTGTTCCGTCCTTCTCGGATTCGAAAGGTTCGTCCGCCGCATCTGTTGGCTGGCTTGTCGGAGCAAGGCAACTTCGCGATAGCCAAAGGTCGCAACATAGGCGCCTTTCGGCATATTGATCCTGATGCGGTCATGCTGGCCGACAGTCAGGTAGTAGTGATCGAGTGACCGACGTAGCCGAGCCGCCTCTATGCGCGTGATCGGGTCGGTGAGCGGATCGAAATCGTCAGCCCGGTCGAAGGCAGTAACAGCGATATCATAGGCTTTGATACGATCGCTCCGGCCGGCAAGTCATCGACGACATAGGACAGGAAGCACCCGGTTCGGGAAGATGCGTTGAATGCATTGCAATGAGATCTAGCCGCCGCCGCGTATCTGCCGGGCATCGGCAATCCTCCTCGATAAATCTTGGACGATGCTTCCCGGACGTCTGGAGTATGTTCCTGAAGTCCCGCTCGATTTTTCCTGCCGGACGAACCAGCCGGCCAACGGCACCACTGCGGTTGCGCCTGGGCTGGCGCCGTTCATCGCCGGTTGGTTGATGCGATGGACTCCCGGCCTATGCACAAATAAGATGTCTTCACCCGGTGGGGGGCTGTGAATTTGCGCTTGCATCGATGACATCAGAAACAGCCGGAGCGGTGGGAGGAGGAGTCGGTCGCCGAGCGCCTCAAGGCGTGCTCGCCGCGCTGATGGCTCTCGGCGCCACCTCCGCCGGCTATTATTGCGGCGCACTGCTGGGCTTTGAGCTACGCTTTCCAGATTCGCCGCATTCCGTCCTTTGGCCACCCAATGCAATTCTGCTGGCCGCGCTGATGCTGATGCCGGTGAGGCTCTGGATGTGGTGTCTGGCCGCCGTGCTGCCGGCCCATATTGCCATATCGCTCCCTGCGGGCCTGCCGTGGTCAACGGTGTTCGGTCTTTATTTCACCAACACCTTTCAAGCCCTTCTCGGCGCCGCGTTATTGCGCCGATATGTCGCTCGCCATGCGAACGGAAGCGCGCGTGCGACGATTATTTTCATCGTCTGTGGCGTGTTCGTGGCGCCGATGATCCTGTCCTTTGCTGATGTCGCGGTCGCAATCTGGACTCGATGGACGAGCAACGAGTATTGGCAAGCTTGGTCCCTGAGATTCCTGTCCAATGCGGCTTCGGCAGTGATCATCGTGCCGCCGATCTTGGCGGTTGCGCATGCCTTTCACACCCGGCAAAGGCTCTCCCCACGGCGTTTGGCGGAAGCATGCCTGCTCGCGCTATGCGTCGGCGCTATCGGATCCGTCGCTGTTCTCGCTGGAGACTTCTTTATCAAAGGATTCCCCCTGGTGTTGTGTGCATATCTGCCGTTGCTGCTTTGGGGGGCGATGCGCTTCGGTCAGTCAGGGGCAAGCTGGACGTTGCTGGGCTTTGCAACTGTAACCATGGGAAGCATCGCGCAATGGCCCGAGGGGTTAGCGGGGCAGACTGAAATACTCATGCAGCAGGCCATCTTCCTGCTGATTTCGATACCGGTTCTATATCTCGGTGCACTCTATAGCGATGTGCGCCAGTACGTGCGGCAGCTGGATACGAGCGCTAAGCGGCATGATATGGCGACCCGGGCTGCCTCAATCGGGGTTTGGGACTGGAACCCGCGCACCGATGATCTTTTCATCCATCCACACCTGAAACGCCTGCTCGGCTACGACGATCAGGAGATCGCAAATAGCATCCACGCCTGGACGCAGCACTATCATCCTGAAGATATCGACAAGGTCCTGCAGCCGGCACGCGCTTGCTTGCGCAGTCACACCGCTACGTTTGAAGTCGAGCACAGAATGATGCACCGCGATGGAAGCACGCGATGGCTGCTGACGCGTGGCGCACCGATGCGCGGTGACATCGATGGTGTCGTCAGGCTTGTCGGGACGTGCGTCGATGTTACGGAGCGCAAGCGCATCGAGGAGGAGCTCCGCACCTTGCGCCATCACTTGACGCATTTGACGCGCGTCGGAATGCTCGGCGAACTGTCCGGCGCGCTTGCCCACGAGATCAATCAGCCGCTGGCGGCAATCCTGAGCAATGGCCAGGCTGCCCAGCGCCTGCTCGCGCACACCCCGCACGATCTGGCGGAGATCCAGGACGCCCTTGGAGACATCGTCGATGCCGCCAAGCGGGCAGGGAATGTGATCCACGGAATGCGCGACATGCTCAAGAAGGGCGAGCCGCAGTTTCGGCCGCTTGATATCAATACGGTTATTGCGGAGGTGCTGGATCTCGCGCATAGCGACCTGATTGCCCATCAGGTAGCGGTGGTCAGGAGGTTCGGTTCTCCCATACCACTTGTGCGCGGCGATCGGATTCAGCTCCAGCAGGTGTTCTTGAACTTCATCATGAATGCCTGCGAAGCGATGAACGGCACGGTGGTGAATGCGCGCGTCTTGACGGTCATGACTGCAAGCCAGGATGATCAGTCAGTTGAAATCAGCGTTGCCGACACAGGCAAGGGAATTCCGCCTGAGGTGCAGACGCGCCTGTTTGAGGCGTTCGCTACGACAAAGAAGAAGGGGTTGGGCCTGGGCCTGTCGATCTGCCGTTCTATCGTGACTGCCCATGGCGGCCGGCAGTGGGCGGAGAACCGCACCGAAGGCGGCGCTGCTTTCCATATCTCTCTGCCCGTATACCGTTCATAACGCGAAGGAGCGCGCCACGCCGGTACCGGGGGCGCGATTGCACTTAATGGCAGTTTGCGCTTGGCAGAAAACTCAGACAGGTCGATTGTGTGGTTTTCTGCTATCTTACATAGTTTCTTGCAGACTGGGGGGAGCGCATGGGACTCAATAGGTTCGGGATACTTCAGGCTTTTCTTGCCTTGTTCCTACTGGCCGCCTGTGCATCCCCTCCTGAGCGGACACTCTCTTTGCATGCGCCGTTGTACGCGACTCTCCCGAATGGATATGAACCGCTCAGTCCGACCCAACCTTCGAGCATCTATGCCGCGGTAACGGCCGTTCCTGGCGACAATGTCATACGTTACCTTGAGCGCAAACGCGGGCATGCGTTGAACCTTCTTTCCCTCTCCGGCGGAGGCCAGAATGGTGCCTTCGGCGCTGGCTTCCTCATAGGCTGGCGCGAGAGCGGACGGCGGCCGCAATTCGATGCCGTCGGCGGTGTCAGCACCGGTGCGTTGCTGGCCACCCACGCCTTTCTCGGCACCCCTGCCGACGATGCGACGTTGGAAGAGATGTACACGCAAATCACCAGCGCCGATATCTACACGGACAGAGGGATCTTCAGTCTTCTATCCGCTGACTCACTCAAGGACACGGCACCCTTGCGCGCGTTGATTGCCAAATATGTGACAGCGGAGACCTTGCAGCGCGTGGCTGCGGCGTCAGATGAAAATCGTATGCTGCTTGTGGGCACGACTAACATCGACTACGGCCAGACCTGGGTCTGGAATATGACGTTGATCGCGAAGGCGGGGCAGCTGGAGCTCTATCGCGATGTATTACTGGCTTCTGCCTCGTTCCCCATCGTCTTTCCGCCGGTGGAGATAGACGGCCATTTGTTCGTCGATGGAGCTGCCCGTTCGAATCTGGTCATTCCAGGGATGGGGGGACAGCAGAAGCCCAGTCCTCCGCTACACGGCCCTGGCAATCTGTACCTCATTGATAACGGCAAGGTAACGCAGCCGCCTCAGGCCTTGATCAAGGCTCTTGGCCCAGTAGCGGCGACAACGATCAGCGTAATGATGGAGCAATCCATGCAAACCGCTCTGACAAGATCTTATTTCGGGACGAGGCTGCTAGGTTACTCCTTCAATATGGTTGGGATTCCGGACAACGTGAATATCGGCAATGACCCACTGGCATTCGACCCAATTCAGATGCGCGCAGCTTTCGACGCGGGGCGCGCCCTCGGAGCGCAGGACAACCCATGGCAGAACACGCCAACCGACTCAGGCGATATTCCCTCGTGGGCTCTTAAGGAGATGATGGCGCCCTCGACGCCAGACAGCGCCCAATAGATAGAGGTGGCTGCTTTATCCAGGCGGTCGATGATCACGATGACGCGGCGATCGGCGGGTCGATCGGTGGCAAGCAACCTGGCAAGACGGTCTGCGAAACGGATCGCATCTTCTGATTCTCCGGGGATACTACCGTTCTGCCCTGCCTGAGCGACCTCCGTTAATGGGATGGTCCGGCCGTGCTCCTACCCTGCCGGAGAGTAGTCTGCGACAGGGCACCCTGGACGAAGGAGCACGCCATGTCCGGGAAGGTTATTTCAGAGATCGCAGTCGTCGGGATTGATATCGGCAAGACCTCATTCCATGTCCGAACTTCTATTTTTCTGAGACGGCACACGGCTGGAGAATGTCTGGCTGGGGCGCCAGGATTCGCAACCCCATCCGGCGAGGCCTTGAAAACGTTTGTGTTCCGTCGTTCGGGAAAATCAGTCTGTCACAGGGTGGCGTCACAGGGAAGCGTCTCATCGAATCCTGCTGTGCACCACCTGCCAATCCGGCGGCATGCAACGATCCAAAATTTCTCTAGCATGGCACCGACGGCTCTCCTGTCAGGGATCCAGGCCGTGGAGCGGGCGCCATTGAAATTACCGCCACCGCCCGACGGCCAAGCAGATTTCCGCCAGCGACGAAACTCTGCCCTGGCTTTTCGTGACGGAGAACGATCACCAGTCGGCATTGTGGCTACGACATATTCCGCGGTCCTGGCGCAAGGTCGGGCAGGCGCTCGGCAAGTCGCATGTCTAGGCGGTGCGAGCCGAGCAGCTCCCGAATGAAGCGCCGCCGGTTTCGAATCCTTTCGGCGTGAACGTAGAGGCGCTCCGAACGAACAAGCAGGTCAAAGGGGAGGCTATTTGTCCGCTCGAAGAATGCGCCCGCCATCGCGCAATAGCCTTGCTTCGCGATCCGCGCCTTTGCGACGGCGTCGCTGACGCCACGGCATCGAGTTTAGAGTGGATGTCTGGCAGTGAAGTTCTCGCCGGTTACGAATGGCTGACTCTCGAGAAGCTTGTCGAAATACTTCAAACCTTTCTTGGTCTTCAGCGCCCGCC
>Ga0111538_10002692_pt1 | contig 24927 bp, 14 predicted proteins | sample SoiMethybrSBSTD1_FD_79669 | JGI IMG/M metagenome (GOLD analysis project Ga0111538, IMG submission 79669) | Bulk soil microbial communities from a Populus tree surrounding site in Tennessee, USA - Soil MetaG P. TD hybrid SBSTD1 (version 2)... | ecosystem: Environmental > Terrestrial > Soil >...
GAGCGGTTTTGTTGTCCGGCTTCTTTGCCGAGCCGCCCGACGTTGCGATCGCGAAGTAAACGAACAGGCCGCCGCTGACCACCGCTGCCGCGGTCAGGCCGTCGGTTATGAGCGCGTTCCTTTTGACCTCGTCGCGCGCCTTGTTGACGCGCGCCTGATCGGTCGGGAAGGTGTCGAGCTCTTTGTCGAGATCCTTGTCGCTCTTGCGCGTGAGCACCGCGAACGTGACGGCGCCGCCAGTAAAGAGCCCGGTCGTGACCAGCGTGATCCACATCGGCGCCTTGCTCGGCGGTCCCTCGGGCTTCGGACTACGGTCGCCGGTCGAGGAAGCCGGACCTTGCACGTAGGTCACCGTTGGCGTCGCAGAGGCCTTCGGCTGCTCCTTGAGGTTGAACTCGACCTTCACTGCCTCGCCGCCGGCGACGGTCAGGGTCTGCGAGCCGGTCTCGTAGCCTTCCTTCTTCAGCTGGATTTGGCGCACGCCGGCGCTGACCAGCACCTCTTCCTTCAGCGGCGTCGTGCCGACGACCTCGCCATCGACCAGAAGTTCGGCCCCTTCGAGCTCGGTGCTCACGTTGAGCGGCGCGACCCGGCCCTTGAGCACGCCGATTTCCTTCGTCACCTGCTCGCGGCGCTCGGCGGCGATGTCATTGCCGCCCTCGTCGAGGTACTTCTCGAGCAGCTTCAGCGCAGCGACGTAGTCGTGCCGCTCCGACTGAACCTGCGCCATGTTGTAGAGCACGCGGTAGTTCGGCGCGAGCTCGTACGCTTTGTTGAACTCGGCGAGCGCCGCGTCGAAGCTTCCCTCTTTGTAGAGCTCGACGCCGCGCTGAAAGCGCCCGCGAGCTTCGTCGACCTTGGATTCGGCGTAGACCGCGGGCGAAAATCCGAGGAACGCCGTCAAAAGCAGCAGTGAATAGCGCTTCATTTTGCGTACGGGTCCTTTTCGTCGATCTTGGATTTGCCGCGAGGGCTCGGGCGCGCTTCGAGGTCCATCCCGGGCTCGATCTTCGGCGGCGGGCGCAGGTCGGGACGTTCGACCGGCGGGGGGAGTGGTGCCGGAACTCGGGTGCCGCGCACGATCTGGGCGCGCCGGCGGCCACCGCGCGATGACTCCAGCGAGAGCTCGAGGTCGATGTCCTCGTCGAAGCGCAGCGTGTGCTTCTCGTCGCGGTGCTTGTCCGCGCTCACGCTGAGCTCGTGCTCGAGGCCGTCTTTGTCGACCTCGCCCACGTACGGATTTTGCTTCAGCAGCCGTCCGTCGAGGCGCACTTCGGCGTTTTTCGGCTCCACGGTGATGCGCAGCTTGAGCTTCTTTTCCGAGCTCGCCGTGGACGCCGCAGTGGCGGTCGCCGCCGGCGCCGCGGCAGGTGCAGTGGTCGCGGGCTTGTTGTCGGGCGTGACCGCTGTCGGGTTTGCGGCCGGCTTGTCGCGCCACACGAACAGAGCACCCGCGGCGCCCGCGGCGACCACGATGCCCGCGGCGAACCCGAGCCAAGCGCGGCTGCGCTTCGGCTCCGGATACGGCTCGCTGAACGGCACGGAAAGCGCCGGGAGCCGCCCCAGCGGCTGGATGCTCGGCGATGCCCCGGGCGGCGGACTGCCGGGGCGAATGCTGTCGCCGCGCCGCGACATCTTCAAGAGCGCGTCGTCGACCGGAATTGGCGACGTATCCTCGTCGCTGGGCAGCTCGACGGCCGGCAGCGCTGCCAGGGCCTGAGGCGCGCCGGGCATTTGGAGCACCGGCTGCGTGCCGGACTGCGACGTGAGATTCCTGCCGTGCGTCTGGATCAACTTGCGGAGCTCGGCGCGGTCCGGCTCGAAGTGCTGGCGAAGCACGGCCGCAATGTCCTCGGTTCCCACCTTCTTCGGCTGCGCGGCCAGGTATTGCTCGAGCGCGGCGCGAAATTCGCGCGCCGTCTGGTAACGCATCTCCGGCGCTCGCGCCAGCGCGCGGCGCGTGATTCTCACCAAGCTGGGATGGGCGTCGGGGCAAACTTTTTCGAGCGGCGGCTCCGAATCCTCGATGCGGCCCTGCAGGATCGCGAGCTGCGTTTCGCCGGACGAGCGGCGGCGGCCGGCGACCGCCTCCCACAGCATCACTCCGACGGAATAGAGATCGGAGCGCGGATCGGCCGCCTTGCCCAGACATTGCTCTGGCGCCGCGTAGCCGACCTTGCCCTTGACCACGCCCTGATGCGTCGCCGCGAGCGCGCCGCTCGCCTTGGCGATCCCGAAGTCGAGCAGCTTGATCTCGCCCGAGTAGCAGACCAGCACGTTCGACGGGCTGACGTCGCGGTGCACGATGCCCTGCGGCCGCCCCTGCGCGTCTTTGAGCTCGTGAGCGTATTCGAGGCCGGCCAGCACCTGGGTCAGCATCCAGATGTGAACGTCCCGCGGCACGCCTTTCCAGCCGAGACGGCGCAGCACCTGGAGCAGCGACTGGCCGTCGAGAAACTCCATCACCAGGTAGTAGTCGGGCGGCTCGGCGACGACCTCGCGCGTGCGCACCACGTTCTTGTGGTCGAGGCGCATCGCGATCCGAGCCTCGTCGACGAACAGGTTCAGCACCTGATCGTCCTCCGCGACGTCGCGGCGCAACTGCTTGATGACGACCAGATCGTTCTCGCCGGCGGTGGTGCGGCGCGCCGCGAGAAACACGCGCGCCATGCCGCCGGAGCCGATCTGATGGAAGGTGACGAAGCGCCCGATGCGCTTCGGAAGATCGACCTCGGGACTGCTGTGCGCCCGATTGTTGTTAGGGTGGTTGGCCAATCGGCACCAGCCGGGTGTAGGTGATTGCTTTGGGCCTGGTAACCAGGCTGACGCTGCCCATCTGACGGCCCGTCTCGGCGACCTCGCCAGTGATCGTCAGGAGCCTCGCTTCGATGTTGACGAAGCCGCCGAACCCGCTGGCTTCGGTGGCAGTGAGCCCTTTGACGGGCAGGCTCCCCTGGGCGTAGAAGGTGACGGTTTGATCGTCCGCGCCGTCGGACTTGAAGACGACGCCTGCTGCTCCGACACCTTGGCAGTTCAGGGCGTTGAGCAGCACGAGTCCGCGATCGTCGCGTTGCTCCGCCTCGAGCAGACCCGTCAGGGCAGTCACCAAACCGAACGTCGCGATCTGGGTTGCGACCGTCATGTCGCTCGTGACGCCCGGGTTGAAGTAGTAGTAACCGGGCACGTACTGGTCCGCCGGTGGAGCGCCCGGCTTCTCCGGTGGAAAGACCGCGACATAACCGGTGAAGTTGTTGTTGACGGTCAGGGTGGCCTCGCCGGCTTCATTGGTCACGAGATCGGGTGGGCTCAACGGACTCTGACAGTCGAGTGCGGGATCGGGGTTCGTGTCGATCCTGTTGCAGAGCTTGACATGTGCACCGGCGATCGGCGGAAGCGTCGAGATGATGTTCGTCGCGCGAACCAGAACGTTGTGCGGCTCAGCTGGTCCTGCGGGTGGTTGCGGTTTGTCCATGCAGCCCCAGATGGGATCTGCCTTCACGCACATGGAGCGGATGCATTCGGTGCCCTGGAAGGATTCGCCGCGCTTCGTGCAGTCCTCGTCCGTCTCGCACTGCACGCGATCGGGCTCCACGATGAAGTTGCAACTGCAGGTGAACGCTGCAGCGGAAACTGCGAGCGCAAACCGGTACCGGTGATGGTGCGTCGTAGCAATCACGTCAGCCCATAACGGTGCTTGAGTGTTTTCTTGAAGTCAACGCGCGTTTGCCGATCGTGCGTGTGCCCGCGCTTCGTTGTTTCGCGTCGATGAACTCGAGATAATTGGGCGGTGACAGACGCGTGCACTCACGCGTCACGAACGCTTACGTAACCGCGCACGAGCTATTCGAGATTCCTGCCCAACGGAACTTACAGAATACCTCAGCTCGCGCCGCGAGCCAAACGAGCTCGAACGCTTTCAGGCCCGCAATAAAAGGCGATCCGTGTGCCGCGTTGTGGTTGTCGGGCGCAGCTTTGACTACTGCTCGTACGCCTCGGTTCGCCAGGTTACCGCAACGTTACGCGAGCGCGTCTCGCGGCTCCTGCCGATCGCGACCAGCGTTCAACGCTTGACGCCGCACGGCGCTTTCGATCCGGTGGTTGGACGATCCTTCGAGCGCGCAGTGGATCGTTTCGCGCACGAGCGGCTTGAAGAATTCTAGCGACGCTCGCACTCACGCTGCGATTTTGAGCTGACACTGTGAAAGCCGCAGCATTTGCGCGAGAGCGCGCAACCGCGGCTAGCTTTATCGCGTTGACCCGACGTGATGCGGGCGCGATCTTTCAGGGACTCTTGGAGCACCTCGCGATGAAACACCAGACGTTGCTCGTCGCGCTGATCGCACCGGCCGCGGTCGCGTGTACTGACCTCGGAGCCAACCCATCGTCATCGCCTCGGCCGCACCCGACGAACACCGCGCCGCTCCCCGATTCCGGAACCCGGCCGCCGGACGGTGGAATGTCAATGAAGGACGCACAGACGATCGTGGATCGCTGGGCGCCGCCGCCGGATACCTTCGCGCCGCCGCCCGTGACGGACGCCAACAGCGAGCCGCCGCCCGACCCGGGTTGTGGTTTGAACACGGGCTTCGCCGGTGACGAAGAATGCATCCTGCCGCCGCCGCCCGATCTCGGCTTTCAGGTGCACGTCGGACCCAGCAACTACGAGAACCCGGAGGCCGACTACGTGCTGCAACCGGGCGTCGAGAAAACGACGCCCTTCCGCGCGGTCGCGGGCAACGACGCGGACAGCTACTTTTACTATCGGCAGTACCGGATGCGGCCCACGGCGCATCACGTCATTCTTTCCACGCCGAACGGAACCGGAGTCGACACGGGACGGCGCATCGGAACGGCCAACACGTCCCAGGACTTTCCTGCCGGCGGCGTCATCGCGCCCGAGGACGAAGGCGTGGGGATGAGCATCGCGGCGCACAGCCCGATCACCGTCGACTTCCACAGCATCAACACCACCAGCAAGCCTCAGCTGCGCGAAGTCTGGGTCAACTTCTGGTACCGGGATGCGAGCAAGGTCACGCAGCCTGCGATCTCGTGGTTCGAGACCGGCAGCGTGACTTTCAGTGTTCCGCCGCGCGCGTCGCAACGCCTTGGTCCGTATACCTGTAGCATTCAGGGTGAGGGCCGGCTGCTCTGGCTCTACGGGCACCGCCACGCCAACAACGTGCGCTTCAACGTGGCGCGCGTCCGCGGGCTTCAACGCGACGTGATCTACGACGCCTTCAAGTGGGAAGAGCCGCTCTTGCTCGAGTACAACAGCAAGGTCACGAACCGCGCGCCCGACCCCGACCCCGCGAAGAAGGTCGAGGGCGGCTGGAGCGGGATCCTGGATCTCAGGACCGGTGACAAGATCGAGTGGTTCTGCGACGTCGTGAACAACAACGACACGGCGCTCCGCTTCACCAATCAGACCTACCTCGGCGAAATGTGCATCGTCGACGCCGAAGCCGTCGGATCGGACTGCAGGTAACGCCGGCTCCGATTGCAGGTAGCGGCCCGTCCCGGAATGACGCGACGCGGCTCGCATCGAGCGAGCCGCTGTTGTAGACGAGAAGGATGCGCGGCTGGCTCCTCTTCGCGGCGGGGCTCGCGGTGATCGGTGGGAGCGGCGCGGCCTATTACGAGCTCGGCCGTCCCGCCGCGCACCGGCTCGCCGCGCGGCCTGCGGCCAGCGTGGCAACGCCGGTCGGGGATCCGCTCGATCCGGGTCCCCTGAAGCTGCGCGCCGTCGCGGCGTCGAACGGCGAGGCCTGGGTCAGCGCGCGCCCCGCGCAGGAGCTGCTGAAGGAGCTCAGGCCCGCGGAGCGCGGCGGCGTCGATCCGTGCGACACGCCGGATCCCGGCTTCGGCGACTACTTGCCCGGCGGGATGCGCTCTGGTGCGTGGGTGATGCTGCCCAAGGATCCGGCGCCGAACGGCACGTTCGATGTCGTGATGCACTTTCACGGCCACGAGCTCGCGCTGAAGGAGTTTTTGCGTGCTCGAACCAAGTTCGCTTTTCTCGGCATGACCGCGAGCCGCTACGCCGATCGGATCAGCGGCGAAAAGGCCCTCGACGGCCTGGTCGAGCTCGTCGAAAAGGCGGCCAGCGAGCGGGCCGGAAAACCCGCGCGCGCGCGCCACGTCGTGCTCGCCGCCTGGAGCGGCGGCTACGCGGCGATCTCGCTCTTGCTCGAGCAGTCGGCGAGGAAGCCCGACGCGGTGATCTTGCTCGACGGGCTCCACGGCTCGCGCGACTTGAAGATCCTAGCGCAGCAGATCGATCCGATCGTGCGCTTCGCGCGGCGCGCGGTGAAGGACGAGGTCTTCATGTACGTGAGCCACTCCTCGATCGATACCGACGGCTACGCGTCGGCGACCGAAGGGGTGCATTTCTTGATCCACGCGCTGGGCGGGCGGCCGATCGCCGTGGAACGCGAAGACCCGTTCGGCATGCGCCTGGTCGAGCTGTACAGTGCCGGCGGCTTTCACGCACGCGGCTACGCCGGCGGCGGCAAGAGCGATCACTGCGCTCAGCTCACGCTTTACCCGATCCCGCTGCACGCGCTCGAGCGCCGCTTCCGCTAGCGGAGCCGGTTCAGCAGGTGATCGCCCACGCGCAGCGCGTTGGCCATCGCGGTAAGCGCAGGGTTTACTGCGCTGATGCTCGGGAAGAAGCTCGTGTCGACGACGTAGAGATTGTCGAGCTCGTGCGTCTTGCAGTTGCGATCGACCACCGACGTCGCCGGGTCGTCGCCCATGCGGCAGGTTCCCGCCTGGTGCGCCACCGCGCCGACGTCGAGCTCGTTCTTCATGTACAGGTTGCGCGGGAGCAGGTGGTCCGCCTCCATGCCGAGCTGGCCGAGCATCGACTTCAACTTCGCGAAAAGGCGCTGTGACGCCTCACCGTTTCGCGCCCTGTAGCTGAGGCGGATGGAGCCGTCGCGTTCGAGGGTAACGCGGTTGTCGGGGTTCGGCAGGTCTTCGGTCGAGAGCCAGAAATCGACGGCATGTTGCGCGATGTATTCGAGCGAAAACATTGGGGCCAGATGGGCGATTTTCTTCTCGCCGCGATACATCGGGGCTTGCGATTTTCCGACCATCTGAATGCCACCGAGTGGAAAGTCGGAGTCGGGTGCACCGAAGTAGAAGTCATTGAGCCCTAGAGTTTTCTGGAAACGCGTTGGATTAGGTTCCCTCGAGATGGCCAGCACCGCTGTAGAGATATGAAACATGTAATTACGCCCCACCTGATCCGAACCGTTGGCCAGGCCGCGCGGGTGCTTGTCGTTGGCCGAAAGCAATAACAGCTTCGCCGAATTGGCCGCGCCGCAGGAAACGACGACGATGTCGCCTTGGTAGATCTCGGTATTGTAGATGCCGCCGCCCCGGTCGACCACGACCTCGGTGACCGCAGTGCCTGTAGCGTTGGTGTTGAGGCGGCATGCTCGCGCCCCCGTGACGAGCCGCACGTTCGGACGGGCAAGCGTGGGGCGCACGGCGATTACTTCTGCATCGGACTTGGCGTGGACCAGGCAGGGAAAGCCGTCGCAGTCCGGGCAGCGGACGCACGTGCTGAACGGCATATTCGTCTCGTTGAGCAGAATTCCGCACGGCGCATGAAACGGCTGATGACCCGCCCGCAAGAGATCGTCGTGGAGCTGCTGGATGCGGGGTTCGTGAGAAACGGCAGGGTAGGGATAGGGAGCGCTCGCGGGCGGCTCGGTGGGATCCTCTCCACGCGCACCGTGCACCTGATAGAGATTTTCTGCCTGCGTATAGTAGGGCTCGAGCTCCGAATAGGAGATGGGCCAACCAGGCGAGACGCCACCGTAGTGCCTGAGCACGCCCAAGTCGCGTTCGCGCATCCGGTACAAGGCGGCGCCGTACATTTTGGTGGCGCCCCCTACGTAGTAATGAAGGCCAGGGCTAAACGGCTTCCCTTCGCTGTCGTACCAGGTCTCCTGCGGCACGTAGCGGTTCTCGACGAATACGGCCTCGGCGCTCCAATTTTCTTTCTCGCGAGGCAGCCAACCGCCGCGCTCGAGCAACAGGACGCTTTTTCCGGACTGGGCTAGTCGCCATGCCAGTGTGCCTCCGCCTGCTCCGGTACCGATGATGATGACGTCGAACCTATTCGGCATTGTGAGCCTCTATTAGCGAGATCAGCCATCAAGCTGGAACTGCTTCTCTTGGTGGCAAGGGCCGCGAGGGCAAATCGCGCGAATTGTTGCGCTAGCCGTCGCGCGACTCAGTTTGACGCTAAGCGCTCGAGTGCGCGATTGGAATCAGGAGTCATAGACAATGCGTGCAGTGGCTGTGGTCCCTTCTGAAAAGAAACTCCGCCTGATCGATCTTCCAGCCCCTCGTCTCGAGCGCGATAGCGATGTCCGCGTAAAGGTTCTCCAGGTCGGCATTTGCGGAACCGATCGTGAGGTTGCACGATTCGAGTATGGGAAGCCGCCGCCAGGCGAGCGACATCTCGTGATCGGGCACGAGATGCTCGGTCAGGTCGTGGAGGTCGGCAAACGCGTCAAACACCTGGAGCCGGGTGATCTCGTCGTCACGATGGTGCGCCGAGCGTGCGGTAACCCGCGCTGTCTGCCTTGTAGCTACGAGCGTCCAGACTTCTGCCGAACCGGAGAATTTACAGAGCGCGGCATCAACGGTCGCCATGGGTTCATGACCGAAGAAGTGGTCGACGAGGAGCGCTTCATGTGCCCGGTTCCGCGGCATATAGCCGACGTCGGCGTCCTCACCGAGCCGCTCACGATCGCCGCGAAAGGTCTGATCGAGGCGGTCGATTTTCTCAAGCGGCTACCCTGGCTCGCCGAACTCGGAGGAGAGGAGGCCGTGGCACCGAACCGCAACGCGCTCGTGTTGGGCGCCGGACCGGTCGGCTTACTGGGAGCCTTGGCCCTCCGCCTGCGCGGCTACAAGACCTTCGTCTACTCGAGAGAAGACGCAACCAGCGAGAAAGCCAAATGGGTCGAGTCGATCGGCGCAAACTATCTGGCCGGTGCCGACGTCCCCGCGACAGCGCTGGGGGAGCGCATCGGCAACATCGATCTGATCTACGAGGCGACTGGCTCGGCCACGTTGCCGTTCGTCGCGATGACCAGCCTCGGCACCAACGGCATCTTCATCTTCACCGGCGTTCCGGGCGGCGGCAAGCCGATCACGATCGATTCCCAGCTCGTCATGCGCAACCTGGTTCTCAAGAACCAGATCCTGTACGGAACGGTGAACGCCGGGCCCGACGCGTTCGCCGACGCGATCGCGGAGCTCGCGAAGTACCGGGCGCGCTGGCCCGGGGCCGTCAAGGCTCTGGTGACGGGATACTGTGAGCCCGAAGCTGCCGGGGAGCTGATCTTGGGCACGCCGACCGGCATCAAGAACGTGGTGCGGTTCGCCAAGCTCGACGTGTGAGCACGATGGGAGAGCACATGCTTCTCGCCCAGGCGAGCAACCTGCTCGCTGCTCGCAGTCAGATGGCCTTCACGCTGGGCTTTCACATTCTGCTGGTGCCGTTCGGGCTCTGCTTGCCGCTCTTCGTGCTGGTCGCGAACGCCTACGGCCTCCGGCACCGCGACCAGGTGGCGCTGCGTCTCGCCCGTCGCTGGTCCCACGTGATGGGTGTGACGTTTGCCGTCGGAGCAGTGACGGGCACGGTGCTCTCGTTCGAGCTCGGGATCTTGTGGCCCGGCTTGCTCGGACGGTTCGGCGACGTGTTCGGGCTGCCGTTCGCCATCGAAGGAATCGCGTTTTTTCTCGAGGCGATCTTCATTGCCCTCTATATCTTCAGCTGGGACCGGCTGCATCCACGCGTGCACCTCTGGCTCGGCGTGCCGATCCCCTTCGTCGGAGCGCTGGGAGCGTTTTCGATCATCGCTGCGAATTCGTGGATGAACACGCCGCGCGGGTTCGATCTCGACGCCAATGGAAACCCCATCAACATCGATCCCTGGGCCGCAATCCTGAATCCTGCTCTACGCCACGAGCTGCCTCATTTCCTGCTCGCCGCGGTGATCTGCGCGGGGTTCACGGTCGCATCGGTCTACGCGGTCGGAATGCTGAAGGGACGCCGCGATCGCTACCATCGACTGGGGTTTTTGATCCCGTTCACCTTCGCGGCGCTCGCCATGCCGCCGCAGATGTTGGTGGGCGATACTGCCGCACGCGAGGTGGTCGCGCTGCAACCCGTCAAGTTCGCAGCGATCGAGATGGTGGCGACGACTGCGACCCACGTTCCCGAGCGCATCGGCGGAAGGATGGAAAACGGTGTCCCTACCGGTGGCATCCCGATTCCGGACATGGCGTCGATGCTCGTCGGCTTCCACCCCGGAACCAAAATCGTGGGGCTAGACACGGTTCCGCCCGATGCTCGCCCGCCGGCGACCATCGTGCATTGGGCTTTCGACGTGATGGTGTTTACCGGGAGCGCGCTCATGCTGCTCGCGGTCTGGTTCGGGTTTGCCTGGTGGAGGCGCCGCGATCTGCCCAAATCGCGCTGGTTTCTCCGCGCGTGTGCGGCAGCGGGCGCGGTTTCGATGCTGGCCATGGAGGCCGGCTGGATCACGACCGAAGTGGGGCGCCAGCCGTGGGTCGTGTACGGCCACCTCAGGACCGCTGACGCGGTCACCCATGCCCCGGGCATCTGGGGCTTCTTCGCGATCGTCGTCGTGCTCTACGCCGCGGTCGCGATGTGCCTCGTGCTGGTGCTCCGAAGGATGGCCCGGCGCTGGCGTGAGGGAGGCCCCGATCCGCTCCCCGGCCCGTACGCACCTCGAGGGCCGCTCGCTTTCCCAGTTCGCTTTCCAGGACAGCAAACGTAAATGACCATAGTCGTTCTAGGCATCCTCTGGTTCACGCTCACCTGTTACGTGGTGTTCGGGGGAGCCGACTACGGTGCAGGGTTCTGGGAGCTCTTGGCGGGAGGCAGCAAGCGCGGCGCCCGCGCGCGCTCGCTGATCGACCACTCGATGGCCCCGGTGTGGGAAGCCAACAACGTTTGGCTGATCTTTGCCTTGGTCGTTCTATGGACGGCCTTTCCCAGGGCCTTCGCCTCGATCATGTCGACGCTGTACATCCCGCTCGGGCTCGCTTTGCTGGGCATCGTGCTCCGAGGCGCGACGTTCGTCTTCCACGAAGCGAGCAAAGCCGTGACGCGTCGGCGCTTTTTCGGCGCATGCTTCGCCGTCGCATCGATCGTCACGCCGTTCTTCCTGGGAGCGGCATTTGGCGGCATCGCTTCGGGGCGAGTACCGCCCGGCAATGAAGCCGGCGATCCCATCGGTAGCTGGCTGAATCCGACGTCGATCTTGGTTGGTGTGCTGGCGGTGCTCTCCGGGGCATTTCTCGCCGCCGTGTTCCTCGTGTTCAACGCCCGCCGCGTGCTCGACGAAACGCTCGAAAGCTACTTCCGCAGACGCGCGCTGATCAGCGGCGTCGCGACCGGGTGCGTGGCCGTGATCGGGCTGTTCGTGATCATGCGAGACGCGCCGTTCGTCGCGCATGGTCTCCTGCACAGGGGCTTGCCGCTGGTGGTGCTGTCCGCGGTTTGCGGAGCCGGCGCGGTGTTGCTGCTGATGCGCAACATCACGCGCTACACCCGCCCGCTGGCGGTGGCTGCCGTGGCGGCCTTGGTGTGGGGTTGGGGCGTTGCTCAGTACCCCTACCTGCTTCCAACCTCGCTCACGGTCCACCAGGCCGCGGGAGCGCCCCACACGCTGACGTGGATGTTCGTGTGTTTTCTGATCGCGGCCGTCACGGTGATTCCGGCACTGGTGCTGCTCTTCGTGCTGGATCTGCGCGGCCGGTTGCAGGAGGGTGCCGTCGTCGCGGGACAGAGCAAGCGCCACCGCGTCGTCGTCGTCGGCGGGGGTTTCGGAGGACTTTTTGCCGCTCGTGCCCTCGGCTGGTCAGCGGTCGACGTCACCGTGGTCGATCGCCAGCCGCACCATCTGTTTCAGCCGCTGCTCTACCAGGTCGCCACGGGCATTCTATCCGACGGTCAGATCGCGCCGCTCTTGCGTCGAGTCATGCGGGACCAGGGCAACGCAGCCGTGGTGCTTGCCAACGTCACGGGGTTCGATCTCGAGCGGCGAATGGTGCGCGCGACGCGCCCCGACGGCGAACAGATCGAGATCCCCTACGACAGCCTGATCGTCGCTGCCGGAGCCCACCAGTCGTACTTTGGCCACGACGAATTTGCGTTGCACGCGCCGGGCATGAAGACCCTCGAGGATGCCCTTCGGCTGCGGCGGCGCTTACTGCAAGCGCTCGAGCTGGCCGAGGTCAGTGAGAATCCACGGGAACGCCAAGGCTACATGACCGTAGCCATCGTCGGTGCAGGTCCGACCGGCGTCGAGATCGCCGGACAGGTTCGTGCCATGGCCGTTCGCGCGCTCGGCACGGCCTTTCGGCGCATCGACGTCCACCGGATTCGAGTCGTGCTTCTGGACGCGGGCAGCGAGCCGCTGGTGCATTTCGGGGACAAGCTTTCGCAAGTCGCGTCCAAGGACCTTTCATACCTGGGCGTGGAGCTCCGGATGAACACGCGCGTCAACGCAGTCGACGCCACGGGCCTCGATGTTTCGGGTCCGGCGGGACCGGAGCGAATCGAGGCGCGCACGGTGGTTTGGGCGGCCGGAGTGCATGCCTCGCCCCTCGCGGGAATGCTCGCCGAGGCGTGCGGCGCACAGTGCGATCGCGCCGGTCGATTGGAGGTACTCGATGACTGTACTCTCCCCAAGCATCCCGAGGTCTTCGCGATCGGGGACATGGTCAGCCTTCGCGGGTTGCCAGGGGTCGCGGAAGTTGCGATGCAGCAGGGTCTCCACGTAGCGAGCATGATCCGGCACCGCGTCGCGGGCGATCCCGCGAACAAGCCGTTTCACTACCGAGACCTCGGCAGCATGGCGACCGTCGGGCGCTTTCGGGCGGTCGTCAGCGTCGGGCGCCTACATCTCAGCGGTCTCCTCGGTTGGCTGACGTGGATACTCGTCCACATCACCTTCCTGACGGGGTTCGCCAATCGCCTTGGCGTATTCTTGAACTGGACCCGACACCTCGTGGGGCGCCGAAACCAGCTCGGGTTCAGTGCCAGCTTCGCGCCAGCCAAAGCGGAACGCACCGACGTTTTCAGTCGACCTGCGCCTTCCGCGTGAGCTGCCAGCGCGTGGCGCTCGCGGGAAAGGCCTTTTCGCGCCACGCCATGATCGCGCGCGGCCGCACTTCGAAGATCACCATCGGCGCCGGGAAGCCGACCAAGCGCATCCCGTACTTCTTTGCGTACGCGCGATCGAGCGCGGGCGTCAGCTCGACGACTTCGGCGACGCCTTCGATGATCACGACTTCGTCGCCGCTTTCGAGATGTACGACCACGTCAGAGCGCACCTTCAGGTTTTTGGCCTTGCGCGAGTCGGGATCGGTCGAAAAAAAGAACGAGCGCTCGAGCCAGAGTCCCCAGACCGGGGCGGCGTGGGGCCGCCGGTCGGGGCGCGTGGTGCAGATCCAGTAGTTCTTGGCCGTCTTGAGCCGCTGCTCCGCAAACGCCCAGGGTAGAAGCTTCGGTTTCGTCCCGGGTGGCGCGTAGCCCGGAGTGAGACGGAGTGGGGTCGCGCGCGGCGCTGTTTTGCGCTGTGGCATGGCGCGAGCGTAGTGGTAAACGCGGCGGGATGTCCCAGAGCGATCGGCCGACGGCGGTGCTGGTGGCCGTGAAACTGCCCGAGCTCGGCGAATCGGAGCTCGAGGCGAGCCTCGCCGAGCTCGGCCGCCTAGTCACGACCCTGGGCTATCGCGTGGTGGCGCGGGTGGTGCAGGCGCGCTCGAACCTTGCGCCGGCGGCGGTGCTCGGCGAAGGCAAGCTCAAGGAGCTCGCCGATCTGACGGGGGGCACGGGCGACGCGGGTCCAGCGATCCCGCGCAAGGTGACCAAGGCGCAGCGGCGCCGCGACGCCGACGAGGCGCCCGACAGCGAGCCGGTCGAGGTCGAGAATGAGCAAGAGGCGGCCGCCGCGAAGCCCAAGATCGATCTCGTGGCCGTCGATCACGACATCGGCCCGAGCCAGCTCCGGAACCTCGAGCGCGCGACCGGCACGACGGTGCTCGATCGCACGGGCATCATCATCGAGATCTTTCATCGCCACGCGCGGAGCCGCGAGGCACGCCTGCAGGTCGAGATCGCGCGGCTGAACTACAGCGCGCCGCGGTTGCGCGAATCAGGGCGCGGCAGCGAGCGCCATCATTTTCGCGGTGCCGGCGACTCGGCGCTCGAGCTCGATCGGCGGCGCATCCGCGACCGCATCGCCGAGCTGCGAACCGAGCTCACGAACGTGCAGCGCGAGCAGGACCTGCGCCGCGAGCGGCGGCGGGAGGCGCGCCGGGTGGCGCTGGTCGGTTACACGAACGCCGGCAAATCCTCGCTGATGCGCGCGCTCACCGGCAGCGCCGTGCACGTGGAGGACAAGCTGTTCGCCACCCTCGACACCACGGTACGCGCGCTGCATCCGCCCGCGCACCCGCGGATCCTGATCAGCGACACGGTCGGCTTCATCAAGAAATTGCCGCACGATCTGGTGGCGAGCTTCAAGAGCACGCTCGACGAAGCGGTCGAGGCGTCGCTGCTCTTGCACGTGGTCGACGCCGCGGATCCGAGCTGGGCGGAGCAGCTGGCGGTGACGCGCCAGGTGCTGGCGGAGATCGGCGCGGCGAGCGGGCCGAGCTTCGTGGTCATGAACAAGGTCGACCGCCTGACCGCCGAGGAGCTCGTGCGACGGAAAGCGGAGCTGCCCGACGCCTGGTTCATCTCGGCGAAGAGCGCGGCCGACGTCGCCTCGGTCCGCGAGCGGCTGATCGAGTTTTTCGAAGGCACCTTCGTCGAAGCAGAGCTCGTGGTTCCGTACGACCGGCAGCGCTGGGTCTCGGAGATGCACGAAAGCGGCCGCGTGCTCGAGGAGCGCTACGAGGAGCAGGGCGTCGTGGTGCGCCTGCGAGCGGACGAAGACACGCTGCAGAGGCTGCGGGCGCGGCTCAGCTGAGCGGAGCTCGGCGCCGTCTCGCGTGCCGAGCCAACAGCCCGAGGCCGATCAGGGCGAACCAGGCGCCGAATCCGTCGCGGCGCTGCGAGACGCTGCACCAGCCGGAGTCGTTGCTGAGCTCGATGCCGAGCCGTGTCCCGTCGTTGGCCGCGCAGGTGCCGTTCTTGCACGTACCGGCGACGCACTCGGCGTCGGTCGTGCACGCGGTTGCGCACGCGTTGCCGAGGCAGGCAAACGGCGCACAATCGGTGGTCGTGCCGTCGGGCTGGCGCAAGGTGCGCCCGTCGACGTCGCAGATCGTGCTGGTGGGTACGCACTCGCCGTTCGCGGTGTCGCAGCGATAGTTCGCGGCGCAATCGGTATCCGCCGTGCAGGGCCCGGAGCCGCAGCTGGTGCCCCGGCATGCGAAGCGCCCGCATTGCTGGGGTTGGCTCGTCGGACAAACGCCGCTCTTGTCGCAGGTCGCGGCCGGAGTCGCGATGCCGGTGGTCGCGTCGCAAGCCGGTTCGCGGCACGTCACTTCCGGCCCGGCCCGGCCGGCGCAGCTGTCGCGCGTCGTGCCGTCGCAGGCGCTGGCGCCGCACGGTTCGCTGCGCGTGCCTGCCTGGCACGGTGTGCGCTCGCCATGAGGCACGCCGGCGACCGCGCTACACGTGCCCACGGCGCCCGAGACGTCGCAGGCCTCGCACTGGCCCAGGCACGGCGTGTCGCAACACACCCTGTCGACGCAGAAGCCGTTCGCGCAGTCGCTCGGCGCGGTGCAGCTGCCGCCCGGCGGCTTCTTCGGTTCGCAGCGGCCGTTGTTGCAGAACGCGTTGTCGCTGCAGTCGGCGAAGCTGGTGCAGACGGTGGTGCAGGCGCCGTTCGCGCACACGAAGGCGCCGCACGGAACCGTCGAGTTGCTGCGGCAGGTGCCGGCGCCGTCGCAGGTCTGACCGGTGACCGCGTTGTCCACGCAGGCCGTGGCGCCGCACGGCGCGCCGTTCGGGTAGTTGGCGCATTGCCCCGCGCCGTCGCACGAGCCGTCGTGATCACAGTTCTGGGCGCCGTCGTCGGAGCAGTCGTCGTGCGGATCGGTGCCCGCGGCGGCAGGGCCGCAGACGCCGGTTTTGCCACAGGCCTGGCACAAGCCGTCGCACGCCGTGTTGCAGCACACGCCGTCGACGCAGAACCCAGTTTCGCATTCGCCGCCGATGCTGCAGTCACCACCGGTCGGCTTCTTGGGCGTGCACGCGCCGCCGATGCAGAAGTTGCCCGCGGCGCACTCGGCGTTGGTGCTGCAACCGGTGCCGCAGCTGTTCGAGCCCGCGCACAGGTACGGGGCGCAGCTCGAAGACTGGCCCGACGCACAGGTTCCGGAGCCGTTGCATTGCTGACCGGCCAGCGTGGAGCCGGAGCACGTCGCCGCGCCGCACACCGTACCGAGCCCGTAGAGCTCGCAGCCGCCCGCGCCGTTGCACTCGCCGGTGCGCTGGCAGGTGGTCGGCGCGTCGACCGCGCAATCGTTGTCGGGATCGGTGCCCTGCGCGACCGGCCCGCAGGTGCCGTTCGCGCCGCTTCCCTTGCGCGCCGCGCTGCAGGCCTGGCAGGGGCCGGTACACGCGTTGTTGCAGCACACGCCGTCCACGCAGAAGCCGGACTGGCACTGCGAGCCCGTGCTGCAGCTGCCGCCGTTGGGCTCGTCCGGCTTGCACTCGCCGTTTGGAGCGTTGGCACAGTAGGAGCTCGCGACGCAGCCGGCGTCGGACGTGCAGGTGGTGCCGCAGCTCGAGCCGTTGCACACGTAGGGGTTGCAGGTGGCCGTCTGGGCGCCGACGCACGTGCCCGTCCCGTTGCAAGCGAAGCCGGTTTGCACCCCCGCAGCACAAGTCGTCGCGCCGCACGCCGTGCCGTCGCTGTAAAGCCGGCACGAGCCGGAGCCCGAGCAGGTGCCGTCGCGGCCGCACGAGGTGGCGCCGTCGTCCGCGCATTCGTCGTCGGGATCGGTGCCCGCGCCGATCGCGCCGCAGGTTCCATTCGCGCCCGAACCCTTCTTGGCGGCGCTGCATGCCTGGCACGCGCGGTCGCACGGGCCGTCGCAGCAGAAGCCGTCGACGCACTCGTTGCTGGTGCATTGCGCGCGGCTGGTGCACGGCTGGCCGTTGCCCTGGTCCGGTTTGCAGACGCCGTTGTCGCAGTAGTGGCTGGCGATGCAGCCAGCGTCGTTGGCGCAGCTGGTTCCGCACGAAGCGCCGTTGCACTGGTACGGCGTACAATCTGCCGTGCTCGCCGCGTTGCACGAGCCGAAGCCGTCGCAGGCGAAGCCGGTCTGGGTGCCGCTCACGCACGTGCTCGCGCCGCACGCGGTGCCATTCGCGTAGAGTTGGCACGCGCCCGCGCCGTTGCAGGAGCCGTTGCGGTCGCAGGAGGTCGCACCGTCGTCGGGACACTCGGATCCGGGGTCGGTACCGGCCAGGATCGGGCCGCACGTGCCGTTGTTGCCGCCGGTCAGGGCGGCGCTGCAAGCGCGGCAGGTGCCGTCGCAGCGGGCGTCGCAGCAGAAGCCGTCCGCGCAGAAACCCGACAGGCACTGGCTGTCGCGGCTGCAGCCGCCGCCGGTGGGCAGATCGGAGCGGCAGGTGCGCGGCGTGGCCGTGGTTTCGCACCACGACGACGCGACGCAACCCGCGTCGCTGGTGCACGTCGTGCCGCACGCGCTCGCGCTGGCGCACACGTAAGGCGCGCACTGTGTCACGTTGCTGGGGTTGCAGGATCCGAACCCATCACAGGACTGACCGCTCTGGGTTCCGGCCGTGCACGTGTTCGTGCCGCAGGAAGTTCCCGCGGGGTAGAGCCCGCAGCTGCCGTTGCCGTCGCACGAGCCGTTGCGGTCGCACGAAGTCGCGCCGTCGTCGGCGCACTCGGAGTCGGGGTCGGTTCCGGCCGCGATGTTGCCGCAGGTGCCGTTCGAGCCCGAGCCCTTCCGCGCCGCGGAGCAGGCCGTGCACGGGCCGCTGCACGCCGAGTTGCAGCAGTAACCGTCGACGCAGTTGCCCGATTGGCACTGTGCTCCCGCCGTGCAGACTTCACCGTTGCCCTGGTCGGGTTGACAGGTGTGGTCGGAAACTCGGCAATACGCCGACGCGGCGCAGTTGGCGTCGGTGTTGCAGGAGTTTCCGCAGCTGCTCGCGCTGGCGCAGACGTAGAGTCCGCAGCTGCTCGTGCCCTGCTGGCAGCTGCCGGTGCCGTTGCAGGTCGAACCGGTGAGCGTGCCGTTGCTGCAGGTGGTCGCGCCGCAAACCGTGCCCGATGCGTATTGACGGCAAGCTCCCGCGCCGTTGCAGAAGCCGTCGGTGCCGCAGGAGGTCGCCCCTTGGTCGGCGCATTCCGAGTCCGGATCGCCGCCGCCGGCGATCGGTCCGCAGGTCCCGTTCGAGCCGGAGCCTATCTTCGCCGCGGTGCAGGCCTGGCAAGCGCCGGTGCAGGCGCCGTTGCAGCACACGCCGTCGACGCAGAAGTTCGAGGCGCACGCCGCGTTCGACGAGCACGGCGATCCGTTACCCGCGCCGCTGCCCGAGCAGCTTCCCGGCCCCGGCGGCGTGATCGTGGTGCCGTCGAAACAGGTCGGCGCGCCGGTGCCATTGGCGATGTCCACCGTGATCGTCGCCTGAGCGGCGCTGATCGCGTCGACCGTGAACGAGAGTCCGCCGGCGGGATCGGTGAAGGAGCTCCCCGCGGTGCGCATGCCGTCGTTCTGCGACGTCGCGGGATTCATATCGAGCAGATAGGTGTGAAAGCCGGTCTGATTCGACGCGCGGTAGTTGTCGGCGACGTGAACCAGCACGGTCGGCGCGCCGCTCAGGTTGGTATCGAAGCCCGTCGAGGTGCGAAGCTCGAGGTAGTAGTAGCGGAGCGTGTCGGTGCCGGCCTGGCCGCCTCCGCCCGCGGGCCGATTGAACGGCCGATCCTTGGGCATGCGGATCTGCAGCACCTGGATGCCGTTGCAGGGAGTCTCGATCGGAAAGAGCGTGAACGTGCCGCTGGCGGTGACGCGCACGCTGTTACAGCCGCCATGCCAGCCCTGATACGTCTTCTGCCAGGCGTTCATGTGCCGGCAGCCGCCGCCCATCGGGTCGTAGTTGTCGCCGTACTCCGAGTACGTGCAAGCGTTGGGGTCGTCGGAAAAAGCGGCGCTGCCGCAGTCCATCGACGACGAGTGCTGCATGCCGAAGTTGTGCCCGGGCTCCTGCACCAGGACGACGCAACTCGAGCGCGCGTTGTACCAGCTGTCGCGCGCCGGCCGATCGGGAGAGCCCAGCGTCGCGAGGCCCGACCAGGAACACGCCGAGACCGAGCTTCCGAAGTACCAGAGGTAGTGGTTGTAGGTGCCGGGGATCTGCGGGCGCAGCGCGGTGGCGAGCGCGCTGTAGTTGCACGCGGTCATCGGGTAGCTGAGCGGCCCGAAGATGTCGCCGCCGATGTCCTGCCGCCCGTAGGATGCTTCGAGGTAGTACTGCTTGAGCGAGTTGTCGCCGGTGGCCGTACCGAACAGCCGGCGCTGCGCTTCGGCGGCCGTCAGATTGGTCCCGCCGCCGACGTCCACGAACACCCAGGCGAAGGTCTTGGCGGGGAGCGGCGGCGCGTTGACGAGGCCCTGGCTGATCGTGCCGGCCCCCGCGGATGACCCGCTGATCTGCTCGTACTCGTCGACCTCGATGCTGCCGTCCTCGAGCGTCGCGCCGTGGACCTCGACCTCGATACCGGCCACGAGCTCGGGATCTTTCGCGAAGATCAGCCGCTGCTCGGCGTCGCTGCCCGGGGCGCGCAAGAAGTAGTGCTTTTCACTGTGGCCGTCGTCGAAATCCGCGATGTAGACGACGAGCTCGCCGCGCAAACCGCTGCCCCGCCCGCGATCGCGCTCGGTTCCCTCCGAGGAACAACCGAGAAGTAGCAGCAGGGACAGCGCGACCGAGAGCCAGGCCCAGAGGGTGCTCGATTTCACCAAGGCACTTCTTGAAAGCGAAATGTCGGCGCTTCGGCTCTTCGAAACATCGATTGCCGAATGCCCTGATGAATGACGACGTGCCACACGGGGCTACACCGTCCCACCTGATCACCTGACGCTCGCGCGGCGAATGCTTTGCGAAGCCGCGCGTTTGCGATAACAATTTCTATGTTGCCCGGACTGTCGTCCCGGCGACTTGCGAGATGACTTTGCCGTCGGCGCCTCCAAGAGTCGTGGACAGATACGCGCTGTTCGACGTCATTGCGACGGGCGGCATGGCGTCGGTGCACCTCGGCCGGCTCATCGGCCCGGTCGGATTCTCGCGCACTGTCGCGATCAAGCGCCTGCACGAGAACCTCGCGCGCGATCCCGATTTCGCGACGATGTTCTTGGACGAAGCGCGGCTCGTGGCCCGGATCCGCCATCCCAACGTCGTGCAAACGCTCGACGTGGTGGCGTCGCAGCACGAGCTGCTCCTGGTGATGGAGTACGTCTCCGGGGAATCGCTGGCGCATCTGATCAAGTGCGCGCGAGCCGCGGGCCGGCTTACGCCGATACCGGTGGTGGTCGATATCGTGACCGGTTTGCTCAACGGTCTCCACGCGGCCCACGAAGCCACCAACGAGCACGGCGAGCCGTTGAACGTGGTTCATCGGGACGTCTCGCCGCACAACGTCCTCGTCGGCACCGACGGCGTCACCCGTGTTCTCGACTTCGGGATCGCCAAGGCAGCCGGACACGTGCATCACACGCGCGCGGGCGAGGTGAAGGGGAAGATCCGCTACATGCCGCCGGAGCAGATCGCCGGCAAGGAAGTGACACGCGCAGCCGACATCTACGCGGCGTCGGTGGTGTTGTGGGAGGCGCTGACGTGCAGCCGCCTGTTCAGCGGCTCGAACGACGGCGAAGTCGTGTACCGCGTGATGGAGGGGCAGATCGTCCCGCCCAGCGGCATGCGCCGCGACGTGCCGCCCGGGCTCGACGCGATCGTGATGCGCGGCTTGAGCCGCGATCCGAACGCGCGCTACGCGACCGCGAAGGAGATGGCCGACGTGCTCGAGCGTTCGGTGCCCGCGGTTACCCGCAGCACCGTAGGCGCCTGGGTGCTCGACAGCGCACGCAGCCAGATCCGCGAGCGCGAGGAATGCGTGGCGCGCGTCGAAGGCACGATGACCCCCGTGCCGCCGAGCTTGATTCCGCCCTCCGGAACCGGCACCGGCGATACGACCTTGAGCCGGGTCGGATCGCTGTCGCAGTCGGTCGCCCCCGATGAGCCGCGAGCGCCCGGGCCCAGGCGCAAGCGCTGGCTGGTCGTAGCGGGCCTTGCTGCCATGCTCGCGCTCGCCGGATTGGCCCCGCGGCTGCTCAAGAATGCGCCCGTCACGGCGGCGCTGATCGAGCCCGCAGCAGCGCCGCCAGCCGCGCCACCGGAGCCGGCCGCTGCTCCGGAGCCCGAGTCCAAGAACAAACCTAGTCAGGGGACGATCGCGACGCCGGCGCCGCCCGTGGCGCCGCCGACGGCCGTGGCTTCGGCTGCCGAGCCCTCGGTCGCCGAAACCTCCGCTCCCGCCGAACCACAGCGCCGGCGCGCCTCCGCTTCGTCTTCGTCGGGCAAGCGCAGCGGCAGTGGCAAGAAGGGCGGAAACTTCGACCGCATCTACCGGCGCGACTAGACGCCACCTCGACAGTCTTTGGCATGATCAGATCACGATCGGCACAAAAGACCGTGAGCTACGCTGACTTCCGGCGAGGCCGGCGGACTCGGCGATAGGATGGAAGCGACGCCAGGCGATTTGCCGAGTTGAACCAATCCAAGAGACTAAGCTTGCTCGAGCTCCAAAGTGGAAAGCGCTGGATGCGACGGCCTGTGGCAATCGCCACCGGCGCGCTTTGTCTCTTGGTAGCAGGCGCGGCGCTGGCTGCCGACGAAGAGCCTTCGCAGGCCGAGGTCCTGTTCAAGGACGGGCTCGAGGCGATGCGCTCCAAGAACTACGCCGAGGCCTGCCCCAAATTGGAGGAGAGCTATCGCCTCGATCCGCTGCCCGGCGCGCTCTTCACGCTGGCCGAGTGCCAGGCCGCGGCCGGCAAATCGGCGACGGCGATCAAGCACTATCAGGACTTCGTGAACGGCCTGACCGCGCTGCCGCCCGACCGCCGTGACAGCTTCGACGAGCGGCGGCGGATCGCGCTCGACAAGATCACCGCGCTCAGCGCGCTGGCTCCCGAAATCACGATCGACGTCGCGGCCGGCGCGCCGCAAACCCTGATCGTCAAGCGCAACGACGAGGTCGTCGATCCCGGATCGTACGGGGTCGGCAAGAAGGTCGACCGGGGGAGCTACGCGGTCAGTGCAACGCTCGATGGCAAGCTGGTGTGGCAAAAGCGGTTCGAGCTCTCGGAGCGAGATCGCGCGCGGGTCGAGGTGCCCTGGCCGTTGCCGAAAGGCGCGCCGGAGAAAGAGTCGAAAGCGGAGGTCAAGCCCGCGCCGAAGCCGCTTCCGCCTCCGTCGTCGGCCGGGCCCTCGCGGACCTGGATGTACGTGAGCGCCGGCGTCGGCGCGGCGGGGCTTCTGACCGGAGTCGTGGCTGGTGTGGTCGCGCTCGGCAAGAAGGGTGACATCGAAGACAACTGCCCGAACCGCGTCTGCAACGCCGAGGGGCGTGACGCGGTCGATTCCGGGCAGAGCGCGGCGCTCGTCAGCTCGATCGGCTTTGCGGTCGGCATCGCGGGTGCGGGCGCCACCGCGGCGCTGTTTTTTCTCACGAAAAAAGCGCCCGAGGATCACGCGGCTCGACGCCGGATCACGCCGACGCTCGCGGTCTCGCGCGAGAGCGGCACGCTGGGCATCGAGGGCGCCTTTTGATGCGGGTGCGGCGCGCTCTCGCCGTGTTCGGCGCCGCGGCCGCGCTGTCCGCGCTCGGCGACGGATGCGCGAACGTGCTCGGGATCGACGGCGAGTACGGCGATCTCGTGGATGCCGGCGGCACCCCTCCTTTGCCCGACGTCACGGACGAGCGGCGCGACGCCGCGAACGACGGTGATGCGCGCGATGCGCGCGACACCGGCGTAGTGGACGTCGTGAGCGACGTGCACGTGCCGTGCGCGACGCCGTCCGGCGCCTGTGTCGCCGCGCTGCCCGCCGATTGGGAGCTGGTCCTGTTCGAGCGCGACCGCGCCCAGGGCTGCCCCGTCGATTTCACGGGCACGGACCTGATCGCCAATCCGACGGCACAGGCGGGCGCCTGTGACTGCACCTGCATGGTGGGCGAAACCCCGAGCTGCAATCGCGGACGTCTGTCGACGGCGTACAGCCAGGCACCGAATACGACCTGCGCTACCAACGGCGCGGCGCTCAACGTCAACGGCGACGCCTGCACGACGTTGACTAGCAGCCTCTCCGACTGGTTCAGCGCGACTCCGCTGGCGGCGACCGTCACTTGCAGCGCCTCGACCGTGTCCAACAATACGCTCGTCGATTCCACGCCGATGCGCGAATGCGCGGTGCCGAGCGCGTGCCGCGAAGAGATCTGCAGCGGCGACGTGCCGGACGGCTTCAGCGCCTGCGTGGCGCGGGATGGCACATTCGATTGCCCGGCAGGCTGGAGCGCGAGGACCGTGGTCGGCGACGACGCCAACGTGGCGTGCTCGTCGTGCACTTGTACGGCCACGGCCGACTGTACGGGAGCGCGCATCAGCTTCTTCAGCAACAACGGCTGCACGAGCGGGGAGAAGGCCTTCGACGTGAACGGCGTGTGCCAGGACACCGCCGGCGGCGGGAGCATCCGCGGTTTCAAGTACACGGCGAACGTCATGAACGCGCGTTGCACCGCCGATGGTCCGAAAACGGCTACCGTCACGCTCGTCGGAACGCGCACGATCTGCTGCAAGTAGCGATATGCTGCGCCGAGATGCCGCTCTCCGACGACGCCGTTCTCCGTTCGTATCCCGAGCTCGAGCTTTCGGTCGTGCGTGCCGACCTGGGCGTGGTCCAGGGCGTCCGTGCCGGCTCGCCGTATGCGGTGGTCGAAGGCCCGGTCGCTGATCTCGAGGCGGTTCTACGCGCCGTCGAAAGCCACGGAACGGTATCCAAGATCGTCGGAGCGCTCTCCGCGCGCCTGCCTCGAGCGGCCGTGCTCGCCACGCTCGAACAGCTTCTGAGCGCCGGCTTCGTGCGGCTCGAAGGCGAAGCCGCGCGGCAGCTGCGCGTCGCAGTGCTGGGTCGCGGGCGGCTCGCGCACGGGATCGAAGCCCGGCTGACCGAGATCCCTGGAATCGAGTGCGCCCGCTTCGACGAGGCTGGCTCGGGCGAGCTCGCGAGCGCCGAGCTCTGGATCGCCGCGCTCGAGGGCGTCCCGTACGCCGCGCTCGAGCGGGTCGGCGAATCCGCTCGCGCACTCGGGCGTTCGTGCCTCTACGTGAGTTACGAAAGCGGCGCGATCACGCTGGGACCGCTGCTCCCTGCCGAACGCGGCGGCGGCGTGCTCGACGCGCGCCGGAGCGCGCTTGCCCGCGCCGGCACACCGAGAGCCGCGCTCGAAGCTCTGCCGCTGCTTCGCGCCGGAACGCTCCCGGACGCGGGCGCGGATGCGCGGCTGCTGCTCGAACGCGCCGCTTTCGAAGTGGCGGCAGAAGTCGCTCGGATCCTCGACCGCGCCGCCGCTCCGCGCTTCGTCGACGCGGTGCTGACCTTGCACGCCGATGGCGCCCAAGCTCGCGAAATCCTCCCACCCGAAACCAGCGCGCCCGGCGCCGAACCGATCGGACGCGATCTGGAGCTCGAGGCGGACGTGATCGAGGCGCGCGCCGCCAACCTGCGCGAGCGCGGCGCCGGACCGCTGCCGACGCGGGTGCGCAGCGTGGGCATCGTCGGTGGCGGCACCGCGGGCTACCTGACCGCGCTCGCGCTGC